>Ga0134125_10000441_pt1 | contig 56001 bp, 26 predicted proteins | sample KB31751_FD_96464 | JGI IMG/M metagenome (GOLD analysis project Ga0134125, IMG submission 96464) | Terrestrial soil microbial communities with excess Nitrogen fertilizer from Kellogg Biological Station, Michigan, USA - KB3-175-1 | ecosystem: Environmental > Terrestrial > Soil > Unclassified ... | reverse complement strand
TCTTCGTGAACATGCTGGTGCTGCGGACGGAGATCAGTGGCGAGTTGAGTGTGCGGGAGTTAATGCAGCGGGTGCGGGAAGTGGCGCTGGGAGCATATGCGCATCAGGACATACCGTTCGAGATGCTGGTGGACGAGCTGCGACCCGATCGCGAGATGAGCCACACGCCGTTGTTCCAGGTGATCTTTGCGCTGCAGAACGCACCTCGAGTGGCGTTGCAGTTGTCCGGGTTGAGCTTGCGCCCAGTGGCGGCGGAGAGTGCTACGGCGCAGTTCGATTTAGGTTTGTCTCTGGAAGAGTCCGAGCAGGGCCTTGTCGGTGTCTGGCGTTACAACACGGACTTGTTTGACGAGGCGACGATTGCGCGCATGAGCGAGCATTTGCAGGTACTGTTGTCAGCAATCGCAGCCGATGCGGCGCAGCGCATCTCGGAGTTACCACTGCTGACCGTTGCAGAAGAGCGGCGGTTACTGGTTGAGTGGAATGAGACGGAACGAGACTACCCGCGCAACCAGTGCCTGCATCAGTTGTTCGTGGAGCAGGTCGAGCGCACGCCCGAGCAGGTTGCGCTGGTCTTTGGCGACGAGCAAATAACCTACCGCGAGTTGAACCATCGAGCCAACCAACTCGCACACTATCTCAGAGGGATGGGAGTAGGGGCGGAGGTCCTGGTGGGATTGATGCTGGAGCGCTCGATTGAGATGGTGGTTGGACTACTTGGAATTCTAAAAGCAGGTGGCGCCTACGTGCCCCTCGATCCGGAGTACCCGTGGCAGCGGCTCTCGTTCATGTTGGCGGACGCGCAGGTATCAGTGTTGGTAACAGAAGAGCGGCTGGCTGAAGCGCTATCCGGACATGAAGCGAAGATAATTTGTTTGGATTCCAGCCGCGCTGAGATTGCTAAGGAGAGCAACGCGAATCCCGTCAGCGGCGTGATGCCCGACAACCCTGCCTATGTCATTTACACATCGGGCTCGACTGGTAAACCCAAGGGCGTTGTGACAAAGCATCGCGGAGTTTGCGCCGTCATCACGGCGTCGCTCGAGAGCTTTGGCGTTCGCAGTGGTAGTCGGGTGCTGCAGCTGGCTTCCTTGAGCTTTGACGCCTCAGTATTGGAAATCTGTTTAGCACTGCTAAGTGGGTCCACCTTGTATCTGATTGATCGGGACCTGGTGCTCTCGGGCGGCGCCTTAACTAAATTGCTAAGGGAACAAGCAATCAACATTATCGCGCTTGCTCCTACCCTCCTGGATACGTTTCCCCATGAGGCGCCTGAGGCCCTGCCGGACTTGTCCACCATAATTGTGGGTGGAGAATCCTGTTCCGTAGAAACAGCGAGGCGCTGGTCCCTTGGCCGGCGGTTCTTCAATGCCTATGCACCGACCGAGGCAACCATCTACGCCACTGTCTTTGAATGCAATGGAACCTCGCAGCAGCGTGTGCTGGTGGGGCGGCCGATATCGAACACAGAAGTCTACATCCTGGGTCGGCAGCTGGAGGTTGCGCCAATCGGCATAGCGGGGGAGATCTACATTGGAGGAGTCGGACTGGCGCGAGGATATTTGCATCGCCCGGAGTTGACGGCCGAGCGTTTCATTCCGCATCCGTTCAGCCGCAAGCCGGGGGCAAGGCTTTACCGGACCGGAGATCTGGCGCGCTATTTACCGGATGGCAACATCGAGTTTCTGGGACGAATAGATCATCAAGTGAAGGTGCGCGGGTATCGCATCGAGTTGGGAGAGATCGAAGCCGCGCTCAGCGAGCACGCGGCGGTGTCCGAGACTGTGGTCGTAGCCAGAGAAGATGAAGCCGCGAGCAAACGACTGGTTGCTTATGTGGTAAGCACAGGGGCGCTAACGCCAACCGCCGGCGAGTTGTGGCAATTCCTGAAGCACAAGCTGCCGAGCTACATGATTCCTTCAGCTTTCGTGCTGTTGGACGAACTGCCGCTGACATCCAGCGGTAAAGTGGATCGACACGCGCTACCTGCGCCTGAGCAGAACCGACCAGAGCTGGCCGCGGGATATGTTGAGCCGCGAACACCAGTTGAACAAACCCTGACAGCCATTTGGTCCGAGCTGCTGCGGGTAGAGCGGGTGGGCGTTGAGGACAACTTTTTTGAGTTGGGAGGAGATTCCATCCTCGCAATTCAGATCATCTCGAGGGCCAATGAAGCGGGCCTTCATCTAACTCCAAAACTGCTGTTCCAGAATCAAACGATCGCCGAACTGGCAGCCAGGGTTGCTACTGCTCCGCTGGTCGTGAGCGAGCAGAATTTGGTCGCGGGGCCTGTGCCTCTAACTCCCATTCAGCAGCAGTTCTTCGATCAGAATCTAACTGACATACACCACTTCAACCAGGCAGTCTTGCTTGCAGTGCGGCATGGTCAAACTTTGGATGCAGCGTTGCTCGAGCAGGTCGTGCGGCACTTGCTGATGCATCACGATGCCCTGCGGCTGCGTTTCGCGCGAGAGGATTCTTCCAGGTGGCGGCAAATCAACGATGGTCTCTCCGCGGATTTACCCTTCACGCGACTAGACTTATCAGAACTGTCGGAGTTAGGGCAAAGGTCAGCGATTGAGGCTGAGGCGCTCAGGGTGCAGTCTAGTCTGTCTCTGACGAATGGGCCGGTCATGCGAGTCGTACTGTTTGACCTGGGTGTATCGAGGGCGAGCCGATTGCTGATCGTCATTCACCACCTCGCAGTTGACGGCGTCTCCTGGCGACTCTTGCTTGAAGATTTGCAGAGAGGCTATGAGCAACTGAGCCGCGGAGCTCCAATCAAGCTTCCGCCCAAGACGACGTCGTTCAAGCAATGGGCCGAGTGGCTGGTGAAGTATGCGCAATCAGAAGCGCTTCAGTCCGAGCTGACTTACTGGTTATCTATCCCGGAACAATCAAATCGGTTGCCGCTTGATTACCCGGCAGGCATTAATACGGAAGCCTCAGCGCGTAACGTATCGTTAACGCTGGAGGTGGAACAGACGCGCGCTCTGCTGCAGGAGGTTCCAGCTGCTTATCACACCGAGATTAATGACGTGTTGCTGACGGCCCTGCTGCAAAGCTTCACGCCATGGACCAGGGCACGCTCTCTATCCGTAGACCTGGAAGGACATGGGCGGGAAGAGCAGATAGTTATTAAGGATGTTGATCTGCTGCGCACAGTGGGATGGTTCACCACAGTGTTCCCGGTGGAGCTCCAGCTTGGAGCAACTCGCACACCTGGGGAAGCGCTGAAGGCGGTTAAAGAACAGCTTCGCGCCATTCCGAATCGCGGGATCGGTTATGGAGTGCTGCGATACCTGAGCGCCGCGGATGTCGCCGAAAAATTGCAGCAGCAACCACAGTCCGAAGTGAGCTTCAACTACCTGGGGCAGTTTGATCAAGTCCTGCCTGAATCCTCGCTTTTTATTCCAGCGCCTGAATCGAGCGGCCCAGCTCGCAGTTTACGTGGTAGACGCCGTTATGTGCTGGAGATTAGTGGCAGAATTATCCAGGGCCAACTACGGATGACGTGGCGCTACAGTGAAAACTTACATCATCACGCCACCATTGAAGCATTGGCTCAGCGGTTTATCGAGGCGTTGAAAGATCTCATTGAGCACTGTCTATCGGCAGGGGCGGGTGGTTACACACCATCCGACTTTCCCGAAGCACAGTTGAGCCAGAAGGAGCTTGATGACTTGCTTGCAGAAATAGCAGAACCGTTTGCGGAGATTTGAGATGGCCAGGAATAATATCGAAGCTATCTACCCACTCTCTCCGATACAACAGGGTATGCTCTTTCACACTCTCTATGCTCCGGCATCGGGGATGTACTTCAATCAGGTTAGTTGTGCTCTGCGAGGCAACCTTGATGAGTCAGCTTTCAAACGCGCGTGGCAAGAAGTGCTTAGCCGGCATTCGGTGTTGCGAACGGCCTTCATTTGGGAACGTCGCGTTAAGCCGCTTCAAGTTGTTTATCGCAGTGTGAAGCTTCCCTGGGAGAAGCATGACTGGCGCGGCCTGCCATCAATCGAGCAACAAGAAAGATTGGATTCCTTCCTGCAAGCGGACCGTAGCCAGGACTTTGATCTTTCCAGACCACCGCTGGTGCGTCTGGCGCTGATACATCTGGATGAAGATCTCTATCGGTTCATCTGGAGTGCTCACCATCTCCTGCTGGATGGCTGGTCCACCTCATTGTTATTAAAGGAAATCCTTGACTTGTACGAGTCATTTCGTCGGGGTGCTCCGATACAAAAGAGACAAGGCCTTCCCTACTCAGATTATATTGCCTGGTTACAACAGCAGGATAGATCCAAAGCCGAAACGTTCTGGCGCGCAGCGCTCAAAGGATTCACCTCACCCACGCCGCTGAGAATCGACGGACCAACGGACCTGGAAAACATCCAGGAGCCACTATTCTCCGAGCAAAGAACAATAGTCTCAGCCACACCAGCTCTACGATCTTTAGCGCGCCAACATCAACTGACGCTGAATACCCTGGTCCAGGGTGTGTGGGCATTGCTCTTAAGCCGCTATAGCGGTGAGGAGGACGTCATTTTCGGCGGGACCGTTTCCGGGCGTCCCCCGGATTTGCCCGGCGCTGCCTCGATGGTAGGGATATTTATTAATACCTTGCCGGTACGAGTGAAAGTGCCCTCCGCAGAGCCCGTCATAAATTGGCTAAAGAAGATTCAGGGGCAGCAGATTGATGCGCGTCAATACGAGTACAGTCCCTTAGTTGATGTTCAGGGATGGAGTGAGATACCGAGAGGCCTGCCCTTGTTCGAGAGCATCTTTGTCTTTGAAAACTATCCCATCGCGACGTCTGTCAAGGAGTCGAATGGGGACATGAAAGTTGATGATGTTCGTTTTTTTGAAAGGAACAACTATCCCCTCACCGTAGTTGCCGGGTCAGGAACGGAAGTGTCGTTGCGGTTTAGCTATGACCGCACTCGCTTTGAGTCTTCTGCGATCGGGCGAATGATTGGGCACTATCAGGAGCTGATGAAGTCGGTGGTGATGAATCCGGAGCAGCGGATAAGAGAGCTACGGATGATCGGGGGAGAAGAAGAGCGGGAGTTGGTGAGCTGGAATGAGAGAAGAGGAGAGTATGAGCAGGACCAGTGTCTGCATGAGCTGTTTGAGGAGCAGGCGGAGCGGAGGCCGGAGCAGATAGCGCTGGTGTTTGGGGAGGAGGAACTAACGTACGGAGAGTTGAACGGGCGGGCCAATCAGTTAGCGCACTATTTGAGAAGGAAGGGAGTGGGAGCGGAGGATTTGGTGGGACTGCTGGTGGAGCGTTCGCTGGAGCTGGTGGTGAGCGTGCTGGGGATACTGAAAGCAGGAGCAGCGTACGTGCCGCTGGATCCTGAGAACCCCGGGGAGCGACTGGGTTACATGATGGGGGATGCGGGAGTGAAGCTGGTGCTCAGTGAGGGCGAGTTGGTGAAGAGACTGCCGGAGCCGGTGGGGGCAGAGGTAGTGAGCCTGGAGGAGGTGCGGGAGGAGATAGCGGCACAGGGTAGGGAGAATGTGGAGAGCGGAGTGGTGGGAGCAAACGCTGCTTATGTGATCTACACGTCGGGGTCAAGCGGGAAACCGAAGGGGGTGGTGGTCAGTCACGGGAACGTGACGCGGCTGTTTGCGGCGACCAGGGAGGAGTTCGAGATCAGCGAAGCGGACGTGTGGACGCTGTTTCATTCGTATGGGTTCGACTTTTCGGTTTGGGAGATATGGGGAGCGCTGCTGTATGGGGGACGGCTGGTAGTGGTGCCGCGGTGGGTGAGCCGAACGCCGGGAGCGTTCGCGGACTTGCTGAGGGAGGCCAGGGTGACGGTATTGAACCAGACGCCGTCAGCGTTTCGGCAGTTGCTGGGAGCAGGGGAGCGAGCGGGGGAGCCAGCGGGGAAGGATGAGCAGGAGTGGGCCATAAGGTTAGTGATCTTCGGTGGAGAAGCGCTGGAGCGGAGGAGTTTGGCGGGTTGGTATGAACGACCGCGCGCCGAGCGGGTGCGGTTAGTGAATATGTACGGGATCACGGAAACGACGGTGCATGTCACGAGTGGGGAGGTGGAGCGAGGGGAGAGCGGGAGCAACTTTGGAAGCAGGATTGGAGAGCCGCTGGCGGATATGGAGGTGTATGTCTTAGACGAGCAATTAGGGTTAGCCGGGATCGGGATAGCTGGGGAGCTGTACGTTGGGGGAGCCGGGTTGGCGCGCGGGTATCTGAATCGAGCCGAGCTGACTGGAGAGCGGTTCATACCGCATCCCTACAGCCGCCGGCCCGGAGCGCGATTGTACCGGACGGGAGACAAAGGGCGTTACTTAGGAGATGGGCAAATCGAGTTTTTGGGACGGCTAGATCAGCAGGTGAAGATCAGAGGGTATCGGATTGAGTTGGGAGAGGTGGAAGCGGCGCTGCAGGAGCAGGAGCAGGTGCGCGAGGCGCTGGTAGAGCTGCGGGAGGATGGCGGAGAGAAGCGGTTGGTGGCCTATATCGTGAGCGCGGGCGAGGGGCGGGCGAGCGTCAGTGAGTTAAGAGAATATCTGAGAGGAAAGTTGCCGGCCCACATGGTGCCGTCAGCGTTCGTGCTGATGGCAGCGCTGCCGCTGACGCCGAACGGGAAAGTGAATCGGAAGGCGCTGCCGGCGCCTGAGCAGAGCCGGCCGGAGCTGGCCGCAGCGTATCTGGCGCCGCGGACAGCGGTGGAAGAGATCGTGGCCGGCATCTGGGCGCAGGTGTTGCAGGTTGAGCGGGTGGGCGTGCAAGACAACTTTTTCGAGTTGGGCGGGCACTCGCTGCTGGCGACGCAGGTGATCTCGCGAGTGCGGGAAGCGTGTGGAGTAGAGGTAGGGTTACGGCGGATCTTTGAGAGCGGGACGGTGGCGGGCTTAGCGGAGAGCGTCGAAGAAGAGTTGAAGGCAGGAGGAGTAGGAGCCAGGCCGGCGCTGGCGCGGGTCTCGAGAGCAGCGCCGTTGCCGCTCTCGTTTGCGCAACAGCGATTGTGGTTTCTGGACCAGTTGGAACCTGGCAGCGCCGTCTATAACGTGCCGGCGGCGGTGCGGCTGGAGGGAGAGCTGCAGGTGAGGGCCTTGGAGGAAACGCTGAGTGAAGTGGTGCGGCGGCATGAGGTGTTACGGACGAGCTTCGCGGTGGTACAGGGAGAACCGGTGCAGGTGATTGGGGCCGCCGCCGAGCTGAGGCTGCCGCTGATAGATCTGAGGGAGTTGCCGGAGAGCGAGCGAGAGGCGGAGGCGGAGCGGTTGGCGCGCGCGGAAGCAGAGCGGCCGTTCGAGCTGGGACGGGGACCACTGCTGCGAGCGAGCCTGGTGCAGCTGAGCGAGCAGGAACATCTGCTGTTGTTTACGATGCACCACATCATCAGCGACGGGTGGTCGATGGGAGTGCTGGTACGCGAGGTGACGGCGCTGTACCGCGCTTACACAGAAGGTGCTGGCTCACCGCTGGAGGAGCTATCGATTCAGTATGCGGATTATGCGGCGTGGCAGCGGCAGTGGCTGAGCGGCGAAGTCCTGGAGCAGGAGCTTTCCTATTGGCGCGAGCAGTTGCGCGGCGCGCCAGCCGTCCTGGAGTTGCCCACCGACAGAGCCCGACCAAGCGTACAGACCTTTCGAGGGGCAGCCAAGTCCTTCACGCTCAACAAAGAACTCAGCGAGAGCTTGAAGGAACTGAGTCGACGTGAAGGTGTGACCTTGTTTATGACGTTGCTGGCGGCCTTTCAAGTGTTGTTATGGCGCTACACGGGAGCAACCGACATCGTGGTGGGAGCGCCGATTGCAAATCGGAACCGGGCCGAGACCGAGAGTCTGATTGGATTCTTCGTGAACACGTTGGTGCTGCGGACAGACTTATCGGGAGGGCCGACCTTTCGCGAGTTGTTGCAGCGGGTGCGGGAAGTGGCGCTGGGAGCTTATGCGCATCAGGACATACCGTTCGAGATGCTGGTGGAGGAACTGCGGCCGGAACGCGAGATGAGTCACACCCCGCTGTTCCAGGTGCTGTTCACGTTGCTGAACGTTCCGATGCAAGAAGTGGAGTGGGCCGGAGTTCGAATGAGTGCTCTCGAGGTTGAGAATCGGACGTCCAAGTTTGATCTGACGCTGGGGCTGACAGAGAACGAGAAAGGGTTGGTAGGGACGCTGGAATACAACACGGATTTGTATGACGCGGCGAGCATGGAGCGGCTGGCTGGCCGTTACGAACGCATGCTGAGCGGAATGATCGCGAATGTTGATCAGCAGATATCGGCAGTGCCGTGGCTGAGTGGGGCAGAGCGGCAGCAGATAGCGAAGTGGAGTCGCGGAGAAGAGTTCGATTGGGGCGATCGTGATGTGGTGAAGATGTTCGAGGAGCAGGTGGAGCGCGCGCCGGAGCACGCGGCAATAGTGTTTGAAGGCGAGCAACTCAGCTATCGCGAATTGAACGAGCGAGCGAATCAACTGGCGCACTACTTAATAGAGTTGGGTGTGAGACCCGAAGTGAAAGTTGGGTTGCTATTGCCGCGCAGTGTGGAGATGGTGATAGCGGTGCTGGGAGTGCTGAAGGCTGGGGCCGCGTATCTACCGTTAGAGCTGCAGGCGCCGCTGAAACGGCAGGCACATATCCTGGAGGACGCACAAGTTCCGATCCTGCTGACCCGGGAGACGCTGTCGGCAGCCATCCCAGCTTTTTGGGGACACACTATTTTTATGGACGGGGATTGGGAGCAGATAGCGCAGCAGAGGGTTGAGAATCCTGATAGCGGCGCCACGCCTGAAAACCTTGCCTACATGATCTACACCTCGGGCTCGACGGGTCGTCCCAAAGGAGCGCTCATAACTCGAGGTGGTTTGGCTAACTATCTCTGCTGCGCGCTGAGGACCTATCCGCTGAGCGAGGGCTGCGGCGCTCCGGTCCATACGCCGTTGAGTTTTGATTTGACGGTTACGAGTCTGTTCACGCCGTTGCTCAGCGGGCGTACGGTCTATCTTCTGGGCGAAGGGGCCGGCGTCGAATCGCTGGTGGAGGCGCTGCAAGGAGAAGAGACTTTCTCGCTGGTGAAGTTAACGCCATCGCACCTGGAACTGCTGCGCCAACACTTGACAGGCGAGCAGGCGGGCCGCTGCACCCGAGCCCTCGTCATTGGGGGAGAAGCATTGTCCCAGGAGCAGGTGCGGTGGTGGCGGGAGCAGGCCCCTGGCGTGCGACTGTATAACGAATATGGACCAACGGAAACCGTGGTGGGCTGCTGCGTGTCTGAGGTTGAGGGCGGCGAGGAACGAGTGGGTGGGGTCTCGATTGGGCGACCGATTGGGAACACGCAGTTGCACATCCTGGATGAGCACATGGAAGTGTTGCCTGACGGGCTGGTAGGAGAAATCTACATTGGCGGCCAGGGAGTGGGTCGGGGGTATTGGGAGCGGGTTGAGTTGACCGCAGAGCGGTATCTTCCGGATCCGCATAGTGAAAGTGCGGGGGCGCGCCTGTACCGGACGGGAGACCTGGCGCGCTACCTGCCCGATGGCAACATCGAGTTTTTGGGACGGATGGATCAGCAGGTAAAGCTGCGCGGGTATCGCATCGAGTTGGGAGAGATCGAAGCAGTGCTCGGCGAGCATCCGGCGGTGCGTGAGACAGTCATCATAGCCAGGGAAGATGCGCCGGGCGAGCAACGCCTGGTTGCCTATATCGTCGCCCACCAGGAGCGGCCTGCGCTTGTCAGTGAGTTAAGAGAATATCTGCTGGAGAAGTTGCCAAAGTACATGGCGCCGTCAGCGTTCGTGCTGATGGCAGAGCTGCCGCTGACGCCGAACGGGAAAGTGAATCGGAAGGCGCTGCCGGCGCCTGAGCAGAGCCGGCCGGAGCTGGCCGAGACGTATGCGGCGCCGCGGACAGCGGTGGAAGAGATCGTGGCCGGCATCTGGGCGGAAGTGTTGAGAGTGGAGCAGGTCGGGGTGCAAGACAACTTTTTCGAGTTGGGCGGGCACTCGCTGCTGGCGACGCAGGTTATCTCGCGCGTACGCGAAGTGTTCGGGATCGAGGTCACCTTGCGGCTGCTGTTCGAGCGGCCGACGGTCGCCGGCCTGGCCGAGAGAGTTGCGGAGGAGGTAGAGGCAGGGCAGGCAGTGGTAATGCCAGGCATTGCGCCGGTGTCGCGAGAAGGAAAGTTGCCGCTTTCGTTTGCGCAGCAGCGGTTGTGGTTTCTCGACCAGTTGGAACCCGGCAGCGCTTCTTACAACGTGCCAGTGGTGCTGCGACTCGACGGGGACCTTAACGTCACGGCCCTGGAGCGGACGTTGGCAGAGGTGGTCCAAAGGCACGAGATATTGCGCACCACCTTCAGTGTTATCGACGGAGAGCCCGTGCAGGTGATCGGCGCAGTTGAAGCGAAGGGCCTCCAGATCATAAGTCTATGTGAGGCGCCGGAGAGGGAGCGAGAGGAAGCAGCGCGCCGCCTGGCTAGTGAAGAAGCACAACGACCGTTCGACCTTTCAACTGGGCCACTGCTGCGGACGATGTTGCTGAAGCTCAGTGCAGAAGAACATCTGCTGTTGTTCACGATGCACCACATCATCAGCGACGGTTGGTCCATGAGCGTGCTGACCACAGAAGTAAAGGCACTGTACGAGGCCTTTTCTCTCGGAGAGCCATCGCCGCTTGAGGACCTGGCGATCCAATATGCGGATTATGCGGCGTGGCAGCGGGAGTGGCTGAGCGGCGCAGTTTTGGAGCAACAGCTTTCCTACTGGCGCGAGCAGTTGCACGGCGCACCCGCGGTCCTGGAGTTGCCGACGGACAGAGCTCGACCAAGCCTGCAGAGCTTCCGAGGAGCAGTGGAGTCGTTCACGCTCGGCAAAGAACTCAGCAAGAGTTTGAAGGAACTGAGTCAGCGGGAAGGTGTGACGCTGTTCATGACCTTGCTGGCTGCATTTCAGGTGTTGCTGTCGCGCTACACGAATCAATCGGACATCGTGGTGGGCTCGCCCATCGCCAATCGCACGCATGCGGAGACCGAGGGCCTGATCGGCTTTTTTATCAACGCGCTGGTGTTGCGGACGGACCTTTCCAGAGGGCCGACCTTTGTCGAGGTGCTGAAGCGCGTGAGGGAAGTTGCTTTAGGAGCCTACGCGCATCAGGACATACCGTTTGAGAAACTGGTGGAAGAGTTGCAGCCGGAGCGAAGCCTGAGCCACGCGCCACTATTCCAGGTGATGTTTGCGATGCAGAATGCGCCCAAGGCCGCGCTGGAATTCACCGGGTTGAAAGCGCGAGTAGTGGAAGCGAAGGATGGGACGGCGAAGTTCGATTTGAGTTTGGCGCTGGAGGAATCGGAGGACGGACTAGCCGGAGGAGTGCAATACAACACGGACTTGTTCAATTCAGCGACGATCAGCCGGCTAGCTAATCATTTCCAAACCCTGCTTGAAGCGATAGCAGCCGGCGCCGAGCAGCGCATCGCGGACTTACCGCTACTGACGGCAGGTGAAGAAAAGTGGCTGGTCGAGTGGAACGAAACGGAGCGCGCGTATCCACAGGGCCATTGCATACATCAGCTCTTTGAGGCGCAGACGCGACGCACGCCGGACGCCATCGCCGTGATTTTTGAAGATCAGCGTTTGACTTATGGCGAGTTGAACGAGCGAGCGACGCGCCTGGCGCATCACCTGCAAGGATTGGGAGTCGGGCCAGAGGTACTGGTAGGGCTGATGATGGAGCGCTCCATCGAGATGCTGATCGGGCTGCTGGGCATTCTCAAAGCCGGCGGCGCCTTTGTACCGTTGGATCCTGCATATCCGCGAGAACGATTGGCTCTGATGCTCGACGACGCACGGCTTCGAGTGATCGTCATTAACAAAATTTTCCAAGAAACGTTTCCGGCCCGGGAGCTCAAGCTCGTCTGCCTTGATTCGGATTGGGAGACCATCGCGCGGGCCAGCCCGGCTCATGTCTCTAGTGAGGTGCGGTCCGACAATCTGGCTTACGTGCTTTACACGTCTGGTTCGACAGGGAAGCCCAAAGGGGTCCAGGTTCCGCACTCGGCATTAGTCAACTTCTTGACTTCGATGCGCGAGCAGCCCGGACTGCCAGCCGACAGTCTGCTGCTGGCCGTCACCTCACTGTCATTTGATATCGCGCTGCTGGAACTTCTTCTGCCGTTAATAGTAGGAGCGCGAGTGGAGCTGATCAGCAGCGCCAGGACCGCCGATGCGGCGTGGATTAGAGAGAGGATCAGGCAATCGGGTGCCACAGCGATGCAAGCGACTCCGGTTACCTGGCAGATGCTGGTAGAAGCCGCGGGCGAGGAACTGAGCGGTCTGAAGGCTCTGTGTGGAGGTGAAGCTCTAAGTCGTGAGTTAGCTAACCGGCTATTGGGCCGAGGAGCAGTGTTGTGGAACTTGTACGGGCCAACGGAAACCACCATCTGGTCCACGATCTACAAAGTTGAGAAGGACCATGGATCGGTTTCGATTGGTCGCCCGATTGCAAATACTCAAATCTATGTTCTGGATGAATATTTGAATTGCGTGCCGGTTGGGGTCACGGGTGAGTTGTATATCGGCGGCGTGGGAGTCGCGCGCGGGTACGTGGGGCGTGCAGCGGAGACTTCGGAGAAGTTCATTCCGGATCCGTTCAGTGAAGCGGCTGGGATGCGGCTCTACCGAACCGGAGACCTGGCGCGCTATTGGCCGGACGGGAACCTGGAGTTTCTGGGACGAATGGATCAGCAGGTAAAGATCAGGGGCCATCGTATCGAGTTGGGCGAGATCGAAGCGGCGCTGGGAAGCTATCCCGGTGTCCAGGGCGTGGTGGTCTTAGCGAGAGAAGAGGAGACAGGGAGTAAGCGACTGGTAGCCTACGTGGTCAGTCATGAGGAGCAAGCGCCGACCGTGAGCGAGTTAGGCAAGTATTTAAAGCAGAAGTTGCCCGAGTACATGATGCCGTCCGCTTTCATGCTGCTGGATGAGCTGCCGCTGACGCCGAACGGGAAGATAGACCGCAAGGCTTTGCCGGCGCCGGAGCAGGGCCGGCCCGAGCTGGCCGAGTTGTATGTGGCGCCGCAGACAGCGGTGGAAGAGATCGTGGGCGGGATCTGGGCCGAGGTGCTGCAGGTCGAGCAGGTCGGAGTGCATGACAACTTCTTCGAGTTGGGCGGGCACTCGCTGCTGGCGACACAGGTGATCTCGCGAGTGCGGGAAGCCTTCGGGGTAGAGGTGGCCTTGCGCCAGCTGTTCGAGCGGCCGACGGTAGCCGGGCTGGCCCAGAGTGTAGAGGAAGAGAAACAGGCAGGGGCGGGAGTGGAGAGGGCGGCGCTGGCGCGGGTCTCGAGAGCAGAGCCGTTGCCGCTCTCGTTTGCGCAACAGCGATTGTGGTTTCTGGACCAGTTAGAACCAGGCAGCACCGTCTACAACATGGCGACGGCGGTGCGGCTGGAGGGGCAGTTGAACCTGAGGGCGCTGGAGCAGACGCTGAGGGCGGTGGTGGAGCGACATGAGATCTTGCGCACCAGCTTCAGTACGATCGCTGGAGAGCCGGTGCAGGAGATCGGGAAAGAAGCAGCGGTGGGCCTGCCGCTGATAGACCTCAGCGAGCAAACCGAGAGCGAGCGCGAGGCGGCCGCCGAGCGCCATATCCGTGAAGAAGCACAGCGACCCTTCGAACTCGCCAGCGGCCCGCTGCTGCGAGCGACGTTGCTGAAGCTGAGCGCAGAAGAACATCTGCTGCTGTTGACGATGCACCACATCATCACTGATGGGTGGTCGATGGGAGTGCTGGTACGCGAAGTGACGGCGCTGTACGGCGGCTTCACAGCAGGTGAGCCCGCAATGCTTGAGGAGCTAGCGATTCAGTATGCGGATTACGCAGCGTGGCAGCGGCAGTGGCTGCGAGGCGAAGTCCTGGAGCAGCAGCTTTCCTACTGGCGCGAGCAGTTGCACGGCGCCCCGGCCGTCCTGGAGCTGCCGACGGACTATTTACGACCGGCCGTGCTGAGCTTCCGGGGAGCAGTGGCGTCTTTCACCCTCAACAAAGAACTGAGCGAGAGCTTGAAGGAACTGAGTCGGCGTGAAGGTGTGACGCTGTTCATGACCTTGCTCGCTGCATTCCAGGTGCTGCTGTCACGCTACACGAATCAATCGGACATCGTGGTGGGCTCGCCCATTGCCAATCGCGCGCATGCGGAGACAGAGGGCCTGATCGGCTTTTTCGTGAACACGCTGGCGCTGCGGACAGACCTTTCCGGAGTGCCAACCTTTCGCGAGTTGTTGAAGCGCGTGAGGGAAGTTGCTTTGGGAGCCTACGCGCATCAGGAGATCCCGTTTGAGAAGCTGGTGGAAGAGTTGCAGCCGGAGCGGGCGCTCAATCGCCAGCCGCTATTTCAGGTGATGCTAGTGATGCAGAATGCGCCGCGGCCGGTGCTGGAGTTAGGGGAAGTGAGATTGAGTGGGGTGGAACTGGCCCACCAAACGGCGAAGTTCGATCTGACGCTGGAGCTGGGAGAGAGTGCGCAAGGACTGAGGGGGACATTCGAGTACAACACGGACTTGTTTGCTGAGGCGACCATCAGACGATTGGTGGGGCACTGGGAGGTGTTGCTGGGAGCGATTGTGAAGGATGCCGAGCAGCGCATCACGGAGTTGCCGCTGCTAACCGCAGGTGAAGAACACGAGTTGCTGCTGGAGTGGAACGAGACGGCGCGAGATTATCCAGCGGACCAGTGCCTCCATCAGTTGTTCGAGGAGCAGGTAGAGCGCGCGCCGGAGCAGGCGGCACTAGTGTTTGAAGGCGAACAACTCAGCTATCGGGAGTTGAACGGGAGAGCCAACCAGTTGGCGCATCACCTGCAAGGGCTGGGAGTGGGGCCGGAAGTGCTGGTCGGCGTGATGATGGAGCGGTCAGTTGAGATGGTGGTCGCGGTCCTGGGCATTCTCAAAGCAGGCGGCGCATACGTACCGCTCGACCCGGAGTACCCGCAGGAGCGTCTCTCCTTCATGTTGGAAGACGCGAACATATCGGTTCTGGTCACACAAGCGCGATTGGCTTTGGAGCTGTCCGCAGATCAAGTGCGCGTGGTGTGTCTGGATTCAGACCAAGCTGAGCTGGCCCACGAGAGCGCCGAGAATCCCGTGAGCGAGGTGAGTGTCGGGAATCTGGCCTATGTGATCTATACCTCCGGCTCAACCGGTCAACCGAAAGGGGTGTTAATCAGGCATCAGGGAGTGTGCAATGTCATCGCCGCCTCGATCCAGGGCTTTGACGTTGGCCCTGGCAGCCGCGTGTTGCAGTTAGCCTCTTTAAGTTTTGATGCCTCTGTCCTGGAGATGTGGCTGGCGCTGCTTAGTGGCTCGACCTTGTATCTGGTTAATCAGGAGCTGGTCTTTTCGGGCGTTGGCTTAACTAAGCTGTTAAGCGAGCAAGCCATTAACCTGATCGCTCTGGCTCCTTCACTCTTGGACACGATTGCGGCGGAGCATTTACCGGAGTTGTCAACCATCATTGTGGGTGGAGAGACCTGCTCCGTGGAAACCGCAGCTCGGTGGTCCGTAGGCAGACGCTTTTTCAATGCCTATGCGCCAACTGAGGCAACGATCTATGCGACGGCCTGGGAATACAAAGAGCATTACCGTCACGGAGTGCCGGTCGGAGAGCCGATCGCTAACACAGAAACCTACATCCTCGATTCCCGGCAAGGCGCGGTGCCTGTGGGCGTCGCGGGCGAAATTCATATTGGAGGTGTGGGAGTGGCGCGCGGTTATTTGAATCATCCGGATCTGACCGCCGAGCGCTTCATACCACATCCCTTCAGCACCGAACCTGGAGCGCGGCTCTACAGGACCGGCGACCTGGCTCGTTATCTGCCGGACGGTAACATTGAGTTTCTCGGACGGAGCGATCATCAGGTCAAGATCAGGGGCCATCGCATCGAGTTGGGTGAGATCGAAGCGGTGCTCGGCCAACACCCGGATGTCTTTGAGACGGTGGTCGTCGCTCGCGAGGAGATTGAGGGAGACAAGCAGCTAGTGGCTTACGTTGTCCTGAACGAGCAGCCACCACCGGCGCCCAGCGAGTTGCGAGGGTATCTGAAAGAGAAGTTGCCCCAGTACATGATCCCATCGGCCTTTTTGGTGCTGGAAAAGATGCCATTGACGGCGAACGGGAAAGTCGATCGCAAGGCGTTGCCTGCACCTGACGCGAACCGGCCGGAGTTGGCAGAGTTGTATGTCGCGCCAGGGACAGCCGTGGAAGAGATCGTCGCCGGCATCTGGGCAGAGGTGCTGAAGCTCGAGCGGATCGGCATCTATGACAACTTCTTCGAGTTGGGCGGACACTCGCTACTGGCGACACAGATTATTTCAAGAGCGCGTGAGGCGTTCCAGGTAGAGTTGCCGCTGCGTCAGCTCTTTGAACAGCCAACCGTAGCGGGCCTGAGTCTGCGGATTGAAGAGCAGAGGCGGAGCCAGTCTGAAGCATCGGAGCCGCCGCTCAATCCGGTCTCGAGAGCAGGGAAGTTGCCACTCTCGTTTGCGCAGGAGCGGTTGTGGTTTCTGGACCAGTTGGAATCCGGCAGCGCTTCTTATAACGCGCCCGTGGCGATGAGACTAGAGGGGCGCCTGAACGACACGGCATTGGAGCAAACGCTGACAGAGGTAGTCAGAAGGCATGAGATATTGCGCACCACCTTTCCTGTGGTGCAAGGAGAGCCGGTGCAGGTAATCGGCAGAGCTGAAGCGATTAGCCTGCCGATAATAGATCTGAGTGAGACGGCGGAGAGTGAGCGAGAGGCAGCAGCCGAGCGACTCACCGCTGCAGAAGCGCAACGACCATTCGATCTCTCAAACGGGCCCCTGCTGCGAGCGACCTTGCTGAAGCTCAGCTCGGAGGAGCATCTGTTCCTTTTCACGATGCACCACATCATTGGCGACGGTTGGTCCGTGAGCGGCCTGGCCAGGGAAGTGACCACACTTTACGAGGCCTTCGCTCGCGGAGATGCTTCACCGTTTGAGGAGTTAGCGATCCAGTATGCGGATTATGCGGTGTGGCAGCGACAGTGGCTGCAAGGAGAAGTCCTGGCGCGGCAACTCGCTTACTGGCGAGAGCAGTTGCGCGGCGCGCCGGCCGTGTTGGAGTTACCGACCGACAGAGCGCGACCCGCTGTGCAGAGCTTTCGCGGCGCAGCGGAGTCGTTCGTCCTCACGAAAGAGCTCAGCGAGAGATTGAAAGAACTGAGCCGGCGCGAGGGAGTGACGCTGTTCATGTCCTTGCTCGCAGCTTTCCAGGTATTGCTCTCGCGCTACGCGAACCAGTCAGACGTCGTTGTCGGCTCGCCCATCGCCAATCGCACTCGCGTTGAGGTCGAGCCGCTGATCGGCTTTTTTGTCAATACGCTGGCCCTGCGTACCGATCTTTCAGGCGCGCCGACATTTCATGAATTGCTGAAGCGAGTGCGGGAAGTCGCGCTCGGAGCTTATGCGCATCAGCAGATCCCGTTTGAAAAGCTGGTCGAGGAGTTGCAGCCGGAACGGAATCTGAGCCACGCGCCGCTGTTCCAGGTGATGTTCGTCTTGCAGAATGCCCCCAGCGCAGCGCTGGAGTTGGCAGGGTTGAGTGCGCAGGCGGTGGAGGCTGAGAGCGCGACCTCGAAGTTCGATCTGACGCTGGTGGTAACCGAGAGTGCGGATGGCTTATCCGGAGCGCTGCAATACAACACAGACTTGTTTGATAGTTCCACTATCACACGAATGGCGGGGCACTGGCAGGTGTTGCTGGCAGCGATAGCGAAGGATGCCAGGCAGCGCATCACGGAGTTGCCACTGCTGACGGCGGGTGAAGAACACGAGTTGCTGGTCGAGTGGAATGAAACCGCGCGCGCCTATCCGGAGGACAAGTGCATCCATGAGTTGTTCGAGGAGCAGGTGGAGCGCGCGCCTGAGCAGATCGCGCTGGTGTTTGCCGACGAGCAAGTGACCTACCGGGAGTTGAACAACCAAGCGAACCAACTGGCGCACTACCTGCGAGAACTTGGTGTTGAACGTGAAAGCACAGTCGGCATCTATCTCGAACGCTCGATTGAGATGGTCGTCGCATTGCTGGCCGTGTTGAAAGCCGGAGGCGCATATGTGCCGCTGGATCCGGAGTATCCTGCGGCGCGGCTGACTTATATCCTGGCGGACACCGCTGTTTCCGTAGTGCTTACACAACAACCCCTGATTAGCAAAATACTCTCGCAGATCGGACAAATAGTTTGTTTAGACTCAGACCGTGAGAAACTAAAACTTCAGAGTCAAGAGAACCTCAACACTACTATTGACCCCGAGCACCTGGCTTACATCATCCATACTTCCGGTTCTACCGGACAGCCGAAGGGCGTAATGGTCAAACACGCTGGGCTTCCTAACTTAAGCCAGGCGCAAATAGAAGTCTTTGGACTAACTTCAGCCAGCCGCATCTTGCAGTTTGCTTCCCTTAGTTTTGACGCCGCGATTTTCGAGATCGTGATGGCATTGCGCATCGGAGCCACTCTCCAGCTCGCCAGCCAGGCTACCCTTTTACCAGGCTCGACGCTGACTGAATTATTACGTAAGCAAGCTGTTACGACTGTCATTCTGCCGCCTTCAGTATTGGCTGCGCTGCCGGCCGAGTCTTTTCCTGAATTGCAGACCTTGATTGTGGCGGGCGAAGCCTGCTCTGCTGAGCTTGCTGCTCAATGGAGCAAGGGACGACGCTTCTTCAACGGCTATGGTCCGACGGAAACCACCGTCTGTGCGACTATCTCTGAAGATCAGCGTGGTGATCGGAAGCCACCCATTGGACGGGCGATTGCGAATATGCAGGTCTACGTGCTGGACACGAATCTGCAGCCGGCGCCCATTGGTGTTGTCGGTGAAGCGCATATCGGAGGCGTGGGGTTGGCGCGCGGCTACCATCAGCGAGCGGAGTTGACCGCCGAGCGCTTCCTGCCCCATCCATTCTCCAGTGCGCCCGGTGCGCGGCTTTATCGGACGGGAGACCTGGCGCGCTATCTGCCCGACGGCAACCTCGAGTTTGTGGGACGGTTGGACCAGCAGGTGAAGATCAGGGGCTATCGCATCGAGTTGGGCGAGATCGAAGCTGTGCTCAGTGAGCATCCGGCTGTGCGTGAGTCAGTCATCTTAGCCAGGGAGGACAGTCCCGGTGACAAGCAACTCGTGGCTTACTTGGTGGCGCAGCAGCGGCAGACACCCACAACCAGTGAGCTGCGTCAGTATCTAAAGGAGAGGCTGCCAAAATACATGATTCCTTCAGTCTTCATGCTGCTCGATGAGCTACCCCTGACGCCGAACGGGAAGGTGGATCGCAAGGCCCTGCCTGCTCCGGTGCACACGCGCAGGGTTTATGAGGCGCCACGAACGAAGTTGGAATCGATCTTGACGAGCATGTGGGAAAAGATGCTGAACATAACCAAGGTGGGAATCCATGATGACTTTTTTGAATTGGGTGGAAACTCGCTCAAGGCCGCAATTCTTACCAACAAGCTTGAGGAAGCGTTGGGTGAAAAAGTGCGTGTCGTGGTGTTATTCAAAGCTCCTAATGTTGCCGCTCTTGCTTCCTATCTGACCGAGTTTCACCCGGACGCAGTCTCTAAAATGTGTGCCGCAGGGCCAAGTCATTTCGTTGATGAAAACAAAAAGCCTGCTTCTCAGCCTTACGAAGATTTAGCTGCATCACCTTTGATAGAGATACAACCTGAGGGCTCAAAGCGCCCCTTCTTCTGCGTCCATCCAATTGGCGGGCACGTGTACTGCTATGCCGATCTGGCGCGTTATTTGGGTGTGGACCAGCCATTCTATGGATTGCAGTCGATAGGACTCAGAGGAGAACGGGAGCCTCATAATCGAATTGCGGACATGGCGGCCGAATATGTCAAAGCTGTGCAAGCTGTCCAGCCGCAGGGCCCGTATTTACTTGGAGGCTATTCGTTCGGATCCCTGGTAGCGTTTGAGATGGCTCAACAACTGCTGAGGCAAGGTCAGACAGTGGCCCGACTGGCGTTATTTGATACCGAGATCGGCAACCTAAGTAAAAAGGCGAAAGAAGAGGAGAGGACGGACGACGTGACCCTGCTGAGGAACGTGTTTGAGAACTTGCCGCCCATCCCGCAACACCTTCGGCATCTCGATCCGGATGAGCGGCTGGCCTATATGATGGATCTGGCAAAGACCAATAACGTGATTCCGTCTGACTTTGAATTCTCACAAGCGCGCAACTTCCTCAAAGTTTTGCGGGCCAATGTTGCCGCCGCCGCCAATTACATCCCGCAACCTTATGCAGGCGAAATCACTTTCTTTCGCGCTCTCGAGCGGCCGCCAACAGAAAACGGAAGCGATCCCGCGTATGGTTTGAACGGCCTGGGCAACCGCGGCGTAACCGTCCATGAGGTTCCCGGTAATCACGTCTCCATGTTCTTAAGACCATACGTAGAGTCCCTGGCTGCGGAGCTTAAGAGTTGCCTTGATGAAGAGGTTCAGTAAACGGAAGCTTCTGAGGTTCCCTGGGACATCACAAATCACTGTTAGCGCAGTTGCCGGGGGCACGACGAGTATGAGTAACACTGCCATGCGAATTCGACTTCCAGTGAGGGCTTGATGAAACCCAATACGATAACCCCATTACGCATTTGTGTTTGGTCTGGGCCGCGAAATGTTTCTACCGCCTTGATGTATTCTTTTGCTCAACGCAGTGATACGCGAGCACTGGACGAGCCTCTCTACGCTCACTATTTGTCAGTATCCGGCGCGGATCATCCGGGGAAGGATGAAGTGTTAGCCAGCATGGAAAACGATGGTGAGCGAGTGGTGCAGAGCGTGATTCTTGGCCCATGCGACCGACCGGTGCTCTTCATGAAACACATGGCCCACCATCTGGTGAACCTTGATAGGAACTTTTTGAAGCAAACGATTAATGTATTGCTGGCGCGCGATCCGCTTTACGTCTTGCCCTCGTTGGCAAAGAGGTTGTCAAATCCGCAACTGCGAGACACCGGACTGGCAATTCAGTGTGAGCTGCTGCAACAACTGCGAGAGTGGGGACAAGAGCCGCTGGTGCTTGATTCTTCCGACGTGCTTCTCAATCCGGCCGGGATATTAGGGACTCTGTGCGCGCGATTGGGACTCCTGTTCGAGGAGGCTATGCTGCGATGGCCAGCCGGTCCGCATCCGGAAGATGGGATTTGGGCTCCTTACTGGTATGACAGCGTTCATCGCTCCAGCGGTTTCGAGCCATATCAGGAACCTGGTCCTTTCCCCTCGCACCTTAATTCTCTGCTCGAAGAATGTCGCCCATATTACGAACAACTCAAAGCAGTCGCAGTAAAATGAAATGCCAGGTCCTGTTCACTCGGTCGACCAACCTTCTAGTCACCGCGATTAATGGTATCAATAAATATTTTCATGTTTGCAGGTTCCAATGTTTCGAGTCTGATGTAGTCATCAGTTAAGCCGAATTCTGAGCCCCACATCACTCGAATATCGTTCTCTTTAAGAAGCTCGCGCAGGCGAGTTGCGCTCGCGTATGGTTTGATCAATACATAGCCGGTTTCGACCTTCCGCCTGGGCGTAACTATTTCATATTGTTCTTCCTTTGCTCCCCTTTTCAATAAAGAGAAAGATCGATCAATCTGCTTAACAGCCGTAGGACTCTGGCCGGCATATTTCAGGCCTTCTGCGAGTGAAACGGTGGAGAGTACATTTCTATTTTCCTTTTTTAACTCTTCTGCGTCTTTCACGTTAGTACAAATCAGCCATCCGATTCGATACTCTGCCGTGCCATGAGATTTCGAGGTCGAGCCAATCAGGAACAGATTGTTCCTGCCGCTGAACCTGGTGTACAGAGAAGTTAGCAGCGCCTGGGAATCTAACTCGCTACTTGGCAGAGTAAGGTCAAGCGCGATGCAGGTTTCGATAGGAGTGCCTTTGATAATAATTTCCGGATCGAAAACAGCTCCGGTCGGATTATTTGGCAAGCTCAAATATAGAAGCTCCGGCTTTTTCTCTCTAGCCGTGCTAACAAATTCCTGTTCGTTTAGTGTGAACTCGGTTGGCTCTGTTTTGAAATCAATAACGTGGAAGCCCAGGCCCTGAAAAGCTTCTCTTGCTCTCCAATAACCCGGAGATACGGTCAGAAAGAAAGGGTGCTCGTTGCGACTTGTCTTTCGAACATGATTTCTTACCGCCTCAATTCCTCCTGTGGCTCCGGCCATAGGTACAACATTGTCAGGATCGACGCCAAAATGCTGCCCGAGAGTTCTGGCAAAAACTTGCTGATTTGAGATAAGACGCGCATAAGGCTCTCCCGTTCTCAACTCAACACCGGGGGCGCGAGTTTTATTGTTCAAGCCGTCATGACTGGACATATATCAAATCCCCCGGCATTTCGATCACTGCCACCAAGGTACTAACCGTCTAGCCGCGCGCCGTCGAAAGCTATTGCTCTGAAATTGGACGGAAGACTCCCGACATACTTACCGCTAAGACCTGTTCCTGAACGCGCTCACATTTCCGCTTTCCTCGTATCTTACGATGCGCTCGCAGACATTCTCAAACAGTCACGCTCAAGGGTGGAGGAGGTAGTGCGCTAATTTGGAGTGCGATGACCTGTCATCGCTTTCGCCCGCGGCGGCTCGACGCCGGCGGTTTTGATAATAGGCTGCCGTCGACAACTTGCTGCGACAAGTCGCAGCGACGAAAGCGCCGACAGGTCGGCGCACTCCAAATTAGGGCGCTACCTGCTCAAGGCGTCAATGCGTCTGGAGCTGTTATACTTCAGCGATCAAAGAGGACTCAGCTTTGGGTTTAGGAGGGAACAATGACTATCGGCACGATGTTCTGGATTCTGATGATCGTCTGGTTGGTTTTCGGGTTCTGGTCCAATTGGCCTGTCACCAACAGCCGAGCTATTGGCGGACACTTTTTGATCTGGTTGCTTCTGTTTCTGTTGGGTTGGCAGGTGTTTGGATTTCCGATCCGGGGCTAAACGCTTACGCCCGCCCAATTGCGCTCGGCCTGCGCCAGAAACAGGCCGGTGCACCGCTCGTAGTACTCCGGGAGTTCTAGTTGCATTCTCGCTTCCAAATCGCGAGCGACGCGTGCATGTTGTTTTACGCCGCCGGCCAGATGAGTAAATCCGGCGTCCGTCGCCTTTTGGCGGTTGTAAGCGTCGTTGATGGTCGGAAAGATGTGACGAAGCTCGATCCCGTGATACGGCGACTCCTTTTGCGCGCGATGATATTCAACGCAGGCCGTCAACAGGAATTGTTCGACCAAGGGCATATGCCGTCTTCTATCGGGCAGGGTTTTTAGCGCCGCGCGATTGCGCGGTTCGCAGACGAGGCGCATTGCCGCTTCGGCGTAGTATTCGATGAAGTCGACGCGATTGCCACCAAACACTCCACAACACTGACCTTCCTGTGTTGGCGCGTGGCGACGGTACCACCGCCATTCCTCAGGCAACCCGCCGTCCTGGATTACATTCTCCAGCTCTTCAGGCTTGTAGAGCTCTTCCCCTGGGACAATCGGTTCTGGGCTCTGGACCAACACGTCGGCATCTTCGAGGTGAGGCGCCAGTCGTTTCCAGAGAAAAACATCCGCATCGAGATGCACGAAGGGATCGCGTTGCAGGCGATACGCTTCCAGCTTTCCCAGCGACCACCAGTCGGCGTCTACTCTGCTGAGTTTGTTTAGGGCAGTTGAGACGCTCGTGAAGGGCAAGTGAAGTTGGTCGACAAGAATCCGCGCGCCGTGGTCGTCAGTGATCAGGTGCGTGTCGGGATAAAACCGGCTGGCGGTATGCAGCGACAGACCCCAACCCAGCCAGTGATGGCAGTCGGTGTACCAACGCCCACAACCGGCGAAGTAAGGCAATGACCAGAATGACCAAACGGCTCGCATACGGTATCGAACGGGTCTCAGAAGTCAGAAGTCAGATCAAACTGCAAATGCGAACTACTGATTTCCTATTGTTTCGGCTTCTTAGTTGACGCTTTCTTTGATGTCGACCGTGCAGCTGTGCTGCGTCCGGGTGGCTTACTGCTTCCGCTCGAGCGCCCGAGCGCTGTGCCGGCAGTACTCTCGGGAAACATGATCGCGTTGTTCGGGCGAACCAGGTGCGCACCCACAGCGACGCTCACACCTGCAAAGCAACTGCTCAGCGGTTCAAAGTTGCAATAGCAACTCTTGATTTTCATCTCCTCAACGTCCCATCCGATAAAACCAAGCGGCGCGAAGTAATGAAGGACGCCGTGCGGTTCGATTTGCGCGGTCCATTCATTACCGGTGCCATCAAACTCCGTCTCCGGCCACTCGATATTGCCCGTAGCCACGCGAGCTGGGATCAACCAGTAGTCGCCCGAGCGATACTCGCCGCCTTCGGCAAACTGAATCTGAATGCCATCTTCAAGGTCCACCCACACTGCATCAGCGTCGGGCGTGCCGACCGGCGTTTCCTGGATCAGGATGCTGCCGTATTCGACACCGTCGTCTTCCAGGAGCTCAGTGTCCTCGGACGCGAAATGGTCCCAGCGGCGCACCTTGGGATTTTTCAAGCCTTCACTCCAAGCCAACGAGCCGGAAGCTGCAACTGCATCGGGGTCAACTGAAAGTGTGCCCCCCTCCACCTTCGCCAGTTTCACGAGCATGCCGGGCTGGCCCTGGAACTCAGCTACGTCGTCGGTCAGCTCGACCCAGTTGCCGGCAGAAAAGCCGCGCGCGTTAGCAACTTGGAGGTCATTGCCAGAAGTCCCGAGCCACGCTGTTGCCACACTCGCGTTGTCGCGGGACCACTTGAACGTTGCCTCACCGGCCAAGCCGCCTCGGTGAATCTCCACGCGGTAGAGTTGGTTCTCAGCGCCGCGATATTTCGAATCGGGCGAGGTCACGCAGGGGGCAGCGATGACTGATCCAGGATCTACGCGCGCGCCCATCAAGGCGTCGCTGAGTGGAAGCAATTCAACGAGTGGTATCTCGCATGGATTGTCTTCCTTCTCCAGGAGGCTTTGTTTATGCTCGATCGTCTTGATTTGCTTTTCGATCTTAGACTTTTCGGCGATTGTTTTTGCTTTGAGTAGACTTGCCTCCAGTTTCGTTTTCTTGCCTTCGAGCCATTCACGCCGTTTTTTGAATCGTTCCACTAGAGCGAACTTGGTTACGTCCAGGGCTTTTACCTGCCAGACGACTTCCGCGCGCGTGCAGGTGTCAGGACCTCCCAGCGCCTTTTCGCGGATACTGTCGTCCTCGAGGGCTGTAATATGTCGCTCCCAGGCATCGAGATAGACCCAGTAGCGAGCCGTGTTCTTCTTATCGTCAATCGCCTTGGCAAAGCCGTCGTTGTCGAGCAGCGGGTGATAGGGCTGGTTGGTGTACAAATATCCATAGTCGTTCTCCACCAGCAGGCCCTGAACGTAGTAACGCCCCGGGCTAATCACCAAACGCTGCTCGTCGTCCGGACTGAGTTGAAAGCCTGGGGCCATCACCGGCGCGGCATAGGGTCCAATGATGTCGGCGGCCAGTGTGCGCAGGTAGTGAAGCAGAATGGCGGTCTGTTCATTGCTGTCGGCGTCAAGGGTGACGCGTCCCTGCTGGCTGATGACGCGGCTGAAGTGCTTGGCGGCGGAGAATGTGTCTCGCGTGATGTCAGATTTCATGTTTGCCTTCCTTGGCTTAGCGTTTCGATTTACCGTGACCGTTCGGAGCCGTGGCCGCAGCAAGTAGTAAACTCATCAAAAATCGGATAGAGCAGGCCAACGTCCATGCCGGCCGGCGTGAATTCTTCCAGACGCTGGCGCAAATTCGCCTCGCGCTGAGATTTGAACAAATCATGAAAGACGCCCATTTCAGATTCATCGTCGGCGCCCTGCTGGATTTCCTGCGCACAAGTGAGTGCCAGTTGCGCGTAAGCCGGATGGCCGTAACCAATGCTGGTGAATTGAGGTCGCACCCGCAGCGACTCTGAGGCAATCAACCCGGGACGTTTGCCGACCTCCTCCACTTCCTCGACCACCTTTTGGGCCACGAGGTCGGGCTGGCAACGATAACGTCGCGGCGTTCGACAGTGTGGTTGCACGTAGGAAAACCTCACGCAGCCGAGTTGTCTTCGAGCGACGTTGACGCAGTCCAGGAAGATGCAGTTCTCCGCGAGGTCGATGGCATGAACGTCCACGATGCCAAACACGGTGGTGCGAAGAATCGTTAAGACCGCGTGTGCCACGGCGTAACCGGGCGCGCCGATCGCTTCTTTCTTCGGATGGGTTGCGTCAATGATGCTGTCTGTAATCTCGATCGGAATCGGATCAATCCTGACTTCGTCTTCATAAACCTGAATCGATCCGATGATGGTGTGTTCGATCCGAACGTGGGCGCGAATGTTGTAAAGCTCGAGACTGGGTTCAGCCGGGCGATTCGGTTTGCAATCGCTGTCAATTCCCCAACCGGGCACGAACGTACAATGCCGCAGCACCACACTCGAGCCACAAATGGGAATTGTTGGGCCATCTTTCTCGCGCGCCAGCCCGTTGATCTGCAGTGGACGACCCGCAACCAGCAATCCGTCCATGGTGAACCGGCTCCCCTGGTCCATCATCACTGATAGCGAGTCAGGCGAATCGGTTTGCCAATCCAGCAACCTAATCACCGGGCGTTTGCGATTTGCTGCCCGGAGTTGCAGCGTGCGATCTGCTTTCAGCGTGATCGAGATCGGTTCCACGTAGACAGCGCTCTCAGTCAACTCGATCACGGCATCGTACGGATCGTCCTCCAGCCAACGGTTTAGCGCCGCACCGATCGTCTGAAACTTCTCCTGTTTGCCGACGCGATAAAAAACCGGATCGACAAGCTGCCGTACCTGCTTCGACTGGTCGTTCGGATCCGGAACCTCAATCTCCTCGGGCGACGGATCAAAAATCGCTCGCGAATACTCGCCACCGCCCAGGTCGTCGCTGAAACCGTAGCGATACGAAACCTTCACGCCTTGCTTCGGCAACTGGCCGGGCGGAAACGCGAACCGGCCCAGGATTGGATCGACTGCGACGTGCTTCGCCGGAGGCACGTACTGCCAATAAGTTAAATCCGACGGAATGATTGCCTCAACTGGAATCGGCTGGTCGGGATCGTATCCGGCCCAGCCCGGGGCCCAGATCGCGAAGCTCTTGTCCGCGCCGTAAAACTGTTTGGGTCGCAGCGAGAATGCCAACCTTCGAATCGGCGCCGGGATGTTCATTTCTTCAGCGATGTGCATCGGGTCAGTTTCAGGTTCCGACTTGGAGAAGAGTGGCGCGTCCTGGCCCAGCACGCTGAAAGTGAAACAATGTGGACCCGCATTCTCGGCGCAGTAGGCTCGCGTCCAGGTGACGGAGTAGGCCTTGAGCCACCAGATGAAAACTCCGACTGAAGGAATGTTGAAACGACCAATCGCGCGGCGGGAGTTAATGCGACGAATGTCAACTGTGTGCGCCAGGCGCTCGTATGGACCACCAATCAAGTCGAGGTCTTCCATGAGTCGCACGTCTGCCAGTCGCGCCCGTTCCAAGTGCAGGTGATTGATGTTTTGGTTCCAACCCAGCAGTTTGAAAAACTCAACCGCCCGCGCCGGCAGACCCGCGACGTCCTGAGCCAGCAACTCCAGCAGCGCCAGCTTTCCTTTGCCGCGGCGGTAACGAATTGTGTTGGCAACTTCACGGCGCGGAACCAGAAACCGCTGCAGCGCGCTGCCTTGCGCAAGGCTGCTTGATTCGCTCGCTGCCAGCACCTGTTGATAGCCGATGAGATCGGCGATGTAGGGGACGGCCCAGTCTGCAGCCGTCTCGATGAACCAATTCTCGTAGAGTTGAGTGATGTCGTCTTCCAGCAGGTTGGTTTGCTCGGCGATGACTCGCAGCAGCGCCTGCAGCGGATACTTTTCATCGGCATCCCGCATTTTGTAAATATCGGGAATCAAGGCATAGAGCCGATCTATTCGAGGGTCTGTAGTTTCTGCGCTCATGATTCAACTTGCTTTCATTTGATTTGGTTCAAAACGATCGTGTCCGGAACCTCCGGCGTAAAAATGGCCAACTGCGCTGGGCGCACCGCCCCCTTTTCAAAGTCGGCGAGTTTGGTCGTGACCATCTGTGATGGCCCCACGGCCCCGGCGGGCGGAGTCACGATTTCCTGCACGCTTTCGGCCAGCTCTTCGAGCGTTTGCAGCCGCCGTACTCCGTTTTCAGTAACTTTTTCTGGCACGCCGCCGAAGGCATCGACGTCAACGTAAGCCACGCCCTCGATTGCCTGAATGCAGGCGATGATCTCGCAAAGCAGCGCAGCCTGGCCCAGCGCGCGCCTGCGAAAACCAAACTTATGAAGTAACGCCGCTCGCACTTCCGTGATCACCGGATCCCAGAGGTAGTCGCGCTGCAACCGAATTCTTGCTGAGAGCACCAGGATGATCAGTTCACGGGTATCGATCTTTACGGCCACGCTGACGTCGCCCAGCGCGCGCAACGCTTCAAGCAGGTTACGATACAGGTCCGAAACCGGATCGATGGGAATGTCGTCAACCCCGGCGATCGTCAAATGAATAAACTGGCTGCGACTGTCACTTAAACGCTTGCCACTGGCTTTCGCGATGCCGGCAAACGTTCGAGTAAAGTCGGCGTAGTCCTGCATCGAGACGAGCCGGTCGAGTGCCATCACAGCGAGTGGCGCGTTCTCGCGTGCCTGATCGCGATCTTCTTTGTCGGCTCCTCCGGAAGCGCGCAGAGGATTGATGACCGCCTTGACGCCCTGTGGCTTCGTTTGCAGGAGACTGACCTGATCGGCTTTCACATTGCCGCCTCTGCCGATCCCTTTGCGATAGACGGAGTTCACATTCAACACGCCGGTCGGGACCCGCGAGCCTTCCTTGCCGTTGCCGAAGATAACGGTGGTGTTGTCGGCATCGTCGGTCTTGGTGATGAACGCGCGATCTCTTGGTCCTAAAGCCGCGAGTGTGTCCGTCTCGTGCCACTCGACGTTGTTCACATAAACGTTCAACGTGCTCTCGACACCGGCGGCAGTGGGCGCGGGCACGAAAGTAAGAGGAGGCTGTTTCAGCACAAAACTCTGCATTGCCTGGCTGCCGTCGCCGCTGCCCAACGGTTCGTTTGTAGATTCACCGTGCGTGGCTTTCACCACGTTGCCGTAGATCGTGACGGTGTCGCGTTTGTACGAGTAGGCGGTCGGAGTCGCGAGCAGGAGCGCGGTGTGAATCTTGTCATCGGAGCTTAACGGCTCGACTTGTCTTAGCCCCGAGACCATCAAAAGCTCGACGCCTTTGACGCCACTGACATTGGCGATGTCGGCGCGTTCGCCGGAGAGGATGACCCAGCGGCCTGATTTGAATTCGTTGTAAAGCCCGTCGAGCACAATGCCGGTGCTCATGTTCTCCTTGGTAACCTGCACTGGAGCAGTTAGCGGCTCACCAACCAAAGTAAGCTCTTCGCTTTGGCCAAACACCAGAGTTTTGCGTAGAGTGACAGAAATGTTGGATTCAGTGACCCCCTTCTGCGGATCGGCGTTCCACCACGGAAAATTAAGCCGGAGTTTGGTCGTCTTGCCATTCAGACCGTACGCACTCCTTTGCACCGATTGAGCATCCGTGACCCGAAAAACTTCGCGAGCAGTAAGTCCACCCGCTCCCGGTTTTTGGACCAACACGTAGCTCGACGGCAAAATTTCTTCGTGGGCCTGGTCCAGAAACAGAACGTTGTTCTCCTCGTCATCCGAAAGACGCCATTTTCGCCAATCTTCCGGCGGTCGGAGCTCTCCTTTGACGTGATCGACGCTGTTAATGGTCCCATCACTTGGGTAGAACGTCGGCTGGTCGGGCACGCTGGCGCCAAACAGCGGGGCCTCCAACCGCATCGCAAACACGCCCACCAGGACCGGATCGGAATCGCTGAGGTTGGCATGGGCCCAGGCATGATAAAAAGTCTCTTTTAGATCGGGCGCCAAGTTCACGAGTAGCTGGGCCGGCGCATCTGTGTCGTTGTGAAAAGCAGCTTTCAGGCTGCGTCCCAGCCTGAGGCTGCTGGCTGCCTGAGGAACGCGCGGTTTCAGTAGCGCAGACACAAACTCGTCCGGACTTGTAAACCCCGGCGGGTCGGGTGGATTGGACTGCTTAAGCGCGGTCGCGAGTTCTGCGAGAAAATTCTCAGTCGCGTTTAGCACGGAGATCGAAAAAGTCGGCTTGTGCAGGAATAGTTCCCACTCTGTTGGCGGCGGCGCGTTGCCAAGCTGGATCCCGGTGATCAGTTGATTAATGGGAATGAGAATTATGTCGGCGAGACTGGCCTCTAAGCCTGCTACCAGGCCCTGCACCAGGCTTCGAAATCCAAGCAGGAGGGGATAGGCAATAAGCATATCCGTCGATACCGGCTGCAGCCGAATCTCGGTGCGGTTTTGCTCAAACTGAGTTTCAGTGCTTGCCACCGTGCGGACTATGGCTGGCGCTCCACTCTCACCAAAAACCAGCAACAGCAGGTCGCCTGTCTTCAAGTTCGTATTGATGCCGGCGACATAAATATTTTCGATTGTGAGTGCGTTGTCGGTGGTGATGACCTGCGGTTGTTGCAGGCGCACTTGCAGGTTGTTCCACTCGCGACGGGCGAGCACGTCTTCGCTCGTCTCAAACGACTGCGGTTGCTCGCCCGGACCGGGCACGCTTTGCGATCGCGACCCGACCGGAATTTCCACCGGCTTAACCTGAGTGTCTTCGAGCGTGTAAGCAAGATAGACAGTGGCAGCGACGCCGGGTCGCAGCTTGTAACCAACCAGTCGCGCGAGCTCGAGAATCGAGCGACGTTCAGTCGCCGTGCGCAAATAGCCTTCGTTGGCGATTCGCTCCTGGTAAAACGTCAACACGTCCGCAACGGTGGCCCAACCGTCGAGCAATGCGATCGCGGGATCTTTAGTGTCGCGTGTGGTCAAACCCTGGAGCGGGTAGAAGGTCTCCATGGTTTGCTTGTCGGCGCCGGGCGCCTCGACCACCATGTTTCCCAACCGCGCTTTCATCGTCTCGAAAAATGCTCCGTGCGTTCCGATACGAAAGAGCAGCGCGTCCAGCCCCGGACGATTAGCCGTGGAGACGGGAGTGATTTTTCGAGTGCCTTCACAGCAACCACAACTCGGGCTGTTACAGCCGCACTTTTTCGCCGTCATTTCATCTACCTCCACCGACGTGGATTTCGAGTCTGCCGTGCTCGGGATAATTCGGATCGTTGTCGAGTTGCGCAATCTCGGCTAGCCGCAACGGCAGGATGCCGTTTGCAATTTCGTGATTCGGCGCTTCAAAGAGTCGCTGAAGCTTTTTGACTTGCACGCACTCGACCCCGGCGACGGCCTGGGCCGCGGCGATGATCCGGCTGAGATAAATGCCTTCGCCAAACGTCAGGTTGTCAGGATGGAAGAAGCCGCGTTTGCCGCCGGGCAACACGCGATTGCTGAAGACTTCGAGCAGCGCAGCTTTGACGTGGCCCGCCTGGTAGTTTGGCAACGCGCAAACTTCCAGCGTGAGCAACAACGGCACATACTCGGCGCGCTCGAGATGAAGATCGTGGCCCATACGCCGGAATCGTTCGAGGTAAGTTTTGATTTCCTCGAGGAGCGCGTCAGGCGCGTCTTCCTGGCCCAACGGATCAACCGCCACGTCAGCTTCAAACCAACTGCCCGTCCAGACAAGCTCTGCCGCGGCGCGTTGCAACTTGCCGTTGCGAGCTGCAATCTTTTGGTAATCAGCCGCGATGATCGCGCGTTCCAAATATTTCCGAAACGCATGCGGCGCAAACAGCTTGGCTTCGCTCATTGGTTCGGGTTCAATGCCGCCTCGCGCCGCCAGCGGGTTGCGCACCTTGATCGTCACGTCACTGAAGCTCGTCTTATTCAACACGAGCCGCGAGATTGACTCCGCGCCCACGTTTCCTGAGGCGCCGTTGCCGACGCGATAAACCACGCTGAATGTCATGCCCGCTGCGGGTTGAAACCCCAGCTCGCTTTTTCCAAAACGAAGGTGCGCTTTTCCGAAGTTATCGATTTCAACGACGAAGTGTTTGTCGTCGGCCATGCTGGCAATCAGGTCGTAACAACACTGCCAGTCGTACACCGGCTCAGACGTCACCTGGACACTTGGCGACGCGAGCCGCGGATTCTGGTTCATGAAAGCAGCAGCCGCAACCCACAATGCAGGTTTATCAACAGGCAGCGCCGCCCTGAACGTCACCGGCGAACGTTTCAGCGCCGGCGAGAAACGGCCAGCAAAGATTTGAACGTCTCCGGGCTCGTCAACGCATTCACATGACGCCTCAGTCTTTGAAGTCGGCACTGGTCCAAAGTCTTCCGGCTTTTGCGTCTTGCCATGGTCGATGAGAATCACGTTTCCGCGCGCGACGCTGACGTTGTCGAGATAGTCGCAATCCGGCGCCGCCCCGATCGCGGAAATGCAGAAGGTGAACGGCAACGCGTCTTCAGCGCCCCAGGTGATTTCCACGTATGGCGTCGGCTGGCCGTCCTTTGTCTTTCTTAACTTGTCCTCGCCGGCGGTGACGCTCGTGATCCGCACCGCGTGCCGGCGCATCGGATCGGCATCTGCTTCAAGGCCGGTGATCGGGCCGATAACTTCTTCGAAGATGAGCACGTCGCCCACTTTCAGTTTCAGCGCGCGCTCCTTCTTCTTTTTCGGCTTCGACGCAGCTTTGTACGTAGCTTGGTAGTCATCCTGCGGCGGGTACTGCGATGCATCATTCGGGGGCTGAACGATGGTGGTGATGATCCAGGAGTCGAGCAAAGTTGCCGACGTGCTTCCAGTTTCGAGACAACATCTCACCTCGCCGAAGGTGTAGAAGGGGATCTCGTTGTGCACTTGAAGAAGTTGGATAGGCGCGGCGCGGTCAGTCAGCAGAGGCTCAAAAACTTCATAGCGGTCCGCAGGCACCTCCCGCAGGTCTTCCCACTTGAGGATGTTCTGCAGCTGAAGCAACACGTCGTCCTCGCCGGTGATGAAAGAAACGTCTGACGCGTCGAGCGCGAGATCGCCATTCACCTCAAAACACAACCATGCGCGCGCGTTGCAACCTTCGTGCAAGATGTAGTCAACGAGTCGCGCGTGACGACGCACTGAAATGCGCTGGCGTGCAGTGTCGAGATAGGCTTCAGTTGCGACTGCATCCTGGTAATAGCTGAGATAGTCGCCGACGTAGGCGAGCACTTCGACCAGCATGATGCCGATGTCCGCCGCATGCCGCTCCTTCCAATCAGGCATCAGCACCGACATTCGATCCAGAATTAGTTGACGGAAACTTTGATAGTCCTTTGCCAGGTAGTTGATGTCGGGTTCATCAAAGACCGGCGGTTCACAAGTGCAGGCGAGTTTGCAGTCAAGATCCGACGGACAATTGACTTTGAACGAAAAATCAACCCGGTCGTAGCGCGGATCAATGTTCTCAAGCCCGGTGAGACGCAAAGTGTAACTCGAGAAGTCGCCGTACTTATCCAGCGTGATGACCAAAAAGTCGTCGCGCTCGGGATCGGGATCGAGCACCGGATCGATGTCGGTGATCTTGATGTCCTTGATCCGCTGCCCGCCTTCGATCCGCAGAAATTGCTCGAGGCCGGGTTTGTTTTGTTGCAGCTCCGGCGGAAGCTTGCCCAGAAAATAGGCATGGATAGTCGTCTGGTCGTCGAGCACCTCCACGTAGTCCAGGCCGTTGAGGCCCTTCATGCGCCGGACTTCATCGCGTCGATCGTCTTGTTGGCAACAAAGGCTCACAACTCCTCCTCTTCATCAGAGTGCGCGCGTCAATGACAACGTTTGCTGCTCGTTGGTGCGGCGTATCGAGTAGCTCATGTCGACACTGAGGGTTGAATCGGTGGCCAGCACTTCCAGGTTCTCGACTTGGATTACGTCACCCAGCCACTGTTGAATGGCCGCCTGCATGGTGAACTGCACGGTGGCCGCCAACTCCGGACTGTTGGGCGCAAAGATCAACTGCAACACGCCGCTGCCGAAGGTTGGGCGGTTCACCCTTTCACCCGGACTCGTGAAAATGAGCTGCTCAATCATCTGCCGGATGTGCTGACTTTCGTTTGCCGTGGCGGTTTGCCCGCGGCCGTCGAATTTGAATGGAAAATTGATGTCCATAATTTTCAACTTCCAATCACGCGCGATTGCACGACTTTCACTGTCGGCGCTCCCTGCGGGATTTGTTCCACGCTCTTGCAAAGGCCTGGTCCAATTCCCGGTGCGGGGATCAACGCGGCCGGTAGCCCGTTGACGAGAAAACGCGTCGAAGGCATGGCCCATTCAATCGTCACGCATGGTTGTGGCTTGGTGCCGGCGCCTACCGGAATTTGAAAAGGACAACCGGCGACGGTCGCCAGCGGCACCGGCGGCGGCGAAACTGTCGCGATAGGCTGACCGCTCACGAGTACGCGCGGCTGGGTTGGTGGAATGGTCGCCTGTCCGGCCTGGTGAAAGCAGCTCATCACTGCGCCAACGTGCATGAGAAAACCTGGCATAACGTTGCTCCTATTTAAGTATGGTTAAAGCGCCGACGTTGAAGTCGATCGCAGGTCCAATCAAAGTGATCGTTGCGCCTTTGCCGTTTGAGATATAAATTCCCGAATCGTTAACGACGATCATTGCGCCCAGTGTGCTTTTGAGAATGATTCCGCCGGTGATCGGGGACGGCGGCATGTCGCTAACCATGACCATGTTCTGCAACAGCGACTGGATGCAGATGTTTGGATCGGCCGGGTTCCCCGCCAACGCCAACGGCGGCACGTTACTCGGCGCAAACCGGCAACCGGTCCAAATAGGTTTGTCCGGGTCACCGCCTTCAAACTCCACCCAAACTCCGGTGCCCGGCGGCGGCACCATGTAAACGCCCATCGGTGGACCAGTTGGCCCGGCGAGCGGCGCGCAGGGCTCGCACCAACCTGAAGGAGTTGGTCCCAGAACCTGCGGCACCAAACAGATAATGCGGCCGCGCAACTCGGGATCGACGTTGATCGTCACCGTGCCCTTGTACTTACCCCAGAATTTTTTTCCATCGTCTGAATCACTCATACGGGAACCTTTGATGTGTTTGAAATTAGGCCGTCGCGACTCAACTTGAAGCTTTGCTTGTATTCACCGTGCTTGATGTTGTGGGTGACGCTGTTGACGTAATACAACCCGTCGTAAGCGAGTCCCGCGCCGCGCACGCCGACGAGCAAACGATTGCGCAGCACTTTTCCATACCGAGTAACGTCGAGTGTGCCCGACACAGCGATCGAATCCGACGAGCGCACCAGCGCGCCCAGGGCGCGGTCGATAATCGTGGGCAACTTTTCTTTGAACGACCAGTCGGGAAATTCGACCTTTGACGGCGCCGTCAATCTCGCGCCGAGCGGTGGTTTGAGAATGTTGATGTTCGGCAGGACGAGTGGGATCGGAATCTTTTCAGTCACCGGATCAAATACCCCGAACACCAGGATTTTCTTTGCCAGTCCGTCCAACGTGAAACTAAGCGACTCGACATTCGTGTGCGAGTCCATGTTTATGTTGAGCGCGCTTTGCGGAACCGGAATGCGAATGTCGGGTCCCCAATAGGCAATGCTTTGACCGGGAAGAGGACCAGGCTCGACGTAAAAAGTATAACCGTGTGAGTTGGCCAGGAGTTTCAGGTACTTCAAGTCGGTGCCCTGGTGAACGTCGATCTTGTTTGTCGGAATGGGAACGTCGGTGATGATCGGGGGCAGCGCGAGCGGAATGCAGCCAAACGCCGCGTACTTCGCCAGGATTAGATAAACCTTCCCGATATCTGGAATGCCCGGATATCTCATGAACGGCATTTCAACCACGTCCATCAGGATGCTCAGGTCTTCACCGGTGATTGTGAGAGTGGATTGGCCCGGTTCGCTGCTGGGAGTAAGTTCATGCCTCGTGACCATGCCATCCATCAGCACGTTGGGGAAGCCGCCGAGCGTGACGATGATGACGACGCGCGTGATCATCGGATCGAAGTAACCAGCCGGCAGCATCGTCTTGAGCAACGGCGAGTCTTTGCTGACCGCAAACGTTATCTGAAAGCCGGACTTGTCCTTGCCGCTCGTGACCTGCACGCTGGTGAGCGCATCCACGACGATCTGCGGCGCCGGAATGGGCACCATCGGACCAATCATCAGCGTGAGATGGACGCCTTTAAGCATTCGAAGCTCCGGGAATTCCTTCCGGCAAAGTGATCCGCAACCGCCTGCCGATTGTTTCCGTCAACTCCTCCGGTCGCATCGCCGCATTCGCGTCGGCAATCTGCCAGAACGATTCAGGATCGCCGAGGAACTTCGCGGCGATATTGTCGAGGCGCTCGTCGTCCACCACTGTGTGTTCCAGCAGCAACGCAAAACGATCCGGCGAAGGAAGGAAACGACGTCGCAGGTAAACGACGGTTTCACCCGCGGGCGTTTTCATCGTCGCGGTTTCGATACCGTAGTACCTGCTCGTGGGCGGAAAGTTATAAGTGCTCATGCGTATTGGTTCCTTATGGAATGCCGTTAATACCAAGCGCTCCAAACGTGCCGGTCTTACTTTGACTGGCTAGTTGTTCCTTTGCCTGCAGGTAAGTCATGAACAGGCTGCCGCCTTTGCCGGTGAAACCGAGGTCGTCGACCGTCAGTACTCGCAAGCCCAGACTGATCTTCGCGCGAATCGGGTTGAGTGAGGTGTCAAACGCTTCTTCAATGATGCTGAACTCGGTGATGCGCACGGGCACAATCCGGTTGGGACCGAAGACGAACAAGGTGAGTGGACCACGCATCGGCACAATTTCGATCGAACCCGAAGCCGCTTCGCTGTTGTTGGCGAGCAGTTGGCTGCTCAACGGGTAAACGATGGTTTCGAGGACAGCGAGTTGGGCGTGCAAACCGACCGCAGTGCTTTGATCGTCTGCCTCTTCAAGTTTGTCGGTCGCGTCGATCTCAGCTTCGAGCTTGATGGTTTCAACTGGCGGACCTTTCAGCCGCAACGCTTCCATGTGGTCGCCACTCTCTCCGCTCACGCCTTTGATCTGCAGACTCCGATTCAACGTGTCAGGGTTGTACTGGAGCGCGATGATGCGCTGCACGGTCCCGGTCTCGTCGTTAATCAAGACCAATCCGCCGCGTAGCGATTTAGGTGAACCTGGGAATGAGCTCATGTGTTCCTCGAAAACTGTTTTCCCGTTCTTCGATCAGAATTTGCCTTTAATGAACGGTATGATCGGCGTTGCAATCTCGTCCGGGTGTGCAATCTTCCATTCCTTGTCGGCTTTATCGCGAGCATTCGGATTCTCCCGCGCTTGTGTATCTTCAACTTGTTTCTCAATTCCCATGTTCAGGATCCACTCCTTCGTGATGAACAGGAACTTGAACCGATCGGTGATGCCCATGGTGTTCAAGAGCTGAGAGTTCATGTCGTATGTTTGCATGATCGCTTCGGCATCGCGGTCGGACATTGTTGATCCTCGCGACCGGTAAGATTGCTGCAATGCCAGCCAATCAGGTTTCGGTTCGGATCCCGGCATGAATGGCGGCATCAGCGACGGCGGCTTCAACAGCTGCGGATCAAGCCGCGGCAGTGGCAGCGGACCTTCAGCGCCTATCGGCAACGAAGAACCTGGAAACGAGAGTGGCGGAACTCCCAACGACCCCGGCGCGAACGCGCCGGTGCCAAACGCCGGCGGCGTCAACTGAGGTTTTTGCAACTGAAACCCTGCTGAGAGCCCGGGAAACTGAAGTCCGGCGGCTCCGAAGGACACGCCGCCCGCTGCGCCCTGGGGCGACGGCAACGGCTGCGGCGCCGGCGTGACATCGTCTTTCTTCTTCTCGTCCTCGTCGCAATACACGCCCTCTGCCGCTGTGCCTTGTGCTTCGGGTGAAATCGAAGAACCTTCAGCAGCCCGTTCGGCGGCGGCATCCGCGCGCGGTTCGGCATCGGTCGAAGCGGCGCCTCCACGCGATTGTTGCGCGACGTGAATCAACTCGTGTGCGAGAAGTCGACGGCCTTCGGTTGTGCCGGGTTCATAACGACCTTCGGCAAACGCGATATCGTTGCCGACGGTAAACGCTTTGGCGCCCAAACTCTCTGCAGCTCCGGCTGCGGCTTGATCCGTGTGCACGCGAACATGTGTGAAGTCGGCGCCGAGCCGGTCTTCGAAAAAAACGCGTTCCGTCTCAGGCATCGACATCGCACCGGCCGGCGGCAACAAAGTGCTGCTTGGCCCCATTGCGTTCGCCGGTGATGTCATGGCCCTGCTTCTAGTCATCGCGAGCTTTCCTGTTTTTAGCCCAACCTACTTGACCAAAATCTCTGCTTGCTCTTTGGCTTTCTCGTCTGCCGCGTCCTTCGTCTGTTTATCCGCTTTCGTTTTCGCTTCCGAGACCATGGCAACATTGCCCCACTTCACCCCGGTCACCGTGCCTTTATCGAGCGTCAAAGTTAAGGTGAAAACAAAGTGGCCGGCGGCATTCGCGGGATCGCCCAGGCCTGTAACATCCAGCTTAATCTTGGCGGTGATCTCTCCGGTTTCGCCCGCCTTGCCCCCGGCTTCGAAGATGGCTTTGCTGGCCTGGAAATCAGGCAATTCGATTGTCAGGTTGGAACCTAGATTATTTGCCCTGATTACGATCTGATTCTTGTTGACGCCCTTGCCGGAAAGCGTGACTCGATTCTTCGAAGTTCCCAGCGAGTCGTCTCCCAGGCTCGCCTTGCCCGTGAGTCTCATTCGATTAAGCTCTTCGAGCTGTTTCGGAGGCTCGCCGCTGGCAGCCTTCGGGTCATTGAGCATTTGTTCGACGAAGCCCTTCAGGTTCAGGGCGCCGCGATCGGTCACATCCCAGGAACCCATGTCGTCGTGGCCCATGGGAGGTGTGTACTCCCAAACCTCCATCCTCGCGTCCTTGATGTTGTTGCGTTCATAGAGGTGCTTGCGGAAGAGGACGGTAGAAACTCCGTCAACGTAGATTCCCTGGCGATCGACGCCCATTGCCGAGTTTGGCCCGATGTGTTCCAGATTTACCTTGTTGAAATCGATCTCACCGCCGCTAATGGGAACCTTGACGTCCGCGTCTGCATAGAACTTCGCGTCCGTGAAATACAACCGCAGATCGCCCGCCATCGTGCTCAACACGTCCAGACTCCAGGGATCAGTCGGCTTGCCGCCGGTTGAAGGTGCGTTGCGATCGATCTCATAAGTTACCTTTACACCTTCCAGTTCAATCTCTTTGAGCGTTGCGCCTAGAATCTCAAACGCCTTAGTGGGCGTTTCGTTTTGCATCGCAACCGCCGCAGTTTTCAATTTGGCTACGTTGATGTCGATCGTCGGCCCGCCGCCGAGTTGCTTTACGCGCAGACTCTTCGCCGCCAACTCCTCAAAGTCGAGGTACATCAACCCGTCTTTCATGACTGTGACATTAAGGCCGGTGAGATCGATCGCGGAGTCGGAAGTGCGCGGCAGCTTCTTGGCTGTCCATTCTTTCAACTCGCCTTTTTCATCCCGACCGGTGTACTCGATGTCCGGGTGCTTGAGTCCAAACTGATCTATATGGAAGGTACCGTGGCTGAACTTCCAGGCCGAACCGGTGGCGGATTTGATGTTGCCGAAGTTGAGGTTGGCCTTCATGCTCTGGCCCGTTACCTGAGTAACCAGTTTGAGCTTGTGCATCAACTTATTGTCGACGTACTGCGAGAACCTGGCCTGGAAGTTAGGCATGTCCAGCTTCCCGAAGCTCGGCTCGATATTTATCAACTCCGACAGGGCATCGTAGTTGAAGTTTTCAATTGCCAGCGGCTCCAGCGTGGCGGTGGCTGCTTCAAGGTGGAGTTCCGAATCGACCTTCTGCTTCTTGTCATTCACGCTGGTGAAGTTTCCGTCGTACTTGAAACCCGACGCTTCGATCTTGTCGAAGACCAATCCGGAGAAATGCAACCCCGCAAACTTCTCCTCCTTCGTCGTGGGATCTTTAGTCCAGGTTGCGATAAGGTCTTGCAGGTGCACCGCCGTCGATTGAATCGACGACATTTTGATTTCGCTGCCGGCCCCATCTTTGTAGACCACCGGGCCAACGTTCAGCGCTCCAGTATTCAACGCGAAAATGCGGACGAATTGAGGACCAATTTCCACATTACCGCCGATACCCACCAGCGAGAATTTCATGGGATCCAGTCCGCTGCCTTCGAACGAACCGGAGATGTCTGTTTTACCGAGATCGAGAGAAAAGTGATCGGGTCCTATTATCGAGCCCGATAGTCCCTGGCTGGTGACAGTGAGGCCCACCTTCTTGAATTCCTTTTCGCCTCGCTTGGCAATCTCCACCGTCACGTCGGTTATGCTGGCGGACGTCGTCTCGAAGCTTCCCTTGCTGAAATTGAGTACGTCGAGACCCCAGGCGTGGAGGTTCTTGATGTTGGCATTCGGCACGGTCACGTCGATTGGCGACGTCGCCTTGGTTCCTTTGACAGGATCGGCGGCTTTGCCCTCGACCATCACATGAATGCTCGTGGCCGTGATGTCGGGAATGATCAGATCGGTGACAACTGCGGACGTGACCTTGTACTCGTTGCCGGCTTTTGTACGAGTAACTTTCGCGGACAGCGCAATGCCGGTCAGCTCGGCCGACCCGAGCAACTCAACCGTCATCAATCCTTTGGTAAACGTGCAGCCTTTGTGCAGGGTGACGGACGGGACGGTGATCTTTTCGATCTCAAAAACGTCGCCTTTGTCGGTTATTTCTCGGGTTGCCGCCAAACCGACTTTGCGGATCGTGAAGCCAAGATCCATCACTCCTTGTTTGGAGTAGGTCCCGTCGGTGGCGCTAATTTCATCGATCGTGAACCGGTGTTTCTTCGCAGTGATGAATTCGGCTTTGATCCCGCGTCCATTCAGAAGCCCGCCGGCTCGAATCTTGTCGCCGATGAAACCAACCAACTTAACGTTGTCGATCGTGCCGATTCCCGCGCCGCCGGACGTGGCCGGCTCTCCTTTGGCGGGATCGATACCGTGCATCTCTACCTGGTCGCCTTCTTTGAAATCGATCTGCATGTGGTCGAACCAGATGTTGCCGATCGATCCGCTTACGATCTCCAGGTCGAAGAGACCTTCCGGCGTGGCGTAGCCATAGTTGAGCCGGTCGGCTTCGATCTTTTCAATCTTGAACTCCGGCAGTCTGATACTGGCAAGTTGCCACGTCTCGAAGCCTTTCTTGTCGGGCCGCTTGACGCGCGTGAAGATAGCGTTGCCGCGGAGTTTGCTAAGACGACTGGTGCCGGCTGAAGTGAGGTGGTGCGGCGGCGCGTCAACCTGGAGTCCGGTTGCCTCGATGGAATCGATAAAGAAATCTTCGAGCACCGTGGATTCGGCGCTGTGCTTGAGAACTCCGCCGGTTGGCCCCAGCACCACGTCCTTGCCTGACAGTCCCGGAATGCGCGAATCCTGGAGATGGGCCGCATCGAACCAACGTCCGCCAGCGCCACCCCCATGTACTTCGAAACCTTTCGCGATCGCGGCCTGGGGATCGAAGTCTTCATCGAGCACATTGCCCAGGCCCAATACGCTGATGTTCAACTGGTCGATCGACAAACCGCGCAAGACCAGCCGCCGCTGCCACTCCGTCTTCGCGTCCGTGACGGCTTTCAAATGCTCTTCGGCTTTAGCGAGCGCTTTGGGGTCACCGCTTTTGCGAGCCTCATCCAGCGCGGCCTGGTTGACACGCTCCATTTCTTCGAAGGAGTCCAACTCCGTCAGCGACGCGTCGATGGCCGCAATCTTTTTGTCGTCAGCCTCATGACGCGATGCTGCAGGAATCATCAACAAAAATTTCTTTTCGGCTTCGAACAAACGCCGTGTCGCAACGATGTTGACTCCGGTTACCTCGACGGTCGTGGCCTTCACGTCGATCTTTCCGCCACCGTCAACGTTGAGCGTGGCCCCGGCTGTCGTCAGCGCAACCTTGTCGACAGTTGCGCCCGAACCTGCGTGAACAATCTTGGTGGCCACCAGCGAGTCAGCGGCGAACTGGCCCGTCTTCAGTTCCTTGCGCCAATCTTTCATCAGCGCGCTGAGCCCGCCGCGTGACTCCGCGCCGATCATCACGTTCTTGCCGTCGAGCGCGCCCACGACCACGCCGCCCGCTTTGAGTGTCTCGCCATGGATTGTTCCGGCTGTGAGGCCCACACGTTCGCCGCCTCCCGGCCCCTGGCCTAACTCCAGGGCGACGTCCTCGAGCGTCAACAACTCCGCAAAAAACGCGCGCTCCTTCGTCAACTCTTCGCGCGCTTTCGTCAGCTTGTCGCGCTCGGCGCCCACAATCATGTTTCCGGGTTTCGCCAGGATGGTCCAATAAGTGACGGCTGCATCACGCAGCACCAGGGCACGGTCACGCTTGGCCATCAGCGACGCGTCGTTGGGGTATTTGACAAACAGCGCTTCGGCTTTCGTGAGCGCCTTTTCAGCTTCTTCGACGGTGGGCGCCGTCGCTTCCACAGCCAACTCCTTGATCGCAACTTTGCTGGTTTCGAGGAAGAATTGCGGATCGCCTTCCTCTTCAATGCCCTGGATTGTTCCGCGATAGTCGCGCCCGCGCAGCATGCGGTTCATCGTGGTCGAGCTGAACATGAAACCCAGCGTCGCGCCGGCACTCTGCCCGTAACCGTGCACCTCACCGACTTCGATTTCTTTGGCTGATATCTTTCCAGCCACGCCGCTCACCTTGACGCTCGCGACGTCCAACGCAACTCCACCCTTGGCCAGCCCATCCAGATACTTCGAAACTTTCCACAACTTATGCTCGTCAGCCGGACTGATCTTCCCTTCGTCTTTCAATCCGGTTAGACGCGTTCGTTCTGCCTGCGCTTCATCTATGTACTGCAACTCACGCTCGATGGATTCCAACTGCAACTTCAGTGAAGGCTCGGTATCGAGGTCGAGATAATATTTCGGCTTCGGTCCCTTTTCAGCAGCCGCTTTCTGCACGGCCGCCAGGCGCCCTTCGAGTCGCTTCTTTTCTTCGTTCAGGCCGCGGATATAGAAATCCAAACCGCGCGCGTAACGTGTTCTCAGATTGAGTGGGCCAAGCGAGATGTCGTCAACATATTGACCGCCGCTGGTTGTCAGGCCTTTGAGCACCAGATTTTGGCTGGTCACCGTGACGTCGAGAATGTTTTCGGGTTGGACCAGGCCCTTAACCAGCTCATCTATGCTGCCGGACAGTTTGATCAGGTTCCAGACCGGACTAATCAATGGTCCAAAGATCGGGACACCCACCGCGATGCCACCCTGCGGACTGCTGAACGCTTCCTGCACATTCTCCGGCTTCAACTCAATCGTGAGGCCTTCCACCAGCACTGACTGCAGGCCGACCATCGATTCGGCAAAGATCAACAGCACGTCACTGAGCAGCAGGGAATCGACGCGCAGTTGCAACGCTGTGTTGTGGTGTTCGGATTCTTCCGTTGGGTACTGAAGGTGCATGTGCAGCCCGGTGACGGTGCCCGTGCTGCTCTGGAGCTTCATGTTCGCCATCGGGTAGTTGATGTTGTCGATTTCCAGGCGTTGCGCGCGCATCTGCAACACGCCGTGATCGAGGTCCCAGCGAACAGAGTTGTCGGCCAGCTCCGCCTTTGTTTTCCCGCCAAACTCCTCTTCGCGTTTGAACTCCGCGCCGAGGAACGACCCGCCGGTGATGTCCTGAAACTCGCCGAAATCGAGCTTCTCGCCGCCGATCCACTCGCCCATGACCTCGACGTTGCCGCTTTCGAAGATGAAGTCGAGACCCTGAATGAAGTACTGCCAAAACGCGTTGTCGGTCCCGAAAGTCTTGCCTTCAACCGGCGGCGCGCCTAAGTACGTCTCGCGTCCTGCATCTTTCGACCCGTCAGGACGTTTCAATCCGGCGGGCTTGTAGAGTTTGAAGCGCTCGATGATGCGGCCGAAAAAATTTACGTCCTGGTAAAGTTCCTGGAAGGCGGGATAGAGCTTGTATCGATCTTGCGACTGCGCAAACACAAAGTCGCCTTCGCCGGCGGCCTGGGCCATCTGGATCAACATGCCCAGCCGGTTCATTTGTTCGAGCGACCATAGGGCATCGTCGGCGAGCTGCGACTTGAGTTTCTGCAGATCGCCGCCTTCTTCGCCGCCCTGGTAGAAGTTTGCGGTCAGCCCCTTCTTCATCGAGAGGCTCAACTCCGCGTCCAACCGTTTTCCGAACTTGCCGCCCTTGAGCGCGAAGAAACTCTCGCGCGCCCGCGGCGACATGGCCTTCAACACTTGTTGGGCAAGGTATGCCTCTTCGTCGGTGATGGCCCAATCGAACAGACCGTACGACAGCAATTCCTCGGCGAGGGCCGCGTTCTTCGAGGGCGGTCGCAACGCCACGATTTGCAGAAAGATGCGGCGGCGATTGACTTGCCCGCCGCCGGCTCTCGCGCCGACATCGGTGAATAGAGAATCGACCGGGATGTTATCGATCAACCGGTCCAGCAAACCTTCACGCTCGAGTTCGGTGACAATCGCTTGCAACCGGGCCGGATCGGTTGCAAAGTCCGACATGCCGTCGAGCACCGCCAGCGCTTCTTTGTCGGTTACTGCCCAATCAATGAAGCCGCGGCTGAGTTTCTTTTTCGCTTGCGTCAGGAAGTCGGAGACATCCTGGGAAGATAGTGCTAACTCCGCCTCTTTGCGTTCCGTCGCAACTTTCTCTTCTTTCTTGCGTGCCTTCTCGCGCTCTTCGTCGACGTTGAAAGTGCGTGGCTTGGTGTTCTTGACGTCCTGCACCTGGTCGTAAACTTTTCGCTTTCCGTCAGTCAGCCCCGCCTCCCAGGCGCGGCCGCGCGACGTGGCAAGCAACGCGTCCAGGATGATGCGAAGCGCGTAGAGCTCGGCTTCCGAAAGTCCCGACCACACCATTCCCGGAAAAGGATCTTCAGGCAGGACATGGATCTCACCCTTGTTTGCAATGCCGAGATAAAAAGCAATTACCGTCGGCCGGAAGGCAACGAAGTGAACCTCGTCGAGGTTGTCGGCAAACCGCTCGCGGTCTTTCGGCGTCAAGAGTTCGGCAATCGCGGTGATGGTGAGGAAGTCCAACGCTTCCAGCTCGCGGAGAACCGCAATGACGTCTTCATCCGTGATCTTCCAATCCCAAAAGCCGTAACTTAAGCGGTCATGAATTTCCTTTAACTCCGCGGTGCGGTTCTGGGCCACCAACGCTTCATGCGTTGAGCCGGGTGAGCTATCCCCGGTTTCCTTGGCCATCGCGCGCCCCGCCGGCACTCGACGACGCGGCAAGCGCACCGGAAGACTCTGCACAAACGATGCGGCAAGTTCGTCCGCTTCGCGTTCTGCGTCTTCAACCGCGCGCGCGGCCGAAACCGGAGTCGATGAAGGCGCGCTCAACTGCGCCACGTGCGTGGCTTCATGGGCCAAAAGGTAGCGGCCTTCGTCGGCATTTGGGTGGTAGAGTCGAGGATGGAGATAGATGGTGCCGCCGTCCATCAAGCCGCTCGCGCCGCGCGCATTGGTGCGGCTTTCAGCCTCGCTGTTAGCGCGAATCTCGATTCGGTTTGGATCGAGTCCGAGGAACGGCGCCAACTCCTGCAGCAACCAGCGCGTCACTTGGGCGCGCGTCTCGTCATCATCGCGGATAGTCGCTGAGGGGGCGCGCACTTCCAATCTGGAGAAGTTGGGACGCGCGACTTCATTGTCTGGCGATTGCTCGGGAGGAGGGGCGGCGGTAAGAGTTAACGATGATTCGTGAGCGAGTGTGGCTTTGGGATCCTCCCTCCAGTTTTGCTCGGTTACGCCCTGGCGCTCAAGCACACTGCCAGGAGCCGGACTCGCCGCCGGTTCTACGGACGGTTCAAGTGTCGCCTGGCAACGTTCACTCATTGGGTTCACTCATGGTTCGCTCAGGGGTCCTGGTTCAACGACTCATAAACGCTGCGGGCAATCCGCCTTCCCAGCTCCGCGGGAACTGAGTCAGTCGCAATCTGAAAACCAGGCGCGGCTACAGATCGCGTCGCACCCTGGTTCGCGCGTGGCAATCCGTCCTGAGTAAGCAAACGGGTCAACTCGTTTTGCACCGCAAGCTGAAGTTGAGTCACGGTGTTCGCCGCCAATGGCAGACCGTCAATCACGAGACGTTCAATGTGCAAAGACACGTCGCCCTTGCTGGCTGTCGTCGTCGCGTTCGCATCGTTGCCGCCTGGTTCGTTGTCGATCATCTCAGGTCAGCCTCGCTGTAGCCTTTCTCGAGTTTACGCAACTCGGCCCGCGCCGCGGTCAACAGAATCGGCATGGTTACCAGCTGTCCGTTTTGAGCTGCCAGGAAAGCTGCGTTGAGCGCGATACTGTGGATGTTGCCGCCCGAGATGTTCAGTCGTGCCAGCCGCTCGTAGTCGAGATCTTTTTGTGGCGTGAGACCCGGAAGGGCTTTTTGCCAGATTAGTTTTCGTTCCTTCACTCCGGGGAAGGGAAGGTTGACGATGAACCTCAACCGCCGCATGAACGCGGGGTCGAGCGCGCTTTTCATGTTGGTGGCCAGAATCGCGAGACCGCTGAAGGCTTCCATTCGTTGCAACAGGTAATTGATCTCGATGTTCGCGTAACGGTCGTGACTGTCCTTCACCTCGCTGCGTTTCCCAAAGAGTGCGTCGGCTTCGTCGAAGAAAAGAATGGCGCCGCCGCCTTCCGCCGCATTGAAAAGTTTGCACAGGTTTTTTTCAGTCTCGCCGATGTACTTGCTGACTACCGCCGAGAGATCGATGCGATAGAGATTCAATTGCAGGTCGTTCGCGATCACCTCGGCGGCCATTGTCTTGCCGGTGCCGCTCTCGCCCGCAAACAACGCACTAATGCCAAACCCGCGATTCATCGTTTGCGAAAAACCCCATTGTTCGTAGACCTTGTGACGCTCGCGGACTTGGCCAGCGATTTGACGCATCAGCGCCATCTGCTCAACCGGCAAAACCATATCGTCCCAGGTCGCTTTCGGTTCCAGCCGCTGCGCGAGCGAATCGAGCCGCGGACGCGTCAGGTTGCGGCACGCGCGCCAGACCTGGCTGCGCATCTCGGCCGGTTCAGTTGCAGCGCTCGCTGCTGTCGAAGCCGCTTCGTGAATGTCGCTCAGACTGAAGTTGAACTGGCCCGCCAGCATGTGGGCGGTGGTGGTGGCCTCGTCAGTTTTGTCGCCTGACCCATTGAGCAGAGTGATCCATGCTTCACACTGCTCTGCTGCGGTCGGTTTATTTACCTTCACCGGGAAGCTTGCGTTATTGATTCGGACGGGAGCTTCGTTGACGCCCAGAAAAACCAAACCCATTTCGCGCGACAGGAAACGATGAAGCGGAACGGAGGTTTCAACCGGTCCGGCGTCCGCGTTTTGCATTTCGACGTAAAGCGCTACCGGCAACAACAAACTCTCGCGCTGCCAGAGACGCGCCAACGTTTCGAGCTCAGCAGGTTGCGTGGGCAAGGTTTCGGTTGCGAGACGATGCAATTGGCGGTTTACGGCGCTGCAGGTGTGGCGAGCGACCGCCATCCGGCTGGCGGCGTCAGCGCCGATTAGTTGCACGACCGGCAGCGTTGACTGCGGCGCCGATTGCCGAAACCGATCCAGAATGTCCTCAACCACTCCCTGCTGCGAAACAGCCAGCGGAGCGGCGGCGCCCGCGCCCAGAGGTTGCAGTACGGTCACCAGCCGATCGTCAATCGCGTTGAGGCCTTTTATGTAGTTAACGATTCGTTCGTCAGCGCGCAACGCACTGGAAGTCAAAGGCAACGACGCCGGCTGGTTGATTTCGATGAGGCGCGCATATCGAAGCGGCCGGTGGGCCGACATGACGTCCCATCTCGGTTCGTCGAGAACAGATAACGCCAGCCCAAACGTTGGATAGTTTCGCGCTTGACTGCCCTGGGCCAACCCGCAAAGCGAGGCCAGGGCGGGATCAAACTCCAACGCCGCGCAAAGAAACAACGTGTCTCGTTCAAATGTTGAAAGACCGAACCGTTCAGCCAGCAGGTGGAGTGCCGGCGGCGGGTCCATCTTTGCAGCAGCGTCTCGCTTGCCCGCGGCCTGAGCGATCTGTTCGTCGAGCGAGGGAGGTTTGCCCTCGGGAAGCAAAAGCACACTCTTCTCCGCGGTCGTGGTCGAGCCCATCCATTTTGAGAAAAGACCTCGCGACGAACTGCTCGCCTTATGACCGCCATCCGGTTGCTGACTTTGCGTGGGCGACGGTGGTCGATCCGCGGGAGCGAACTTTAGCAACCGCAGGCGCAACCACTGCAAAGAAGCTTCGACGTAGAGATTATTGTTTGCTAGCCATTCTTCCATATCAGGGCACCGTAACTCTCTGCTGCGGATCAAAATCCAGCATCGCTGGCGACCCAGTGATGGTTATGGGAAGGCTATCAACTCCTTCGACGCGCAAGCGGACGATGTATTCACCCTCGACAACTGCGGGAACCGTGAAGTCCAACGTCGTTGCTAGTTGCGGATTAGCCGGAGTGTTAACTGAAGTCGGCGCAATCATTCGCGAGCCGAAAAGCAACGTCGCCTTTGTCTCCTGCTCCGGCAACAAACGCGGATTGCAGGTAATGGTCAGATTTACATCGCCGGCCGCTGCGTTTAGCGGATTGACCGTAATCAACGGCGCCAGAGCGATGGCGACACTGTTGGTGGTCCATGCCGGAAGGTTGGGCCGGGCCACGCGCAACGTCAACGTGTAAAGACCAACGGCCCATTCGTTCATCGCATCTGCATCTTCGGCGATGCTGGGGACGTGCAGAGTAAGTTTGGAAGATGAGTCGGGAACGACTGGTCCAATCTCGTAAGTGAGATTTGCTCTGGCGTTTTCCAAAACCGCCGTGATCGTACCTGAATCGTCGAAGTGCGCGCCGTTGACCAGCAGGTCGTCGCCGAGGCGCATTGCCGGCAGCAAGTCAGAAGCCGCGGGCCGCACCCTGGACAGAGTCGGAAACGCTGCCGAGGTCGCAGTCGCGCCTTGATCGGCGGCGCCACGTTTCAACACCGGCGGCGGCGCTGAGCCCTGCGCAGCCGGTGTAATCAAAACCACCGAAGCCATGTAGGCCATCGAAGGGCGGTAGCGCGCTTGCATCGCGGTCCACATCTTCGATAACTCTTCGGTAGTTAAGAACACCGGGCTGATCTTGATGACTTCGATTTGATCGGCCAGGTCAATTGCGGAGAGCGTGCCGAAGGGCGACGGCAAGATGGTTCCGTCAACCGGAGAAACTCCGCCCAGCACAGTGCGCAGCTGGGCGCGGCTCAGCACCGGCATTTCGTGCAGGAGCTGCATCGAGTATCCGAGCAAAACTTCCGCATTCAGATCCTGGGCGCCATAGGCAGTCAGCAGGTAATGAAGATCGAGTGCGAGCGGCGCCACGTTGAGACGCACACCATTTCCATCGCGCGACGGTAACCCGGAGTTGCGCCAACCGAGGTTGGGCGTGACTTGATACAAAAACAGGTTTAGTTGGTTGGGTTCGTTCTGGCCGGTCGAAATCCGATCGGGCGGCAACGCGGTCACTGAAAAACTGCCAATCGAAGAAAGGTCATGATTCAACAACCCGTCGTTGAGCAGGTCTTTGAGTGTTGCGGTGACAGCGGCGATGGCTAGAGGGCTGCTCATTATTTTCCCTCGCCTCGTGATTGCAGGTAATCGTCCAGGCTCATTCTTGGACCCGCCGGTCGCGCGGCCGGCGCCCTGGCAGGTTGCGGCATCGCCCGCACTTCGACGCGGCCGATGGTCACGTGAACGGCAGGAGGCGCCGCCGGCGGCTGTAGCGCGCGCAGAGACTCGACCTGTGGCACGACGAGCGGAGGACGCAACTCACTACGAGGCTCGAGTTTCTGAGCGGAAGGCTTAATCGTCATCACTTCCTGCGGAGGCGTCAGCACTTTCGTTTCGACTTTGACCGCGCGCTTTGGTTGCTCGCCTTCAACTTCGCGCGCAGGGTGCGGCGGGCGGGCAAACGGAGTTTCTGCACGCATGTCTTTCGCAGGTTCATTCACATGTTCGGAAATGATTTCCCGTTCGATTCTTCTCTCAAAGATGGTTTCGATCAGCCTTTGAGGTTCAACCTTCACATCTTCCGCCTTTGCAATTGCTCGCGGAATTAAGGCGCGATCGGGCTGCTGATTATGAGCGACCGGTTTTACGTTCAATGCGTTTGTTGTTGGTGTTGGACCAGCCTCACGCCGTCGAGGTTCCGACCTGTGATCAGGGAGTTCGTTGGGGTGACGAACGCGACGTGCTGTTAGTGGAGGCGCTGCCTGCGGCGGCGCGGCTTCCTTGATTTGCGGCGTTGCCGTAGGGAGTTGCGACGGACGCCCAGGTCGCTGCCGGTCCAGAGAAGAAGCGCGCTCAACAGTTGTCTCTTCTTCCTCGAGAGCGGAAGCGTTTTCAAATTGCGTTGTCTTATGGAACGCGGTTTCGGTCACAGGTTCGAAAATTGCCGGGGCCCGCCGCTGCAACACCGGCGCGCGATCCAAAGCACGATCAACCAGGCTGGTAAGCAAGTCGGTCATCCTCAGGCTCCAACCACGTCTAGATAGAGTCGCCGCCGGGTCGCACTCATCGCCAGGATGTCGCGTTCACTCCATCCGTAAGCCGAGGCGAGCAAGTGAACGTCATGAAGAATCCGCTGGGCCCAGTCTTCGATCTCGCTCCAGAGATACGACAGGATGTCAAAAATAGTGGACCAATGATGCGAACAAGCGGGACACTCAAGCGCGATCTGGATCTCCGCTTGCGGATCGGCCTGGGCCATCCTTTCGCCTAATAGTTTTACGACCCGGTCCGGAAGCGACGTCGCTGGAACGGCAATGCCTTTGCTGCGCGCCTCAACACAACGCTCCAGCAGCAGCTCGCGCGCCTGAGCGGGATTGTCTGCAACCGCCAGTAGGTCCGCGCTCGTCGGCAAGCGATAGTCGATTTCGTAGCCGCTCGACTTCACGCGCAACTGCTCCGAGTCCGCGGCGACCTGGGTCTGGAGGTCATTCGTTCTAAACGTGAGCTCCAGGCGCGTACCGCATTTCGGGCAGCTCGCGATTGCTTCGAGCTTTGGCCCAAACAGCTCTTCTCGCAGTCGCAGAAGGTAGCGGTCGCGCTCGCCCATGCTGACCATGGTCCACTCGTCCACGGTTTTTTGCGGCCACGCCAGAGCCAGAAGCGTCATGGCACGCTGGAGAGGATGCTGCGAAACCCCTTGCTCCCATGCCGTAAGAAGGGTGGTTGCGTTCAAAGCTAGCACTGGCCAGACCTGGGGAAAAAGATCACGTACGCTGGGCGTAAGTCATTTTCCGCTTCCTTAAGCTGGATCGGTAAAGGTTGGCTCGCTGGGTTCGGGAACTTCAGTGTCGCGTACCCAACCCTCGTTCTCCAATTTCAAGTGTTGGATCGCGACGGCATTAGCGTTGGCGTCCAGATCAGGCAACGCCTGAAACTCGCTCACCCAACAACGAAAAACCTTGTAGGCGATTACCAGTTGTCCGGCTTCGTTGTAAGCCTCGATGATGATGTCTTTTCGAAAGTCCTGGAGAGATACCTCTGAGCCCAGTCCGGTTCCGAAATTCCAGACCTTGTTGGCCCACTGTTCAAATTCCTTATCGTGTGTGACGCCGCGTTCAAGGGTGATCGCTTCGAACTCGGTCCGCCCCGGTGATTTCCGACTGCTGCTGGGGTCGCCTCCGTCGCGATGTTTGACCACCTCAGTTGTGCGCTTGAGCGCGCTGACTTTGCTCACGCCGGCGACATACTTGGCGTCCCACTTGACGCGAAATTTGAAGTTCTTGTAAGGGTCGAAACGCTGAGCGTTAACAGTAAATTGTGCCATATGCTGCTCCTGTTTTTTCGATTGCCTTAGACCTCAATCTGGCCGGCTATCTGCTGAAGTTTAATGATTACAAACTCGGCAGGCTTCAGGGGGGCAAAGCCAACCACGATGTTGACGATTCCGAGGTTGATATCATTTTGAGTGGTAGTTTCTTTATCGCACTTAACGAAGTAGGCATCGCGCGGAGCCGAACCCTGGAATGCACCCTGCCGAAACAAGTTGTGCATGAAGGCGCCAACGTTAAGACGGATCTGCGACCATAGCGGCTCGTCGTTTGGTTCGAAGACTACCCACTGCGTGCCGCGATAAAGGCTCTCTTCAATGAAGAGCGCAGTGCGTCTAACCGGGATGTACTTCCATTCAGAACCAAACCGATCGTCGCCTTGCAAAGTGCGCGAACCCCAGATGACTCGGCCCGCGGGAACCATCGAACGCAGGCAATTAATTCCCAGCGGATTTAGCTCCCCGTTTTCCCTGTCGGTGAGCGGGACACTGAGTTCAGGCACGCCAACCAGAGTCGCATCGAGACCGGCCGGCGCTTTCCAAACGCCACGAGTCGTGTCCGTGCGGGCAAAGATGCCGGCGACAGCTCCTGAGGGTGGAAAAATGTCCAGCTGGTTGTCTTTGAGTGGATTGAATTCTTTGAGGCGTGGGAAAAAGAGCGCGGCGTTCTTGCTCGTCGTTCCCAAACTTCCGATGTTGTTCTTCGCCTGGTCCTTAGTAGTCCAGGTGGAAGGAGGATCGACAAGCAACATTGCTCGGCGCTGCTCGCAGTATACGGCCGCTTCGGTAATGAGAGCGGTGTCCACGTCCCCAGTGGCCAGGTACGACGGAATACAAAGCAGGTTGAAGAGATCAGCTTTTCTTAGCGCATACAAACCCTTCTTCTGATCGAACAAACCCGGACCAGTGAAGTCGTTCACGACCAGCGCGAGGCCGTCCGAGGCTATGTCGGCAGCTGCGACTTTGCTATTGGTCGCCGTGGCATTATCGTCCCAGACAGTCTTTCCTGCGTCGACAGTGTTTCCGCTTGGCGCTGGCCGTGCACCAGGTAAGGAACCGGTGACGCGCACAAATCGCGACTCGTTTTCCAGGACTTTATCGACGCGACGCGGTGAAGTGGAGACTACGGAAACGTTTCGGAAAACCTCGAGCTCCGCAGTCTGATCGTGCCTGATCGAAAGGTTAAAGAGGTTCGCAGCGTCTGGTCCAACCACGTCATGATCGACGCGCGCGCGGAGCTTATTGGCCCATGCGCCTTCACTGGCCGCTTCGAGGCCAAGCGTGTCCGCGTCGATCGTGGCTTTGGCCGCGGTCGCATCGGCATGGAAGAGCCTCACGATTATTGCCTGAGCGCCGCCATTCAAGTAGAAATCGCGCACCGCGTAGCTCAGCGAGCTATCAATCGATAGACCCCCGAAAATTCGCTCATAGTCGCCGAAATTGTTTATCGTGATGGGCTCGTTTGTGGGCCCGCTCTTGGCGCGGCCCACAAATGCGGCGACCGAGGTGGCAACTCCGGTTATCGTCCGCACGCCGCTTGGGATTTCCTCGACGTACACACCTGGATAGGTCAGTGCACTCGGCATAGTCTTTTACCTCCTGTTGATAGGGCGGCGGTCGACGTTGTACCTCTGTCTACCGCGGTCGGTCTTGAGTTAATAATCGATTCGGTTCTTCGTAGCGTTACGAATCGCTGCTTAAGATTTCGGAAATTTCGTCCTGCTTTGCGCGATTGAGCCAGTAGTAAGACGGCGAACCCTCACGCTTTCGTTCCACTACGAGTCCACTCGATACCAGTTGAGCAATGCTGCCCTCGATTTGATGAAATCTTTGCTCCGTCCATTCCCTAAGCAGCCACCACTGAGCTATGCCTTCCAGGGTATCTTTAGCGTGCGGGTGAACCTGCAGGTAATGGAGGATCGCCCGGGCCATTTCCGTTTCCTGTTCCGGCCGGTTCCTCACTCATTAAATCTTTCTGGTTCGTGTGAATTTGCAAGGCAGCAGGCTCTAAAGCATAAAGGGTGCCACGAACCGAAATCATTTTTCGTTCGAAAATGCGGAGACTATCCAGACGGGAGTCTCAGTCAGTGGGACGCGCTTGACCCAGCGCGCTGAACGAGTTCGTCTTTAACTGTTCTGTATCAAAGAGTAATTTCGGTGGGTAGAGAATTACCCGGAGCGGGCAGGCAGCGTCCCGTCAAGCAGTCAATCGTTGATCTGGTGTCTTCGAATTTGATGCTTCTTGATCAAACGGCCCAGCGCGCGGCGATCTTTTCCGGCCTCAAGGGCGGCGTGAGTAATGTTTCCTCGGTGAACGCGCAGCAAGTCGATAAGATAGTTTTTTTCAAACTCTTCAATCACCACGGCCTTTCTTTGGGCGAATGAATTACTAACCGGCACTTCGTCTTTGAATCGAATCGGCAAGTCTTCAGGTTGTACGGTTTCAGATTCGCTCAGCACGGCAAGTTGTTGGACCACGTTCTGTAATTCGCGCACATTACCCGGCCACTCGTGGCGGCACAACGCCTTGAGCACCTTGGGAGGCAACGCTTGATCGGCACGGCCGGCGCGCTCTGAGTACATCTTCCAAAAATGGGAGGCCAAAAGCGGGATGTCTCCCTTTCGCTGCCGGAGCGGGGGCAGCGCCAGGCTGATCACTGCCAGACGATAATATAGGTCTTCGCGAAATGTCCCTTCTCGAATTTTTATCGGCAGCTCGATGTTAGTCGAAGCCAGTATCCATACATTAGCCTGTTTAGGTTTTGCTGAACCGACCGGGTAGTAAACCTGGTCCTGAAGAAAACGTAATAGTTTGATCTGGCTGGCCATGCTGAGAGTTTCGACTTCATCAAGAAACAGCGTGCCTCCCTCAGCTTCCGCAATTAGTCCAGGCTGACCATCTATGGCGCCGGTGAACGCCCCGCGGCGATGTCCAAACAACTCACTTTCGAAAAGATCAATTGGAATTGCTCCGCAATTAACAGGCAGGAACGGCATTGATGAACGCGGACTTGAGTAGTGCAGGGCCCTCGCAAACCTTTCTTTGCCGGTCCCTGTCTCACCGGTGAGTAACACCGTGGAATCGAAACGGGCGACAACTGGAATCCGGCGTTTTAGGCTCACCAGCTGGCGGTCTTCACCAATTAGTTGCGATAACCCGCATGCTTCCGTTGCTTCGCGTATAGCCGTAAGTCTTTGGCCTGATTTAGCCAGACGTCGTACTCGCAGAAACAATTCTGACTCTCGCAATGGCGTAACCAGGATGTCACCCGAAAATCCCAGCGTTTCTCCGAGACCATTGGTTACTACCTCAGGATTTATTACGGTGAGCACCGCAGCACGGACGTCAAGAGCACGAAGGTCACGCAGGAATTTGGCAACTTCGTCCTTGACCCCCGGTACTACCGCAACGACAACTTGAGACGCCGCCTCACGGATTTTGTCTGCCTCGCCGGGCCCCTCAATTAACCGGACAGCGAAGGAGCTATCGCGCTGAAGCAGATCTTTGATTTGAGACCCAAGCAGTCGACCGTCTTCTGCAACAAGGATGAGGATATTGGTCCTCATATCGTCTCTCGACTTTTAGCGAGCGAACAACGAATGTTGGACGCAAGCGCTCGAACGGGATAGATTCAAACCGTGTGAGCTCGGTTAGCAACTGCTCAACGGCGCTCTGCAATGGTGTCGGAGAATGCGGATTAGCGACCGATTACCAATGACTATGACGAGTGCCCGTAATACAGCACACTCACATCCGTTGTCTTTGGGGGTAATGAGACTCTGAGAAAGTGAGCTCGTGGAGATGCGTCGTTCACCCTAAATGATGGACCAAACATTATTCAGGGCAGCGAAAAAAGTCAAGAAGTTCTTGGAGTCACGAGAGCCAGGGTTGAATTGTCAGTGAATTTCTGGTGGGATTCAATAATGGAGCCGGCGAACTTTTGAAGGTTGGACCAGCTTTGCACGAAAAGTCTTAAGTCCCACCTGCGGCAGCTGGTGGATAGTTCAAGTTCGACCTACAAAGAGAGGTTAGGATGGTCCTTTGAATCCCCTCAGCGGCAGCTGAGGGATGTTTCAAATGCAGCCTCGCTCGCAAGTTTTCAACGGAAATAGG
>Ga0134125_10000439_pt1 | contig 56348 bp, 52 predicted proteins | sample KB31751_FD_96464 | JGI IMG/M metagenome (GOLD analysis project Ga0134125, IMG submission 96464) | Terrestrial soil microbial communities with excess Nitrogen fertilizer from Kellogg Biological Station, Michigan, USA - KB3-175-1 | ecosystem: Environmental > Terrestrial > Soil > Unclassified ... | reverse complement strand
TGATCGTCGAGGTACATGCCGAGGTTGATGGCAGCGACGAGGTGCTCGGCGTCGCACCAGGTGCCCGCGGTGCGCGCGCGGCGATCGTGCGCCGAGGCCATGACGGCGCGCAGCGCGGCCTTCGTCGGATCGACGCGCACGACCTGCACGACGTCGGCGGGCGCGGCGGGATCGTGGAACGCGGCGTAGTCGACGCCGGCGGCGAGCGCGCGCCACGACGGAGCCGGCGCCCCCGCGTGCGCGACGGAAGCGACGGCGACGGCGACGGCGACGAGCGAGACGACGAGCGAGACGACGAGCGCGGGCATGCGCACGAAGCCTGGTACCGTTTCTGTCACGACGATCTTCCCCGGTGGTAGGCTCGTCCCCACATAACCCGGGGGGGATCATGCCAGTCGTCGACGGAGCTCGCACGACGCACACGACACTCGAGTGTCGCCGCGTCGCCGACAGCCTGCGTTTCTATCGCGACGTGATGGGCCTGCGCGTCAATCAGCCGGCGCCGATGGTCGGCCATTTGATGGACTCCAAGGGCCACTATGCGGCGGTGCTGCAAAACGCCGAGCCGCCGCCGCAGCCGTTCCTCAACTTCTACGCTCGTCCGGTGCGCGACGCCGCCGCCGTCGACGAGGCGCACGCGCGCATCGCCGCGGTGCGCGAGGCGTACGGCATCCGTGAGCTCGGCGAGCCCACGCGCGAGGACGCGGCGAAGTTCGGCGTCGGCACCTACGGCTTCTACCTCGCGGATCTCGACGGCAACTGGTGGCGCGTCGAGGAGAACGCCGGCCCCTTCGGCGCCGAGTCGTTGCCCGAGGGCAAAAAGCCGCACGACAGCATCATCCCGGCCGGCCCCATCAGCTACGTCGTCCTCGAGAGCCACACCCTGGCGCGCAGCGTGCGCTTCTACCGCGACTTTCTTGGCCTCACCGTCGACGAGCGCGCGCCGGGCTTCTGTTTCTGCCGCGACGCCGACGGCTGGGTTCGCGTCATCACCGTCGAGGTCGGCGATCGGCTGGTGCCGCAGAAGGTCGCCAACCATCATGGCCTGACGCTCGCCGGCGGCCCCGAGGTCATCGATGCGCTGCGCGCGCGGGTGAGCGCGTGCGCCGCCGAGTTCGAGCTGAAGAAGGTGCTCCCGGCGACGCGCCAGCATGGGTCGTACTCCTTCTATCTGCAGGACGCCGACACCAACTGCTGGGAGCTCGAGATCTGGGAAAACGGCGTCAACCCGGTGTTGCGCGGGATCGAAGCGCGCGAATAGGACGAGCCGCGCCCGTCAGTCGCTGCGCTCGTCGGTGGCTGGCGCCGTCGGCCGAGCACGCGTCTACGATCTCGGAGCCTTGCCCTGGGAGCGGTCGTGCAAACAGCCGGTCGCACCTGCACGATGCAGGTTGCGACGGCGCGCCGTAACCGTCGAAGATCGCGTCGGGCGCGCGCTGGCCTTCGGCTTGCTCAAGGGTCGTGGCCATGAGCCTGATGAAGTCGCTTGCGATCGCGTTGCTTGCCGGAACGATGATGTGCGCATGTGTGGGCGGGCCGCCCGTCGACGAGAGCACGGAGGCGCTCGCCACCGCGTTCGCCAACGACAAACCGGCGTACGACTTCTTCGTCGGCAAGGGGCTCACCAACTTCCAGGCCGCCGGCATCGTCGGCAACCTCGATCAGGAGTCGGGCGTGAACCCCGGCGCGGTGCAGTTCGGCGGCGGCCCCGGGCGCGGCATCGCGCAGTGGTCGACGGGCGGGCGCTGGGACACGTCGAACCCGAACGTGCTCGCCTACGCCAAGCAGCAGGGCCTGTCGGCGACGTCGCTCAACCTGCAGCTCGAGTTCATCTGGCTCGAGCTGACGACGGTCGGCTACGGCTACACGCAGCTCAAGGCGACCACCAACGTCACCGACGCGACGGTGGTGTTCATGGACAAGTACGAGATCTGCGGCACCTGCGATCAGACGCAGCGGGTGAATTACGCCAAGTCGGTGCTCAACGCCTACGGCGCGGCGCCCGACTGGTCGGCGGCGTTCGTCAGCCAGACGTGGCCGTACGCATCGCAGCCGGCGTTTCAGGTCAAGTGCGGCGAGAGCGTGACCGCCAAGCTCGTCATGAAGAACACCGGCGCCAAGGCGTGGGACGGCAACACCAAGCTCGGCACCACGATGCAGCGCGATCGCAAGAGCATCTTCGCCGGATCGCATTGGCTCGCGCCCAATCGCGCGGCGGCGATCTCGGGCACCGTCGCGCCCGGCGCCAACGGCACCTTCTCGTTCGCGTTCGACGGGCCGACCGGCGCCGAGTGCAAGCCGGGCACGTACATGGAGTACTTCGGCGTGGTGCAGGAGGGCGTCGCCTGGTTCAGCGACAACGGGCAGGGCGGTCCGCCCGACAATCAGCTCGAGGCGCTCATCGATCTCGTGCCCGGCGATCCGACGACGGGCGGCGCCGACATGGGCGGCGGCGGTGGTGGCGCGGGCGGCGGCGGCGATCCGGGCGCGACCGCCGACGGCGGGGCGGGCGATCCGAACGATCCCGGCAGCGGCTCGACGGGCGGCGGCAATCCCGAGAGCGGCGACGGCAACGGCACCGGCGGCAACGCCGGGACGCCGGCCTCGCACGGCGGTTGCTCCATGACCGGCGCGCCGACGGGCGACGCCTTCGCCATCGGCTTCGTCTTCGTGCTGCTCTTGGCGCGCCGTCGTCGCGACGTCGCGATCTGATCTACGTTTCTGCTACCATCCGCTGGCGGGATGGCCAGGCTGCATTCGATGTTCGCCGTCGCGTGCGTGCTGCTCGCCGCCGGTTGCGGCGGCTCGAGCGGCGACGGTGCGACCTTCATCGCCCTCGACCGCGACTTCGCCGGCTTCCAGTCCTGGTACAGCGTGGCGCCGTTGCCGTTCAACCAGCTGTCGGCGACGGTCGATCCGACCGGCACGCACGCCGGCTTCGTCAGCCGCCGCCCGCCCGCGGGCGCGACCAGCTACCCCGTCGGGACCGTCGTCGTCAAAGCGATCGAGCCGTCGGACGACGCCACCACGTGGGAGCTGTTCGGCATGGCCAAACGCGGCGGCGGCTTCAACGCCGCGGGCGCCACCGACTGGGAGTACTTCCTCTTGCGCGTCGGCGCCGACGGCGATCCGTTCATCACCTCGCGCGGGCTTCAGCCCTCGAACGACGGCTCCGACATGGGCGCCGACGCCTACGCGCCCGGCGGCGCCGCCGGTGGTTGCAACCTGTGCCACGGGGATTCCGCCTACGCCGGCAGCGATCACGTCATCAGCCCACCGCTTTGGCCGTCGGCGACGGCGCAGTGATCAAACTTCTTTGATCCGGCGCGTGGCGCCGGCCGCGCTACCGTGCAGGCGTGCGTAACTCGCTCGTGCGTAACTCGCTCTTGCTCGCGGCGCTCCTGGTGCTCGGTTGCAACCACAAGGAGCGCCCGCGTCCGACGGACGCCGAGGCCGCGGCCAGCCGCGACGCCTGCACCTACGGCCCCGGGATGCTCGCGCGCGACACCACCGGCGCGAGCCTGCCGTCGGGCAAGGAGATCCCGATCGATCACATCGTCCTCATCATGCAGGAGAACCGATCGTTTGATCATTACTACTCGACGTTCCCCGGCGTCGACGGCGCGCCGGCCACCGACACCAACACCGACTCCAAGGGGAACGTGGTGCAGCGCTTCCACTTCACGAGCCCGTGCATGCCGGGCGGCGATCACGGCTGGGACGCCGAGCACGCCAACCTCGACGGCGGCAAGCTCGACGGCTTCGTGAAGTCGAACCACGACTCGCCGGTGCCGATGGGCTACTACACCGGCGACGATCTGCCGTACTACTACGCGCTGGCGTCGACGTTCGCCATCTCCGATCGCCACTTCTGCTCGGTGCTCGCGCCGACGTGGCCCAATCGCATGTTCTATTTCGCCGGCACCTCGTGGGGCATCACGTCGAACGTGTTTCCCGGGACGGCGCCCGACGGCAACCAGTGGCCGAACGTGTTCTCGCGCCTCGACGACGCCAAGGTCGAGTGGCGCGTCTATTCGCAGGATCACGCCACGCCGCTCATCGCCGCGATCCAGGAGTATCTCGATCACATGGATTGGTTCCTGGCGCAGTCGAGCTTCGCCAGCGACGTGGCCAACGGCTTCCTCGCCCCGGTCACCGTCGTCGAGGCCAGCGACGTCATGGGCGTCAACTCGCCGGACGAGGGGCCGCCGGGCGACGTCGACCTCGGGCAGGACTTCGTGGCCGGCACCATCGCCGCGGTCATGAGCTCGCCGTTCTGGAAGTCGAGCGCCATCTTCATCAGCTACGACGAGAACGGCGGCATGTACGATCACGTCGTGCCGCCCAAGGCGTGCGCGCCCGACAGCCTGCCGCCGGACAACGGCGGCACGGTCGGCTTCGATCAGTACGGCTTCCGCGTGCCGATGATCGTGGTGTCACCGTATGCCAAGCGCGGCTACGTCTCGCACGCGGTCACCGACGCGACGAGCATCTTGCGCTTCGTCGAGGCGCGCTTCGATCTGCCGTCGCTGACCGCGCGCGACGCCAACGCCGATCCGATGTTCGACATGTTCGACTTCGGCAATCCGGACTTCAGCGTGCCGTCGCTGCCGACGGTGACGATCGATCAGGCCAAGCTGGCGGCGTGCGGTAGCTAGGGACGGCAGCAGATCGTCTTGGTGCCGGTGCCGGCGAGCGTGCCGCCCACGGTCGTCGTCGGCGCGCCGCAGCCCGGCGCGGTGCCGCCGGTGATCTTCACGGTGTGGAAATTTGCGCCCGACTCGGTGACGCAGCTCATCTGGTTCTGCGCAACGGTCGTGACCGTGGTGCCGCAGTTGTTGTCCGAATAGATCGTGTAGGTGTTGCCGCACGCGCCGCCGGTGGCGGAGCCGCAGTTGCACGTGCACGTGCGCGCGTCGGAGAAGTCGTGGAACCAGGGGCCGCCGAACGCGTTGTAGCCGCCATCGCACGCCGGGGTGCCGTCGGAGAGCTCGCAGATCTTGGCGGCGGCGAGCAGCGGCACGCAGCTGTTGCCGGGCATGCAGCCGCCGCCGATCGCGGTGGTCTTGCAGAAGTTGTCGCTCGTCGTCCAGCTCACCGAGCCGTGCGTCGACGAGCCGCCTTTGACGCATTGGGCGCTGCCCGTGACGATGACCGACGACATCACGCTGCCGGTCGTCTGATTGACGTTCCAGTTGCGACAGGTGGAGTCGGCGGAGACGTCCTCTTCTTCGCCGCTGCAGCTCGAGTCGTTGTCGAACGAGTGGATGGCGCCGTTGCAGCCCATGACGCCGTTGCAGGTGCAGGCGTTCGTCGGGCATTGCGGCGACGCGGGATTGAGGCCCTCGTTGATGACCTCCTGCTGCACGAACATGCCGGGGCAGAAGCTCGACTGCGCGACAGCGATGCCGAGCACGAAGCCGGCCGACGGCGTGGGCACGCACTGCGCGATCGCGTTGCAGTCGGGATCGTCGCAGTCGATGTGGCCGTCGCAGTCGTTGTCGACGCCGTCGAAGCAGGCATTGCCCGTCTCGGCGGTGGGGACGCAGACCATGTCGGCCGGCGGCGCCAGATCGGCGGCGGCGCCGGCGAGATCCCCGGTCGCGAGATCGGCGACGCCGAGATCGCCCGCGCTCGCGGCGGCGATCGACAGCGGCGCGACCTCGCAGGAGCCGACCAGCGGCTGCGACGCCGAGCCGGTGCCGACGACGTTGCCGGCGACGAGCGCCTCGACGTCGACGGCGACGGTGTGGCCGCGCGGATAGCCGTGCGGGAAGGTGACGACGAGGTTGCCGGCGGCGGTGCCGGGCGTGTGCGCGACCGTCGTCTGTACCGGCGCGGCGCCGTCGATCGAGATGGAGACGTCGAAGCTGTCGGCGGCGGCGCTGGCGTCGTCGAGCGTGACCGAGACGAGCAGGGTATCGTCGTGGCAGCGATCGGCGATCGGCGAGCAGCCACCGAGCGCAAAGGCGAGGGCGAGGGCGATGCGCTTCATTCGCAACACACCGTCTTTTGCCCGTTGAACACGAGCGGATTGTTCGTCGTGACCGTGAGGTTGCAGCCGCCGGCGAGCTTGATGCCCTGGTAGTCCTCGGTGTCGCAGACGTCGCCCGAGACGACCTTGGTCGAGCCGCTGCACGTGCTCATGAAGTAACTCTTGTAGAGCGTGAGCTGGGAGCCGGCGCAGCCGTTGGCGCCGGGCGCGCAGCTGCACGAGCAGGTGCGATTGTCGGTGAACGAGGTGAACCACGTGGCCTGGCTCGGGTAGCCGCTCGGACAGGCGGCGGCTCCCGTCGCGATCACGCACTGCTTGGTGCCGCGCGGGACGCACACCTTGCCGTTGGTGCAGCCGCCGGCGACCGGCACCAGGTTGTCGCCGCACGACTCCGCCGTCGGCACCACCGCGGGCATGACCGGCGAGGCCGTGCCGCTCGACGCGCAGCTCATGCTTCCGGTCGGCGTGGCCTCGCGCCAGTTGTTCTGCCCCGAGATGTTCTGGCAGGTGGCGCTGGCGGTGAGCAGCGTGCCCGCCGGCGAACCACCGGGGCAGCCGTTGATCGTCGTGAGCGTGGAGGTGCAGCCGCTCGAGCTGCACGAGCAGCTGTTGTTGCAGCCACCGCCGGTGGGATCGCTGTTCCCGTAGATCGGCGTGCCCGTGGTGCTCGACGGGCAGGTGGCGCCCGCGGCCTCTTGCGTGTCGTAGGTGAACGAGCCCGTCGCCGGCGGCACGCAGACGGCGACCGGCGCGCAGTCGGGATCGTCGCAGTCGACGTGGCCGTCGCAGTCGTCGTCGATGCCGTTGAAGCAGAGCTCGACGCCGCCGCCGGCGCAGGCCATGTCGGCCGGTGGCGACAGGCTGAGATCGGCCGGCGGCGACAGATCGTTGGCGCCCGGCATCGACAGATCATCGCCGGCGTCGGTCGTGACCGAGAGGTCGTCGAGCTCCGTCGTCGCGGCGATGGCGAGCGTGGTCGCCTGACAGCCCTGCACCAGCGTCGCCGTCGTGGCGCCGTGCCCGACGACGCCGCCGCCGGCGTAGGCGACGACGTCGACCGACACGCTCGAGCCGGTCGGATAGCCGCTCGGGAACTGCACCTCGACGTTGCCCGAGGCCACGCCCGGCGTGTGCGCGAGCGTGCTGGTGACGCCGCTGCCGCCGTCGAGCGAGATGGTGACGGCGAACGAGTCGGCGCCCGCGGCGCTGCCGTCGAGCGTGACGGCGACGAGCAGGGTGCCCGACTTGCAGCGGCTCACCTCGGGCTTGCACGCGCTCACCGCCAGCGCCGCGATCAACGCCCCGGCGAGGCGGCACCGCCGATCAATTGCCACTGACAGTCCCGAACGTCGCGGCCGGATCGGTGTGGCCGCGCGTGCCGAGGGCGATGCCGACCGCCAGGCCGGTGACGACGATGGCCGCGCCGCCGCCGACGGCGGCCCAGAACCACGGCTGCTTGACGAGCGGCTTCTTCTCGCGCGGAGGCGCCGTCGCGATCAACGTGGTCGTGCCCGGCGTGTGCACGTCGGTGGGCGGCGCCGTCTTGGCGCGCTCCTCGGCGGTGATGGCCTGCTGGAGCTGATCGATCTGCCGCTTGACCTCGTCGGGGTTGGGGATCGCGTCGCCGAAGAGGCGGAAGTAGTTCTGATAGAGCGTGAGCGCGCGCTGCTTGTTGCCCATCAGGCGGTAGGCCTGCGCGGCGTTGTAGAGCAGCGCCGGGTCGGGCTTGAGCGTGAAGGCGCGCTCGAACAGCGGCGCCGCTTCGCCGTAGCGGCCAAGGGCGTAGAGCGCGCTGCCTTTCTCGTAGAGGGCGCGCGGATCGTCGTCGGATCCCGGCAGCGTCGGCTGCGCGTCGGTCGCCGGCGCGCCCGTCGTCGCTGGCGCATTCGCCGCCGGTGGTGCATTCGTCGCCGGTGGTGGCTGCTGTTGGGCCGAGGCGGTGCCGCCGAGCGCGAGTAGGATGGTGACGATCTGCGAAACCCGTGGGCTGAGCAAAGTGGCGTACCCCCGTAACGATGGTAACACGCCGACGCCCGGCCTCCGATCCGTAGTATAGAGGGCGCATGTCCGAAGCGAACCTGTCGGCGCGCGAGGCGATCGCGCGTCTGGTCGAAGGCAACCGGCGCTACCTGCAGAACGTCCGCAGCGTCGACTCGATGCTCAGCCACAGCCGCCGCGACACGCAGACGCAGCGGCCGTTCGCCACCATCCTCGGCTGCTCCGACTCGCGCGCGCCCGCCGAGATCGTGTTCGATCAGGGGCTCGGCGATCTGTTCGTCATCCGCGTCGCCGGCAACATCGTGGCGCCGTCGCAGGTCGGCTCGGTCGAGTTCGCCGCCGAGCACTTCGGCACCCGCCTCGTCGTCGTCATGGGACACACGAGCTGCGGCGCCATCGACGCCGCCATCGAGGCGGTGGTCCGGCGCCAGGGGCCGAGGTCGCGCAACCTCATGTCGATCGTCGACCGCGTGCGGCCGAGCATCGAGTCGCTCGTGTCGACCGATCTGGCCAACGACCCGGAGCGCCTGCGCCGCGAGGGGATGCGCGCCAACGTGCGCACGTCGGTGACCCACCTGCGCCACGGCTCCGAGGTCCTCGAGGGCCTGGCCCAATCCGACGGGCTCGTGGTCGTCGGCACCGAGCTCGATCTCAACACCGGCGAGGTCAACTTCTTCGACGGCCTGCCCGACTGATTTGTCCTGACCGACGCTGAATCGCCGCTTGCACGGCACGACGTCGGCCGTTAGGTTGGAGACGTGGCCGGCCGTCTCTTCCTGCTCGCGTGCCTCGTCGTCGCGGCGCTTCCGTCCGCGACGCCGCCACCACGCGCCAACGTCGCCACCGCGGTGAGCGCGGCCTTCGCCGACGACGGCCTGCCCGCGTTCGCCGACGATGACGCCACCGATGACGACGACGGTCTCGGCGATCTCGACGCCGACGCCGACGACGACGCGCTGCCGGGGCGGGCGCTGCGCCTGCGCGCGGCCTGCCTCGTCGAGCGCATCGCCCCCGTTACTTCCGCGCTGCCCGAGTCGGCCGCGCTCGCTTCGCTGTTTCGACCTCCGTGTCACGCCGCCGTTTGAGCGGCGGACGTCCGGATTCGAAACCAAAGCGAAGGAGCGAGCCATGCAACGAACGCTCGTGTTGATCGACGGAAAGAATGGTATGCGCGCCGAGATCGATCGGATCCTCGGCGCCAACGGCTTCATCGCCCGCGAAGTGGCGACGGGCCGCGCGGCGCTCGAGCTTCTGCCCGAGCTGGCGCCGCCGGTGGTGTTGGTGCTCGACAAGCGGCTGCCCGACATGTCGGCGCGCGAGTTCGTCGCGCACTTGAAAGATGATTGGCGCCTGCACGACGCGATTTTGGTGATGGTGCCGGAGAAGCAGCTCAACCCGCCCGAGCTCGTCGCGGCGCTGAGCTACGCCTTCGCCGAGGCGTCCGAGCGGTGGGACCGCTTCTCGGCCTAGCGACCGGCCTAGCGACCGGCCTGGCGACCGGCCTCGCGACCGACCTCGCGACGTCGTCGTCGCGCGCTCAGCCGTCGAGCGCCGCGCGCACCGCGCGGGTGAGCGTCTCGGCAGAGAACGGCTTCTGCAGAAACGCCGCCGCCGCCGACACCTGCGCGTGGCGCGTGACGCTGTCGCCCGGATAGCCCGACATGTGCAGCACCTTCATCTGCGGCCGGAGCGCCTGCGCGCGCGTCGCCATCTCCGGTCCACTCATCTCGGGCATCACGATGTCGCTGAGCACGAGGTGGATCTCGCCCGAGTAATTCTCGAGCACGCGCAGCCCGCCGCCGCCGTCGATGGCGTCGAGCACCTGGTAGCCGGCCTGACGCAAGACGAAGCGCACGTAGTCGCGCACGTCCTCGTCGTCCTCGACGAGCAGGATGGTCTCGCCGCCGCCGGGCCCGCTCCGCGGCAGCGGCGTCGTCGGCGCCGGTTGCGGGGTCGCATCGTCGACGCGCGGCAGCCAGATACGGAACGCCGCGCCCTGACCGGGCGCGCTCTCGACGCTGATCTGCCCGCCCGCCTGCGTCACCACGCCGTAGACGATCGACAGGCCGAGCCCGGTGCCCTTGCCGATCTCTTTGGTCGTGAAGAAGGGCTCGAAGATGTGTGGGCGCGTGGCGTCGTCGATGCCGCCGCCGGTGTCGCGCACCAGCAGGAGCACGCCGGTGCGCCCTTCGCGATCGGCGCTCTCGCGCGTCTCGATGGTGAGCCGCCCGCCGCGCGGCATGGCGTCGCGCGCGTTGACCGCCAGGTTCAAGAGGACCTGCTCGAGCTGCGTCGGATCGATGCGTACGCGCCCGATCGCCGGCGTCAGCTGCAGGACGAGCTCGAGATCCTCGCCGAGCAGGCGCCGCAGCATCGAGGCCATCGAGGTCACCACGTCGTTGAGCTGCACGACGCGGCTCTCCTGCGGGCGCCGCCGCGTGAACACCAGCAGCTGCTCGGTCAGCGACGAGGCGCGCAGCGACGAGCGGTGGATGTGCATGGCGGCGTCGTGCGGGCGCGTGTCCGGCGCCAGCGTCGTCGACAGCATCTCCGAATACCCGCGGATCGCGGTCAAGAGGTTGTTGAAGTCGTGCGCGATGCCGCCGGCGAGCCGGCCGACCGCGTCCATCTTCTGCGCCTGGCGCAGCTGCGCCTCGAGCTGTTTGCGCTCGGTGACGTCGTGGCTGAGCGCGAACACGCAGTCGACGCCGCCGAGCGCGAAGGTCTCGAGCGACATGCGCACGTCGAGCGGCTGGCCCGACTTCTTGCGCAGCCGCACCTCGACGTCCTGCACGCGTCCGACGGCGCGGATCTGCCGCTCGATGCGCGCGCGCTCGGTCGGATCGAGCCACAGCCCGACGGAGACGCCGGTGCGCCCGAGCAGCTCCTCGCGCGAGAAGCCGGTGAGCTGGCAGAAGCGCTCGTTGACGTCGACGAAGATGTTGTCGGAAAGACGCGTGACCGTCGCGCAGGCGGGGTTGACGTGGAAGAACTTGACGAAGCGATCTTCGGAGCGCTTGAGCGCCTCCTCGGCGGTGCGGCGCGCCGTCTGATCGCGGACCAGCACCGTGCCCGCCACCGCGTCGCCGACCGAGACGCGGATGCCGCGCGTCTCGGCGTAGCGGACGCTGCCGTCGCGGCCGAGGAAACGGAGGGTCGCGGGCTGCGTCTTGAAGGGCGGGCGACCGAGCGCGGCGATGCGCTCGCGGGCGATCGCGTGCTCTTCGGGATGGAGAAACGCGAGCGGCGTGCGGCCGATCAGGTCGCTCGGCGAATCGTAGCCGAGCAGCGACGCCAGCGCCTGGTTGGCATAGACGATCTCGTGATCGTCGAGCCGGAGCGTGAACAGGCCGTCGGGCAGGAGATCGACGAGCGCGTCGAAGTCGCTCGGCTTGGGCCCGAGCGGCGCCGTCGTCGCCAGCGAGCGCGCGTGGGCTAGCAGGCCAACCGCGTCGGCGACGAAGAGCGCGGCGCTTCCGTTGGTGGCGAGCGCGCGCCACGCCGAATCGTCGTCGAGGGCGCGGCGCTCGACGAGCACCAGATCGGCGGGCAGGGCCGCTGTGACCTCGGCCGCCGAGGTCACACGCGTGATCGTCCACCCGCGCGGCTGAAGCTCCGCCGCGAGCGCATCGGTCGTCGTCGCGTCGGCGAGTACGAGCGCCCGCATGGGTCCGATCAGTCGTCGGCCTCGATGGCCGCGGCCACGTCGGGCCACGCGGTGTCGCCGAGCTCCGCCGGCGGATGGACCTCGCCGCACCGGCAGGTGCGCAGCGCGACGTCGGCGTTGAAGGCGGCGACCGCGCGCGACCAGCCGCGCTGCACGATCGGCTCGTCGAGCTCGACGCCGTGCACGAGCTCGCCGCAGCGCGCGCAATACCACGCGACCGCCTCCTGCCCGGGCGGCTCGGCCTTCAGGCGAATCTGCAGCACTTCACCTTCGGGAACGACGCGGCTCGGCACGCACGCGGGAATATACACGCTGTCGCCAGGCTCGAGGCGCATGCGCGCCGGCTCGAGATCCTTGAACTGGATTTCGCCGCGCCCGCTCATGTGGATCACCACCGCGTCCGTCGACGACACCACGAAGAACGGCTGCGCCACGCGGCTCCGGCTCAGGTGCGGCATCGGATCGGTACCCTTCGGTCCCACCGGAAATTCGTCCCACGAGCCCCACGTCGACGACGCTTCGCGGAACACGTTCAGCGTCTTTTTGCGCTCGAGCGCCATGCTACTTCACCCCGGCGCGCTCGAGATCGCCGCGCGCGCGGTTGGCCAGCTCGACGTATTGCGCGTAGCGGCGCCAGCCCATGAGCTCGGCGGGGAAGCGCTCCTGCGCCGCGCCGCACTTGCCGCACGTGCGCGCCTCGGCGTTGTACTCGTCGACGGCGTCGGCGTAGAAGCGCACGTTGGCGAGCTCGGGATAATAGGCGTGCTCGCGCCCCTTCCACACGTCGCGGTCCATGCGGAACACGACCTCGTTGCAGGCCTGGCAGCGCATGAGGAAGCCTTCGTTCTGCGGCGCCGCCGGCTTCATGCGAATGATGATGAGCGAGATCTGATAGGTCGCGGCCTCGGGCCCGTCACTCTTGCGCAGGAACGTGGTGACGCCGTGCGTGCCCTGCTGCAGGTAGAGCTGTCCCGTCGACAAGAGCGCGCCGTCGCCGGCCATGGTCAGGATCACTTCGGGGATGTCGTTGTAGTGATAGAAGTGCGCGCGCGGCATCCCCGGCATCGACAGCGACAACGCCGCCGTCGGCACGATGTCGCCCGGCCCGAAGTACGGGAACATGGGCATCTGCTCGAGCATGCCCTGATGCGCGATCATGTTTTCGAAGACGTTGACCTTGAGCGGGCGCTTGCCGGGCGCGACCGCAGAGCCGAACCAGCGTCGCGACATGTGGAACCCCTGGTTACGTTGCGCCGCCGGACATCTTGCGCAGGTCGTCGGCGGAGGCGCCGAACTGGACCTCCTGGATCTCGTCGAAGGGGAAGCCGATGCGCTCGAACTCGCGCCCGAGCGCGTCGGCGCTCTCGGCGTCGTAGATGTTGACGATGGTGCCCTTGGACAGGTTCACGTACGTGTGCACGAACGTGGCGTACTTGCCTTTGAGCACTTCGGGAATGTTGCGCTGGAAGTCTTCCTGGCTGACACCGGGCGCGTGATGGATGGCGAGATAACGCGGCATGGTCCCCCTCCCTCGTCGCCCCATCGTAACACGCGGTCAGGCGCGCCGACTGTGGCAAACGGTCGCACGAGGAGGCCGCAACCTACATCGGAGCCGCGACGTGCGCGATCGCGCTACGGGCTGCCGGGGTTGGCGACGAAGTCGGGCAGGGCGATCGGCTTTCCGTCCTTGACCCAGCCGTGGTTGAAGAGCAGCGACACCTGCAGCGGCGTCTTTCCGATCACGTACTCGACCCACAACGGCTGGCTGCCGCCCGGCATCACCATCGACGGCTTGGCCTGACCGGCGAACACGCTGCGCGCACGCGACAGGACGCGCCCGTCGGGGAGCTTGGCCTGGATCTGCTCTTTGTCGAAGATGACGACCTTGTCGCTGCCGTTCATCACGCGCAGCTTGAACCAGATCTTCTCGCCCTTGAGCCAGATCTTCTCGGCGGCGACGGTGACCTTGTCGTGATCGTACGGCTGGGCCGCGTAGGGGATGTCGCCGGCGAAGGCGACGCTCGAGGCAGTGAGGACGAGCGCGACGGTGAGCGTACGGATGTGGTTCATGGTTCCCCCAAAAGTGGTCATCGGGGGATCATCGTCGGGGAGCGCGGCGGAATCAAGCCACGCGACGGCGGCGCGTGGCCGCCCGCAGGAGCTTCGGCATCAGCGCCAGCGCCGCGAGCGCGAAGACGAAGCGCGCGAGCGGCCCGTCGCCGGGCGGCCCGTCGGACGCGCGCGCGCCGACGCCGCCCATCGAGCAGCCGCCGCCGCGCGCACCGGCGCCGGACCCATTGTCGCCGTTGCCATTGCCGCCCGTGCCGGTGCCCGAGCCGCTGCCACCCGAGCCGTTGCCGCTCCCACCGCCGGTGCCATTGCCGGCTCCGCCGCCTTCGCCGCCTCCGCTCGACGCCGTCACCGTGAGCATCCCGCCGATCACGTGATGCGCGCCGTTGCCCGCCTTGCCCGTCACGTTGAACGTGTAGCTCCCCGGCGCCATCGACGGCGCCACCGTCAGCGTCAACATCGTCGCCGCGTTCGACTGGATCGACGGCGACGCGAACGTGCCGGTCACGCCCGCCGGCAGCGCATCGACGGTCAGCGCCACCGTCTGCGGCTGCGCGCCCGTCGTCGGCATCGCCTGCACGCTCGCCGTCGCGCTGCCGCCCGCCGGCGCCGTCGTCATCGTCGGATTCAGCGTCAGCCCGAAGTCGTTGAACACCACGTTCGGATCGTGGTCGATGCATTTTCCTTCCTTGTTCGACCACTCGAGCTGCACCGTGAAGCCCGCCGCGGTGCCCGGCTGCCCGACGCAGATGTCGCCGATCTCGCCGCACTGCTGGTTGTTGTCGATCCAGCCGGCGCCGTTGGGATCGGTCACCGCCTCGACGAGCTCGTGCGACGCGACGATGGTCAGCCGGTCGAGCGCGGCCAGTTGGATCGGGCACGCCTGGTTGGTCGAGCAGGCGCCGCTGTTCTGATCGGGGATGACCGCGTAGCGCACCTCCTTGCCGTTGTGGCTGTAGAAGAAGTGGTAGGCGCAGTTGTCGCTGCAGGTGGTGCCGCCCGCGCCCGAGGAGATCTGCACGGTGCCGGGCAGGTGGATGAAGTAGAGCGTGTTGCCGTCGGGCGGCGGCACCTTGCCGCTGTCGATGAGCCCCGAGATCCACGGCTGCAGCGTCTTGGTCTCGTCGACGGTGGTGCCGGCCGGCGGCGACGGATCGGCGTACTCGGCGGCGAAACTGCCGCGGCCGACGGTGTAGTTGGTGACGTCGTACTCGACGAGCCAGTCGAAGTAGGCGCTGTTGGTGACCGCGTCGTAGTACTGGTGCAGCTTGTCCTTGTACGCGTACTGCCCGTTGTTGGTCGTGCCCCAATAGAGCGCCACGACGGAGACGTTGGGGATGAGCGCGCCGTTGCCGTAGCTCAGCCGGCAGGTGGTGCCGGCGGCGCGCGCGTCGGCGGCGCCGAGGGCGAGGACCATCGCGAACAGCACTGATTTTCTCATGCGCGCCGTGGGAGCAACCGGCGCGCCAGCCGTAGAGTGCCGAGAATCGGCTATTTGCGCGCGTCTACGTAACGTGGGCGCAACACGCTGCGGGCGCGTCTCCCACCCAACCTCGGCCGTTGCCCACGAAACTCAGCGGCGCGGCGGCGTCGGCGGATGCGGGGCGTGCTGCGGATGCGAGGGGTGCGACGGATGCGGCGTCGAGCGCACGAATGCGGCCAGCACCTGCCAGGCGTCGTCCGACAAGAGCCAGGTCATGAGGTCGTGGCTGCGCGCGGTGCGGCGCACGACGTTGACGTCGGCCGAGCCGGAGAGCGCCAGCATCGCCGTCACCGGATCGCCCGTCGTCAGCAGGGCCGCGCGATCGGCGCGCCGCTGCACGTCGGTCCAATAGGCCGGCGTCGCGTTGAGCACGCTCGGATCCGAGACCATGCGCTCGAGCTCCTTGCGCGCCTTGCGCGGCAGCACGCGGCCGAGGCGCGCCTTGACCTTCTCCAGCTCCGGCCGCACCGACGGCGCCAGCGACGCCAGGATCGCCGCCAGCTGATTGGCGTCGGTGACCGCGGCCAGCGTCTGATGCTCGACGACGAACGAGAACAGCCGCGCCGCATCGAAGGCGACGCGCGCCGGCCCGGCCGCGTTGGCCAGCCGCCCACCGACGACGATCACCACGCCGTCGCCCGACGCGGCGAAGAAGACCGCCGCGGCCTCCGGATCGTGGTGCACGCGGAACGCCGGCAGCCCGAAGGTCTGCGCCGTCGTCGCGATGCGCATCGCCAGCGGATGATTGGGCGGCAGCATCTCGCCGCGGGGCCCGAGGCCCATCACGTCGGCGATCATGGCCGGCGCGTACGGCTCGAGCTGCCGCACCAACTCGGCGACGAGCGCGATGAGCGGATTGGCCGCGCCGAGGAGCTGCAGCTCGGCGCCCGACAGCGGCGAGCGCCGCGGCGGCGTCTGCAAGACCACCACGCGCCCGTCGCCGAGATCGGCGAGCGCGCCGAACATCGTCGCCAGCTCGGGCAGCCGCGGCTTGACCGCTTCGCCGAGGCCGCGCAGCGCCGCCGTGTTGAATGGATCGCCGGCGAGCGCGCGGCGGAACTCGCCGACGGCGCGATCGCCCTGGCCCGACGCCAATTGCAGCTGGGCGAGGCGCTGCGTGAGCGCCGCGTCGTTCGGCGCCAGCTGCCGCGCCGCCTGCAGCTGCGCCGCGGCCAGATCGGGCCGGCTCATGCGATCGGCGTAGACCGACGCCATCGCCAGGCGCAGCGCCACCACGCCGTCGCCGCGCTGCCCCTCGCAGGCGCGCTCGGCGTGGCGCATGAAGCCGTTCCAGTCGTTGCGCTCGCCGTAGACCTTGACCAGCGCGGCCACGCCGTCGCGCTGCGTGGTGGCGAGCTCGAACGCCTCGGCCACCGCGCGATCGCCGGCCTCGTCGGTGACGTTGTCGATGGGTACCTCGGCCAACGCGAGCAGATCCTCGATGCGCTCGGTGACGCTGCCCGTCTCCGCGGCGTGCAGATAGAGCTCGCGCGCGCGCGTGCGCTGACCCATGCGCACGCACAGCTGCGCCATCTGGCGCGCCGCCTGGCGATCGGTGTCGTCGATGATCAGCTCCTCGAGGATGGCGCGCGCCGCCTCGCGGTCGCCGAGCTCGTCCTCGCGGATCTGCGCCTCGCGCAGGCGCGCCGTGCGGCTCTGGTCGGAGCCCGGCGTCAGCTCGGCGATCTTGCGGTAGCAGTCGGCGGCGCCCTGCCACCAGCGCTGCTCCTCCTCGAGCGGCGCCAGCATGAGGTAGGCGTCGAGATCGTCGGGCGCGAGCGCGATCGCCTGCTTGAGCGCGGCCACCGCCGAGCGCGGATCCTTCATGCGATCGCGCTGCAGCTCAGCCTGCAGCTTGAGCATCGCCGCGCGCTCGCGCGTGTTGCCCGTCGCCGCGGCGCGCGCGACCACCAGCTCGATGAGCCCGGCGTCGTCCTTGTGCTCCTCGTGCAGGGCGCGCGCGCGCACGAACGCCTCTTCGTGCGCCGGCTCGAGCTCGAGCAGGCGCCGGTAATGGCGCAGCGCCGCCTTCTGATCGTGCAGCCGGTCGAGCGTGATCTGCGCGGCGGTCATGAGCGCGCGGATGCGATCGCCGCGATCGGCGGCCAGCTCCGCCTCGCGCGCCAACAGCGACGCGGCCAGCGTCCAGTCACCACCGGCGACGGCGAGCCGGCGCCGCCCGCGCAACAGCGGCAGGAAGTCGGGCGTGTAGCGCGCCGCCTGCTCGTAGGTCGCCATCGCGTCGGGGCGGCCGGCGCGATCGAGCCGCAGCGCCGCTTCGTAGAGGCGCAGCGTCTTGACCGGCGCGTTCGAGCAGACGTCGGCGGCGGCGGTGAGCGCGCCCGGCAGCGAAAGGCCGTCGGCGGCGAGGTCACCTTCGGGGATCGAGCCGAGCGCGCGCACGATGCCGCTCGAGACCAGCGGATCGATCTGCTCGAGCCGCCCGGCGTCGAGGAACAGCTCGGGCCCGGCGGCGCCCGTCGAGACTTCGTCGCGCAAGGCGGCGAGCGCGCGGTAGCCGTGCGCTAGGCGGATGTCGGTGCAGCGCGAGCCGAGGCGGCGCAGCGGCGCCACCAGGCTGTCGGCCTCGCGCTGCGCGGCCGCGGTGGCGCGCAGCTCCGCGAGCGCGAAGACGCGCCCGAGCTTGGCGCCGTCGATGGCCTGGGTGTAGCGCGCGGCGGCGCGCTCGGGCTGATCGAGCCGATGCTCGTAGATGAGCCCGAGCTGGCCGCACAAGGCCATCTTGGCCTCGACGTGCGAAGTGCGCTCGATGAGGCGCCCGAGCTCCGTGGCGGCGCTGGCGAAGTCGCCGCGCGCCTCGGCCACGTGGATCAGCGCCACCGACGCCGTCTCGTACTGCGGATGGCGCTGCTGCACCGCCTGGTAGCGCTTCTGCGCGCCCTCGAGATCGCGCAGGTGCAGCTCTTCGATCTGCGCGATCTCGTGCAGCACCATCGCCTGCTGCCGCGGGTCGGTCAGGGCGCCGGCGCGCCGCTCGAGCGCCGCGCACAGCTCCTTCCACTGCCGATCGCGGCGCAGGATGCGATCGAGCGCGCGCATCGCCGAGGCGTGCAGCGCATCGTCGGCCAGGGCGCGCGCGTAGGCGGCGACGGCGTTGTCGCGCTCGCCGAGCTTGCGCTCGTGCACGCGGCCGATGTGATAGTGCAAGGCCGCGCGCTCGCGCTCGGTGGCGCAGTGAGCGAGCTGGCGCGTCCAGATGTCGATGACCTCGCGCCAGCGGCCGGCGAGGTGGTGCAGGCGCGCCATCGCGCGCAACGAGGTCTCGTTGTCGGAGTCGAGCTCGAGGACGCGCTCGTGTACGGCCAGGGCGTCATCGGGCCGCTCGAGGTGCAGCTCGAGCACGGCGGCGAGGCGCTGCTTGACGGCGATGCGGTCGACGTCGTCGCGCAGCACCTTGGCCTGCTGATCGAGCGCGCCGGCGAGCGGCTCCCACTTCTCGGCCGCTTCGAGCACGCGCGCCATCAGGAACAGCGGGCCGAGGTCGCGCTCCTCGATCCCCCAGACGTCGGCGAACGCCGCCGCCGCCCTGTCGGAGTTGGGCACGCGCTCGGACCACAGGCGCGCCGATTCCTGGCGCAAGAAGCGGTGCAGCGCGCGATCGGTGGTGTGCGGCGCCTGCTGCTCGTAGAGGCGAACCAGGTCGGTCCATTTTTCGGCGCGGCGATAGAGCCGGTCGAGCGCGAAGAAGGCGAGCCGATGGCCGGGCGCCAGCTCGTAGGCGCGCTCGTTGAGGCGCACCGCCTCGTGGCGGTCGCCGAGGCGCCGCTCGAGGAGCTCGGCGACCTCGACGAGGTGATCGGCGCGGCGCTTCGGATCGGTGATCTTCTCCGCCTCGCGCAGCTGCATCTGCGCCAGCTCGGCCCAGCGCGCGCCGGAGCGGAAGAGGGCGTCGAACGACTGCAGCGTCGGAAGATGCAGCGGGTCGACGTCGAGCGCCGCCGCGTAGGCCACCTCGGCCGCGTCCAGGTGCCCGAGCTTGGTGCGCTGCGTTTCGGCGATGCGGAAGTACAGATCGGCGCGCGCCACCGGATCGTGGGTGACGCCGAGCTCCTTCTCGTGGATGTCGATGAGCTCGCGCCAGCGCCCGGTCGACTCGAGCACCGCCGCCAGGCGACGCAGCGGGGACGACTCGGTGGGCGCCGCCTTGGCCGCCTGGTGATAGGCGGTGAGCGCGCTCTCGGCGTCGTGCAGCTTCTCCCACAATAGATCGCCCGCGCGCTCGCACAGCCGCCGCACCGTCTGCGGATCGCCGATGAGCGTCGCCTCGGTCAAAAGCGTGCGCGCCAGCTCCGTCCAATCCTCGTCGAGCAGGCAGAGCGTCTCGAGCGACAGCGCGGCGGCGATGTTCTGCGGGTCGTCGCTGAGCGCGAGCTTGTACGAGGCGCGCGCGGCGGCGCGCAGGTTGAGCCGCACGTCCTGAATGACGCCGGCGTTGTGGCGCATCATGCTGCGGTACTGCACGTCGACGGTGGCGTCGGCGAGCGCGACCACGACCTGGAGCAGATCCTCCCAGTTACGCCCGATGATGTGCAGCTCGGCGAGCGCCTCGATGACCGTCGCCGAGGCGGGGTCGAGCTCGCGCGCCTCCTCGAGCGCGTGCAGCGCCGCGGCGCGGTTGCCGTTGGTGACGACCTCGAGCGCGGCGACCTCGGTCAGGAGGGCCACGCGCTCGCGCGGCTCGCCGACCTGGTCGAGCTCTTCGCGCGCCGCCTCGAGCGCCTTGTCGAAGTCGCGCGCCTGCCAGGCGCGGCGGCGGCGGATGGTGGCGATCCAGCGCTCGCGCGACAGCCGCTTGGCCGCGCCGAGCGCCTCCTGCGCGGCGTCGAACTCCTGCATCGTCGACGCGAGCACCGAGACCGCGCCGAAGAGGAGGGCGCCGCGCGTGGCGTCGCGCTCGCTCAGCTGCTTGGCGTTGCGCTTGAGCGCCGCCAGCTCGGCGGCCCACGGATCCTCGTCGCCGGCCTGGGTTTGCGCGTCCTTGGCGCGCGTCTGTTGCCGCGTCAGCTCGTTGGTGGCCGCGCCTTCGCCGAAGCGCTCGAGGTTGGTGATGTGCGTGTGATCTTCCTCGATCGGTTTCAACGGCGGCGGCGGTGGCGGCGACGGAGGACGCACGGTCTCACATTTTATCGCATCGTCTGTCGGTTCGAAAGCGGATAGGCTCGCGTCATGCCCTCTTATTTATTCGAGAACGAGGAGCACGCCGCCCTCCGCGCGCAGATCCGCCGCTTCGCCGAGCACGAAATTGCCCCGCACGCGCATGCGTGGGACGAAGCCAAGGGCTTTCCGCGTTCCCTTTATCGACAGGCCGCGGAGGCGGGCCTCCTCGGCGTCGGCTATCCCGAGGCGCTCGGCGGCACCGGCGGCGACCTCGGCCATGGGCTGGTGGCGTTCGAGGAGCTGGTGCTCGCGGGCAAGTCGGTGGGCGTCAAGGTCGGGCTCGGCACGCACGGCATCGCGCTGCCGCCGATCCTCGCCCTCGGCACCGAAGAGCAGCAGCGCCGCTTCGTGCCGCCGGTGCTCGCCGGCGAGAAGATCGCGGCGCTGGCCATCACCGAGCCGGGCGCCGGCTCCGACGTCGCCGCCATCACCACGCGCGCGCGCCGCGACGGCGATCACTACGTCGTCGACGGCGCCAAGACCTTCATCAGCTCCGGATGCCGCGCCGATGTCGTGACCGTCGCGGTGCGCACCGGCGGCCCCGGCCACGGCGGGCTGTCGCTCCTCGTCGTCGAGCGCGGCACGCCCGGCTTCACCGTGTCGAAGGCGCTCGAGAAGATGGGCTGGTGGGCCTCGGACACCGCCGAGCTGTCGTTCGCCGAGTGCCGCGTGCCGGTGGCCAACCGCCTCGGCGAGGAAGGGCAGGGCTTTTCCGCCATCGTGCAGAACTTCGTGTCGGAGCGGCTGTTCATCGCCGGGCAGTGCGTGGCGGTCGCCGAGCTCGCCTATCGCGAGGCGGCCGCCTACGCGCGCGAGCGCCACGCGTTCGGCAAGCCGCTCGCCGGCTTCCAGGTGACGCGCCACAAGCTCGCCGACATGGCCGCGCGGCTGGCGGCGGCGCGCGCGCTCACCGGCGAGGTGGCGCTGCGCTACCTGCGCGGCGAGCGCCCGCCGTCGCTGGCGGCGATGGCCAAGAACACGGCGACCGACATGTGCAGCTTCGTCTGCGATCAGGCGGTGCAGATCCATGGCGGCGCCGGCTACCTGCGCGGCACCGTCGTCGAGCGGCTGTTCCGCGACGCACGGCTCTATCCCATCGGCGGCGGGACGCGCGAAATCATGAACGAGATCATCGCCAAAGCCGAGGGCTACTAATTTCGAGTTGACGTTGTAATACAAAATATTATAAGTGATGCTCATGGATGACAACAAAGGAGTCTCCACCATGAGCGACGCGACGAACGACGTGGAATCGAGCCTCGAGAACCTGGAAGCGGAGGCCAAGTCGGCCCTCGACGCGGCCAAGGAGCTGGCCGTCGATCTCGGCAAGCTCGGCGCCGACTGGGCGCGCTACGGCCTCGCCGTCGGCAAGTCGTCGGTGCAGGCGTCGGCGAGCTCGCTGGAGCAGGTGGCCGGCGCGCTGCGCAAGCTGGCCGACCGCATGAAGGACGCGTAGCCATGACGGCGATCCTCGTCTTGCTCGCCGCGCACTGGGTGCTGTCGATCTTCGCGCAGACGTTCTTCCTGCACCGCTACGGCGCGCACAGGATGTTCACGATGAGCCGGTTCTGGGACCGGTTCTTCTACCTGTTCGCGTTCGTGGCGCAGGGGCCGTCGTTCCTGATTCCGCGCGCGTATGCCTACCTGCATCGCGAGCACCATGCGTTCGCCGACGACGAAGGCGATCCGCACGCGCCGGCGCGCCACGCCAACGTGGCGGCGATGATGTGGCACACCAAGGAGCGCTACGACGCCTACGCCTACCGGCGGACGGAGCCGGAGCGGCGCTTCCGCGGCGGCACCCCCGAGTGGCCGGCGCTCGACGCGCTGTCGCAGCGCTGGACGATGCGTATCGGCTTCGGCGCGCTCTACGCGATCTTCTACCTGGCGTTCGCGCCGTCGGTCGTCTGGTTCGCGCTCTTGCCGATCCACTGGCTGATGGGCCCGATCCACGGCGCCATCGTCAACTGGTGCGGTCACAAGTACGGCTACCGCAACTTCGCCACCGGCGACGCCAGCCGCAACACGCTGCCGATCGACTTCGTGACGATGGGCGAGCTGTTCCAGAACAACCATCACCAGCGCGGCGCGCATCCCAACTTCGCCGCGCGTTGGTTCGAGATCGACCCCTGCTACCAGGTGATGCGCCTTCTCGACGTCGTCGGCGTCATCGACCTCGAAGGGGTGCCCGCCGCCCGGCTGCCGGCGGAGGAAGCCGCATGACGAAGATGTGGCAAACCGGTGCCGAGCTTGCTGTAATACCGGATATGACAAAGAAGCGCGGGCGGAAGCCGATGGCCAAGCGGGATCGAAAAGATCAGCTGGTGCAGACGCGCGTGCCGGGCGAGCTCTCGGAGACGCTGCGCGAGGCGGCGAAACAGAACCGCGTGACCGTCTCGCAGCTCATCCGCAACGTGCTCGAGGATACCTTCGATCTCGTCGACAACGTGGTCGGCGAGGCGGTGCAGCTCGGGCACAGCGTGCGGCGCGACGCGCTCAAGATCGCCGAATCGGCCAAGGGCCGCGGCCGCCGGCCGTCGCCGAGCGCGGGCGATCCGCTCGCCGACGTCGAGGCGTGGCAGGATGTGCTGATCAACAAGGACGTCGTCTGCGCCCAGTGCGCCCGGCTCGTCGGGCGTGGCGAGAAGGCGGCCTTCGGCGTCAGCTCCGATCCGGCCGCGCCGAAGCTGTGGCTGTGCGCTGTGTGCGCCGGCAGGTTGTCTGCGTGAAAGATTCACAGGGAGATCTGAGAGATCAGGGAGAACGAGACTCTTACAGAAGATCCCAAGACGGGAATGGCCAACCGTAGGCCTTCTAGGCCTTCGGATCGCCTGTCAGAATCCTGTTCTCCCTGATCTCTCTGATCTCCCTGTGAGGCTTTTTCCGTCGCTGATGCAGTAGACCGGGGAATCCTACGGCGTAGCGCACGCGCAGCCAGTCGGCGAGCGCCTCGGTGGCGTGGCGGCGCACCGACGCGCAGGAGACGATGCGGTCGACCGTGGCGCGCACCGTCTCCGGCCGCGAGCGCGGCTCGAGGAAGCGGGCGACGTCGCGCGCGGCGGCGTCATCGCAGAACTGCTGGGCTGCGCCGACCAGCCAGCCGATGCGCGGCACGCGAGCGTCGAGCGTGTCGAAGTGGCTCTTGAGGAAGCTCCACTCGACCGCGCGGCGCCGCTCGCCCGAGGCGGCGATCTCGACGGCGAGGCGCGGCAGCTCGCCCACCGGCACGGCGTCGGTGAGCGCAAGCGAGAGCGCCTTGTGCATCAGGCGCGCCGCGGGAAACTGGGGGAGCGCGTCGAGGAAGCGAGCGCGCTCGGCCGGGCTGCGCGCCCCGCGCACACGGCCGACGTAGGTGTCGAAGAGGCGCTCGTCGCCGTGCTCGGCGGCCAGGCCGACGACGACGTCGGCGATGGCACCGTCGCTGAGGCCGCTGCCGTTGAGGCCGCTGCCATTGAGCCCGCCGCCGTTGAGCCCGCTGCCGTTGAGCCCGCTGCCGTTGAGGCCGCTGCCGTTGAGCCCGCTGCCGCGCACGCCGCCGGCGGCGCCGAGGTAGGGACGGAGCGCGCGCCCCGCGGCGGCGAGGATCTCCGGCGAGCGCGCCACGCGGCCGAGCAGGTCGATCACCGCCGCGCGGGCGAGGCGCACGCCGTCGTCGTCGCCGTCGTGGGCGTTGAAGCCGAGCGCGGTGTACGCCGGCACCAGCAGCTCCTCGACGAAGCGGGCGAACGCCGGGCGCTGCGCCGCCGGCACGAGCTCGCTGCCGAGGAACTCGAGGCGCGCGCCGAGCTCGGCGAGCACCGCCGGCGCGCGCTCGCCGCGCAGCCGGGCGACGAGCGCGAGGTAGTCGGTGATCGGCGCAGCCCCGCGCTGCACGTCGAACCAGGCGTCGGAGAGCAGACCCACGCGCTCGGCCGGCTCCAGCGTCGGCGCGGCGGCGGTCAGCGCGTGCGCCAGCGGCGCCGCGTAGGCGACGCGGTAGAAGCCGAGGCGTCCGCCGTTGGCGTCGACCCAGGCGGGACAGCCGCCGGCCCCGTGACCACGTGCGCCGCCGCCGCCCGCGTCGCCGTCGGCATCGTCGATGCGCAGCGTGGCGCCGTCCGCGACGAGCGCGACGCGCCCACCCGCCGGCGTGCGCAGCGATAAGAGGAGCGGCCAGCGCGCCGGCGTCTCGTGCACGTGCAGCGCCAGCACGCCGCCCTCGCAGGCGCCGTCGACGCTGACGAGCGGGTGGCCGGCGGTCTCGATCCACGGGCGCAAGACCGGCGACACCTGCCGTCCGGCGGCGTCGTCGAGGGCGCGCCAGAAGTCGGCGGCGTCGGCGCCGGCGAACGCGCCCGCGTCGACGTAGCGGCGCAGCGCCTCGCGCATGACGCCGCCGCCGAGCCAGGCGGCGCCGAGCCGCAACACCGCGGCGCCTTTGTCGTAGACCATCGAGTCGAACGCCACGCGCGCGGCCCGATCGCCGACGGCGGCGGGGCGCACCGCGTGGGTCGTGGGCAGCTCGTCGTCGCTGAGCGCGCCGCCGAGCGCCGACTGCAGCTCGTCCCACGGCCGCCACGCCGGGCGCCACGCGGCGACGAGCTCGTGCGCGACGTAGGTGGCGGTCGCTTCGTTGAGCCACAGATCGTTCCACCCGCGCGGGGTCACCAGATCGCCGAGCCACTGGTGCGCCAGCTCGTGCGCGACCAGGCGCGCCACCGCGTGCGTCGCCGCCGGTGACGCCACCGCCGGATCGACGAGGATGCGATCGTCGCGCAAAAAGATGGTGGCGGCGTTCTCCATCCCGCCCGGCGCGAACGCCGGCACGGCGACCAGATCGAGCTTGGCGAACGGATAGGGCCGCGCGAAGTACGCCTCCATGCGCGGCAAGAGCGCCGCCACGGTGTCGAGCGCGAAGCGGCCGAGCGGCAGGTCGGCCGCCGGCGCGACCACGGCGACGCTGGTGCGCCCGACGGTGGCGTGCAGGCGCGCGAAGCGCCCGACGGCCACGGCGACGAGGTAGGTCGGCAGCGGCTCGGTCTCGGCGAAGCGGGTCATCACGTGCGTGGCGTCGAGCGGCGCGCGCTCGTCGACCGGCGTGTTCGAGACCGCCTCGTCGCCGGCGTCGGTGACGACGGTGAGGATGAAGCGCGCCTTGTAGCGGGGCGCATCGAACGACGGGAAGGCGCGGCGCGCCGAGGTCGGCTCGAAGTGCGTGAAGGCCCAGCGCCGGCCGCGCGCATCAATCGTGTAGAAGCCGTCGAGATCGCGCGACAGCGGCGCCTTCCAGGCGAGCACGATGCGCGCCGGGCCGGCGGCGACGGCGCGCGGCAGCCCGAGCACCAGCTTCTCGGCCGGCTCGTCGTAGCGCACGCTGGCGGCGAGCGTTTCGCCCCCCGCCTCGACGCGCGCGTCGATGACGGCGAGACCGACCGCGTCGAGCGCGATGGTGCGCGTCGGCGCCGCCAGCGTGACGTCGATCGACTCGCGCCCCGAGAAGGTGCGATGCGCGAGATCGGGGGCGAGGGTGATGGCGTAGCGCGATGGGACGGCCTCGGGCGGCGGCGCCGCGGCGGCGACCGACGACAGCGCGAGGACGACGAGCGCGCCCCTCACTTCGGGGGCGACGCCGTCGGCGGTGGCGCCGAGGAGTGCGGTGCCGGCAGCGGCGAGCGCGGCAGCGGCGAGCGCGGCAGCGGCGAGCGCGGCAGCGACGAGCGAGCCGGCGGCAGCGTCGCCAGCGACGGCGGCGGCAGCGGCGTGAACAGCTCGCCCAGCGCCACCGTCGGCTCCGGCGGCCGCGGCGCCAGCCGGTCGGCCACGTCGGCCAGCGACGACGCCAGCTCGCGCCGCCCCGCGACCGTGCGCGACAGCGAGCGCTCCGCCCGCTCGGCCTTCTCGAACTCCGCGCGCGTCTTCGGTGGCGTGGTCGCGCCGGAGCGGTTCGCGAAGAAGGCCACGCCGTCGCGCCGCAGCGCCTCGATCGTGTGCATCACCGCGGCCTGCGCGTCGGCGTCGAGATCCGAGCGCGAGTAGCTCTTGATCCCGCCGCGGCCGCCGAACCACATGCGCCCGACGTCGCCGAACGCGGCCGGCTTGGCCAGATCCTCGAACGCGAACAGCGGCGTCGTGTGAAACGGAAAGTCGCGCCCGAACACCTCGAACACGAGCGCCCCGTCGCCGCGCGGCCGCACCGCCGCCGTGAACGGTCCGAACGGGTAGAACGGCTCATTCCACGGCGTCGCCACCACCTGCCGCGCCAGCGTCGCGCGCGATACCTCGTCGAGCGTTGCGTTGGGCTCGCCATGCGCGCGCGGCGTGCGCTTGAGCGTGGTCATCATGTCGCGCAGCTGATCGATCCCGACGACGACGTTGAGCGCTGACCCCTGCAAGTACCCCGCATGATACACCCCGACGAGCTCGAGCTCCCCGGTCTTGCACGAAACGGCCAGGACCGGCGATCCCGAGTTGCCGTTCGACAAGAGCGCGTCGACCACGAAGTCGTCGTGATCCCACTGGCCTTCGTCGTCGTGCTGGAACGCCGAGACCACCTTGCCGACGTTGGTGGCGGCGAAGGCGCCGAGCGGAAAGCCGCGCACTTCGACGGCATCCCGCTCGTGCAGCGCGGCCGAATGGCCGATCTTCCACGGCAGCACCGGCAGCGTCGCCTTGGCGCGCAGCACCGCCGCGTCGAGCTGCGGATCGGCGACGATGCGCGTGAGCGAGACATCGTCGGCCTCGTAGTCGTCCTGCTCGTTGTCGACGATGCGCAGGTTCTCCGAGACGCGCTTGCAGCCGGCCGGCACTCCGTCGGCGGTCTTGCCGTCGGGCGTCACCGCCGGCCACTCGGCGACGTGCTCGTTGGTGAAGAGCAGCGTCGTGCCCGTCGCCGCTTCCTGGCGATAGGCGAACGCCGTGCCGTGCGCGACCGCCTGGCGACGCGTACGCCGCACGCTGCCGTCGGCGGCGTAGCTCAGGCATTCGTAGACGACGGTGTTGCGGACACAGAACGAGTAGGGCTGATGCTCGAGCTCGCGCACCTTCGGCGCGAGCGACTGCAGATCTTCGGCGTATTCGCCGATGCAGTACTGCGGCGGCTCGCCCTCGGCCCGGGCGGCGGAGGAGGCGCACGCAAGGAGACCGATGCCGAGGGCAAGCCGCCTAGCGTGGCTCACTTGTGGTGCTTCTTGGCCTTGCCGGTCGCGGTGTTGGCCGCGAGGTCGGCACGACGGTTCTGCTGCCAGCAGGCCTCGTCATGGTCGCTGCACAGCGGGCGCTCCTTGCCGTAACTCACCGTCTGCATCTGCGCCTCGGAGGCACCGAGCGAGCGCAGGTAGTCCTGCACCGAGTGCGCGCGGCGATCGCCGAGCGCCATGTTGTACTCCTCGGTGCCGCGCTCGTCGGCGTTGCCGGCGACGGCGATGTGCAGGGCGCTGTCGGCCTTCATGCAGCGCGCGGCGCGCTCGAGCCCGTCACGATCGGCGGTGTCGATGTCGCTCGAGTTGAAGGCGAAGTGCACGCGCACCGACGTACACGCGGACAGGTTGGACGAGATGTCGGAGCAGCGGCCGTCGATGCAAATCTGTCCCGACGGGCAGTCGAGGTCGCGCGCGCAGGTTCCGGTCGGCGCGGCCGGTTGGCTCTGGGCGACGGCGGGTGGGGGCGGTGCCGGCGGCGTTGCTTGGGCCTTGGTCTCCTGCTTGTGCGCGCATCCGAGGAGCGCGACGAACGGCAACGCAGCGATGGCGAGCGTACGCATGGTCCCTCCTTTAAGGGTACCGCCGCCCGTTGCACCCGCCGTTCCAAGGATTGGGCCGCGTTGTCGCGGGCTTGGACAGAGGGTGTGCAAGAAAAGCGAACAGTCGCAGGCGGACTGCTCAGACGATTACCACCGTCCGTCAGTCGGACTCGCCGAGGCGCTTGGCGAGGGTCTGACGGGTGATGCCGAGGTGCTCGGCGGCGCGCACCTTGTTGCCGCCGGTCAACCGCAGGACCGCGCGCATGTAGCGCAGGTCGATCTCGTCGAGCGTGGCGATGCGGGCCGGGTTGCCGGCGAGCGCGCCGGGGACGGGATCGAGCGCCGCGTCGACGAGCTCGACCGGCAGGTGGCGCGTCTCGAGGGTGGGTGCGTCGTTCATGAGCACCGCACGCTGGATGATCGACTTCAGCTCGCGCACGTTGCCCGGCCACGGCCAGGCCTCGAGCAGCGCCGCCGCCTCGTCGCCGACCTCGCGGAACTGCTTGCCGTAGCGCTGCGCGTAGCCGGCGAGGAAGTGCGCGGCCAGCGGGCGGATGTCCTCGCGACGCGCACGCAAGGGCGGCAGGCGCAGCGTGATCGCCGCCAGACGATAGTAGAGATCCTGGCGAAAGCGCCCCTCCTTGGCCGCCAGCGCCAGATCGCGGTTGGTGGCGGCCACCAGGCGCACGTCGACGGTGCGCGAGGCGGTGGCGCCGACGCGGCGGAACGAGAACGACTCGAGGAACGACAGCAGCTTGGCCTGCGCCGGCGCCGGCAGCTCGCCGATCTCGTCGAGGAACAGGGTGCCGCCGTCGGCGACCTCGACGAGGCCGAGCTTGCGCTCGCGGGCGTCGGAGAAGGCGCCGCGCTCGTGGCCGAACAGCTCCGACTCGACGAGCGTGTCGGGGATGGCGGCGGCGTTGAGCTCGACGAACGGCCCACCCGCGCGCGGCGAGTTGTAGTGCAGCCGGCGCGCCACGAGCGCCTTGCCGCTGCCGGTCTCGCCGACGACGAGCACCACCGGCACCGGCTGCGGCGCCACCATGGCCAGCTCGCGCTCGAGCGCCATCATCGACGGCGCGCGCCCCGGGATCATGTCGGCGTCGAAGCGCGAGCGGTCGCGCTCGTCGTGGTAGGCGACGCGCCGCTCGAGCGCGCCGGCGCGCAGCGCGTTGCCGGCGGTGCCGAGGAGCTCGTCGAGCTCGAACGGCTTCTGCACGAAGTCGAAGGCGCCGAGCTTCATGGCCTCGACGGCGATGTCGACGGTGCCGTGGGCGCTGATCACGACGACCTTGGTCTCGGGCGCCTCGACGGCCAGCCGGCGCACCACGTCGAGCCCGCTGCCGTCGGGCAGCTTGAGATCGAGCACCACCAGGTCGAAGCGCGTGCGTGTCAACGCCCCCGTCGCCGCGGCCAGCGAGTCGGCGGCCTCGGTCTCGTGGCCGAGCCCGGCCAGCGCCCGCTCGAGCGAGGTGCGGATCAGGCGCTCGTCGTCGACGACGAGGACGTGCGCCTTCACGCGTTGCCCTCGGGCAGCCACAACGAAAACGTCATGCCCGCCGCCGGCGCGTTGGGCTTGGCCTCGATGCGCCCGCCGTGCGCGAGCGCGATGTTCTGCGAGATCGCCAGGCCGAGGCCATGCCCGTCGCGCTTGTCGGTGACGAAGGGGGCGAACAGCCGCGCCGCGACGTCGGGCGAGAGGCCCTTGCCGTGATCGACGACCTCGACGATGGAGAAGCCGCGCTCGCCGTGGGCGCGGATCTCGACCGGCTGCCCGTCGGGCGTCGCCTGGCAGGCGTTGACCACGAGGTTGATCAGCACCTGCGTCAACAGATCCGGATCGGCGGTCACGTGGCGCAGCCCGTTGAGCGCCGGCACCACGCGCACGCCGCGCGCCTCGTGCGGCGCCGTCGCCTGCATCACGCGCGGCAGGATCTCGTCGAGCGCCACCCGCTGCGTCTCGGGCCGCGCCGGCCGCGCGAAGCTCATGAGGCGCCGCGCCATCTCCTCGACGCGCTTGACCTCGACGTCGACGGCGGTGATGGTGTCGCGCACCTCCGGCGTCGGATTGGTGCGCCCGAGCAGCTGCAACGCCGTCTTGACGCCGGTGAGCGGGTTCAAGAGCTCGTGCGCCACGCCGGTGGCCATCTCGCCGAGCGCCGACATCTTCTCCGCCTGCACCAGGCGCGTGCGCTGCTCGGCGATCGCCGCCGACGAGGTCTCGATGGTGCGCGCCAGCCGCGTCACGTGCTCGGAGAGCGCGCCGATCTCGTCGTCGGCGGTGACCTCGACGCGCGCGCCGCCGGCCGCCGACTCGGCGCGCAGCACGAGGTCGTAGAGCGGCCGCGCCACGCTGCGCGCGAGCAGGTAGCCGCCGAAGAGCGCGCCGAAGATGGCCAGCACCACCGCGATGGCCAGCGCCACCAGCGCATGCTCCCACACGCGATCGGCCTGCTGCAGGCGCTCGGTGACCTCGGCGCGCCGATCGCGGATCAGCTCGAGCGCCAGCTCGCGCAGCCGCGGCACCCGGCTCGACGACGCCACCAGCGTCGCCACCGCCACGTCCTTGAGCCCGCGGTCGTACTCGGAGATGGCGCGCGCGCGGTCGGCGTCGTAGCGCCCATATTCGGCGACGAGCTCGCCGGTCACGCGCGCGCTGTCGCCGGCGCCCGAGGCCGAGCGCGTGACCGTCGTGACCCAGCGGTCGAAGTCGGCGCGCGTGCGCCCGAGCTCGTCGAGCCACTGCCGATCGCCGGTCAGGAAGTACTCCGACACGAACCCCTTCTGATACAGGAGGCTTTGCAGGTTCGAGGCGTCCTCGAGCGCCGCCAGATCGGCGCGCGCCGCATCGGTGGTCGACCGGTGGCTGACCGCGACCGAGCGCAGCGCGATGCCGGCGAAAGCGAGGAGCCCGAGCGCCGTCATCGCCGACAGCACGCCGAACTTCCATTGCAGCCGCCGTCGCCGCGCGCCGGTCATCGTTGCATCAACTATGGGCGGCAGAGGCGTCACGGGTCAAATGGACCGACGCGTGCACGGCGCGTTCCACAAATGGGCGCGGCGTGGCGGTGACGATCAGCAGGTCAGTGTCAAAAAAACGAACCGGGCGGGGCGGATGCGGAAGATTTCGCGACTACTTGATCTCGCAGGGGCCGCGGCTCGTGCCGTGGCTGGTCGCCGGGATCACGGTGCCGTCGGCGAGGCAGAGATCGGCCGAGCCCGCCGTGCACACGCCGCAGGGCTGGGTGGTCTGCACGCAGTCGAGCTTCTTGGTCGTCTTGTTCCACTCGCAGGTCTGCAGCGTGCCTCCGAGCGTGTTGCCGGTCGAGTTGCACATCTTGACGTGACAGGGCCACATCTGGCCCTGCGCCGCGTTCGCCGCCGCCTGCGCGAGCGCCTCGGGGCTGCCCGGTGTCGTCGGCGGGTTGTTGCGCGCCGGCACCGCCACGCACGCGTCGTGCGCCGCCTGCGCGTTCGCCTGCCGGCCGGTCGCCGCCGTCGAGTAGGTCGAGTACGGAAAGCCGTTGGTGAAGTCGTACGCGATGCTCGCCGCGGTCACGTGGCCGTTGGCGTTGTTGGTCGTGGGCCTGAGCACGTTGAAGGTCTCGTCGACGAGGTAGTCGGGCCCGAAGGGGAACGGATTGCGGATCACCAGGCGCACGTCGAGGGTCGCGCCCGACTGCGCGTCGAGCGACGTGGCGACGTCGGCGTAGTGATCCTTGAACTCGTTCTCGTAGTGGCTCGACTGCGTCAGGTCCATGCCGCTCTTGAAGTCGACGCCGAGCCTGAGCGAGAGGCTGATGATCTCGTAGTCGAGGGCGAACGTGAAGTCGAGGCTCGTCGACGGGTTTTTGAGCACGTCCCACGACGGCTCGCCGTCGGGCTGCCCGGCGCCGATGCCGCTGCCGCTCGAGCGGCCGAGCATGGTCCAGTTCTTCGACGAGTCGCGGTACACGAAGTTGCCGGCGACGCCGCCGCTCGTGCCCCAGTAGGGCAGCGTGCCGTCGCCGAGGTTGCGCCACTGCGCGTCCGACCACGAGGCGAACTGATTGTGCGCCGCGGTGTCCGACGCCGTCGGGCAGTCGCAGAAGACGCTGCCGGCGGCGCGGCACGAGCTGCACGTCGAGACCCAGTGGCTCCACGACAGCTGATCGTCGTAGTGGTTGTCGGGCGTCTGCGGCGTCGCCGAGAAGGCGTCGTTGTTCATGGCGCCGAAGTAGCCCGACTGCCCGAAGTTGAGCGTGAGGTTGAAGAGGCCAATCGTGCCCGAGCCGCCGAGGCGCCACGTCGTGGCCGCGCTCTGCAGATCCATGTAATAGCCGGTGTGCGGCAGCACGAGGATCGGGCCCGTCGAGGTCGTGCGCTCCGTCGGGAAGCGGACGACGTAGTCCTGATCCTCGATGTCCATGCCGACGCCGAAGAGATAGAGCGTGCCGATGCGCTGCCCGACCACCTGTCTGGCGGCGGCGTCGAATTTCGGCACGTCGATGCGCGACTTGATGCCGAAGCGGCCGACCGGCGTGCCGAAGGTGCCGTCGGCGAGGGCGCCGGCCGAATCCTTGAGCGCGCAGAAGAGCGCATCGGCCATCGCAGGCGCGCGCTGCGACGGCGGCGGCGGCGCCGGCTGCCCGGGCAGCGTCAGCGGGCGATAGTAGGAGCCGAGGTAATAGAAGTTGTCGTAGTTGGTGAACGAGCAGGTCGGCTTGTCGATGCCGACGCCGGCGATGTTGCCGCCGGGCAGGCTGTTCATGAGGTCGCAGATGACCTGGCCGGCGTTCTTGTAGCCCGACAGATCGAGCGCGCCGGTGACTTCGCCCGTCGGAATGTCGGCGGCGGGCGGGTCATCGACGGCGCCGGCGCAGCCGCCGGCGAAGGCGCAGAGCAGGAACGGAACGAGGGGACGGGACTTGGGCATGGTGAGGGCTCTCCTTCACCAGCGCTGACGAGCCCGCGGAAAATTGTCGCAGCGAATTGTTACGAAAAAAGCTCGACGCGCCGGCCGAGCGCGAGCGCAGCGACGAACATCGCGCACAACACGGCGAGGCCCGCGTCCTGGCGCGCGTCATCGGCGCCGCCCATGGTGCAGCCCTTGTGATGCGGCGCGATCGTCGGACCCATGTCGTCGCCGACGGTGACCGGCCCGCCGTCGGCGCCGCCGTCGTCGCTGCCACCGTCGACCGCGCCACCGGCGCCGACGAACGCCTGCAGCGCGGCGAGCGAGCCGTTGAACTGATCGAGGTCCACGTTGGCCATGCCGCTGATGCCCGGCACCGTGCCGGTCGACGCGTTCTGCCAGAAAGCCCACACCGGCCACGGCTCGGGCATGTTCGGGCACGCCGTCGTCCACTGCGCGTCCCACAGCGGATATTGATCGTAGCCCGTCGCCGGCCCGTTCATCTCGGTCCAAAAGCGCGCCGACGTGTAGACGATCGGCACGAGGCCCGTCTGCTCCTGCACGCGCGCCAGGAACTGCGACAGCGGCGTGGCCACGTCGGTGACGCTGTCGGTGACCTCGAGATCGATGGTGAGCGGCAGATCGCCCGGCTGCGGCATCCCGGCGGTGGCCACGAAGAAGTCGGCCTGCATCACCGGATCGTCCTCGGGCCGAAAGAAGTGGTACCCGCCGCGGATCAGGCCCGCGTCGCCGGCCGCCTTCCAGTTGGCCGCGAACATCGGATCGACGAAGGTGAGCCCCTCCGACGCCTTCATGAAGGCGAAGTCGATCCCCGACGCCTTGACCTGGGCCCAGTCGATGGTGCCGTCGTAGTGCGAGACGTCGATGCCGTGGACCACGTCGCCGGCGGCGCAGACCGCGAGCGCGTCGTCGATGGCGCCGAACGCTCCGGCGCCGGCGTGTCCCCCGCCTGCGCAGCCCGCCCAGGCGAGCGCGAGGCATAGCCATGTGCGGCTCTTCATGTCCGACGCAGTATCGCCAGTGGTCGGACCAGTTGCAACCGATTTACTGCGGCGGGACGGTCCACTCGTCCTGCACGTTGCCCGTCGACTGGTCGTAGAGCACGACGTTGATGTTGTCGTTGGGGCACTGCATGACCGTCAGATAGCCCCAATACTGCTGGCTCGGGTTGTCGTACGGCGCGCCGCCGAGGCCCATCACGACCACGCGCGGGGTCGACTTCGAGTGCTTGTACTCGTGCGAATGGCCGTTCAAGAACAACGTGAGCTTGTGGGCCGCAACCGTGTTGTAGATCTGCTGAAACGCCGGCTGGTCGGTGTTGCCGTTCGGGTGGTGCTTGGAGACGAACGTGTACTTGGCGTTGGCATCGGCGTCGGTGAGCTGCGCGTTGAGCCAGTCGGACTGCGCCTGGTTCCACGCGTCGTCGGCGACCGAGAGGAAGACCGCCTTGCCCGACTGGGTCATGATGTCGACACGGTAGTAGGGCAGCGTCTGGCCCGAGACGGACTTGAGCGAGCTCAGGAACGCCGACATCTTGAAGTCCTGCGTGCCGGCGTTGGCGTAGCCGCAGTCCTGCGCGTCGAACGCGGTCTCGCACTCGTGGTTGCCCATGGTCATGAAGACGGGCTTGCCGAGGAGCGCCGCCGCCGTCGCGTAGTCGGCCATGCACGAGGTCGCCTGGCCGGCGCTCGAGGCCTCCATGTGATCGCCGCCGTCGAGGGCGAACTCGACGCCGTTGGCCTTCATGCGGGTGAAGATGTTGTTGATGACGCTCTGAAGGCCGGTCGTGTAGCCGTTGCCCGAGCTCGCATCGCGCGTATCGCCGGTGTAGCCGAAGTAGAGGCGATCGACGGTGCCGCCCGTCGTGGTGACGGTGCCGCCCGTCGGTGGCGTGCACGGCACGAAGGACATGTCGCCCGCGGGAACGCCGCCGCCTCCGCCGCCCCCACCACCGCCGCCTCCGCCGCCCGACGCGCTCATGTCGAGCATCTCCTGGGCGCAGGTCTCGTTCTGCGGGAAGCAGGTCTGGCGCACGACGCCGTCGGTGCCGGCGAGGTTCTGGCAGTCGAAGCCCTCGGGGCAGGCCGCGCAGGGCGCGCCGCAGTAGGTGTTGCCCGAGGCGTCGGCGAAGCAGGGGTTGCCCGCGCAGTCGGCGTCGGTGGTGCACGCGCGGCACAGGTAGTTGGTGGCGCCGGACGTCTTGTCACCGCAGCCAGCGGCGGCGGCCAGGAGCACGACGAAGCAGCTGATGCGCATCATTCGTAACGTGCATGTCACGTGGCCGCCCGGGCCTTCAAACTAAGGATGCGGACTATCGTGCGCACTGTCGATTCCGTGAAGGGATCGGCCGCCCGTCGGCAATCACATCACAGGGGAGGCACCATGATTCGCCTGGCTTTGATCTTGGTTTCTGCGCTCGCCGTCGGCGGTTGCGGCGTCAACATCATGCACGGCATGGGCAACGGCGGCGGCGGTGGTGCCGGCGGCGGTGGCGCCGGCGGCGGCGGCGGCTCGGCCGGCGGCGGCGGAGTCGGCGGCGGCGGTGGGGGCGGCTCGGGCGGCGGCGACTCGTACACCGTCTACGCGCACTCCAACACCGTGCTCTACAGCCTCGACCTCGCCACCAAGTCGATCGTGACCATCGGGCCGTTCAACGCGCCCAACAAGGACGTCATCCAGGATCTCGCGGTCGCGCCCGACACCAACGTCATCTACGTCATCTCCAAGACCACGCTCTACACGGCCGATCCCAACGACGGGCACGTCACCAGCATCGGCAGCGTCGGCGACTGCGGCACCGACAACGTCGCGCTCACCACCACCGACGACGGCAAGCTCTACTCGGCCGACTATCAGAAGGGCGGCTTCTGCGAGATCGACGTCTCCAAGAGCCCGATCGCGGTCACGCAGATCGGCACGCTCGGCGGCAACATGGCGATCGCCGGCGACATCGTCGGCATCGGCGACGGCAGCATCTACGGCACGGCGTACAACATGAACGACTCGTCGTCGACGGGGACGTCGATCAACAACGTGCTCGTGAAGATCGATCCCGCGACCGGCACGATGCAGACGATGCTCGGCGCGACCGGCTTCCCCAAGCTGTTCGGCGTCGCCTACGCGGGCGGCATGGTCTTCGGCTTCACGCACGACGGCTCGGGCGACGTCATCACCATCGATCCCAAGACCGGCGTCGGCACGCTGTTCAACACCTTCAGCGATCCGCAGAGCGGCATGCCCATCACCTTCTCGGGCGCCGGCGTGAACTCGAAGGTGTCGCCCATCGGCTAGTCTCTCGAGACCTTGTTCAGCGTCGCGGTGCCGCTGAAGATGCAGTCGAGATTGCCCTGCGACGAGCTGTAGGTCACCGTCCCCGAGAACGTGTCGTTCATCGTCTTGCCGTCGCTGGTGTCGAGCGTGATGCGGTCGTAGCGCACGGCGGCGGTGACGCCCTGGCCGAGCTCGGGCACGGGGAAGCTGCACGACTGCATGGTCGCCGACGCGCTGCCGCCGTCGAAGGCGTAGTTGAAGTTGCAGCCCTCGGGATCGAGGACGACGAGGCCGCCGTCGGTGGCGTGCTTGATGGTCATGTTGCCTTGCAGCTCGGTCGAGGTGGTGCCGTTCGGGCAGCTCACGTTGTCGGCGCCCGAGGCGAACGACCACGTGCCCATGTAGGGTTGCGCGGGATCGGAGCTACAGCCGGCCACGACGAGAAGCACGAACGCGATGCGGTGCATGAGCGCCTCCTTATAGGCAAGTCCATCCGCCGAACGGCGCCGGGTAGAACTGCGCCGAGAAGATGCACATCTCGTCGGTGACGGCGGAGTCGCCGAAGACGAGCGGCGTGGTGCCGCCGGCGTTGTCGTAGGTGCAGGCGAAGGTGATGGCGGTGCCGGCGGGCAGCGGCAACGGCGGCGAGAAGAGCGCGGGCGTGACGTCGCTGTAGACGCTCGACGTGAAGATCGTCGTGCCGGCGGCGGTGGCGGTGAAGTCGCGGCCGTGCTGGTGCATGTGGCCGGAGGCCTGCACGAGGTTCACGGCGAAGGGCAGGGTGCACGTCTTCGACGCGACGGCACCCGTGGCGCCGGGCGGGACGTCGATGCTGCCGTTGGAGAAGAAGAGTACGGCGGCGCGATCGGTGACGGCGGCGCTGTCGATGCGCGTCAGGGTGATGGTGACGGTGACGTCGAGCGGCGCGGCGGTGGCGTTGAGGTAGTGCGCCTGGACGCGGAAGCCGTCCGAGGGCGCGACCACGGCGGCGACGCCGTCGGGGAAGCTGAGCGCGTCGTCGGGGCGCTGCGAGCCGTAGGGGCCGGGCGCGAACTCGGTGCCGCTGCAGTCGGCGAGCGCGTCGTCGGCGGCGCCGGGCCGATAGAAAACGAGCAGGTGGTGCGAGCCCGGCGTCATGTGCGAGGCGAAGGCGTGGATGGCGGCGTCGCTGCCGCCGAAGGGATTGGCGAAGTCCTGGCAGGCGTAGCGCTCGGCGCCGGGGGCGACGGTGAAGCGATCGAGGGTGATCGTGTAGTGGCCCTGGCCGTCGTCCGTGATGGCGTGGGCGGGCGTGCCGCCGTCGGTGGTGACCGCGGCGCGACCGGCGCAGCCGCCGAGCGCGAGGGCGAAGACGACGATCCAGGCACGCATGCCGCAATCGATAACTTGGTAACCAAGAAGTGTCAACACGTATCTTACGATGACACGTCCGTCTGAGAATTTGACGAAACATGATAACCAAGTATGGTGGAATCATGGCCGGCCACAGCGGCGACGCGGTCTTCGAGCACCTCGCGGGCGCGATCCTGCGCGGCGATCTGCCAGCCAACGCGGCGCTCCCACCGGAGCGGGTGTTCGCCGAGCGGTTCGACGTGTCGCGCATCATCGTGCGCCAGGCGGTGCACAAGCTGGCCGATCTCGGGCTGGTGCGCGTGCGTCAGGGCGGGGCGACGACGGTGCTCGATCCCGAGGCGGCGACCGACCTGCGCGTGCTGGCGCTGTTCTACAAGCTGGCGCCGGGGGAGTCGTCGCTCGTCGATCGCAACGACATGATCGAGAAGCAGTACCTGCAGGGCTTGTCGATGGTGAGCGTGGCGTCGCGGCGGGCGAGCGACGAGTCGCTCAAGCGGATCGCGCGGCTCGTCGATGCGTACGCGACGGGCGAGCAGCGCCACGCGACCGTGGAAGAGCTCGAGGAGCAGTTCTGGCGCGCCGTGGCCAAGGCGGGCGGAAATCGCATCTTCGGGATGGAGGTGGCGTGGTGGTACGAGGTGCTCGGGGAGCGGCCGCTGGCGGCGCAGGTGTCGGCGGCGTCGCGGAAGGTGCGCGTGGGCTTCTACGTCGAGCTGGCGCGGCGGCTGGTGGCGCGAGAGCGGCCGGTCGAGTGGTACCTCGAGACGGTGGCGCCGATCCTGGAGGCGCTGGTGGGGCGGCGCCGGGTGTGACGCAGGCGCTTGCGCTGGTCGCCGCCGCGCGGTAATCGCGAGAGATGCGGCGTGGTGTGGCCATCGCCATGGCGATCGCGCTCGGAACGGCGTCGGCAGCGGCGCGGGCGGACATGCCGGCGCGCGTGGCGGTGACGGGGCAGGGCGGCTGTCCGACGGCGGCGGCGGTGGCACGGGCGCTGGAGCGGCTGCATCCGGCGCTGCGCGCGGCGGTCGGCGGCGACGGGGTGCGCGTCGAGGTCGTCGACGGGGGCGCGGGCTACGAGGTGCGCGCGGCCGGAGGCGTGCGGCGGCTCGCGGACGCCGAGCGGCGCTGTAGCGAGCGGGCGACGGCGGCGGCACTGGCGGCGACCTTGTTGATCGCTCCGCCGGCGACGCCTCCCGACGAGGCCGGCGACAGCGACGGGCCGGAGGCGACGCGCGAGACGCCCGACGAGCCGACGCCAGAGGCGACGCGCGAAACGACGAGCCCGTCGCCGCCCGGCGCGGCGGCCACGGCGCCAAAGCCGGTGGCGCCGGTTCCACCTCGGGCGACGGTTCCACCTGCGAACACGACGCCCGCGAACACGACGCCAGCGCCTGCCCCGACGCCAGCCGCGGCCGCGACGGTGCCGGTGCGCGCGCAGCCGGAGGTGCGCACGCAGCCGACCGGCGTGGTGACCCGGCGGGCGCCGGCGACGGGCCGGGCGCTCTCGCGCATCGATCTCGAGCTGGTCGGTCTCGTCGACGGCGCGCCCGCGCTCGACAGCGCGGCCTCCGAAGTCACCGGCGGCGCCGCCCTGCGCCTGACGCTCGGCGGGCGCTACCTCGCCGGCACCCTCGGCGTGGCGGGCCTGGCGCCGGCGACGGCGACCTCGGATGCGATCGACGTCGGCATCGTGCGCGTGCCGTTCGACCTCGGGCTCCGCCTGCTGCTGCCGCTCGGGCGCGTCGAGCCGGGCATCGACGCCGGCCTGGCGCTGGCGGTGCTGCGCTTCTCGGCGCCGTCGCTCGTTTCGGCCACCCAGGAGTCGCGCCTCGACGTGGGCGCGCGCATCGCGCCTTTTTTGCGGGTGTGGATCAACCAGCGCGTCGGCATCGTGGCCGGGCTGCAGATGGTCGTGTCGTTCGCGCCCTACACCCTCTTCGTCAACGGCGCCGGCGTAATTGCCACGACTCCGCGGCTTTGGCTCGGCGGCGGCCTCGGCCTGGTGGCGCGGCTGTGAGAGACTGAAGCTTTGGCGAGCCAGCGCCCATATGCAGATGTGGATCTGCCCGCCGCCGCCGGCGACGTCGCGAGCGCGCGCGCGCCGCTCGACTTCTCGCGCGTCTACGAGGCGTGGTTCGATCCCTGCCTGCGCTGGCTGCGCGCGCTCGGCATTCCCGACGCCGATCTCGAGGACGTCGGGCAGGAGGTGTTCGTGGTGGTGCGGCGCAAGCTCGCCGGCTTCGAGGGGGATCGGCTGACGCCGTGGCTCTATCGCATCGCCGCGCGCACGGCGAGCGACCATCGCCGGCGCGCCTGGTTCCGGCGGCTGTGGACGCGCGGCTCGCGCATCGACTTCGACGCGCTGTCGTCGGGGGCCGAGGGCCCGGCCGAGGCGCTCGAGCGGCGTGAGGCGCAGCGCCTCCTCGACGGGATCCTGGCGCGCATGAGCGAGAAGCGGCGCGTGGCCTTTTCGCTGTACGAGATCGAAGGCTACTCGGGCGAGGAGATCGCCCAGTTGCTGGCGGTGCCGGTGGCGACGGTGTGGACGCGCCTGCACCATGCGCGCAAGGAGTTCCTGGAGCGCGTCGCCGAGCTGAAGGACGAGGAGGGACGCCGATGAAGCGCTTGCGAGACGAGCGGGGCGCGGCGGATCCGGTGCTCGCCGAGGCGGGGCGCCTCTTGTCATCGCGCGCGCCGCTGCCCGACGATACGGCGCGGCGGCAGCGCGTGCGCGCGCGGATGCGGCGGCGGCGCGGCGCGCCCGTCGGTGCGGGATGGCTGCGCGCGCTGGCGGTGGTGCTGCTGGTCTTCAGCGTGGCTGCCGCGAGCGCGATGATCGGGCGCGTGGCGCAGACGATTCGCGCCAAGCTGCAGGAGGCGCGCGTGGCCAAGCACGAGCGCGAGCGCCAGCGTACGCACGGCCATCGGTCGACGGCTCCGGCGTCGCCGACGTCCGCGATCGCGCCGGCGGCCCCGACGCCACCGACGGCCCCGGCGCCGGTGATCGCCCCGGCGTCCGCGACGGCCCCGGCGGCGCCGACGCCAGCGACGGCCCCGGAGCCCGCGACGGCCCCGGCGCCCGCGACGGCCCCGGCGCCCGCGATCGTGGCGACTGCGCCGATCGCCTCGACGCCGCGGATTGCGCCGGCGCCCGCCGTCGCACGACCGACGGCGCCCGCGCCGCCGGCCCGCGTCGCCACGGCCGCCGTCACGCCGCCGCATCGGGCGCTGCCGGCGCCGGCGGCCACCGATCCCGAGAGCGACCAGGCGCGCCTCGTCGCCGACGCCGTGCGCGCGCTTCGTCACCAGCACGATCCCGCCCGCGCCGCGATCCTCCTCGCGCGCTACCTCGATCGCTACCCGGACGGGGTCGCGGCCGAAGACGCGCTCGCGCTCGCCCTCGAGGCCACCATCGGCCGCGACGCCCCGCGCGCCGCCGGCTTCGCCACGCGTTACCTCGCGCGCTACCCCGACGGCCACTGGTCCGCGCTCGCCCGCCGCGCGCTGTCGCCATGAAGGCAGCCGCGATCATCGTCCTCGCCCTGGCCGCCCTCGCCGGTTGCGGCTCCACGGTCTTGCTCGGCTCGCTGGACGGCTCCTTTTCCACCGACATGGCGCCCGGCATCGACATCTCCATCTTTCCCTCGTTCGATATTGCCCAGGCCGTGCCGCCCGACGGCTTCGACCTCGGCATCGTCGACCTCGGCACCGACGCCACCGTGCCCGTCGATCTCGCACAGTGAAGCTTCGCCACCGTTGCGCCCATTGTGCGCAACGGAGGTGAACGAATGCTTCGTGCCACGCTGCTCGCGCTCCTGCTCGCGCCGCTCGGCTGCACCGTCAACGGCGTGCCCGGCGCCGAGACCACCGGCCTCACACACGACGGCGGGTCGGGCGGCGGCGTCGATCTCGGTCACGGCGGCGACGGCGGTGGCTGCGACAACGGCGGCGGGGTCGATCTCGCGCAAGGCCCGTGGGACGCCGGCGCTCCCGTCTGGGATGGCGGCGTGTGGCCCGACGGCTTCTGGCCCGTCGACGCCGGCCCGATCGATGCCGGCCCGATCGACGCCGGCCCGCTCGACGCCGGCCACGGCGGCCACGGCGACGCCGGCCATCCGCACGACGCCGGCCCGGTCGATCTCGCACACTGACGTGTGGCGCTCGCAACCGCGGCGAGTATGATCGTGAGATGAGCGCCCTCTTTCCCTTCCCGCGTCTGCCCTACGGCTGGTTCGTCGCCGCCCGCTCGCACGAGCTTCCCGTCGGCGAGCCGCGCTCGTTTCGCTACTTCGATCACGACCTGGTCCTCTACCGCGACGCCGACGGCGGTGCGCACGCGCTCGACGCCTATTGCCCGCACCTCGGCGCCCATCTCGGCGAAGGCGGCTGCGTCATCGGCGACACGCTGCGCTGCCCGTTCCACGGCTGGCGCTTCGCCCCCGACGGCCGCTGCGTCGAGATCCCCTACAGCCCGCGGCTGCCGAACGTCGGCGTCCGCGCCTGGCCGCTCGTCGAGCGCGGCGGTCTCGTGTTCTTGTGGCACGACGCCGACGGCGACGCCCCCGCGTTCGACCTGCCCGCGTTCGAAGGCGACGATTACACCACGCGCCGCGAGATGGACTTCGTGATCCGCACCCACCCGCAAGAGCTGATGGAGAACACCGCCGACATCGCGCACTTCGGCTTTCTCCACGGCGCGCGCAACCATCGCTACCTGCGCGACTGGCACGGCGACGGCCCGCTCGCCGCCACGCGCATCGGCTTTTCCGCGTCGGGCGCCGCGCTCGGCGCGCCCGTCGATTGGATCGATCTCGAGATCGAGTTCCAGCTCTACGGCCTCGGCTACCTCGTCATCGACAGCCACGTCGCCGCCGCCAACGTCGACGGCCGCATCCGCGTCTGCGCCACGCCCATCGAGGGCGACCAGGTGCGCGTCTTCTTCATGTCCAACGTGCGCCGCATGCCCGACGACGCCTTCACCAACATGGTCGCCCAGCTGTTTCACGAGGCCGCGCTCGCAGACTTCAAGCAAGACTTGAAGATCTGGCAGCACAAGACCTACCGCCCGCGTCCGGTGCTCGTCCCCGGCGACGGGCCGATCCTCGCGTATCGACGCTGGGCGAGCCAGTTCTACGAGCGCCGCGTCGCCTGACGATCGTCACGTGGCGCGCGGTTTGCTGAAACGTTGGTCATGACCAATCTGTCGATCCAGAAGCCCGAGAAGGGCCGCGTCGCCGTCCCCATCCTGCTGTGGTTCATGGGCTTGCCGCTGGGGCTCGTGTTCCTGCTCTGGCTCTTCTTCTTCCGCGGGCACTAGAGCTTCTTCTTGTCGTCCTCGGCGAACGCGCGCTCGAGGATCTCGTTGCCGCCGCCGGCGAAGAGCTCCTTCAGATCCTCGGTCAGGCTGCGCGGCCGCGGCTGACGCTCGGCCGGCGTCGCCTGACGCTCGACGTTGCGCAGGAAGTTCTCCTCGCCGTAGCAGCCCTGCAGCTCGGCGAGGAGCTCGGGCATGTCCTGCTGTCGATCGCGCGGATCCTTGGCCAGCGCGCGCTGGATCAGCGCCTCCGCCGCCGGCGTGACCTCGGCGCGCGGGTTGCGCTCGCGCACGGGCGGCACGGGGCTCGAGCAGTGGGCGATCATCATGTCCATCGGCGTCGACGCGTCGAACGGCAGCCTGGCCGTGAGCATCTCGTAGAACATGACGCCGAGCGCGTAGACGTCGATGCGATGATCGACGTCCTTGTTGGCGCGCGCCGTCTCCGGCGCCATGTACTGCGGCGTGCCGATGACCATGCCCGACATCGTGCGCCGCGACAGATCGGGCTCGAGCATCTTGGCGACGCCGAAGTCGAGGAGCTTCACGTAGTCGAAGCTCGTCTCCATCGCCACCTCGCCGTGGCGCACCACCTGCCGCCGCCCCTGGCACTCGACGAGCATCACGTTCTCCGGCTTGAGATCGCGGTGCACGATGCCTTTTTGGTGCGCGGCGCCGAGCGCCGAGCCGATCTGGTTCACGATGTTGATGGCGCGAAACAGCGGCAGCGGCGCCGACTCTTCGAGCAGCGCGTCGAGCGGCCGCCCTTCGACGTACTCCATGACGATGTACGCGAGGCCGTCGTGGGTCTCGCCGAAGTCGCTCACCGCGACGATGTTGCCGTGCCCGATCGCCGCCGCCGCGCGCGCCTCCTGCAGAAGCCGCGTGACCGCGTCCGACTCCGCCGCGTGCTGCTCGTGCAGGATCTTGATGGCGGCGCGCGTGCCGATGTAGATGTGCTCGCCGAGATAAACCGCGCCCATCCCGCCGGTGCCGAGCATGTCGACGAGCTTGTGGTTGCCGATGACCGTGCCGATGCGCGAATCGACCGTCGCCGGCGCCACCAGCACCGCCTCGTCGCGCGGGCAGACGCGCTGGGAGCCGCGGTAGGCGTGCCGGCAGCGCGGGCAGAGGAGCATCACGCGCCCGATCGTAACACCGCTCAGCGGTGCTTGGCGAGCCACGCGCTCGCCTCGGCGAAGGCGTGCTTGCCGGGCGTGCCGGCGACGCCGTAGGCCTCGCGCGCCTGCGTCGCGAGCTGCACCGCGCGCGCGCGCGAGCCGGCGGCCCACTCGGCCTGTGCGAGGGCGAAGCGCACGTCGGGCGCGCTCAGCCCTTCGCCCGGCTCGTTGCCGAGAATCGCGAGCGCGCGCTCGAGCGGCGCCCGCGCCTCCGCCGGTGCGCCGCGCGCAAGCGCCACACGCCCGAGGCCATAGAGCGGTTGCACCAGCTGCGGGTGCTTCTGACCGAGCGCCTTCTCGTCGCCGGCGACGGCGCGCAAGAAAGTCTCGCGCGCCTCGCCGAGCTTGCCGAGCTGGCGCAGCGACTCGCCGACCCAGCCGGTCAGCCGTGCGCACAACGGGTGCGCCGCGCCGAGCGCCGACTCGCACATGGTGAGCCCCTCGTGAAAATCGCGCAGCGCCTCTTTGGCCTCGCCGAGCGCCAGGTCGGCCTCGCCGATGTTCGACAGCGCGGTCACGGTCTCCTTGCCCGGCCCGATGCGCGTGCGCCAGTCGTCGAGCGCCATGCGGTACTGCACGATCGCTTCCCGGGGCCGATCGAGCTGCTGCAGCTCGCCGCCCATGTTGTTGCGGATCATCGGAAGGTCGGGATCGTGCGGGCGCGCCTTGACCAGCAGCGCCAGCGCGCTCTGATAGCCCGCGAGCGCGCGCTCGTGATCGCCGGAGTCGCCGTAGACGTCGGCCATGCCCACGCGCGCGGCGATGAGCACCGGGTTCTCCGGCCCGGCCAGCTTCTCTTCGATCTGGAGGCAGCGACGATAGGCGTCGAGCGCCTGGGGATATTCGGCCTTGAAGTAGTGGACGCTGCCGAGGTGGTAGTAGGTCTCGGCGACGGTGGTGTGCTCGGTCCCGAACAGGCGCTCCTCGATGCCGAGCGCGCGCTCCGCGTCGGCGAGCGCGTCATCGTACTTGCCTTCGCGCTCGCGCAGGCTCGAGCGCGTCGAGTAGAGGACGCCGAGGATCTCGTCCTTCTTCGACAGCTGGCCGGCGAGCGCCTCGGCGACGTCGGCCCAGCGATCGCCCTCGGCGTACTTGGCCTGGCGCGTACCGGCGGCGATGATGAGGTCGGTCGCCGCGCGCGCCGCCGCCTCCTCGTGACGTCCGGCGAGCGCCGCCAGGTAGGCGCGCTCGAGGATGCGCGCCGACTCGGCGAAGTCGCCCTTGAGGCCCACGAGGTGCCCGATGCGGAGGTCGGCCTCGGCTTCGATGGGCGGGTACTTCAGCTTCTGCGCCTCGGCGAGCGCGCTGCGCCCGAGGCGCAGCCCTTCGTCGTACTTCGCGGCCAGCTCGAGCGCGTTGGCGCGGGCCAGCTGCGCGCGGATCTCGTCGACGCGATGGGCGGCGGCCGGATCGCGCGGTGGCGGGATCGGCGCGCGCAGCGCCGCGGCGTCGGCGCAGGTCGACAGCGCCGGCAGCGACTGCGCGGCCTCGGAGGCGCGCCCGACCAGCGCCGGATCGGCCGACGCGAACAGCTCGCCGAGCGTCTTCATGGCGGTGCGCCGATCGTCGAGACAGCTCATGCGCAGATCGAGCAGCTCCTGCGACTGCTCGCCGCGCACGCGCGTGGCCTCGCAGGCGTCGACGTGCATCGCCACCCAGGCGCGGCGGTAGTCGTCGAACGCGCGCTCGACGGTGGCGAGCGCCGCCTCGGCGTAGGGCAGGCCGCTCGCCTTGAACGCCGCGCGCACCTCGGCGCGGCGCGCGTCGTCCCAGACGCCGTCGAGCTCCTTGGCGGCGCCGGCGCATCCGGCCACGCGCTGCCGGTGTAGGACGCCGACGGTGACGGCGACCGAGCCGAGCACCGCGACGATGGCGGCGGCGCGCCACAGGCGCTGTCGCTTCAGCGCCGGATCGGCCCGCAGCGCGGCCAGGAGCTCCGCCATCGACGGCCAGCGATCGGCCGGCCGCTCGCCGAGGCCGCGCACGAGCGCCGCGCGCAGCCAACGCGGCACGGTGGCGCGCGGCGGCGGATCGGCGAGCCTCCACGCCTCGTCGGCGGCTTCGTCGGCGGTGCGCGGATAGGGATAGTTGCCGTAGAGCGCGTGATAGAGCGCGACGCAGAAGCTGAACTGATCGGCGCGCGCGTCCGCCTTCTGCCCGCGCCCCTGCTCGGGCGCCATGAAGCGCGGCGTGCCGATGACCGCGTCCGAGCGCGTCAGCGGCGTGGCCAGCATGTTGGCGGCGCCGCCCGAAGTTTGCGACGGCGGCGCCGGCGTCGGCGTGACCAGCGGCGGCAGCTCACGCCGCGGCTGCGTCACCTCGGCCTTGGCGCTCGGCCGATCGTCGACGGTGGCTTCGCCCGTGACGTCGAGCTCACTCGGATCGAGGCGCGGCCGCGGCGCCGACACGTGCCCATCGGCCGCGTCGGCGTCGCGCGCCAGCCCGAAGTCGAGCACGCGCACGCGCCCGTCGTTGCCCACGAGCACGTTGTCCGGCTTGAAGTCGCGGTGCACCAGCCCGGCGCGATGCGCGGCGGCCAGCCCCTCGCCGGCGGCGAGGAAGGCGTCGAGGATCTCGCGCGGCCGTCGCGGCTTGTCGCGCAGCCACGCGCGCAGCGTCTTGCCCTCGACGAAGTCCATGGCGATGAACACCACGCCGCGGAAGGTGCCGACGTCGTGCACGGCGATGACGTTGGGATGTTGCAGGCGCGCCAACGCTTGCGCCTCGCGCAGCAGGCGATCCCGCTTGGCGCTCGACGCCTCGTCGTCGTCGGCGGCGACGAGCTTGATGGCGATCGGGCGATCGAGCTCCGGATCGTACGCGCGATAGACGACGCCCATCCCGCCCTGCCCGATGCGATCGATGACGACATAGCGGCCGACGCACGTGCCGCGCGCGAGCTCGTCCATCTCCCTTGGACGATATCAGGTTGCCGGGTCGGGTGCTGCGCGCGGTGCCCAGGCGGGGTCGAGCGCGCGCCACCACGGCTCGACGCCGTCGACGCGCGCCGGCTCCACCGCGGCGCCGAGGCGCGGCATCACCAACTGCGCGCCGCGCGCGGGCGCGAGGCGGACGAGCGTCTCGGCGGGATCGTCCCACGCGTGAATGGCGAGGTTGAACGTGCCCCAGTGGACCGGCAGAAACGCGCCGCCGCCGAGGAGCCGGTGGGCCTCGAGCGCGTTCTCGGGGCCGAGGTGGATCTCGCCCCAGCTCGGGTGGAAGGCGCCGACCTCGAGCATGACGAGGTCGAACGGGCCGAGGCGCGCGGCGATGTCGGCGTACTCCGGCGTCAGGCCCGTGTCGCCGCTGAAGAAGAAGGCGTGGCGCGGCCCGCGCACGGCGAACGACGACCACAGCGTGAGATTTCGCGCCAGGCCGCGGCCCGAGAAGTGGCGCGACGGCCCCGCGGTGATGGCGACCTCGGCGCCGGCGCGGCGCGACGTCAGCGTCGCCGTCTCCCACCAGTCGAGCTCGACGATGCGCTCGGGCGCGATGCCCCAGCTCTCGAGGTGCGCGCCGACGCCGAGCGAGGTGTAGAAAGGCACGTCGCTGCCGGCGAGCGCGAGGATGGTCGGGTAATCGAGATGGTCGTAGTGATCGTGCGAGACGATCACCGCGTCGAGTGCGGGCAGCGCGTCGAGCGCGACCGGCACCGGCTGGAAGCGCCTGGGCCCGGCGACGCGGGACGGCGAGGCGCGCTCGCCCCAGACCGGGTCGGTGAGGATGTGGAGGCCGTCGATCTCGACGAGCACCGTCGAGTGGCCGAGCCAGGTGGCGCGTAGGCCGCTCTCGGGCGCGTGCGCCCAGGCGGCTCGCGGGTCGACCGAGGGCAGGGGGCCCGGCGGCTTGCGGCGCTGGCCGCCGAAAAAGTACTCACCGACGGTGCCCCAGGCGTTGCCCTTCATCACCGGCGTCCGCGCCACGGTGTTGCGGAAGTTGCCGTCGACGAAGCGGGGCGACCCGAGGACGCGCTCCCGGCGGGCTCCCGACACCTTGGCTCCGAACGGGGACGGCATAAGAATGAGATGAGGGATCGAGTCGTTCGGTTTCCTGGTACACTATTCGGTGGTAGAGCGAGGAGCCCTTCATGTCAGGTAAGCGTCTGTACGTAGGTAATCTTTCATTCAACACGACCGAGGACACGTTGCGCGCGGCGTTCGAGCAGAACGGCGGCAAGGTGGTCGAAGTCAAGATCGTGACCGACCGTGACACTGGGCGGCCTCGCGGCTTTGGCTTCGTCGAGATGTCGAGCGCCGAGGAGGCGCAGGCTGCCATCTCCCAGTGGGATGGGCAGCAGCTCGACGGGCGCAATCTGAAGGTGAACGAAGCGCAGGAGCGCAGCGGCGGCGGCGGCGGCGGCGGCGGGGGTGGTGGCCGCGGCGGCGGTGGTCGCGGCGGCGGCGGCGGTCGCGGGCGCTACTAAGCGCCTGCGCGGCGCGTGTCCCCGCCGAGCTCGTGATATTCGCGCGGGTCGAAGCGGGTCACGCGCCGCTTGAAGGATAGGGTCGTGCCCGGCCACAACGTGGAGTTGCGACCGGTGCGGTCGAGGTACCAGCTCGAGCAGCCGCCGGTGGTCCACACCGTGTTGCGCATGCGTGTGTCCACGTCTGCGAGGAACTCGGCCTGCGCGTCGGCGCGCGGTTCGACGACGGCACCGGGGCGCGCCGCGAGGTGACGTAGCGCGCCGAGCACGTGCTCGATCTGGTGCTCGATCATGAGCACGACCGAGGTGTGCCCGAGCCCGGTGTTGGGCCCGAGCAGGAAGAAGAAGTTGGGGAAGCCGTGCACGGCGAGCCCGAGGTGCGCGAACGGGCTGCCGGCCCATAGCTCGTCGAGCGTGCGGCCGTCGCGCCCGCGCACGTGGCGGCCGAAGGGCATCTCGGTCACCTGGAAGCCGGTGCCGCAAATGATGGCGTCGACGGTGCGCTCGCGGCCGTCGGCGCTGACGATGCCGTGCGGCGTGACCTCGACGATGGCGTCGGTGACGAGCTCGACGTTGGGCTGGGTCAGCGCCGGCAGGTAGTCGTCGCTGACGAGCACGCGCTTGCAGCCGAGGCGATACGACGGGGTCAGGCGCGCGCGCAGCGCCGGATCGGGCACCTGCGCGGCGAGGTGCTGCCGGGCGAGGCGCTCGGCGAGCGGCGACAGGCGCGGGTGCAGGAAGGTGACGGCGATGAGCTCGCGCCGCACGAAGAGCGTGGCGCGCTCGAGGCGCTGCACGAAGGGCACGCGGCGCATGAGGCGCTTCTGCCGCGGCGTGAAGGCGAAGTCGTTGCGCGGGACGATCCACGGCGGCGTGCGCTGATAGAGGTGCAGCCGGCCGACGCGCGGTTGGATCTGCGGCACGAACTGGATCGCCGAGGCGCCCGTGCCGATGACGGCGACGCGGCTGCCGTCGAACGGGAAGTCGTGGTTCCAGCGCGCCGAGTGGAACAGGCGGCCGGCGAAGCGATCGAGCCCCGGCAGGCGCGGATACGACGGCTCGGAGAGGGCGCCGACGGCGCCGACGAACACGTCGGCGGTGAAGCGGCCGCGCGAGGTGTCGAGGACCCAGACGCGCGCGCCCTCGTCCCACGCGGCGGCGCGGAGCTCGTGTCCGAAGCGCAGGTGGGGCAACACGCCGAAGCGCTCGGTGCAGCGCCGGAGGTAGGCGTGGATCTCGGCGGCGGGCGAGTAGGCGCGGCTCCAGTCGGGGTTGGGGGCGAAGCTGAAGGAATAGAGGTGCGACTGCACGTCGCAGGCGCAGCCCGGGTAGGTGTTGTCGCGCCAGACGCCGCCGACGTCGTCGGCGCGCTCGAAGACGAGGAAGTCCTCGATGCCCGACTGCCGCAGGCGGATGGCGAGGCCAAGGCCGCCGAAGCCGCTGCCGGCGATGGCAACGTGGACGTGGCGGGCGTCGGCCTTCGGAGTCATCGGGTCCTCCCTCGCTGCTCACTGCTCACTGGTGCTGGTACGGATCAGCACCATACTGGTACCAACGGGTACCAATGTGGTACCATCCGGTACCAAATGCAAGCGCAAACGAGAAACCTGTTGTCGTCGCCGCGGTTGCAGCTCATTGAAGGGCTGTGCGCCGCCGTCGAGGCGCGCGGGCTGGCGGCGACGCGCATCGCCGACATCGTGCGCCACGCCCGCGTCTCCAAGCGCACCTTCTACGAGCACTTCGCCGACAAGGAGGCGTGCTTCGTCGAGGCCTATCGCGAGATGGCGCGGCAGACCATGGAAGAGATCGCCGCCACCGTCGACGTGGGCGCGCCCTGGCAGCAGCAGATCGCGACCGCGCTGCGCGCCTACTTCACCGCGCTCGACGCGCGGCCCAAGCTGACCCGCGCCTTCTTCCTCGAGATCCACGTGGCCGGGGCGCGCGCGCTGGCGCTGCGGCGCGAGGTGCTCGAGCGCTTCGCCGAGCTCACCGGCCGCTTCGTCACGCTCGCGCGCGGGCAGCATCCCGAGCTGCGCCCCTTGACGCCGCTCATGGCGACGGCGATCGTCGGCGCCATCAACGAGCTGATGCTGCTCAAGGCGGAGCGGGCCATGCGCATGAACGAGCTGCTTGAGACGGCGGTCACGCTGGTGACGACGATGGTGGCGCCGACGGCGACCGCGCGATCGGCGGCGTCGACCACACCGCGCAGCCCATCGCGCAGCTCCTCGGCTGCGCGGAGCCGGCGATGACCGGCGCCGCCTTCCGCAAGCTGGCGCTCTCGCTGCCCGAGGCCGTCGAGGCGCCGCACTTCGACCGCGCGTCGTTTCGCGTCGGCAAGAAGATCTTCGCCACCATGACCGCCGCCGGCGAGGAAGCGATGGTGCGCGTCGCGCCCCGGCAGAAGCTCTACGGCCTCATCGACAAGCAGCCCGACGTCTTCTTCAGCTACGGCGGCTGGACCGAGCGCAACGGCTCGCTCGGCATCCACCTCGCCAAGGCCGACGCCGCCCAGCTGCGCCCGCTCCTCGTCGATTCGTGGCGCCACGTCGCCGGCAAGCGCGCGCGGTCGAAGTTGACTTCCCTGTAAAACCGACTACACCGAAGGGCCTTGACCTTCGCAGAGCTACGTCTAATCGACCCCCTTTTACGCGCCGTGCAAGGCGAGGGCTACACCATGCCCACGCCGATCCAGCAGCAGGCGATCCCTTACGTCCTCGAGGGCCGCGATCTGCTCGGACTGGCGCAGACGGGAACCGGCAAGACCGCCGCCTTCGCGCTGCCCATCCTGCAGCGTCTCCAGGGAATGGGGCGCCGCCCGCACGGCGACCGGCCCATCGCCGTGCTCGTGCTGACGCCCACGCGCGAGCTGGCCGCCCAGATCGCCGACGGCTTCGCCGCCTACGGCCGCCACCTCGGCTACAAGCAGGCGGTCATCTTCGGCGGCGTCGGGCAGAACGCGCAGGAGCGCGCCATCCGCGGCGGGCTCGACATCCTCGTAGCCACGCCGGGGCGCCTGCTCGATCTCATGTCGCAGCGGATCGTGCACCTCTCGAAGCTCGACATCTTCGTCCTCGACGAAGCCGATCGCATGCTCGACATGGGCTTCATTCACGACGTCCGCCGCGTGATCACCCAATTGCCGCGCGATCGTCAGACGCTCTTCTTCTCGGCGACCATGCCCCCGGAGGCCAAGAAGCTGGCCGATGCCATCCTGCGCAATCCGGCGACGGTGGCGGTGGCGCCGGTCTCGTCGACCGCCGAGCGTGTCGAGCAGCGCCTCCTCTTCGTCGAGCGCGCCGACAAGCGCCCGGTGCTGGCCGCGCTCCTCGAGGGCGATCCGTCGATTACGCGCGCGCTGGTCTTCACGCAGATGAAGCACACGGCCAACCGCGTCGCCGAATATCTGCAGAAGCGCGGCGTCGAGGCCGACGCCATCCACGGCAACAAGTCGCAGAACGCGCGCGAGCGGGCGCTGGCGCGGTTCAAGGCGGGTCAGTCGCGCGTCCTCGTCGCCACCGACATCGCCGCGCGCGGCATCGACATCGACGAGGTGTCGCACGTCATCAACTACGAGCTGCCGAACGTGCCGGAGACCTACGTGCACCGCATCGGCCGGACCGCCCGCGCCGGAAAAAGCGGTATCGCAATCTCGCTTTGCGACGAAAACGAGCGACAATATCTGCGCGACATCGAAAGACTGATCCGTCAGCGCGTGACCGTGCTTGACGGCAGCGCGCTGGTGAACAAAGCTAGGAGCCTGCATGCCACCGACGCAAAGACCGTCCATCAACAAGCGCAACCGCGAGCAAGCCAAGCGCGAGAAGCAGCAAGAGAAGGCGGCGCGCCGAGCCGAGCGCGCGGTCGAGCGCAAGAATCGCGAGGCCGCGGCCGCCGATGGCGAAGATCCTGATCTCGTCGGCATCGTGCCCGGCCCGCAGCCGCGCAACGACGACGACCTCTAGCCAGGATGTAGCCAGGTAAGCCGACCGATAGAACGTCCCAGATCTGACGCTTTGTAAAGGTCGGACCACCTCGCGGGCGCGGTGCTATGCTGCCGTTCGTGAAACCCGCGAGCGAACCCAAGGTCATCCTCCGCAACTGCACCGGCTACGACGTGGAGACCATCCGCGGCATCGTGCGCGACGGCCTGCGCGAGCTCGGGCTCAAGCCGTCGGGCCGCACGCTCGTCAAGCCCAACCTCGTCGCCGCCGGCAAGCTCTTCCCGCACGCGCACACGCGCCCGGAGGTCGGCGAAGGCGTGCTCAAGGCGCTGCAAGACGTCGGCGGCGACGACATCTCGGAGCTCGCCGTCGGCGAGCGCTGCGGCATCACCATCCCCACGCGCGCCGCCTACGAGCAGTCGGGCTTCGAGGCGATGCTGCGCCGCCTAGGCATCAAGCACTACTACTTCGAGGAAGAGCAGCAGGTCGAGATCCCCTACACGCACGAAGGACGCCTGCGCGACTACGTCTTCACGCCCGAGCCGGTCGCCAAGGCCGACTTCTTCGTGAACATGCCGAAGTTCAAGGCGCACCCGTGGACGACGGTGACCTTCGGCTGCAAGAACTACATCGGCATCCAGGACGATCGCCATCGGCTCATCGATCACGACCATCGGCTGAACGAGAAGATCGCCGACCTGCAGTACATCATCCAGCCGCAGTTCCTCGTCATCGACGCCATCGTCGCCGGCGAGGGGCGCATGCTGACGCCGAAGCCGTTCGATCTCAACCTCATCATCATGGGCAACAACCAGATCGCGTTCGACGCGGTCTGCTGCAACATCATCGGCGTCGATCCGAAGTCGGTCGATCACATCCGCATGGCGGCCGAGCGCGGGTTCGGCCCGATCGATCTCTCGCAGATCAAGGTGAGCGGCGACGTCACGCTCGACGAGGCCAAGGCGCGCGCCAAGGGCTTCGAGGTCGGCCTCGTGCGCGTCGAGAAATACTTCGAGGGCACCAAGATCACCGCCTACGCCGGACCGCCCCCCGACGCCGAGAAGACCGACTACTGCTGGGGCGGCTGCCCGGGCGCGATCGAAGAGGCGATCGAGATCCTGCGCCAGTTCGACAAGCAGTGCGACGAGCGCATGCGCCGCATGCACGTCGTCTTCGGCGCCTACGATGGGCCCATCGACGCCAAGCCGGGCGAGAAGGTCGTCTTCATCGGCGACTGCGCCAAGTGGGAAGGCAAGCTCGGCGACGAGCTCGTGCAGATCCGCAGCGTCTACAAAGATCGCGGAACCAAGGATCCGCACGCCGCCAGGCACAGCGACATCTACGCCAAGATGGTCGCGGTCACGCGCCTCGTCCGCAAGACGAAGCACGATCCCTACCTGCGCCTCGAGGGCTGCCCGGTCAGCGTCTCGGAGCAGCTCCTGGCCATGGTCACCGTCGGTGGCGCGAAGAACCCGATGTTCGCGCCCGCCGAGGCGGCCGGCTTCAACAAGGCCTACCTGACGTGGCGCCTGGTCACCTTCTTCAAGCGGCTCTTCGGCAAGAAGTACCAGAAGGCCGGGCCGTGCCCGCGCGGCGAGGCGATGCCGCTCGTGCGCGGGCAGGAGCCGCACGCGCATCATCATCACCACGCCTAGCGCGCACCTCGCTCCCGGCGCCGCCGCTACGGATGGCGGTACATGATGAGGCCGCCGTAGCCGACGGACCACACTTCGCCCGTCGCCGGGTCGCCGCCGACGCCTTGCAGGATCTGCGGCGCCGTCGCCACCACGTTCCACGTCGCGCCGTGATCGGTCGACTCCTCGATGACGCTGCCGACGACGAACGCGTCGGCGTCCGGCGTCGACCACACGGCCCAGAGCTCGGTCGCGGTGGTGAGCTGCGCCGTCCAGGTGGCCCCATGATCGGTCGAGTGCCACAGCGTCGACGACGACCCGGTCGAGTTCATCGACGGGATCCACACGTCCGTCGACGAGCCCCAGCCGTATTGGAGGTAGTCGGTGGTGCCGCTCGTCTGCTTGTCGAAGCCGACGGACGCCGAGCCGTGCATGATCGTGCCGCTGCCGCCGAACAGGTAGACATCGCTCGCGCTGGTGCCCCAGACGCAGTTGATCGGGTTCGAGTTGCCGAAGGTCGTCGACACCTGCGAGAAGCTCGAGCCCGTCGTCGAGTGCACGAGCACGCCGCTGTCGCCCGAGACGTAGACGTCGTTCGCGCTCGTTCCCCAGATGTCGTAGTACGGCGTCTGTCCGGTGCCGACGTTGGTCCAGCTCGTGCCGCCGTTGGTCGTGCGCAGGATGGTGCCGCGCAGGCCGACGGCCCAGACGTTCATCGCGTCGACGCCCCAGACCGCCTCGAGGTCCTGGGTCGTGCCTGCGTTGAGCCGCTTCCAGGTCGTGCCGCTGTCGGTGGTCTTGAGGATCACGCCGCCGGTCGTGTCGTGAACGCCGACGGCATAGACGACGCCGTTGCCGGCGGCCCAGGCCTGATAGAGCGTCGTGGTCACGCCGCTGGTTTGCGTGACGAACGGCGGGAGCCCGCCGCCGCCGCCCGTGCCGCCGGTGCCGCCGCCGCCCGCGCCGCCGGTGCCGCCGCCGCCCATGTCGCCGACGCCGAGCGTGTCGATCGCCGGCGCGCTCAGCGCGACGCTGACGCAGGCGCGCTGGCCGGGCGTGAAGACATCGGCCTGGCAGGCGCTGCCGATGAACGTGCCGCCGGCGTCGAACGCGTGGAGCACGACGACGTAGTTGCCGGCGGGGAGCTGCAGCGTCGTGCCGGCGTTTCCGTCGAGGTGGCGGCTGACGATCGGATCGGGCGCGCCGGCGGCGATGTCGTTGCCGTCGCACGCGGCGTTGGCGTCGTAGACATCGACGTCGATCGCGGCCGCTTGCGCGGCGAGGCTTTGCATGTCGAGGGAGAGGGCGGGGCAGCCGTCGCCGCCGCCGCAACCAAGGACGGCCGCGCTCGTGAGCACGACGACAGAGCACAACGCTAGACGCATGGATTTCCCAGACGTCAGCGTAGCGGAACAGCGCTATTTTTGACTGTATGCGCGCTGACGCGTGTGCGTACGGCGCGTACGTCGGAGCTATTTCGGCGGCGGCTCTTCGGAGACGCGCATGCTCGAGACGATGGCGCCGACGAAGGCGAGGACCGCGATGATGGCCACGCCCCAGAGGAACGTGCCGGCGGCCGACGGCGCGCGCTCGAGATACAGGCTGACATCGCGCGCGGCGTGGTGCGCCGCTTCGGGAGCTTCGGGGGACCACAGAACGCTGAGCAACATCGTGGGACGACCTCCTGCGCGAGACCCTAGCACACGTTACGAAGAAGTGTGATCGAGGATGATGCGCCAACCGTCGCCCGTCCGGTGCAGCGTCAAGCTGAACCAGCCGCCGACGGGGCCACCGGCAGAAGCGTCGCGGGCGAGCGCCCAGTGGCCCACCGCGAGGGCGAAGCCGGCGCCGAGCGGGCGCACCTCGAGGTCGCCGAAGGTGAGGTGGCCCATGCGCGCGCGGTCGCCGTATTTGGCGCGGTACATGGCGGCGATGGCGTCGAAGCCGCGCAGCGGCGCCTTGCCGCCGATCATGGTCGTGGTGACGGCGCGCTCGTAGCCGGAGAGGTAGCCGTCGAGATCGCCGCGGTTCCAGGCGGCGGCCTGGCGCTGAATCTCGGCGCGCACGTCGGCGGCGTCGTCGGCGCGCGCGGGCGACGGCGCGAACAGCATGAGGGCGCAGGCGAGCAGGGTTCGCATGCGGCGAGGATACGACGGCGCGCGGCTCAATGGGCGGCGGCGCGCTCGCGATCGGCGACGAGCACGCC
>Ga0134125_10000438_pt1 | contig 56348 bp, 41 predicted proteins | sample KB31751_FD_96464 | JGI IMG/M metagenome (GOLD analysis project Ga0134125, IMG submission 96464) | Terrestrial soil microbial communities with excess Nitrogen fertilizer from Kellogg Biological Station, Michigan, USA - KB3-175-1 | ecosystem: Environmental > Terrestrial > Soil > Unclassified ... | reverse complement strand
GGCATCTTTGTGGATGGCAGAACTCTGGGGACCGCGTCGCCCGAGTGCATGAGCGCTTCTACTCGGGCAAGCCGCTTGCCTAATTTCCCGCCAGGATGCAGGTTGGCGAAATCTTCTTCCTTGAAGCCGCGTTTTTCTGAAATTGCAACAGCCAGGGCATCACCCAACGCCAGCATCGTGGTCGTCGAAGCGGTGGGCGCTAGCCCCAGCGAGCAAGCTTCTTTCGCAACGGAGCAATCGAGTGTGATCTCTGCGGATGACGCCAAAGTGGACGCCTTCTTGCGATCGGCAGAGTATAGTTCGTCACACGTCAAAGCAATCAACGGCACTCGCAACCGCTTGATCGTTGCCAGTAGATGCAGAATTTCCTCCGTCTCTCCGCTGGAGGAAAACGCGACCACCACATCCCCGCGCACGATCATTCCCAAGTCCCCGTGCACGGCTTCCACCGGATGCATGAATAGAGCGGGAGTGCCAGTCGAATTAAGAGTGGCTGCCACCTTACGCGCGATAATGCCGCTCTTTCCCATGCCTGTCACCACCACTCGGCCCGAGCAGGAAAAGATCAAATCAACAGCCCGTTGGAAATCGGCAGCCATGGGGCCTTCCATGCGATCGGCAAGCTTCCGTAGCGCTTCAGCTTCAATTCGGACGACATTTACGCCACTGTGGTTCATGCAGGAAGGATACTAGCAAAAATCGGCGGAGGGCATGTGTTGGTGCAATCGGGGCTAAAAATGATCGTAGCCTCCAGCCGCTCTGCGGCTGATTTTACCTAACCCTTTGGCCTGAATAATTCTGTCCCACGGGCCAGCCTGCCAGTTATCTTTTTTCTTCTCCGTATGCTGCCATGGAGGCAGGTCGATGAAAAGCCGGGTGGCAATGGCCTGTGCGTAAGGTTCGTATTGAGTGCGCAGGTATGCGAGCTTTTGTTCAAACTCCGCGCCATTGCTAACACGTACGCCTCTTTCTGCTAGTTTCTCGCGAAGACTGTGCAGGCCCTCAGGAGAGAGGCGGTCAGTCTCCGTCGGGCGGTATCGCACATTCAGCACTTGTGTAAGGTCCACAACCGCGTGCCGGGCCATGGCAAACGTGAGCTTCGCCTGCTCAGGACGAATATCGTCAATGCCTGCAATCACCAGCGCGCTGCTGTCCAGAATCATCGTCAACGCGCCCAGCCATGATTGATTGCTGTGCTGCGAGCGAAAGTAGCTAAGCATTGGATAAGAAATGTGACTCTCCAGGACCTCTGCCGCCCAGTGCTCCCAATCGCGCAAAATTACGTCCAGCCCGGCGTCCTGCGGGTATGTCCCGACTCTAAACAGAAGTTCCGCGGCCGTTGGCGGAGAACCCGCGCGCGCATCCAGCAGGGAAATTTGAATTTCGCGCTTGGAAAATGCGGAATAAATCGTCGGCAGATATCCAATCACGGTGCCGAGAAATGCAAATCCCATTCCGCCTTCGAGGACGGCGAGAAATCGTTCAATGCCGCTGGTCGGCAACACATCCCCAAAGCCGATGGTAAAGAAGGTTGATCCGCTAAGGTAGAGAACGGTCCAAAAGTGAACGCCTTCTTTCCCCAGCTGCACATGCTCGCCCGCACCCCAATGGAGCAGAGCAAATCCCAAGATCAGTCCAAAGGCCCAGACCATGAGAAGACCCAGCAACGAAAGGGGGCCAAAGTAGCCGAGGAAGGTTTCCCGACGGGATTTAGTATGGACTCGTTTTGCCAGGCTCCACCAGGGCCGCCACGTATTGCGATAAAACCAGGAGGTGATCCGAAACCCGCGCTGCACCCGGCGTGGCAGAATCGTGGTTTCAAATGCATCGAGTAATACCGCGATCAGAATAATCAAGCCGAGAATTGTCGAGAAACTTTGCATGGAAAAACTGGAGACTGCGGCGAATAGTAACAGATTCGTGGATAGATTTTTTGCGTTGCGCCGTCTTGCCTAGCGCAACAGGACAGAAAGCTTGCCAGCAGCGAGAATTGCGGCGATGCGTGAGAAATCTTCAGAAATGACGCGATCCTTCTCCATCCGCGCCGAAGCTGACCTGATTTCCTTGTAAGCTAACTGGCCGAGCCGAGAGGTTTTCATGGGCGCGAGAAAATCCAGGGCCTGGGCCGCCGCCATGCCTTCAATGGAAAGAATGTTTCGAGTGTTCGCGACAATCCGGCGGAGCTTTAACGCCCCGGTCATTCCCATGGAAACATAGTCTTCTTTATTGCCGGAGGTCGTGATGGAATCTACTGACGCGGGATGCGCCAGAACTTTATTCTCACTGGCGAGGGCGGCCGCAGTGACCTGTGCCATCATGAAGCCGGAGTTCAGTCCAGCGTCCCCGGCAAGAAATGGCGGCAGACCTTCATTCAGTGAGGGGTTTACCAGACGCTCGAGGCGGCGTTCGGAGATCCCGGCCAGCGCACTTAGCGCAATTCCTAAAAAGTCGAGGGCGAATGCAAGCGGCTCTCCGTGAAAATTCCCGCCGGAAAGAATATCGCTCTCTTCTTCGTTCCTGATAAATACCAGCGGATTATCCACCGCCGAATTTGCCTCCGTCTCAAACACTCCGCGGCAATGGGAAAGCGTGTCGCGCACCGCGCCGTGGACTTGGGGAATGCAGCGCAGCGAATAAGCGTCCTGCACGCGGTTGCATTCGGCGTGGGATTTGCGAATCTCGCTGCCTTCCAGCATTTTGCGCAGGTTTGCCGCCGTTTTGAGTTGCCCGGCGTGGGGGCGGGCCCGGTGGATCCGTTCGTCGAAAGCCACGTCGGTGCCGCGAAGGGCATCCAGCGTAAGCGCGGAGATCACATCGGCTGAGTCCACGAAGATCTCCGCTTCCAATAAAGCAAGCGTTCCGACGGCGAGCATCGCCTGCGTGCCATTCATCAGCGAAATGGCCTCTTTTGCTTCCAGCCGTAACGGAGAGATTTGGGCTTTCTTCAAAGCCTCAGCGCCGGGAATGAAAGCCCCGTTTTCGCCGAAGCATTGACCTTCGCCAACGAGAACCAGCGCAAGATGGGCCAAGGGTGCCAGATCGCCGCTCGCGCCGACGCTGCCCTGCGAGGGAATCACCGGCGTGACGCTTCGATTCAACATTTCACAGAGACTGTCAATCACGACGTCGCGAACTCCGGAGTAGCCTTTGGCCAGCGAGTTCGCCCGCAACAGCATCATGGCCCGCGCTTCCGCGACAGAAAGCGGTTCGCCAACGCCGACGGCGTGAGAGCGTACCAGATTGAGTTGCAGCTCCAGAATTTGTTCAGGAGCAATCCGCGCATCGCTCAACTTGCCCACGCCGGTGGTGATGGCATAAGAAGTCCGATTGCTTGCCACCAGATTCTCCACGGCCTGTCGTGCACGCCGGACTCTTTCGCGGGCGTCGGGATCGAGCAAGACCGGACGATGATCGGCGACGGCGCGTACATCTTCAAGCGCCAGATCATTTCCGTTGATGTGAAGGGCCTTCACGGAACCTGCTCCGTCTTGATAACCGCGTCACGAAATATCTGCAAATATTTTGGCGGGATGGACGAAACCTTCATCGCCGCATTGGTGGCTACGTGAGTAGTTTCACCTTCGGCCAGTAACTCGCTATCGGATGCGCGCAGCAATTTGTAACCGAAGTGCAATACAGATTCGCGAACGTTCTTCAAATGTGTGCGCACAATCAGCTCGTCGTCATAGCGTGCAGGGGCTTTGTAGCGGCAACGGGCATCGGCCACTGCGATGAAGCATCCATCGTCCTTTTCCATGTCGCGATAAGAAAAACCGAGCTGCCGCAGCAGCTCCACACGGCCAATTTCAAACCAGATGAAATAGTTGGCGTGGTAAACAACTCCCATCTGATCGGTTTCCGCGTAGCGCACTCGCAAGCGAGTTTCCGAAAATGCTTCGTTCACTTTCCGCTCCACTTGGGTTTTCGTTTTTCCAGAAATGACAGGACGCCTTCACGAAAGTCGGCAGTCGCGCGGATGGCCGCGTTTTCCTGTACGGAGAGTCGCAGCTGATCGTCAAGTTCGCTTCGGGTCAGATCACGCAGGAGCCGCTTCGTGGCAAGAAGAGACGCCGGGCTGTTTGCCGTCAGTTGCTCAGCCAGTTCGGTGGCCCGAGCCGTCAGATTTGCCGCCGGCACAATTTCGTTGATGAGGCCGATGCGCAATGCTTCATCCGCGCCGATGAGTTTTCCCGTGAGCAAAATCTCGCGCGCATGTTTTTCTCCGATTTGCCGCAACAAGAAGGTGGAAACGACGGCGGGGATGAATCCGATGCGAACTTCCGTGTAGCCGAACTTCGCCTCCGGAACTGCAAGCGTGAAATCACATAAAGTGGCCAGGCCCGCTCCGCCAGCCACGGCAGCGCCATTTACCGCTGCGATGGTCGGCTTAGGAAATTCGTAAATCGTACGAAATAGCTGTGCCACCGTTTCCGAATCTTTCAGATTTTGTTCCGGGGAACGTCCGATCAAGGCTTTCAGATCGTCCAAGTCCATCCCTGAACAGAAAGCCGGGCCTGCACCTGTAATCACCAGCACTCGGGAAGCGGAGGCAGCAACTTGGTTTAAAGCAGACAGCAACTCAGCAATCAATTCATAGCTGATCGCGTTCCGCTTTTCGGGACGATTCAAAGTGATCGTCGCGTAGTTGGTTTGAAGTGCGAGTTGGATGGCGTGATAGGTCATGATTCACATGTAATCATCAGTCTGCCGCGCTGGAATCCGTGTATCTGGCCCCAAACGCTGACGCAACTTTCAGCAGTGTTTCCAGCGGTTTCAGAACGGGCAGTTTTGCATCTCGCTGCGCTAGGGCTTCGATTATTTTTTCTGTGGGAATATTGCCGACCAGCATATCCTGCGCAAACGGACAACCACCGAGCCCGCCGAGCGCGGAATCAAAACGGCGGCAGCCCGCGTCGTAGGCGGCAAGGACCTTTTCAATGGCCTGTTCCGCGCGGCTATGAAGATGAACGCCGACCTCAAGGTAATCGTATTTTTGCATCACCGCCGAGAACAATTCCCCGATTTGCTGTGGATTGGCCACGCCAACGGTGTCGGCGAGCGAAATCATTTTGATTCCGTAGCCTTCGAGCAAGCCAATGGCTTCCACCACTTCTCCAATATTCCATTCGTCGCCGTAAGGATTTCCGAACGCCATGGAGATGTAAACGACCGTCTCAAGCCCGGCATCGTCACCCTTGTCTTTGATTCTTTCCATCTCGTCAATCGCTTCGTCCAGGGTCTGGTTCTGGTTGTTGCGCAGAAACGTTGGCGACAAAGAGTAGGGAAATCCCAGCGTCCGCACGGCATTGGTGTTGATCGCACGCTGCGCGCCCTTTTCGTTGACCACGATCCCGATAATCTCCACGTCGTCAGGCGGATCAAGTTCCTTCAATACATCTTCAGAATCCGCCATCTGCGGGACCGCTTTCGGCGAGACAAAGGACGCCGCGTCAATGTGCTTGAACCCCGCGCCGATTAAGGCTTTCAGATAATCCGCCTTGATCTCCGCAGGAATGTGGCCTTTGAGCCCTTGCCAGGCATCGCGGGGGCATTCAATGAGTTTGATGGAGTCAGGCATTTTCCCGTGCCTCCGCGACTCCGTGGTTGGAAGAATGGGAAATCACGTCTGCAGCACCCCAACCTTGAACTCCGCCACATCTGGATTCAACGCTGCCGCTTCCAGCGCCTGCGTAATGGCAGCGCGCGTTTCCATGGGATCAATAATTTTGTCGATCCACAACCGCGCTGCGCCGTAGCGAGGGTCCATCTGCTCGTCATAAGTCCGCTTGGTGGATTCATGCAATTCTTTGCGTTCATCTTCGGTAAGCTGCTTTCCCCTGCGCTCGAGTTGCCGAATTTTAATTTCCACCAGAGTGCTGGCGGCGGCGTCCCCGCCCATCACTGCATATCGCGCGGTCGGCCAGGCAAAAACAAATCGCGGATCATATGCTTTACCGCACATGGCATAGTGTCCGGCGCCAAATGATCCGCCGATAATCACAGTGATCTTGGGCACGACTGAATTGGACACGGCGTTCACCATCTTCGCGCCCGCCTTGATGATTCCACTCCATTCCGCATCGCGGCCCACCATGAAGCCGTTCACATCATGGAAGAAAATCAGCGGCACCAGATTCTGGTTGCAGTCCATGATGAAGCGCGCAGCCTTCTCCGCCGACTCGGTATAGATGACGCCGCCGAACTCCACTCGCTTGTGCCCTTCCGGATCAGTTTGCTGTGCGTGGATTTTCTGGTTGGCCACAATTCCCACGGCAAAGCCGCCAATGCGCGCATAGCCGCATACCAAGGTCTTGCCATACTCTGCTTTGTATTCGTCGAAGCGGCTGCCGTCCACCACTCGCGCCAGAATTTCTTTCACGTCGTAAGGGCGGGACGGTGAGGAGTCATAAATTCCATAAATCTCTTCCGCAGGCAGCGTGGGTCCCACGGGTTTTCGGCGGTCCCAGGGAGATTGCCGGCGGTATCCCCATTTGTCCACGATGGAGCGCAGGCGCGCAAGGCAGGCTTCATCGCTCGACTCGCGAAAGTCCACCGTCCCGCTGATCGCCGAATGCATGGCCGCTCCGCCGAGTTCTTCAGCGGAAACTTTTTGCCCAATGGCTGCCTGCACCAGCGCCGGACCGGCGAGGAACAATCCGCTGCCATCGGTCATGAGCACGTGATCGCACATCACCGGCAAATATCCGCCGCCGGCCACGCACATGCCCATGATGGCGGCAATCTGCGGAATCCCCATGGCCGACATCACAGCGTTGTTGCGGAAGACGCGGCCAAAATCATCCGTGTCGGGAAAAACATCTTCCTGCAAGGGAAGAAATACTCCGGCTGAATCCACCAGATACATCGTCGGAATACGGTTCTCAATGGCGATGTTTTGCGCGCGGATCACTTTCTTCGATGTCATGGGAAAGAACGCGCCGGCTTTTACCGTGGCGTCATTGGCAATGATCATGACTAGCCGCGAATGCACGCGCGCCAGGCCGGTGATCACTCCGGCGGCAGGTGCGCCGCCCCATTCTTCGTACATGCCGCTTGCGGCGAAAATTCCCAGCTCGAAAAAGCTTTCCGGATCGGCAAGCAAATCAATCCGTTCGCGCGCCGTCAGCCGCTTCTTGTTATGTTGGTTTTCAATCGCGTGGGCGCCGCCGCCTTCACGGATTTTTTCTTCCTCGTTGTGGATTTGCGACATTAAATCAGCCATGAAGCGCATGTTCGCTTCAAAGCGCGCGGAGGTAGGATCCACCTTGGTTTTCAGAACGGTGGAAGGAGATGCCGCGGTCGGTTCGATTCGCTCGGCCATAACAGCTCGAAGCTACGGTATATAACAGTCGAGCAGGCCTGCGCAAATTCAAGAAGACGCGCTCGCTCGTGTATTCTTCTCCACCAGCACGATATTTTTCAGTGAAGGACAAGCGCCGTTGAATAACGCGACCCGCTTTCCGAAAAAATCGTATTCTCCGTGGCGCGTGGCTTTAGCGCTCACTCTCGCGCTGCGCGTTTTGTATTCCGGCGCAGCGGCACTATTCGCCGCGGTTATTCCCTTCAATTCGCAGTTGATGCGCTCCAACGCATTTACCGATACTCTTCCTCTTCCGAGCCGCACATTCCACTACTTGCTTCTCGATGCATGGGGACGCTTCGATACCCTCTGGTATCTGCACATCGCTCACTCCGGATACGACTGGCCCGGCTCAATTGTGTTCTATCCGCTATATCCGGTGTTTATTCGTGCTGTGAGCCTGATGGGGAATGCTCTGGCATCAGCGTTATTCATCTCTACAGTGGCAACTTTCTTTTTGCTTTGGGGATTGCAGGAGTTGTTGCTCTTGGATTTTCCCGCTGACAAGGTTCGCCGCGCTTTACTGATCTGTGCTGTGTGGCCGGCAAGCTTCATCTTCTTTGCCGGGTACACCGAATCCTTGCTACTGGCCTTCATCCTCTGGTCGCTTTACGCCGCACAATGCAATCGTTGGGCGCTGGCAGCCCTTGCCGGCTTCGCCGCCTGTCTTACTAAAGCGGCGGGCGTTGTCGTGCTGGTGCCGCTCTTGGTCATCGCCTGGCGTCGCCGGAGTTTCAGGGCATGGCCCATCCTGCTGGCGCCTTCCGGCTCAGCGGCATTTCTTGTTTGGCTCCGCATCAGCCAACACGGAACGCCGACCGATGCTTTTGCGCGCTATTGGCATATCACTTTTTCCTGGCCCTGGATGACGCTATGGACTACTTGTTCGAGCCTCGCACATTCGCTCAACGTGATTGTCGCCTTCAATCTTCTATTTGTATTTTTATTCTGCTGGTTCGTTCTCGCGAGCCGCATGGATCCTGCCTACAAGCTCTATGCGCTCGCCGCCATATTGCTGTTTCTGACAAAACATATCGATCCGCCGCTCCAGAGCACGGCCCGCTATCTGCTTATCGTTTTCCCTGCTTACATGGGGTTACAGAATTGTTTTGAAAGGCCGCGGTTGAAGGAGAGATTCGGAATCCTGTGCATGGCGCTGATGGTAGCCAATCTCGGTCTGCTATGGCTTTATATGGGATGGTCGCTCGTGCTGTAGCGGCTGCGGGCAAGCGCCCCAGCATTCTGGCATTTCAAATCAGGCCCTGTGTTTCGACTTGAAGTCCATGTGAGCATTCGGATCAATGGAAAATTTCCGTTTCCCATTCAGAGTGTGCAGCGTTACGTGTGTTTTTTCAGGAGCAATTCCAGTTGCGCTGCGTAACTGGCCGTTTCGATCTGTATTCAGGCGAACTATGTTCTCGCTGCGGCATAGAAACTTGCCGTTCAAAAAACACTCCGCAACGCCTGGTTTCCCCGAATACTTCACTTCTGCGGTTTGGCCTCCGGGCAACCGCAGCCGATAGCTGGCGGTAACTCCGTCGGCGTTGGGGCGCAAATTCCATTCCAACCCATTTTCATCTCGTCGCACGCCGGAGAGTCTCCAGGTAAAGTCCAGGAAGACGAGCGCCGCGGGAGAGTAATCGCCTTTATCTGGCGTGAATGTGCCGGTCATTGGATCCATCTGCTGCAGAAAAGTTCTCGCGCGTGCAATTGCCTTGGTCCATTGCTGCATAAGATGAGCGAGGTCGGCGGACTTGCCATAGTGTTCCATCCATCGTGGAGCGCGCAGAGCGGTAAGTGCCTGGGAGGCCCCACCCCACGAGTTTCGCGGAATGGAACGAACAAATGCCGGATCGTCCAGAGCGATGGATGGCAAAGGATAAGGTGCCCAAAATGCCGACGGATTGTGGATTTGCTTCTTGTAAATCGTCTCGAACAATTTCTGGTCAACCACGTGCTCTCCGAGCACCCGGCTGATGATGTCCCCGCGAACGCGCACGAATTTATTTTGCGAATCGAGGTCATAGAAAGCCGCGTCGTCTGGCGAATACAACTTGTTCAGAATTGCGGTGCGAATGGTTTCGGCGTCCGCGAGCCAGCGTTCCTCTTCGGAACTTTTTCCCAGTGCCCGTGCCATGGCGGCGAGCGCAATCCGCCCTCCGAAAACTGTCGCAGAAAGGTCCGGAGACAATCGCGGCAAAGACGGGAGCGGCGGACACTTGCGCGCATCATGGTCCGGACAAGAATTAGGCATCCCCGCCCATCGAGGGCTGTTGTCATGGCCAGTGTCCCAGGCGCAGAAACCTTCGCAGAGGCCGGTATGCCGCGTGTCGCGATAGCGACGCAGCCACGCATCCCAGCGGCTACAGGCGGGATAGGCCTTTTCCAGAAGTTCGCTGTCGCCGGTCTGTTGCGAAAGTTCCCACGCAGTGGCGGCAATCGGGACGACCGTCTGAATCTGCGCGAACCCAGCGGCTTTGGTTCTGACCCAGCAGGGAATTTGCCCGTCTTCGCGTTGCTGAGCGAAAAACACCATGTGATTATTTCGCGCTACGTCACGGCGAATCTGCGAATAAACCAATCCCTCCTGCGGAGCGCATTCCAGCCAGATTCCCTGGTAAGAACTGCCTTCGATCAATACCGGGTGCCGATACGAGGGCAAAGTAATAACGTTGGCCGCCAGCGCCTTGAGCGCATGGTTATAAGTCGCTTGATAGCGATGATCGCTGGTTTCAAACGACATGGCTGCCGGCAAATGCGGATGGGCCGCAACCGGCGCTGTTGAAGAGTGCGGGGTTTGGGCCATAAGCGGACGCAAAGATGCCGCGCCCGCAAGCACGCCTGCTGTGGTCAGGAACTCACGCCGGTTCATGGAATCTTTCAGAATTCAAGGCTGTTTATATTTTCTTCTCTCCGGTCAGGAAAATCAGGGCTGCCGAAGCTGCGGAAATCTTTTATATCTTTTAAAGCGTACGCAACGGTATTCCTACCGCCTTTTACACGGAACAAATCGGCGCTATCGACATCCTGCATCCAGAAGGCCGCCCGTGCGTCCGGCTGGACCGTGGCAATTTCAATATTGCTGAATTCCACATTGCGCGCATGCCGTATAAAAAATCCTCTGGCTGGAAGTGTGCCGAACATACTGGCCTCGGGATAAGCATTTTCTTTCTCCGGCGGACTGAGCGCCGCCCATTCCTTTGTGCCTCCGCCCAATTGCTGCAGATACACATCGGCAATTTTCACATCTTCAATATAGCTGCCGGGAATTCCGCTGATGATTGAAGGATATTCAGCCGCGGCATTTGAGCTGACAATGTTGCTGATGAGCACCCGCTTGAGCACTCCGGGAGCGGCTCCCTGCGGCCCGCGCATTCTCGCCCCCAGCCGCAGAAATAACGGAGAGTGCACAACGCCGCGCATGGTGATGTTGGTGATCGCAATATCCTCAATCTGCGCCCCGTCAACCGTTTCCAGGGCAAGACCGCGACAGCTTTCGAAGATGCAATTGGAGATTGTGATGTTCTTGAAGCCGCCGTTCGATTCCGTCCCGCACTTGATCCGCCCAATCGGAGAACGTCCGCCCGCCGGATACTGCATGCGCTTGAATGTTCCATCGAGCAGCGTGCCGTAATCATAAATTCCCGTTACGTAACAGTTGCTGATGGTGACGTTTTCCGTGGTCCGCGCGTAACCCAGCGCGAAAGAGCTCTTGGGACAGATGGCGTCATCCCACGGGGAATTGACCGTGCAGTTCGAAACACGCACGTTCTTGCAACAATCAATGTCCATTCCGTCGCGATTGGTGTCAATCTTCAGCCCGTCAATGGTTACGTTGTCCACGCCCGTCAGCAGGATTCCGAAATGTCCGCCTTGAAGGATGGAGAAATTCCGCAAAATTACGTTGCGGCAATTCTTAAGCGCAATCGCTTTGTTGCCCACGCCCGGGCTTTCCGCGCGCGGCAACTCATTTCTCTCGCCGCGGCTGAGTCCCTTTCCCCAGATCAGCCCCGGCCCCAGGATGGCGACGTCATGCAGGTCTTCACCCCAAAGCAGGCTGTTGTGCCAGTGGTTGTGGCCAAAATCCTGAAATTGTTCCCAGGGCTGCGGAGGTCCCGCCGGGTCGTAACCGCCTGTTGTGGTGCCTTCGGGCGGTACACTTGCGGCTAGGATGGTTGCGCCCGCATCCAGATAAAGCGCAACTGAACTTTTTAAGCGGATGGAATAACAAAGGTAAGTTCCGGCAGGGAAGTGAACAGTCCCTCCGCCCGCCGCTGCGGCCGCTTCAATTGCCTTATTGATCGCCCGCGTGTCTAGAGTTTTACCGTCACCTGTCGTGCCAAAAGTCAACACGTTGAAGGTGCCAGGCGCATGCTCTCGCGCAGGGCCCGAAGAAGAACCGGAGGAGGGCGATTGAGCCGCCGAGGTCTGTCCCCAAGTCGAAACGGAGCCAATTCCGGCTGCAAAAGTGGCTGCCAGAAAGTCTTTTCGCGTTATTCCATTAGAGAACACTTTTCCCTCTTAAGTTAGGATTTTTTCTTCTGCCCGACCAGCCAACTTACATTAAATTCAAATCTCCATGAAGAAAAGATTTCGGCTTCCGAGGAAGCAATGACTTGCCCCGAAGATCACCGGCATTTTAATTGAAGAGCAGTCATTCGAAAGCCGAATGAATCTCTGTTTGAATTAAAATGTGCGCAGTTCGTTAAGTCAGGATTTTTCCACTTTTATATTCCAGCAGGAGGGCGATTTGATAACACGGCGTAAATTCATGTCGGCAGGAGTGCAAATAGTTGGGGGCGTCGCAACAGCATCTGCTGCTGGCGCACTTGCGGCATGCACACATGCTGTTCACCCACCTCCTGCCCCGGTCTTAACTGCCGATCATGCGATCACCGGCCAAGGTTCTCTGAAGGCCCATGCCGCTGCTCGCGGCCTTCTCGCTGGCGCCGCGGTAAACACGAGACTGCTGCGCTCGGATGCCAACTACGCGCGTGTGCTACGCGAACAATACAGCATTCTGGTCGCCGAAAATGTCATGAAGTGGGGACCTTTGCGCCCCGCGCCCGACAAGTACTCATTTGAAGAGGCGGACGCCTTAGTCGCATTCGCGGAACAGAACCACATCAAAATGCGCGGACACAACCTCCTATGGCATGAGGCATTGCCGCACTGGTTCGAAAGCACCGTGAATAAAGATAACGCGGAGCGATTTCTTACCGACCATATCGCCACCGTCGCTGGCCGCTACAAAGGCAAAATCCACTCCTGGGACGTAGTAAACGAAGCAATCCAGGTGAAGGATGGACGACCAGACGGCCTGCGGAAATCTCCGTGGCTCGAATTGCTTGGCCCCAAATACATGGATATCGCATTCCGCACAGCGCGGCAGGCGGACCCCGACGCACTTCTCACCTACAACGATTACGGCGTGGAATACGACAACGAAGAGGACGGCCGCAAAAGAGAGTCTATCTTGCAGTTGCTGCGGCGCATGAAAGCAGATAATGTCCCACTTGACGCTCTCGGAATACAGTCCCACATAAGGGCCGGATTCTCATCTTCGTTCGGCAAAGGAATCCAGGATTACATCGCCGGCGCTCGCGCGCTAGGTCTTCAGGTCTTTTTGACTGAGTTGGACGTGAATGGAGACGACCTGCCCTACGGCGATGTCGCGCAATGCGATCATGCAATCGCTGAGGTCTATCGCAGCTATTTGGACACCGTGCTTCCCGATCCCGCCGTTAAATCCGTGGTCACGTGGGGCGTGACGGACCGCTATACCTGGTTGAACAGTCCGACGTATAGAAAGAAACAGCCGAACCGCCCGCAACGCCCGCTGCCATTCGATGACAACTACCAGCCCACAGAGGCGTTCTTCGCCATGCGGGATTGTTTTGACCGGCGGCCGGTTTGAGGTTGTTTGCTCACGCAGATTCAAAGTGGGGTTCGGAAGAGCGGTTCGACGCTTTGACTTTTGGCCATTCAGCCACGGTGGATAAGTCAGCGAACCGCCTTGCCCCTTAACCCCGCGGCTGTCCAGCTGACGGCCCCAGCGTAAAGTAAAAGGTCGCGCCCTTTTCTACCGCTCCCACGGCCCAAGTCTCGCCTCCATGGCGGCGCACGATTCTCTGCACCGTAGCCAGGCCAATTCCGTTGCCCGGAAACTCTTCCTTGGAATGCAGCCGTTGAAAGGGTTGAAACAAACGCGCGACCGAGCGCGGGTCGAATCCGGCGCCATCATCGCGAACAAAATACACGGTCCGGCCCTTCTCGCGCTCAGAGCCAAACTCAATGCGCGATTCCTTATGGCCGGAAGTATATTTCCAGGCATTTCGCAACAGGTTCTCCAGAACAATTCGTAACAGGCGGACGTCGCCTTGCGCTTTTTCCGTGTTGGAAATCACAAATTCAACTTTTCGTTCGGGGTGGCTGTGGGAGAGTTCTTCGGCGATTGAGCGGGCAATCTGGCTGAGGTCAACTTTTTCCAAATGCATGGCGCTGGTGCTGACCCGCGAGAGGTTGAGCAGATCTTCAATCAGTTCGGTCATTCGCTTTCCTGCAGTGCGAATGTGCTCGATCAGTTCTCGTCCACCTGCACTCAGCTTGTCTCCGTGCTGCTGCATAAGGAGATACGTGAAGCCGTTAAGCGCGTCGAGCGGCCCGCGCAGGTCGTGCGAGACCGAGTAAGAGAACGCTTCAAGCTCACGGTTCGCGGAGAGCAGTTCCCGGGTGCGTTCAGAGACCCGATCCTCCAGCTCGTTGTGCGCCTGTTGCAGGGCGGCGTCACGTTGCTGGATGTCGCGCAGCATCTCGTTGAAAGACTCGATCAGAACGGAAACCTCGTCGCGTTCGCCAACGTTGGCGACACGGATGGAGTAGTCCTTGTCGCGCGATACCCGGCGGGCGGTCTCGGCGAGGTTCACGATTGGCTGGGACACCGATTTGCGAAATGCGGATGAAACCAGCAGAGCAAACAACAACGAAACCAGCAGCACGAAAACCGCAATCAGCGCATACCTTGCCAGCCGCTCATCAATTTCGTGAAGGTCGGCCAGAATATACACAAAGCCAATCACTTTTCCTTCCGACAATATTTTTCGCACCAGCAGAACATGACGGGCGCTGAAGCGGTGGCCTTCTATTTGGTTTTCACCAAGGGCGGGAAGCGTGAAGATCGGGCTCTCACCAGGACGCGTGTATTGCGCAAATGGATGATCGTCAACGGTAAAGATCCCAGCCGAGGCAACATCGCTTGAATCCTTCAAGGATGAAAGAGTGTTCGCAGCGGTTTGCTGATCGTTAAACAGCACCGCCGACACGCTGTTGGACGCAATGATTTGCGCCTGCGCCGAAAGAGTGTGCACCAGGCCTTTGCGAAACGTGATCTGATCGTAGGCAAAGAATGCCAGACATGCGAGCAGCAAAGCCGCGCCGCTCACCAGCATATTCATCATGGTGAGCCTGGTCGAAATCGAACGTGTCCACGGGCCCTTCATCGTTCGCTGCCCTGCGGTGTTTTATTGATGATCCTGCAAGCCACCTTCAGCAATTCCGAACTCAGGATCAAGTGGGACTGGGCGGCTGCCGCCCGGTTCACTTCAAAGCGGATGCGGCCCTGCTGGATTACGAATCCGATTGTGCCGCCCCGCTCGGCGAAACGCGGAATATCGCTCACTGTCAACGACTCGGAACGCTGCGCAATTGCCAGCACCGCGTCCAACCGGTCCGCTTCCGACGAACTGATAAACAGAATTCCGCATGGTGAAGGGTTCTCCATGGTCGAAAGCCTGCGCACGATGACGGCGCGGCCGTCAATTTTTTCCCCGGCCACCGTGGAATCCAGGGTCGCGCCAAAAGGATCTTGCCCCAGTACGCAAATCTGGAGCGGGTCAGAAGGCGAAGCGCGGCCGGCTGGCCACTTGACGAACTTGCCAAAGTTGTAAAGATAGGCGGATTCCACCTGGAATTCCGTCGGATGGGCTTCTTGCCCAAAACAGCCGGGGGCCAGCAACACGAAGGGAAACAGCAACGAAATGCAGGCAATCACATTGCGGGGCCGTGATGCCCGGAACATCAGGGCCGCTGACGATTTGCGCCCGGAATGCAAGCAACGGACAGCAGTATTCATGCTCTCTACGCTGATCTTTCGCCAAATATATATCTTTTCAGCGCTCAGATCTCCAGCTGAGTTTCACGTAAGCCGCTCGTTCAATCCCAATCGGGGGTTCGCTCGGATCGCCTGTGCCCCATTCAAAATGGTGCGGCTGGAATAAGTTCTGACCGACCAGGGAGAGCGTCCATTCCTTTGTGGGGTTCCAGCCCAATCGCAGGTCCATGGTCTGATAACCGCGCACTTTTTGCGCGGGAAGAGCGCTCTGATACGCGTACGTCTGGTCGAACTCAAACCGTTTGGAAATGTCGAAGCGCGACTGCACTTTCACCTGGTGCGCGGGACTCGACCCTTCATAGGTGGCAACCGAGCCGGTGGAACTAATGTCTGATCCCGGCGCATTCGCATGCAGGTCAATGCCAACGTACGAATAGGACCCCGACAATTTCCACCACGGCCGGGGTGCCCAACTGGGAGCGATCTCGACACCATTGGTCGCTCCGGCGATGGCATTTTCATAAAAAATGGTGAGGTCATTTCCCACCAGAGTGGGCGTGCTGAAGCTCTGCAGGTGGTCGTAATCGTTATGGAATACGCTCAAATCCACATAAAGCGTGCGTGTCAGTAGTTGACGGTAGCCTCCCTCGTAGCCAACTGATTTTTCCGATTGAAAATGCGGGTTCCCGGAAACCACCAGAAAAATCGGAGGTGCGGCCGAAACCTGCCCGGCATTGATCTGGATTCCTTCTTCTATGCGCGAGGGCGTAGTGACGGCTCGGGTCATCGCGGCCCAGAAGCTTTGATGTTGATTGAACTTCCACAAACCTCGTGTCGTCGGCTGCACGTCGAAGCCGCTGAAGTTATTGTGCTGTAATTTGGCGCCGAGTGTGAGCGTAAAACGGTCATCCGCAAAATGGATTTCATCCTGAACGAACAGGCCATAGATGTGGTCAATGTTGGTTTCCGGCAGCACATTTAAAAACGAAGTCTTGGAAATGTAGCGGTTGGGACTCCAGCGCAGTCCGCCGCCATAGCTGACGTCCTGGCGATCTCCGAGCTTGAAGTGGTGAAGAAAATCAATGTCTATGGTGTTTCGAGTTTCTCCGGAAAGCGGACCAATGCGAACGGTCCGGTCGAAATAGGCCTGCACATACAGGTTCGAGCCGTTTTCCATGGTACGCTCCCAACGCCCCAGCGCATTGCCTCCTGAGACTGAATCCACAAATGCGTTCGGTCCGGTTTCATGCGGGAAATCTCCGCCGTATATGTCCCCTTCAAGCATGAAATCGTTGTGCGGGTCTACGTTCCAATCGGCACGAAATCCTCCACGGGCCTGGTTCCAATCGTCGAAATTCTTCTGATCGGTATGGAACTCAGGCCCGCGCAGAAATCCTTTGCCATATACGCGATAGTTAAAATTCCTGCCACGGCTTCCACCGTACCGCGCTTCCGCAATCATATGGTCGACGTTGCCGCCCAGAACGGAAGCCATGACTCCCTGGGTCGCAGCGGCTTTCTTGGTAACAATGTTGATTACACCGTTGGCTGCGTTCGGTCCCCACACGGTCGCGCCGGGCCCGCGAATTATTTCAACGCGATCAATGTCCTCCAACAATACATCCTGCACATCCCAATGAACGCCTGCGAACAATGGTGTGTACACGCTGCGTCCGTCAATGAGCACGAGCACGGCCTTGGAAAAGTTATTCTCAAACCCTCGTATCCCCACCGCCCAGCTATCCGAATCAATTCGTCCGACCTCAACCCCTGGAGCGAGCCGCAGGACGTCGGCAATGCTGGTGGCCCCGGATCGTTGAATATCTTCCTGAGTTATTACATAGATGGCCGCTGGCGTGTCCCAAACTTCCTCCGGTTCCTTGGTGGCGGTCGTGACTTGCAAATCCCCCAGTTGCTCAAGGGTCAAGTCCCGCACCGGATTATTGGACTGCGACTCATCCTGCGGTTTATCGGTGGATACTGCGGCTAGCCATCCACTAAACAATACGGTAACTGCCGCAACCACCCGCATGAGCGAATAGCATTTTAAGAGGAAACTCGACCGGAACCTGAGCCAGAGGTTTTTCATTTAAGTGCCGCTTGGTGGAGAGCTACTGCGAGGCCCGATGAGGCGGATGACTTCCTTGACAAGGTCTTCCGGTTCCACGTCCCCTTTTTGCAGCCATAGATCCACAACCGCTCCTTCGCCAGGCAAGGATGCAAAACCCGAAAGCATCACTATGGGTATTCGCGGACGCGACCGCTTCATCTCCGTGGCCACGGCAGTGCCATTCATTCCGGAAAGAAAATAGTCCAGCACCACCGCATCAATATGGTGCGCCTGGAAAAGTTCCATTGCCTGCGTTCCAGATCGCGCTGTCAGCACGGCAAACCCGGCCGACTCAAACAGCTTCTGGCGCAGGGCAAGAATCCACTCTTCATCTTCCACGCAGAGGATGGTCTTTGGTGGAATGCTTGTCTGGACCTGACCTGTTGCGGAGCGCGCCAATACCTTGGAGACGGTTGAAAGCAGCACCTCCGGGTCCTGGCCCTTTTGCACCCGGCTATCCAAATTGTTCAAGAACGCTTCGGGCAATTGACCGACAGCCGAGACCGCGACCAGCGGAATTTCCGGATGCTCGCGTCTAAGTTTCTCCGCCAATTCATCCCCGTTCATTCCCGGCATCATGTAATCGAGCAATGCCAGGTCAACGTTAGCGCCTTTTGCCAATACCTCCAGCGCCTCGTTGCCCGATTCCGCCGTTAAAACGGAGTAGCCTGCGGCCCCGAGCAAGAACTTGCGCAGTTTCAGTGCCGAGGGGTCATCGTCAACGCAGAGTATGCATTTTGCGGCCATTTTCATTAGGTGGGATGAGCATTTCAACTCGTGCGGCGGTACGCTATACCCGCTTTACTGGATAACCACTTAGTAATCATTTTGTCGTGTCCTATTGAATTGCCTGATTTTCGTCGTTGTTTTGACACGGTGTAGATCAAAACACACAAAAAGCCCGTGTCGTTCTGCCGTTAACGAATGTAGATTCAATCGCTTACCGGTTGGCTGCCGTTCTGCATGTCTTCTTTGCGAAGCGCATCACAGCAAAGGAGCAACACAATGCAACTCGTTATGACAGCACTCGCGGTAATCGCAGGCATGGCATTTTCACTGGCAATCGCCATTTCCGTCGAAGAGTTGGTATTCGGAAAAGTCTTTGGCTTCATGTCCCGGCGCATGGTGATCAAAGCCGCCCAACTGAATTCAGGCTCACAGAACTACACAGCGGCAGCAAAAGGCTAAAGAGGAAGAAGAAGAGCGGAAGAAGGAGATCGTTATGTTGTTCCTGAAATATCTGTTGATGTGGGGTGGGATTAGCATGATCGTCGTCGCGATAGGTGTTCTCGCCCACGATCTCTATCTGGAAGTGAATTACAAGATGGCGACCGCCTCGGGTGGTCCCGGCCCATTTCCTGCCGAGCCCAAAGTTCGCTGGCGTGTGGCGGTCGCGCTCGGCTTGCTGGCTTGGGGACCGATTCTGCTGGCCTTCGGGATTATCGTCGTGCCGAGCGGCATGGCCGGAGTCCGCGTGAGCCAAACCAGCGGCACTCTGGCTGGTACGCTCTATCCGGGCGCGCACTTCGTGACGCCGCTGGTGGAAAACGTCGTCCTGTTCGACACGCGTGACCAGCTCTTCACCACCGGCCAGTTGGAAGATGGAAAGGCCCTCTCCGACAAATCGAAGGTCGAGCCGCTCGACGTTCAGGCGAAAGAAGGCCTGACCTTGGGGCTGGCCATCACAGTACGCTACCGCCTTGATCCTGCGCATCTCGACTACATCCAGAGCAACCTGCCGCAGCCTGTGGAGCGGGAAATCGTGCCCGCCGTGGTCGCCAGCGCATGGCGCGAGTTGGTTCCCAACTATACGGTCCGGGATGTCTTTGCCGCCAAGCGTGAAGAGGTACGCCGCCGTGCCGCGCAAGTCATCACGCAAAAGCTGGCCGCCGACGGAATCCTGGTGAAGGAAGTGATGCTTCGAGATATCCAGTTGCCGCAGGAATACGCTCAGGGACTCGAAAGCCTGCTGTTAAAAGAACAGGAAAACGACCGCATGGGAGTGGAAACTGAACTCAAGGAAAAGAACGTGAAGATCGCCGAACTCGAGGCCGAAGCCGAAAAGGCCCGCCAGGTAAAGCAAGCCGAAGGAGAAGCCCGGGTAAAAGTTCTGGAGGCCAAGGGCGAAGCCGACGCCATGCAATATACATTGCCGTTAAAGCAGAAACAGATTGAGCAGTCCAAGCTGGAAGCCGAGGCGCGCAAGGAAGCCACAGTGCAAAATGCGGAGGCGATGGCCCAGGCCAAGGTGATCGATAGCAAAGCCGAAATGGAGCGGCGAAAGATGCTGGCCGACGCCGAAGCAGACCGCATCCGGGTAACGGCCGCAGCTGACGCCGAGCGGATGAAAAGCGAGGGTGCGATCCTGAAACAGAATCCATTGCTGATCAACAAAATTGTGGCCGAGCGCCTCTCGGACAAGTTGCAGATCATGATGGTGCCTTCGGATGGCAAGTTCTTTTTCGCCAACGACGTGTTGCACAGCATGAACATGGCAAACCATGCGGGCCAGTCGGACGAAGCAGAAGAACCGGTGCAAAAGTAGCGAGGACAAGCGCCGGATTTTACTCAGGCGCTGGAATGTTCTTACACGGTGTCTATGAAATAGAGGTCTGAAAGAGAAGAATCCACTGAGGCAAGACCATGCGCGGAAAAACTCAGCCCACGGTTTATAATTCGCGCAATCCTCGAATGCCTTCACGCCCAATTCGTCGCTCTCTTATTCTCCTGCTGGGGCTGATGATTATTTCAAAATGGGGCAGTGCTCAAACGCAGAACTGGCGCGCGCCTGAGCAGCAGTTAGCCGAAAAAATTTCTGCGGTCGTCGGACCAGGGGCAATTGACGTTGAGCTGGCCAACCGCTCTTCCCTTAATCGCGCGCAAACGGAAGAAATCCATCGCGGACTTTTGCAGGAGCTTTCTGTCCTAGGGCTGCGTTCGGTTGCTTCGGAGGAAGCCGCCGCGACAGTGAATATTACCCTCTCCGAAAATCTGCGGGAATACGTCTGGATTGCTCAAATTTTGCAGGGAAAAAACGAACCAGCCGTGGTCATGATTTCCCTCCCACGAAGTTCTGCGGGCGACTCCAGCCGCGCAACTCCCGCAATCGTATTACGGCGAATATTCCTATGGTCGCAGCCCAGCCGCATTCTCGACGCAGCACTGCTGAACGGCAATCCGCAACGTCTGTTCGTGCTAGACGCCAATAGCGTCAGCATCTATCAAATGCAGGCCAGCCATTGGCAGATGCAGCAGTCGCTCGCGATCTCCCATTCGCGCCCATGGCCACGCGATCTTCGCGGCAGGCTGGTTCTCAGAAGAGATTACCTGCTGGACGCCTATTTGCCCGGAGTTTTCTGCACCAGCGCCGCGGGCGTGTCGCTATCATGCCATGCGAGTGACGATCCCTGGCCGCTGGGTATCGCGGATCTGCAATTGAATGCCTTCTTCGCACCGGCGAGAAATTTTTTTACCGGCGCGCTCACTCCCGGAGTAGGAAAGCAAACGTCCGCTCCGGCATTTTTTTCGGGTGCGCCCTTGCCGCGCGACCGTTATACGCTTTGGCTCTTCACAACTACCGATGGACAATTGCATTTGCTCGACGGTTTCACCGACCAGTCAGCAGCCACCGATTGGGGTGAACTTGCCAGCGTGCACAGCGGTTGCGGATCAGGATGGCAGGTGCTGGCAACCGCCAAAAACAACAACGCGAACGACAGCGTGCGGATATTCGAAATTCCCGACCGCGAGCCTTTTTTGATCGGCCAGCCCACCGAATTTCGAGGAGACATCACCGCGCTTTGGACCCAGGCGGATGGCGCCAGCGCGGTCGCCGTGTTGCACGATTCCAGCAAGGGAGAATATGAAGCCTACCAGCTTACTCTGGCTTGCGATCAGTAGCCTGTTGCTGCCATTTCTCGCGGCGATAACGCCCGGCGTGCATGCTGCGGTGCGTCCCCACTACGGCGGCGTTCTGCGGCTGGCGGTGGCTGGGCCACTCTCTTCGCTCGATCCGGCCGACGCTTCTAATATCTCCGGACAGGCGGCCATCCAGCACATTGCGCCTTTGATTTTTAACACGCTCACCACGCTGGACGATCGAGGCGAAGTGCAGCCTTCATTGGCCCTTGCATGGAAATCTGATCTCGGTTCCCGGACTCTTGGTTCACAACGCTGGGAGTTTCAACTGCGGCCCGAGGTAAAGTTCTCTGATGGAACGCCCTTGACGGCGAATGCTGTCGCGGCGTCTTTGCGCGTGGCGAATCCACGTTGGAATATCTCTCCAGCGGGAGATTCGATTGTCATCGAGACCGACGTCGCAATTCTGGATCTTCCCGCGGAGTTAGCGCTCTCTCGCAATAGTATTGTGCTGCGGGAGGGCGGCAAGCTCATAGGAACGGGGCCATTCACAGTTACTCAATGGGATCCCGGGAAAAACCTCGCAGTCAGCTCGCGCGAAGACTATTGGGCAGGACGGCCTTTTGTGGACTCCGTGGAACTCGCGATTGGACGCCCGCCTCGAGACCAGATGCTTGCTCTCGAGCTCGGTCGGTTGGAGGGAGTTGAAGTTGCGGCGGAACAGGCATCAGGCGCGGTTGCGGGCGGCCACGTAGTCCGTTCCGCTCCGGATGAGTTGCTCGCTATAGTTTTCAATCGTGATGCGCAGTCCCCCGAAGAGCGTCGCCTTCACCAGGCGCTGGGCCTCGCGATTGATCGCAGTTTGCTGAACACTGTTGTCCTGCACTCAACGGGCGAACCAGCGGGAGGTTTGCTCCCGAATTGGATGACGGGATACGAATTTCTTTTCCCTACCGTCCTCGATCGAGAGCGAACCCGGCAGTTGCACGAGGGCATCAAGCAGGCATCACCGTGGGACCTTGGCTATGATCAATCCGATCCAGCCGCTCGGGTGATCGCAGAGAGAATCGCTTTGAATGCTCAGGATGCCGGATTAAATGTCCGTCCAATTGATGTCCGTCTTACTGCAACCACCGCGCCTGACGCGCAACTGGTTCGCATACGATTGCTTTCACGCGATGCGCAGGTCGCGCTATCTCATCTGGCCGCCAGCCTTCAGCTTCCGGTGCCGGATTCTCGCAGAGCGTCTTCTTCGGGCCCTTCGAGTCAAAGCCTGTCGAGTCAAGCTGCGGCCACGGCAGATTTGTACGCCGCCGAAAACGCTCTCCTGCAGACTGAGCACGTGATTCCGCTGTTGCATCTCCGCACGGCAGTGGAGTTAGCGCGCAATGTCCACGGATGGAGCGAAGGGCAGGACGGTAGCTGGGATTTGCCAAACGTCTGGTTGACAGTGGAGAAGCCGAATATGGAGAAGCCGTGACCTTTCGCCGCAAACTGCTGGTCATCTTCGCAATCACCGTATTCGTTTCCGTGGCGACCGTCGCGGTCATTGTTTCCATACTCGCCCGGCGCGCCTTTGAAAAAGCGGACGACGAGCGGACTGCGGCCCTGGTCGCGCAGTTTCAGCACGAGTTCAGCCGCCGCGGAGAAGAAATCGCCGCGCGCGTCACCGCCATTGCCTCCAGTGACGCAGCCGTTCGCATTGCTTATGCGTTCAGCCGCGGAGATAAAGACTACGCCCCATTCCTGGGGGAAGCCCGCACCATCGCAGACAATCAGCAGCTCGACTTCCTGGAATTTGTGGATGGGCAAGGGACCATCATTTCCTCCGCGCAGTGGCCCGCCAAATTCGGATACCTCGATAGCTCATTGCCGGTGACGCAACTGCCGCAGAATGCGTTTCTAAAAAAGGAAGATTTGCCGGACGGCGAGGCGCTGGGCTTGTTTTCCATCCGCCAAGTGGACGCCGGAGGAAACAATACCGGAGAGAGCCATATTTACGTGGCCGGAGGCCGCCGTCTGGACAAAGAATTCATCTCCGGTCTGGAACTGCCCGCCGGTATGCGGGCGATGTTCTATGAAAATTTCAAAGGTGGGTTTTCGCCGCAATCTTTGATCGATCCTTCCGGTACACCACGAGATCCGCAAAAAATCGCAGATTTCGTTCAGCAGGTGCTCGAGCAAAAACAAGAATCAACCGCGCTCATTCATTGGACGTCTAATCCCGCTGAGGATGAAACCCTCCACGCTATTCCTCTGCGCGGTCTCGACAATCAAATCGCTGGCCTGCTTCTGGTCGGGAGTTCGCGGCGTCAATATGTAGAACTGCGGCAACAGATTCGCTCGGCCACGCTATTTGCCGGCGGCGCGGGTTTGCTGCTTGCCATATTGTTGAGTGGATGGGCCGCGGCGCGTGTTACCAGGCCCGTGGAGCAACTTGCCCAGGCTGCGCGCGAGGTCGCTTTGGGGAACTGGGACACGCGGGTCACCGTCAATTCTTCTGGTGAAATTGCGGAACTAGCTGACTCGTTCAACCACATGACCCATGAACTGCTCGAGCAGCGCGAAAATCTGGTCCGCGCGGAGCGCATCGCCGCCTGGAAGGAGTTGGCAAGGCGTTTGGCGCACGAATTGAAAAATCCGCTGTTCCCTTTGCAACTCACCGTGGAAAATCTGGTGCGCGCGAAGCAACAGACTCCACAAGAATTTGACGAAATATTCCATGAGAGTTCCACAACTTTGCTCGCGGAGATAGCGAACCTCAAGGCAATCATCTCCCGCTTCAGCGAATTTTCCCGGATGCCGCAACCGCGCTTTCATCCGCTGCAAATTAACGATCTCGTGCGGGATGCGGTGAAATTGGTGCAGGCGCAAATGCAGGGGCCGGACAGACCCACGATTGAATGCACCATGCAGCTTGCCGATACCGGAGAAATTGGGGGCGATTCGGAATTGCTGCACCGCGTACTTTCCAATCTGGTGTTGAATGCAATGGACGCCATGCCCCAAGGCGGACGCCTCACGCTGCTTACGCACGCCCAGGAAAATGGCGTCAGCGTTGAAGTGCAGGACACCGGCATGGGCCTCACGCCGGAGGAATGTGAGCGGCTCTTTACTCCCTATTACACGAGCAAGGGCCATGGAACCGGATTGGGCCTCGCGATCGTGCAGTCTATCGTCACCGACCACGGCGGCAGCGTCAGCGTCCACAGCGAGCGGGAGCGCGGCACAACGTTTACAGTTGTCTTACCGCGAAATCTGGACAAGCTGCAGCCCGGCGTCGAGGAACGAAGCGGCGAAGGACGAAACGAAGAGCAGGTTTGAAATCGAAGGAGGCGCCACGATGAAAGCGCATTTACTGATTGTGGATGATGAGGCCAACACCCTCGCCTCGTTGTCGCGCGCCTTCCGGCTGGCGAACCATGAGGTGGCGGTCGCCGATAACGTCGATCGCGCCTTGCAGTTGGTAAAGTCCCAGAATTTCGACCTGATTTTTTCCGACGTCGTCATGCCGGGTAAAAATGGACTGGCGTTCCTCGAAGAGATTCGCTCGCAGGGCATTGCTGTCCCCGTCGTCATGATGTCCGGCCAGGCTGACATCGAAAAAGCTGTGCGCGCCACCAAACTCGGCGCGTTGGATTTTCTGGAAAAACCTATCTCTTCGGAAAAACTGCTGCTTACAGTCGAAAATGCGCTCAAACTCCAGCGCCTGGAATCTGAAAACCGGCAACTCAAACAGCGGCTCGGTAAACACGAAATCGTTTGGACCGGTGACGCCATGAAAAAAATCATGGCGCAACTGGAGCGCGTGGCCGCAAGCGATACGCGGGTCTGCATTTTGGGAGAGACCGGTACCGGCAAGGAACTGATCGCGCGGACCCTGCACGAACGCAGCGCGCGTGCTTCCGGACCATTTATCGCGCTCAATTGTGCGGCGGTGCCTGCGGAGCTGATCGAATCCGAACTGTTCGGCCATGAAAAAGGCTCATTCACCGGCGCGGCGGGGAGGCATATCGGAAAATTCGAGCAAGCCGAGCACGGAACCATTTTCCTCGACGAAATCGGAGACATGCCCTTGCCTATGCAGGCGAAACTGCTTCGCGTGCTGGAAGAGAATGAAGTGGAGCGCATTGGCGGCGACAAACCAGTTGCCGTGGACGTGCGAGTGATCGTTGCCACGCATCGCAATCTGGAGTCACTGGTGCGCGACGGAAAATTTCGCCAGGACCTCTTCCACCGCGTCTACGTTTTCCCCGTCGTGCTGCCGCCGCTGCGCGAGCGGCGCGACGATATCCCCGCGTTGGTCGAGCATTTTGCCCGGCAAATTTGTAACCAAAATAATTGGAAGCTCATCGCCCCCACGCCGGAAGCAGTCGGGCTCCTTCAGAATTATTCGTGGCCGGGAAATATTCGCGAACTCCGCAATGTGGTGGAGCGCCTTTTACTTCTAACCACAGGCGACGCCATTACGGTAGAAACCGTCGAAAGCGCGCTTCCGCGGACATCCGCCGCTGTCGGGGGCTCAGTTACGAGTGCAGGCCCGCTTGCCGACCGCGTGCAGAATTTTGAACGTGAAGCGATTCTTGCGGAACTCAAGCAACAGAACTATCACATCACCAATACCGCGCGCGCTCTCGGCCTGGAGCGCAGCCATCTTTACAAAAAAGCCGAGCAATTGGGAATTGACATCCAGAAAACGCGCCGTGCAGAAGATGCCGCGAGTCCGAACGGCTAGCGGTTTCAAGAAATGGCAGACCGACAACTCTAGACGCGAATAGCTCTTTGGGAAGGGCACGGCTTCTGCCGTGCCGAACAGCTCACAAAAACATAGGGCTTTAGCCCCTGAGGAGTACGGAATTTTATTTACGCTGGAACCACGCGCAAGCTCATGTCCACGGCCTGCACGGAATGCGTAAGCGCGCCGACGGAGATGAAATCCACACCCGTTTGTGCGTAGACGCGGACATTTTCCAGCGTAATACCTCCGGAACACTCCAGCGGAATGGTCCGTTGCTGTTTGGAACAAAATTCAATCGCGCGTTTCACATCGTCAACCGTCATGTTATCGAGCAAAATTGCTTCCGCGCCCGCGGTAATCGCCTCTTCCAGTTCCCGCATGTTTTGCACTTCAATTTCAATCAGCTGCGTGCCACGCCGGTTTTTGTGCGCACGTTCGAGCGCCGGCCCAATGCCTCCGGCGAGCGCAATGTGATTGTTCTTGATGAGCACGCCGTCAGAAAGATCCAGGCGATGGTTCTGGCCGCCGCCGCAGCGCACCGCATATTTCTCAATCGCTCTCAGGCCGGGCACAGTTTTGCGCGTGTCGAGAATTCGCGCCTTTGTCCCCGAGACGGCTTCCACATATTGCCGCGTGACCGTCGCAATCCCGCTCATGCGCTGTAAAAAATTCAGGATGACCCGCTCGCAGGAAAGAATGACGCGAGCATTGTGGCGAATCACGGCAACCGATTGCCGCTTGTGCAGACGCACGCCGTCAAAAATTTCGGGATGCGTAGTCACCTCGTAATGGCTTGTCACCGCGCCATCCAGCGCCGCATATACATCAAGGATGCGCGCGATGCACCCGATGCCGGCAAGAATGCAGTCCTGCTTGGCCAGCACAGTGGCCGTGGCTCGCTGGTTGGAATCAATGCAGGCATAGCTTGTGGCATCGCGCGTGGCCCGGTCTTCAAGCAGCGCGTTCTCTAGAATTGCGGTAATGCGGCGGCTGTTCCAATCCATATGTGTTTGTAGATCATCCTCGCGCGGCGAACTTTATATCTTATCCGTTGCCATCCTCAGGAAACAAAGGAAACAGATGAATAGAGGAAACAGGGGGTGCCCCACTTCTCGCCGCATGTGCCAGAAGTGGGATACTCAGCGCCCCAACTCTCCCAATTTGTTTCTTGTCTTTTCCTCTAATATCTTCAACTCCGCTGCGCGTTTCCGCAGTCCTTCCACAACATGCGCCGGCGCCTTAGCCAGAAACCCTTCATTGCTTAACTGCCGCTGCCCGTTGGCCAATTCTTTTTCAATTTTTTCTAGTTCCTTTGTTAGCCGCTCCCGCTCCGCTGCCACATCAATTTTCTTTTCATAAATTACGTGGACGTCGAAACGCGCGGTGCTGCGGGTACTGGGTAACTTCGACAATGGCGTCTCAGAAAATTGAAAATCTCCCACGTTCGCCAGCCGTTCAATTGCCGTTTGGTTTTGCTGCATCAGTGTACACACGCTGGCGTCCGCCGCGAAAAGCTGCGCCGGAATTTTTTCTTTGGTCTCCACTTTTAACTCCGCCCGCAGGTTCCGTATGCTGACGATCAAATCCTGCAAAATGGCCATTTCGGTTTCCGCTGCCAGGCTGATCTGTGCCTCGTTCGCCTGCGGATACGCGGCCAACGCAATCGATTGCGACGGCGGCTTCCCGTCATACATCACCTGCCAGATTTCTTCCGTAATGAACGGCATCACCGGATGCAGCAGCCGCAGCGCGGCTTCAAACAGCGAAACTAAATTCGCGCATGCTATCTTCGCGGCTTCGCCTTCAGAATTCAGCCGTGACTTAATAAGCTCCAGATACCAGTCGCAGAACTCTCCCCAGAAAAAGTCGTAAATGTTATTGGCCGCTTCGTGAAAACGGAAAGTTTCCAGCGCGTCATTTACGTCCTTTGCCGTACGATTGAACCGTGAAAGTATCCAGCGGTCCTCCAGAGTCTGCGCCTGAAACCCCGAAACTCCGGCAGCAATTTCTGTGCCTGCGGGGCGAAGACCCGGCGCCACACGGTCCACATTCATGAACATGAACCGCGCCGCATTCCAAATCTTGTTTGCGAATGCCCGATAGCCCTCCGTCCGGCTCTCATTAAACGCAACGTCAGTCCCCGGCGCGGCCATCGCTGCCAGCGTAAAGCGCGTCGCATCCGTTCCGAAGCGCTGAATCACATCCAAAGGGTCCACCACGTTCCCCTTGGTCTTTGACATCTTCTGTCGCTCTGCGTCGCGCACAAGCATGTGGATGTAAACATGACGGAACGGCACGCTGTCGTTTTTCGCCGCTCGATCGCCGCTCGCCGCCTTCACCTCCGCATCCTGCTCATGCCCCTGCATGAAGTGGCAGCCAAACATAATCATGCGCGCCAGCCAGAAAAACAGGATGTCAAAGCCGGTGATCATGAGCGCGTTGGGATAGAAAACCTCCAGATCGCGCGTCCTATCAGGCCAACCCAACGTCGTGAACGGTAGCAGGCCCGATGAAAACCAGGTATCGAGAACGTCGGTGTCCTGCTTCACCACCCCGCCGCACTTCGCGCACTTTGCCGGGGCCTCGCGCGCCACAATGATCTCGCCACACGCGCAGTGCCACGCCGGAATGCGGTGTCCCCACCACAACTGCCGCGAAATGCACCAGTCATGGATGTTCGCCATCCAGTTCAAATAAATCGTGCGGTAATTTTCCGGGACAATCGTGATTTCGCCGGATTCAACGGCACGAATGGCCTTTTCCGCCAACGGCGCAATCTTGATGAACCATTGCGTGGAAAGCCGCGGCTCCACAACAGTCGCGCACCGGTCGCACTTGCCCAATGCCAGTGTGTGCTCTTTTTCTCCTACCAGAAAATTCCCTGCCGCCAGATCGGCCAGCACCCGCTTTCGCGCGACGTATCGGTCCAACCCCGCATACGCGCCGGCGTTCGCATTCATCACCGCATGCTCGTCCATCACATCAATCTGCGGAAGGTTATGCCGCAACCCCGCCTGAAAGTCATTCGGATCATGCGCGGGTGTCACCTTCACCGCGCCTGTGCCAAACTCCGGCTGCGCCAGTTCGTCGGTAATGATGGGGATCTCGCGATTCATCAGCGGTAGCAGAACTTTTTTGCCGTGCAAATGCTTGTAGCGCTCGTCGCGCGCGTTTACCGCAATGGCCGTATCGCCCAGCATCGTCTCCGGACGCGTCGTCGCCACCGTAATGAACCCCGGCTTTCCGGCAGGCGTTCCGATGACCGGATAGCGAATCTCCCACAACTTGCCCGCCACTTCCTCGTGCTTGACCTCAAGATCGGAGATCGCCGTCTCGCAGCGCGGGCACCAGTTGACGATGTACTTCGCGCGATAGATCAACCCTTCTTCATGCAGCCGGACGAAAACCTCGCGCACTGCGCGCGAAAGATTGTCGTCCATGGTGAAATATTCGCGGTCCCAATCCACCGATGCGCCCAGCCGCTTCATCTGGCTGGTGATGTTTCCGCCGTATTGCTTCTTCCACTCCCACACGCGCTCTACAAACTTCTCGCGCCCCATCTCGGTGCGCTTTTTGCCCTCGGTCGCCAGTTGCCGCTCCACCATGAGCTGCGTCGCAATGCCCGCATGATCGGTGCCCGGCAGCCAAAGCGTCAGGAATCCGCGCATGCGATGCCAGCGCACAATGATGTCCATCTGCGTCTGCTCGAACATGTGCCCCATGTGCAGATTGCCGGTCACATTCGGCGGCGGCAGCAGCAAAGTGAACACAGGTTTGGTCTTAGCTTGTGTGGCGCGGACGCCCTCACCCGCGTGCGAAGCAGCCTGCGCCGGGATAGAAAACAGCTTCTCTGTGATCCAATATTCCGCCCAGCGCTTTTCAATCTCGCCAGGTTCGTACGATTTGGGCAGCTCGTGGGGCATAGGGAAAGCAGCAGTTGGCACTCAGCAATTGGCACTTAACACTTAGCGGCTAGCATTCAGTGATTCAGCGGCATCCATCCTTGCAGGATGGACTGTTCGGAAGCATCTAGCGCGTATGGGGCTGAATGCTGACGGCTGAGTGCTGAATGCTAATTGCTGATTTGCAATGATCTTCGATATTACAGTCCAGCGGAAAAAGTGGTCAAACGCGGGAAGGGGTAGTGTATACGGACGGCAAAATGCTCCCTGCCAGGTGCATCGTGGTTAGTATGTTGGTGGATCACGGGTATGGCTTAATAGCCGCGATGCTGGTTGCGGCCCGAAGTCGTAAAGTTACGCTGAATCTGCTTTACCACTTCGCTTACCTGATCCGGCCTTGCCAGTTGATGTTCCCAAATACGAATTACATGTATTCCCTGCTTCCGTAATTTCCGATTTACGCGTCGGTCGCGCCGTTGGTTCCCTTGCAACTTGGCACTCCAATATTTACTTCGAGTCTTCGGTGTGTGCCCGCACTTCTTGCAACCGTGCCAGAAACATCCATCGACAAAAATCGCAGTCTTAGAACGTACAAAATAGAAATCAGGCTTCCCAACGAGCGCTGAGTGCAGTGACCATCCAGCGAAGCCTGAACGCACGAAAGCCATTCGCAAAGTAAGTTCTGTTGTCCGATTGTTTTTACCCCTGACACACGACATTGACCGAGAACGCGAGGCTGCCACATTTATGAATTTGCCGCGTGGGAGTAACATTCTCAGTTGCTTTTCCATGGGGTAGTTGCGCTCGTTTCAAGAAACAATCATTGTCCCACGTATTGGTGCCCAGGGTAGTTCCGTTTCGCGGCGTATCACATTTTAAATCTTGAAGTATGTGGGGTAGGCCGCTCCTATAACCAATGGAGGACCTTTTTGTGGATGATGTGAAAGCGGAGCAAGATGATCCGCGTAAAGGGGAGCCGCTAGATCAGGAGGTCGATCTCGACCTGGTGGTCGATGCCGAAGACGAAGACCCTGTCGCCGAGGTGGATGGTGCTGATGATTTTGACGCTGAACTCGAACGCGCCATCGAGCAAGCCTATCCCGAATTACTGCATAGAGTCCAAGCCAGTTACTTCGCCGACTGGCATCAGAAGCGTGGAGAAGAAGTCGGACTTGCGCACGAGGCAGTCGCGGCTACGATCGTGTCACTGAGGAAGAAACGCGAGCTTCCCGACAACATGCTGGCGTATCTAGTCACGGTTGCCAAGCGCCTTGCGCAAAAAGACTGGCAGAAACGCGGAACCATTCGCCTAGCGGAAACGTGTCAAATCGAAAACATAGGGAGAGAAGAATCCGCCGTAGAACCTCGTGAAGAGCGCATATGTGATGACGACGACAATGACGATAACGTGTCCAGGTTGGAAGATCATCCAAACGTATTCGCATCCATATCGGGCCTTCCGATGGCTGCCGGTCTGCTTAGCGAAATCCAGGCCTTGGAGTTGGCAGTGATCCAGGCTGCGATTGACCAGTTGCCGCCCAGACAGCAACAAGTGTTTCGCTCTTACCTGAGCAAAGGCCAATCGTTCACTCAGCGGGAACTTGCCGGGGAATTGCAGATAACCGAAAAGAATTTCCAGATGACGCTGGCCCGAGCTGGGGAATCCGTCTGTAAATACATGCGTTCAAAAGGGTTTGACGTATTGGATCGGCCTGATTGGGGTGATGTGGGGTAACGCGCTCCTACTAGGTGTAAAACAAATTTCTTTGAAAGGTGAGAGTCATGCAAACTGACGCGCTCGAAATCACAAACTTCAAATCGTCCCCGCCGCCTATCCTTGTCTGGGACGGCCAAGAAAGCTGGCAGAAGCCAAGTTATGAAGTGCGCTATTTTCATCGTCGCCGAGTCGAAGTGTGGAACGGATACGTGCGCACGAAAAGTGTCGGCGGTTGGGTAGGGAACGTCCGCATTGATCTGTTCGTGGACAAATGGAAGCGAGACCATAAAGCAGCGCCGACCAATGAAGACATTCTCGACTGGATGGTAGCTGATCCGAATGATGAGTTCGATTTGGAGAAGCTGGCAGACAGCATTCTGAAGAACGGGGTCCGGCAGAAGATCGTCATTACCTCTGACGGCACATTGCTCGATGGAAATCGTCGTTACTTCGCCGCTCTCATGAGCCTAAGAGAGGCTGAGAAAATAAACGACCGCGATGCTCTTCAAATGGTTTCTTCGCTACCAGCTTACGTGCTCAGTCCGGGTTGCCAGAAGGCGGACTTGGAAGCTGTGCTGGTGGAAGAAAACTTCGTTGACGACTGCCGCCGCCCGTGGCCGAACTACATCAAGGCGAAACGTGTTTACGAAACGTATAAAGAACTTCGAGAGAGTCATCTCTCAAAAGCGCAGGCCGTGGATCAGCTTGTTCCGCAGTTTGGAATCCCGAAGGGCCATGTCGAGCGATTTCTTAAAATGATGGATTACATTCAGGAGTTCCATGACCATCACGCGCAAGAAGACCCCGAGACTGGCAAAAAAGCCAAAGACGATTTCGACATTCGATGGCAAGTTCAGAAATACTTTGAGTATTTTGACGAACTCACAAAGACGCAGGTAGTCAACACGCTCAATAGTGACCCAGAGTTAAGGGACAAGGTTTTCGAGCGTCTTTACGACGGCGACTTTGCCAGCTTCGTCCAAATCCGAAAGATTCCGGCAATTGCTGCCGACCGTGTTGCTCGTGACAAGTTCATGACGCTCGAAGGCGGCCCAAAAGCTGTCGAGAATGCTATTGGATGGGTCACTGCGGCTGGAATTGCGCGGAAGGCAATGGCGAATGATGACCGAATCATCGGTTTCAAGAACTTTCTCCAAACTCTGACAGCAATTGAAATCGCACAACTCAACCGTGATGCGGTCGCTGACCTGCGGATCATCGCCGAAATGGTCACGAACATGACCAAGGCAACCCACAAGGATTAGTTCATGCTCACTCTCGACATTGACCAGGATAGTGACGCATTTCGGTGCTTGACGAAGGGCGTTGAGGACCGCGTTCGAGCGCAAGGTCTCATTCTGAAGGTTGCACCAGAGGCGACCTTCCGCGTGGAGGCCGGAGCCTTACTGATTCAGCAGTCCGTTGCCATGGCGATCCGCGCCCGTGACAATCACAAACACTTTTCATGGACTGACGACGCAGCGCGTTTCATTGATACGTTGGCACGCAGTTATGCGGTCGTAAATCGGGCACAAAAGCGTCTGTCGGCGATCCAAATGCCAGGTTGCGCGGATGCGATCTTGAAAGACTATCCGCTGACTTCAAACCTCGATCCTCACCAGAGAATTGCAGTGGCGGCAATGGTCGATGATTTGATTTACGGCCTATGCCTGTTTGACGAACAAGGATCCGGCAAAACGGTCATGGCGATCCATGCCTTTGATTACCTGAAAAATAAAGGTGCAGTCGATGCAATGATCGTTCTTGCACCGAAGAACATGCTCAACGAGTGGCAAAAGGATTTCCAGAGATTCATGAAGGATCGCTATCGAGTCACCGTTGTCGCAGGCTCTAGAACGCGCAAATATTTGTCACTCATCGACCCCAGCAATGTGTACGTCACAAACTACGAAACGGCTCATCTGCTTGAAGGGACTTTACGGTCACTAGCCAGTCGATTCGCAGGCAGAGTTGTATTGACAGTTGACGAGAGTTTCTTTGTAAAAAACCGTGAGACGAAACGTGGCGCGGCAGTTCGTAAATTGCGCCGTCTTTGTGATCGGTGTTGGGTCCTCTGTGGCACTCCTGCACCGAACAACGCTCTTGATGTCGTGCATCAATTTGATGTCGCCGACGGAGGGGTCACGTTCTCTGGCGTTACATTGCCTGATGATCCTGAACTATTGCGTGCCGTGGTCCAACAGACCGTTGAAAAGCGAGGCTTATATCTTCGTCGGCTCAAGCACGACATTTTGCCTGATCTGCCGGGGAAGAAATTTGAACAAGTCGCCGTCCCTATGGAAGAGGAACAGGAGAATTTGTACGTGTCCGCGCTGAAAGGTTTGGCGCGAGATGTCGAAGCCACGACTGATGTTGGCTTCAAGAGCACCATTACATCTTTCATGGCACGCAGAATGGCCTTGTTCCAATTGTGTAGTAACCCCGGTCAAATTGTTCCGTCCTATGCGGGCGATCCTGGCAAGTTGTCCGCATTGGATCGACTACTGGAAGAGATCGTGACTCGCAAAAAGGAAAAGGTTGTTATCTGGTCGTTCTTCCGCTACTCCTTGGACCAAATTGTAAAACGCTATGCGAAGTATCACCCAGTCAGGGTCGATGGAACTGTTACAAATACGGAATCCAGATCGAAAGCTGTAACAGACTTTCAGGACGACGACGAAACGATGTTGTTCGTGGCGAATCCTGCTGCCGCAGGCGCAGGGATCACGCTGACTCGTTCTCGGATCGCCATCTACGAATCATTTTCGATCCAGGCTGCTCACTATCTTCAGAGCATTGACAGAATCCATCGCAGAGGACAGACACGCGCGGTGACGTATTACATGTTGATTTGCAAAAATTCGATTGAGGAGCAGGAGTACAAGCGTCTGTTGCAGAAGGAAGAAGCGGCCCGTCAGCTTTTTTCCGATGATGATCCCAGGCCGACTACTCGTGAAGTTTTCCTTGAGGAGCTAGTCTCGGCAATCAAGCTGCTTTAAGCCAAGCTTTTCTGCGCTTCTTTTTTATTGCGTTTGAATTCCTTAACCATTTTCGGGCTGATTCAGGGAGTGGATACCTTCGCATGCGGCCCGGGTTGAGTTGGGTCAATGGCCTTTTCATCAGCCGCATTGCAAGAGTGGAATCCGCACAAACGATCCGCCGTACACGGCTATGGTGACTTTTTCTTGCTCGGATGATTTGCTTGAGCATGAAACCAACGTGTTTGCCAAGGCCAGTGGGCACTGCATTGCCGATGAGTTCGTACCGTTGCCGAACACTGCCAGCGAATTTCCACTTTTTCGGAAATTGCTGGATCGCCGAATACTCTTCAATTGAAAGTGGCCGAAGCTTGGTTGGATGACAAAGCATTGTGGCAAACGAATCAGGTTGCGTCGTCAACGTAGGCGAGGGCTGATCCCATGCCAGCCGCCTGTAGAAACCAGTGCGACCGCCCCAAGATAGAAACGCAGCGCCGAGGGCTTTGCGTTGAACCCTCTTATCCTTTAAGTGTCGCCAGTTTTGTCCCGGTTTGAGCTTTCTTAAATATTTTTTCCTGGTTTCACTGAAGTCACACCAATTCTCAGATTGAACATTCTTTAAGGCGTCTCTGAGAGTCATCCATGGTGGAAGATGCTGTTCTGCTGACGGATGTTCAGAATGCGTCGGCGAAGGCAGTTGAATCGGCTCCCCGTCCCTACTACCTAAGAACACTACTCGATGTCGCTTTTGTGGGACACCAAAGTCCGCCGCATTCAAAACGCCGAAAACAACGTGATACTTGAGCAGTTTGAACTCTTCGATCAGTTCTGTGAGAGCCGATCCGAACAATTCGTTGCGCGACAACGGAGGAAAGCCCGGCCCTCGTTGGTTCAAGGGCCTGTGTTGAATTGCCGCTGACAAGATACCGGGAACATTTTCCATTATGAAAAATCGCGGTTGCGCCTCGCGCACTATGCGACAAAAATCTCTGAAGAGGTTTCCGCGTGGATCGCCGAGCGAATGCCTTTTTCCGGCTGTGCTGAACGACTGGCAACATGGCCCGCCTGAAAGGACTGCAAGTTCTCGCTTTCTAAGTCCCGCTGCCTTCAGCAATTGACGAGTCGTAATGGTTGTGATGTCGTCCAGCACCGGAAGATTGGGTCGATTGAGTTTGATTGTTTCTCGCGCCGCCGGATTATTTTCGACGGCTGCACGGAGTTCAAAGCCCGACTGCTCCAAACCTATATCGAGGCCCATCGCGCCAGAAAAAAGCGAAATTAAAGTTGGTTTTGTCTTACTAGATGGGCGTAATCTCTTCATGCTATCGGACCTGATCTTAGCAGAATCGGCGAATCAGGTCCATGGGGAAGGACGAAAGCATTCCGAAGCGGCCTACGTTGCTGTGTGAGTCGCGTTGGAGTTAGAATTAATTGCACTTAACGGGCCAGCCGCGTGCTTCTAACACGCGACAAGCCCTAACCACCACAGGAGGATAAGCTCCCATGGCAGCTTCCCACACGCTATCGCATTCCTTCACGATCCCGCAAATTCCAAAATTAGGCGTTCTCACCTTGTACGGATATGGCATCCGCATAACGATGCAATCCGGCCATCTTCAAATCGAGGATGGAATAGGACCCGAACGCCGTAAATTTCGTCTACCTCGTGTAAATCATAGGCTCAAGCGTCTCGTTTGCATCGGAGATGACGGATTTGTGACGCTGTCAGCACTGAGGTGGTTGAGCGAAGTCCGAGCATCGTTCGTCATGTTGGATCGTATTGGCAACGTACGAGTGGTGACCGGACCTGTATCACCATCGGAAGCAAGGCTCCGTAGGGCGCAAGCATTGGCGCTGAGTAACGGAACAGCAGTACCTATTGCGCGGGAATTAATGGGTGCAAAATTGAAAGGTCATGAGGCTTTGTTACGAGAGCAACTTAAGAACTTGGACAAAGCAAATGCACTCGCCGTATTGCGTGATAAGTTGTCGATTTCAGAAACAATAAACTCAATCCGAGCAATTGAGTCCCATGCGGCGACCGAATATTGGAGTGCATGGTACGAGGTTCCGCTCCTGTTCCCACGCAAAGACGCAAAGCAGGTACCAACCCATTGGCTGCGATTCGGAACCAGGCATTCGCCGCTCAGTAGCGGTCCCAGACTAGCCGTGAACCCTGCCAATGCTTTGCTTAACTACACGAACGCTATAGCTGAAAGCGAGTGCAGAAAGGCTCTGGTCGCCTGTGGGCTTGATCCAGGCCTTGGATTGATACATACGGATACAGCAAACCGAGATAGTTTAGCGCTCGATTTAATCGAAACAATTAGGCCTGCAATTGAGGCTTGGCTTCTCAATTGGCTGTTGACAGAAGCACTCAGCCGTTCGGACTTCTCGGAAAGCTCAGATGGAAATTGCCGAATTTCTACTGCTCTTTGCTCCAAGGTCAGCGAAACAGCACCAACTTGGGGCAAGCTCGTTGCACCGTGGTCGGAGTATGTCGCGCATTCTCTTTACGGAGGTCGCTCTTCCCATTCTGTCGTTGCACGTGGGCTGAAAACGCCGTTAACTCAGAATCATCGCCGCCGATCGAAAAGCGCTCCAGCTCCGATCATGAGAATGCCAAAGGCTGAGCATGTTTGTCGAGGATGCGGCAAGCAGATCAGAAAAGATTGCGAAGAATGTTGGGATTGTGCTCAGTCCAGTACGAAATCGCGGTTCAAAGATGTTGCACTTCTGGGCCGCATAGCTGCAAGACGCCCTGAAGCGCGCACGAAACATGCGGAATCAGCACGCCAGCACGCCCTTGCTCGTTCGTCTTGGAGCGAAGCAAATCAACCTTCCTGGCTTACGAAGGAGTTATTCTTGCAAAAAATTCAACCTCTAGTCGCAAAGCTATCTGCGTCAGCAATTGGGTCAAATATCGGAGTATCCCGCTGGTACGCAAATAAAATTCGAGGAGGATACCTTCCGCATCCGCGTCATTGGAAGGCTCTCGCAGATTTAACAGGAATTGCAGAACAATCCATCTGATCTTAGGGCGAATTTTCGATCAGTTGGTGATATTTCGCTAATTCGAATTCCGCCACGCTGTGACCTTGACAATGATCAAGGAACTTAGCCATGATTTTGTATGGTACTAGAGCTGGTCGAAGCTTCTTGCCCCGGCAATCCGCAAAAGCAAGTGTCATATAAAACCACTGGGGAGAAATGTAAGATTGGAGATTGCGGTCTGTATCTGGTTTCAGCAATTCATTCTTCAATTTCAGCTCAATTGCACTCAGATTGGCTGATTTTGTCCTTTTAACAATTGCGCACAATCGTTCGAATATCTGAAACCAGTATGTGCTTCGGATAGTCTTGATTTGTGGGATCGGCTTGCATTTACGGATTGAGTACAACCAATCGTAGAGGGGTAACCCCGCCATCACTCTTGCAAAGTTGTCAGGCGTTTTTCTGTAACGTTGTTTGCGGTCTCGGACGAATCCTACAATTTCACTGCGCGCCAACCAAGCCTCTTGGGATGTTAAAAGTTCCTCTAAAGACTCTCGCTTTAGCTGTGCATCTCGAAATGAAGCAGCAAGTTCTTTAGCTTGGTTGGTTAATTCTTCAACTTGTAACTGCTTCGCAATTGTTGCTAATCGGCGCCGATCCTGTTTAGAAGGTTGTTGCTGTTTAGATTCCGAAAGCGCTGCATCAAATGCATTCCGAGCATCTTGTGCTCTCTGCTGTACTTTGTGAGATTCAAGCGAGAGGTGCCCTTGTGCTTTCGTAGCTTCCTTGTGCTTTGCGCGCGTTCCGCGAACCTCGCGCCACGTCGTCTCTAATCCATTTCGCAATAGGCATCCTGTCGGAAAGTCCCGAAATGCTGGGGACCATTCCGCGTTCTTCACTTGGTTGAGAACAGATTGCACATCGCCAGGTTGACGGACTCGCGGCAAGTCCAGACCAATGTAACCCCAGTTATCTTCAAGAAATCGTCTTAAAGCCGCATACCTTTTCGCTAACTCGTCGGGGCTGATTTCTTGATCTCGTCCTAAATTGTCTGAAACCTTCTTCTTTTTTAGCATTTAGTCCCAAAAATCTGTCAAGTGAGGATTCGCACTGATATTCACCTTCTCTCAGTGCGTTTTCAAGCCTGTCAGAGCATTTTCAAGTCCTATCGCACTAAAAGTCCAATCGATTTGGCCAAAAGATCGTCGTATCGCACTAAAACGTTTTGGCCGTCTTCAGGCTGAAAAAATCGCGTGCCAGACTGCATTCCCGAAAGGAATTGCAGATGAAACGATCAAAAACTCGCAGGACGCAAGAACAGGGCAGGGAAAATAAAAAACAAAGAGCCAGCAACCTCCCGAATCGCAGCGACTGGGCACGTGAACGGGCATTCTCAGCCCTTTCAGCTATGCGACGCGGAACAACGCTCTCCAAGGCAGCAAAGGAAAATGGTGTCTCACCTCGCACAGTCAAGCGATATGCAGGTCCGGCGCTTATTCAAAAGCATACTGGTGGACGTATTCATGCAACGAAGAGCGACCAACTCATTCGGTATTTGCAGATTCCGGGAAGATTTGGGCCAGTTGACATCACTGTTCGCGGATCGGCAGCCGCAAGTGAAGTAGCTAGATACAAAGCAGCAGTGAATAGGTTGCTCAGGGGTGATGCGCACGCCATGGCGGAATGGCATGGGAAGAAAATCCAAGGCATTGAGCTTGTAACTTCATCGGATACTTTGGTCAGGTTGGCTCACAAAGACCTTCTTCCCTACGCACTATATCGCTCTCTAGCAGGGGGTGGGGCATGAAGCGGAAACGAGGTGGCAAGCATTGCCCAGATTGTCCCACACAATGCTTCTGCGGAAGTTCAAAGCAACTCGAAGCAAATCATCTTGGGGGACGCAATCATGTTCCTTGGCTTACGATCCCGTTCTGCCGGGAAGACCATGCTGAGTTCCATCGCGTGTGCGCACGTGCAGGAATAGATTTTCGCGCCACATCAAATCGATTCATCAGTTTGGTTCGCGCGCTAAAGGCAATGCTCGTTGGCATGTGGATGGTAATCGACAAATTGGAAAAAGATGCAAGCGCAAATTCTGACAAGGCAACAAAAGATGACTCAGAATCATGAGATTTTTGTCCGGGCTCACACGCACCGCTCGGACAGGCAGAGCGAAAGGAAACGAAAATCTCGCGGTAGCGGCGATCTTAAGTGGCCGAAATATACCCTGATTTTCGATACTGAAACAAGGATAACCGCCGACCAATCGCTGACATTTGGAGTCTTTCGACTTTGCATCCTCACAAACAAAAAATACGAAGTCACACAGGAAGGGTTATTTTATGCGGACAACCTTCCGCCGGATGAACAACAAATCCTAGAAGATTATGTGCGAACAGGAATTAGCGATGCAAAAACGTTCCCACCTGAATTTCCGCTATATTCACGTTCTGAATTCATGAAGAAGGTGTTCTGGCCTGCGATTAAGCATCATGGAACCTTAATTTGCGGATTAAATCTTCCCTTTGATCTATCCCGTTTAGCCTTGGCATGGAATCGTGGCGATCATGACGAATGGTCCCTCACCATGTCCCAATATCCTGATGGAGAGGAAAACCGAAATATTCCTCGCATCTTGATCACACCGCTGGACAGCAAGAAAGCATTTATTCGATTGGCAAAGCCTTGGAAACCCGAGGAATGGAAAAACGAAGGGAAGGCACGGTTCCTTGATGTGAGAACTCTGGCCTGGGCCTTGTTGAATCGTTCATTTTCTCTCAAACGTCTTTGCAAAGAACTTAAAATCAAGAACCAGAAAATCGAGCATGAGCCTACAGGCGAAGTTACCTTCGAAGAAATTGACTACGCAAGACAGGACGGACGCTGCACGCAGGATTGTCTAAATGCCCTCAAAGTTGACTTTGACAAGCATCCAATAGCCCTCAGACCCGACCACGCATTTTCGCCTGCCAGCGTTGCTAAAAGCTATCTGGATGCAATGCGGATTAAAAGACCCGCGGACAAATTCGCGGTTTCCGATTACGAGCTTGGAATCGCAATGCAGAGCTACTATGGCGGACGCTCAGAAACACGCATTCGGTGCTGCGAAGTTCCAGTGGTCCCTGTTGATTTCACTAGCGAATACCCAACGTGTTGCGCACTTCTCGGATTGTTCGACATTTTGACTGCGGAAAAAGTTACGTTTGAAGATGACACCGACAACATTCGTAAATCGCTGGAAAGAATTACCCTTGATGGCTGCTTTGATCCTTCCATTTGGAGGCAATTCACGTTCTTTGCACTAATTGAGCCGGACGGTGACATTCTTCCGGTTAGAACCGTCTACGACGGCGTAACCCATAATATTGGCAATAACTACTTAACCTCGAAAACTCCTTTGTGGTTTGCCGGATGTGACCTTATTGCCTCAATGATTCGAACGAAAAAGACACCGCGCATCCTCAAAGCGCTGCGCTTAGTTCCGCATGGCAAACAAGCTGGGATGCAAAGCGCGAAGCTTCGGGGCAGCATGGTGGATATCGATCCATACCGCGATGATCTATTTCGCAAAATAATTGAGCAGCGCAAGTTAAATAAAGCCGATAAGCCTCTGTATTATTGGCTCAAAGTTTTTGCCAATTCGATCTATGGTTTTTTCGTCGAACTCATACCCGACAATCAAAACAAGCAAATCTCCCTTGAAATATTTTCTGGTGAATCACAATTTCCAGATTCGTCGGACGTGCTGGAAAATCCCGGAGCGTGGTTCTTTGCCCCATTAGCTTCGTTGATCACTTCTGCTGGACGTTTGCTTCTGGCCATGACGGAAGAGTGTGTCGCGGAAAAAGAAGGTACATACCTATTTTGCGATACCGATTCACTTGCAATTGTGAGTTCCGAAAAAGGCGGAAAACTCAACATTCCCGGCGCTGAAGGAACGCGAATTCTTTCGTGGAGGGAAGTTGAGAATATTCAGAACAGATTTACCATGCTCAATCCATACGATCCCCGAGCGGTAGAGGGCACGATCCTGAATCTCGTAGATACAAATTTTGTAGATTCGGACCCTGATAAATCCCGACAACAGTTATATGGCTACAGTATTGCCGCGAAGCGTTATGGTTTATATCTGAAAACAGGCGATAAGGACATTCTGGTCGTCGATCCCAAGGCACATGGCATTGGCTTCCTTTATCCACCAAAGGATTCTCCAAAGGATTGGCAAAAGGAAGTGCCGCAATGGACCTATGAGCTATGGGAATACATAATTCGTAAAGCTTTAGCCATGCCTGCTGAAGTTCCATCGTGGCTGGATGTTCCCCAGATGATGCGAATCACTATTACGACGCATAACGTCCTAAAAATGCTCGGAGATTGGGAAGTCGCACGTCCTTACAATTTCCTGCTCTTGCCGATGGTTGATCCTTTGTTTGGTCATGCATTTAATAAGAATTCGAATGAAAAAGTATTGTTGGTCTGCCCGTTTTCATCACACCAAGAATCTTGGTTCCAATTGGACTGCATAAATGTCCACAACGGCGAACACTACAGAATGGTTGATTGCAGCAACGAAAAGAATCCACCGCACAATGTCGTATTTCCCTCACAATTTGCGCGATTGATACTGCAATATCAACAACATCCTGAAGCAAAAAGCCTAGCTTCAGACGGAACTCCGTGCAAAGCGGATACGCATGGGTTGTTGAAGCGTGCGCATGTAATTGCGGGAGAACTCCGGTATGTTGGCAAAGAAACGGACCGCAAATGGGAAGAGAGTGACGAAATTAGCGTCTTGGAGTTTGGCGCAACTGAATATGGGCGTAGAACCAAAGTCATTGCCAGTGAAGAAGTAAAAGCCGCAATTAAGGAAATCGGAATCAATAAGTGTGCTCGCGAAAGTGGATTTGATCGCAAGAACTTTGTCAGAAAATTGGTTCGAGATACTCCGGTTAAACGAAATTCTTATAGAGAATTTGTGCGTTGGTTGAAATCTTATGGTGGTACCGTTTAAGAACACAAATGGCAAAATGCTCGACCATAAAAGAAAGGCCATCAAATGACTGCATCTGATCTGCAAGCTAAGCTCGATAGAGTTAGAGATAAATACAACACATGGATTCTTGGCAGCATTAAAAAGACCTATGACTCAACAAAGCATGGAGAGGAAGGAAGCACACCTTTAGCAGCTTTCATACTCCTTTCCTGCGCAATTGATTTTTTTGCTGGATTTTTATGCGGCATCACTTCTTTTAGACATCCGAAAGTCTCTGCAAACTACAAAGAATTCGTGAACAAGTATTTGTCATCTTACGATGCGGAAGATATCTATACCAACGTTCGTTGCAGGTTAGCACATAACTACACAATTGGCGGGAACGTGGCGCTGACACATGCGAATGAGGCAGCCCACGATCCGCTTGGGAAAAAGGGCGGAAGAAGAACCATAAACTTCGAAAATTTCCTTGAGGACTTCCAAGTAGCGGTCGAGCAGTATTTTGAGGATGTAAAAAGCGACCCAAAATTAGAAGACAATTTTAATGAACGTTTCGTACTGGGTTTTGCAGATACGATCACGACATAATATTGCTGATTGCGATAACGATTTTAGCGCCGCGAAGTTCGTGTCTTTTTAGCACCTCTTTTTGGAATACGTTTACGACGCGGTTTTCTTGAATGTTGAGAAATGAAGTACCCATCGACGATCTTTGTCTCTAGGGGTAAAAAACTCCTTCCACATTCCGAGCAGGAAACTGTGCGTCTGGTTCATCTGGACCATCCCTTTTAGCCCCAGATCCCAAATAATAAGTTTGCTTAGCCATTCCCGAATTATAAGTGAATGTGAGGAGTTAGTCGTAGGACTGCTGGGAGGGAGCATTTTGCCGTAGGTATACACTACCCCGTCAAACGCGGGAAGAGGCGGTGTCTCTCGACGGCAAAATGCTCCCTGCTGCCTTTCGTAAAAAATATGAAGAATTAGGCCTAACCCGTGATAATGCCTGCGATCAATGATTGCTTTTGGTGTAGATTGCAGCCGTGAAGCATATCTGTCTTTTTGTCTGCATCATCTTCCTTTGCGCGCTGGCGGGTGCAAGCGATGAGCAAAAGATCGCCGTAACGATCACCAGCTCAAGTGTCCAAGGGTCAACGGTGGTGATTGAAGCGAGTTTGAGTGGCAAGACTACGGAGTTCGTGTGCCAAACCAGTTCTGATTCCTGTGTCAATCCCGAAACCGGCGGGTACATTATGGTGCCAGCAGGTGCGGACGACGCGATTTATATGGACTGCTCGAACATTGCGCTGTTCAAGGGATTATCAGGTGATCGCGCCGCAACGGCGAAAGTGGGAGTGTACTGCTGGCTTGGTGGTCCCTCCTGTTTTCCCTGTGGTTCATCCGAGCAGGTTAAGATCGATTCCGCGAAGATTAGCGATCACGTGGGCTTAAGGGTCGATTCGGCTCCGAAGAAAAGATCGAGCACCGATATCCCTCTTCCTGACATCTTCGTTTCCGCCCTGGCTGAAATCAATGCAAAAACGAACTTGCCCGTGCTGTTGCCAACTGAACTGCCAGGGCCTTTCGCGGATGCAAAACACGCGACCGTGATGAAGGCTGCACCAGATGAGTACGCAGTTTCTCTCGCTTATGACCTGGACATAGGCGACGCTGGCTTCGCCGCGTTTTTCTCGGGCAAGAATAACCCCACCTACTCTCCACGGGAATTGCCGAAGATTGACAAAGTGAAGTTGAGTCGTGGCGTCGTCGGATTTTTCTGGCCAGTGCGCTGCGGAGGGTCGTGTGCTCCGGCAAACCTTTGGTGGGAGCAGGCAGGCACTCTATATCAGGTGCAACTGAAATTACCTTCTACTCTCAGCGAAAAGAAGCAACAAGGGATCATAACCGCGGTTGCGAACTCGGCCATTCAAGCAGGCCCTCGGTAAGCAATTTCGTTTCTCTTGAGGATAAACCTCCCACATCCTCATTTGAGGTCAGGACCGAGCGGTTCTGAGTGATAACACCCGCTTCACAATATCCCTAGAAACCGACCGATTCTTCCCCCAAAACGAAAACGCCCAAGACTCCAATCTGAGTCTTGGGACGTCCGTCGAACAGCCCTCCCCCGAAGTCTGCTCAAAACAACTCTAACGTCTCGGCCGGTGCGGTGTGAATGGCACTAATGGGCTACTTGGATACCTCGCGTCGAACTTGACGGAGGCTATGCCCCGCCGCGTCAAACAAGCGGGCTCGCCTGCAAAACTATTCGGGTTTCTTTTCCCCAGCGATTTTCTTGGCGATCTCTTCCATCAGCTTGGGTTTGAGTTCCGCCAGAACGCTGTCCACGATGCTGGCAATTGCGGTGGGATTGGAAGGTTTAGGCGCCTCTTCGGCGTGAATGTCGGCCTTGGTGTCGGCCGAATGCTGGCTGGGAAGCATGCTGTTCAGGGTGGCCGCGGCTGCTTCGCTAATTTGCTCGGCGACCGGCGAATTTAAAACTGTCTCGCGAACGTTCTGCCACTGCTCCCACGCTGCCGCGAGTCGCTGCTTGTTCCCGGCGTCGTTCGCGGAGGAATTGATCTCCGCCGCTTTCTCAACAAGGCCGCGCGCGTCTGTAACTGTCGCTTCCGCTGAGGCGCCCATGGACGCCGCCGCGGCATAAGCTTCCTGCTTCAATTGCGCAACTGCTTCGGTAGTCTCGCGTTCGGAGGAACGAATTTCCGCAGGCTGAGAGATTTCAGATGCAACCGCCGATGCCGCCGCGGGAGCTTCCGCCGGAACCACAGCCTCTACTGAAACCGGCTTTTCTTCCGAGAGCTTGGCTCCCGCCGCGTTTATCTCCACAACCTTTGTCTCCGCCGTCTTTTCCACCCCAGGCGAAACTGCTTCAACCACGGCAGGAACATTTGCGGCAACTTCCGCGATTTCTTTGATCTCCGCCGCCTTGTGTCCCGCGTCATACGCAGCGCTCGCGGCGAGCGATTTCTCCATCTCATGATCAAGCGCCACGGTCGCATCGTCGGCGCTGGTGGCAACTTCTTCGGCCACCCATCGCGGACCGCTCGAAACCGCCGCCTGATTCGTGACCACTGCCGCAGGAGCAACGCTGACAGCAGCATCATTCTTTACGTCCCGGTCGGCCGACGATGTAACAAGCACGGGGCCAGGAGTTGCGACCTTCTCTTCGGGAACTGTTTGCGCCGGTTTTGATTCCACCGGAACTTCGCGCGCAATTTCCACGGCTTTCGATTCCGCCGCTTCTTGCTTCTTCTCAACAACCGCAGCTTCGCTCTTCGGTGCAGCTTCTTCACTGCGAGTGGAAGAAGATTTTTCTTCCGCCGCCTTCGCGGCAACTTCTTCCGCAACATTTGAAGTCGCTACGGCGGGAACGATCTCTGGCTTCTGTTCGGCGGATGGCTTCTTGGAGGAATTCTCTCCCTGTCCAAAATCATCCGCTTCCAATCCCTCTGGACTGCGCCCTTTTCCTCCCGGTGGGATACTCAACCGGTTCTTCCATCCGGTGTCTTCGCCGGGATCAGCCATGCCCGCAGGCCGGCCCTTGCCGCTGCGTTGCGCATCTGCCAGGGGAACAATTTTGTCTTCAAGTTTGGTGAGCGCGGCCAGCAACTCGGTCGCTTCAAATGGTTTTACGATGAACGCATCCGCTCGTACGCGGCGCGCTTCTTCAGGTTTGAAAGGCTCCAGTTTTCCCACCGAAAGCAGGATGGGAATTCGCGCCGTTTCCGCCACTTCCTTCAGGCGCTGGCACACTTCCAGCCCGCCGTAACCCGGCATATATACGTCCAGAACAATCAAGTCGGGAGCTTGTTCGGAGACCTTCTTGAGCGCGGCAGAGCCGTTGTTGACGGTTATGACTTCATAACCGGCATCGCTAAGAATTCTCCGTCCCATGTTCTGGGCGGTCACGCTATCGTCGGCGAGCAGGATTCTCCGGGCCAAGGTTTGTCCTTAATAGTAAAGGGGAGATAGCGCGAAGGTAACTGGTATCGGAAGCTAAGTCAATGAGGAGTACGGGGTAACCTGGTTACCTCGGTTCAGTTACGAACGGGTAATGAATTTGATACTACCTTCCGCCAGGCACCCCAGGAATCCCGTGTTACCTCGTTTAAAAGGGAAGGACCTTCTTCAACCCTTTCTTTTTGTTCTTCTTACTGGATGAAAACACGCTGTCATCGGCGGTTTGCTGGCTGGAGGTCGCAGTGTTTCCCGCTTGCGGCGTATTCCCACTCGACTGGATCTCGTTGACCTGCTGCGGAGGCGCAGCGGGAGCATTATCATTCGCGACGTTCGGCTTAAGCTCGTTCGGATCAGCCTTGTCCGGAACGTTGGGCTTCAATTCGCCCGCTCCGGAATTGTTGGCCGCCGTAGACCCTGCCGTTGAAGCCCCGGCGCTGGGATCCCCGGCATTGGCCGAAGGAGTTGAGTCTGGCGTAGGCGCAGCGCTGTTAGGATCGCCCGGTGGCGCGTCAGAGCGCGGCACAGCATCGCTCGCAGGCGCATCTCCGTGACCGATAATCGTCGCGGCTGCAGCGTTGTTGCCTTCGCCCGCCGGTTTCAGTCCTACAGCGACCTCTTCCTTGATCACCTGGGTCGCGCTTACGGGCTTGGGATCAACCAGAGTGGGATCCCCTACTTTGGCCGCGCTTGACGTACTCGGATGGTGGCTGAACCCGTCTTTAAAAGTTTCTATCCATGTCGGGTCAGCTCTGCTCGCCTCTTCCGCACGGTTCTGCGCTACGGCAGCAATCGTAGGATGAGGAACGGTCTGGTGCAACGCTTCCAGGCGCGCTTTGGCATCCAGCGCGCGGTTCATCACTGGATAGCGTGTCAATATTTTGGAATAGGCGTCCGTTGCCTGGGCCGTCAATTTGTCCAGCATCGCCGCCTTTTCGGCTTCCGCTCTGGCGCCGACGGCCTGCATTTGCTGCACCCTCGCCATCTCGCCTTCATACGATTGGCCCAGCAGATATAAGGCCTCGTCCGCCTTGCTGTACAGCGGATACGTGTCCACCATGGAGCGCAGCCGGGCGATCGCCGCTGGATATGCGCCTTCAAAATAGTAAAAATGGCCTACCCGGAACTCGCGCTCGGCAAGCACTTCCTGCACAATGCGCAGCTTCTGTTTTGCCAGGGCCACCATCTTCGCGTTGTCCGGATACTGCATGATGACCTTGCGGTATTCTTCTTCCGCGCGCATCGCATGCGTGTAGTCCCGGTCCGGCTTTTCCATTTCGTTGAAGTGGATGTTGGCGATCTTCAGCTGCGCCTCGGCAGCTTCCGGCATGTTCGGGAAGAATGTGATGAAGTCGTCGTACTCCGCTTCCGCCTGCGCCATGGACGCCGCGCCGCCTTCCGCGTACCAGGAATCTCCAAGCGCTAACTTCGCGCGCGCAAGAAATTCGGAGTCAGGATACGTGTTGATCAAGGTCTGCAGCGTCATGCGCGCCACGTCGAACTGATTGTGCTTCATCGCGTTCATCGAGCGATCAAACAGCACCTTGTCCGGCTGCTTGGAGTCCACGTCCGCAATAGGGTTGCTGACTTTTTTGTTAGTGCACGCGACGGCAAAAGCCAGAACTCCCAAAAGCACCACAACCGGAATACGACGTAACATAGAAACCTCAGAATTGAATTGAAGCTCGCAATTACCCCGGGGCTGATTCCCAGGGACATCGACCGTTCTAGACGAAAACAGCGGCAGGCAAGCCTGCCTGGCGGCCCTCAGACTTTCTGCAACGTTGCCTCGGTTGCAGCCTTCAATAATTTTTGGGCATTACTCTTTGGATCGCCGTGGCCGAATACGGCGTTGCCCGCCACCAGAATTTCTACTCCGGCCTTTACAACCTCGCCAACAGTCGTGGTGGAAATTCCTCCATCTACCTCAATGCGATAATTGAGCCGGCGCTCTTCTCTCAGTTGCACGAGGCGCCTGATCTTGTGCAAGGAACCAGGAATAAACTCCTGGGCGCCAAATCCCGGATTCACCGACATAACCAGCACGTAATCAACAATATCGAGCACTTCGCTCAGCATCTCAACTGGAGTAGCCGGGTTCACCACCACTCCAGCCAGGCAATCATGGCTCTTGATCAAATGCAGCGTTCGGTTCAGGTGGCGGCAGGCTTCCTGATGCACTGAAATCCAGTCAGCCCCGGCTTCGGCAAATTCCGGAATGAACTGGTCGGGATTCTCGATCATCAAGTGGCAATCGAGCGGCAGCTTGGTCGCCTTCCGTAGTGACCGCACAACCGGCGGCCCAACCGTCATGTTGGGCACGAAGTGCCCGTCCATAATGTCAACGTGAATTAAGGAAGCTCCGCCCTCGCTCGCCGCGTGGATCTGCTCCGCAAGCCGTGCAAAATCAGCCGATAAAATCGAGGGTGCTAGCTCTACCACCTGGGCCCCACGGGGAACACAAATATCCCAAATTCTAACACGCCGGCAGCGCCAAATCCCTGCCAAAACCCATTCAGATACAGGGCCTTATTGAGTCGGGACCTTTACTTGGTATCTTCCCTTAGGTGAAACTTCCAGCTTTTCTCCTAGCTTCATATAAGGCTCAAGCACCGCGGGTTTATTCCACTCCATGTCCCATCCATTGGCAATTGCCAGCACAGTATATTTCCCGGGAACAACAGACGGCAGCGTGAAGGTGCCGTCGCTGTCGCTCTGGTCCCGGCGAAATAATTCAATGTTGCGCACCGGATCATCCGGCACAAGCACAATCATCGCGCCTGCCAGCGGCTTGTCCTTCCATTCCGCCACGCCATTGACTTCGCCGAGCGCCGTGGACATCGCAATCGCCAACTGCACCTGCGTTCCTTTCTGGATTGTCACGATTCCCTTGTTTACCGTCGCTCCGGACGCCAAAAGTCCCGTCACAGTCGCATGCGGCACGTTGTACACGTAAACTTCATAATCGCCGGATTTTATCTCCGGCGAATCAATCTGGAATTTCCCTTTGTCCCGAACCTGCGCTCGTAGGTCCACATGCGCGGCGCGGTTGTAGAGCTGCACCATGGCCGAGGCTGGCGCGAGTTCGCCATCCACCGCCACCACTCCGTGGATGGAAATCGCCGGCGGTTGTTGCGATGAATCAATACTCTCGTTTTCCGTTGCATCCACATCCTGCACCCAGGAGCGGCGGTGCGTTTTTCCGTAGGTGCTGATGTTGACGGCATAGTTGCCGGGCGCAGCGCCTGTAATGACTACATTTCCGTGACCGTCCGGCGCGCTTTGGCTTTGCACCGGAATGCCGGTGGTCCCAAAAACATTTTCCGTTAAGTTCGCGCCTATGCCTGACGAAGAATCCTCGCCGGTATAAATTCGCAAATGCACAGCCGGGACCGTAGCGAGCGACAGGTCTGCTTCAACCCGATCGCCCGCCTTTAGCGCCAGCGGCATCGCCGCGTTTGCATCGGTCACTCCGGGATAATAAGTAATGGGATAAGCGACATCGAGTGGTCCGTTCTGGTCCGGCTCCTCAATCTGTTCGGTCCTCGTTTGGCCATCCGGCGAACGATAAATGCGGTATCGCTGGCCGGGAGGAGTCGCATACCAGGGCCTCGCCGACACAACCACAAAATACGTACCCGGCTGCAATTGTCCGAACAGGTAACGTCCTTGATCGTCCGTGGAAGCGTCTTCGACCCGGATGGTTTCCTCGTTTCCAGTTTCGTTTTCCTGCCTGAAGAGCATCACATCGGCGTTGCGAACCGCTTCATTCTGGTCGTCCACTACGATGCCCGCGATTTTGGCATCCGGCCGCAATCGAAACATTAGATTTTCGGAATCAAGCCCCAGTCCCACGGCAATTGCCGTCGAATATTGAAAATGCTGGTTGAAGCTTTGCTGCGAGTAGCCTCTCCGCTTGCCGACAAGCAGGTATTTTCCCGCTGCAAGATTTTCAAAGTGGAAGAGGCCATCCTCACCCGTAACCATCGTTGCCGTGGATGCAGGCTTCTTCGTGTCAGCGATCGTTACTTCGACCTGCGCCAGTTTTTGTCCTCCCGTCGCGCTCACCACTGTGCCTGCAATGCGAAATCCTGAATGCGATTGCCGCGCAGGCACACTCTGTTGCGCGAACACGGAAACCGCCAGCGCCAATTGGATGAGGACCACTCGCGGCAGCATGAGAATTACTCCGGTTCACCCTTCACGATTTCCAGATTCAATTCTTCTTTCTGATTCGGTTGCAGAACAACGTGCTGCGCCTTCGACAAATACGGCCGCAGCGCGTCAGGATTTGTGTACTCAAGGTCCTCGGCGTGGTCGAGCGCCAGCACAGCGTAGTCACCGGGCGCAAGCACCGGCATAAAGTAGTCGCCGCCGCGACTCACGGAAATTGCCTTTGTCCCCAAGGGACGCCCCTCGGGAATGATCAGCACAGTACCTTCTGCCGGTTTCCCATCGGACGAAACCGTCCCATTGATTTGCGCCGGATCATTGCGAATGACCACGGAAATGGGAGGCGGCTGCACTCCAACTCCAATTGTCAACTCGTCATGCAGCAAATCAAGGCTGCCGCACTGCGCTGAGACCACATACCATCGTCCACCCGCGGAGATCTCGGCGCTGTACCGCCCCGGTTCAACATTCTGAATTTCCTGAATCGGCCTGCCTGCGGCCATCCGGAAATTGGAAAAATACTGATGATTTTCCGCCAACGAGCTGCCGTCTCGTAAGCGAACCTGAACAGAACTCCCGTCGTTGGCACCCACTTGAATTGACCTGCCATTCAATGTCGTAACCGTAGTCGAACGGGTGACGTTACCTGCATCTGGCGCGACCGCTTCCTTTTGCACTTCCACTGGGATGGACGCAGTCGGAGCGAGATTCAACTGCAATCCCGTAATGTCGGCGCTGATGTTCAGCGGTACGCTTGTCATCATCTGCTGCGTATTCACCGGGTAATTTTCTGCCTTCAACAGATACGCGCCGCCGGGGGCCATGGTTTCAAATCCACCCGTTGCTGGTTCGTAGTGGACGGGAAACTGCGCTACTTCTCCCACGGAATTGAGAAACTGGAGGTTTGTTCCCTGAACAGGGGCGCCAACGATGGTGCCTGAAATTTTGAACAGCCGCGTCGTCTTTAAAGAAAAATCTGCTTCGGTATGGTCGCCCGCGGAAATCCTGATGGGCGCCGCGCCCGAAAGTTCTCCCGCCTGCGGATAAAACGTTTCCGCATATCCCAGCTCGAATTGTCGGGAAGTTTGGGGTACCCCCGTCTCCTGCGTCCAGCTTGGCCCGGCGGAAACGTAGTACGCGCCAGCGGGAAGGCCGGATATGCGGAATTCCCCATCGTCATTCGTGGTTGTCTGGCCCGGCACCACCCACTGCCGCCGTCCCTCAATCACTTCTTGCGCCATGAGTTTGACGGGAAGATTCGGGACCGGCTCCCCATTCGATTCAACTCGGCCGTAGACAATTCCTTCAGGAATCAGCTTCAGCGTGATCGGCGCACTGTCCGGTCCAATCTCAACCGACCGGGGTTGATAGGAGTGGTTGAGTCGGAGGTGACGTTCCTGCTCATTCAAAAATCCCGGCTTAGTCACATTTACGGTTGTGCTGCCTTTGGGCAAGCCATCAAATTCAAACTTGCCCTCCATGTCTGTCAACGCCGCATGCAGGCCGTCAGTTACCAAAGCACGGCGCACGGGCTCTCCGGTGATGGAATTCACTACCGTACCGATTATTTTGTAATTACCTTGGGGAGGGAAATCTTCAATGGCTTCTTGCGCGGCGGCATTCGCGCGATGAAAGACCAGTGCCGAACACACCGCGATGAACAAAAGCGGGCGCACGCGCAGTCTGCAATGGAAGATCAAAACCTGTAAGCCTCTCTGCTATTAGACACACAGGACGCAGGATTTGCCGTATGAATTATGCAGAGGAGGCGTGGTTCTTTTAATTACCTCCCTGCAATTCCTTGGCGGTGGGATGGTGTAACAGTTGGACCCAGCGCTGCATGATCGCCGGACGCGTGGCCGCCGGATGGTTTCCATACCACAGCACCACGCCGCCAATGGCCAAAAGCGAGAGCAGCCCCGCATCGAGGATCCAGCGGTAATTCTTGGCGGCGGTTGCCGGCGCTGCGGCTGATGCTTCCGTGCCCTCCGGCGCGACGGAAATGATTGAAATCGGCGCTGCCGGGTGCCGCTCTCTGGCCCGCCAGCTTCCGAAAACCACAAGAAGATTTGTTGCCAGGATCACCGCAAAGGCCAGCCCCGGAAGAAACGCCAGATCTTTCCCTGCCGCTTCTGTAGCTTCCAGAGCGAGCACAACCGTGATGAGGCCGCGGGGCAGCATCCACAAAATCGCGTCGCGTCCGCTGGGGCTGATGTCGCGCCACGCCCAGCGGCTCATCTGAATCGAAATCCATCGCGCAACAAATATCCCGCCAAGCGTCCCCGCGATGAGCAGTGAATGGTGCCGGAACATTCCAATGTCGGCAATCAGGCCGATGAGTACGAAGAAGAACGTCCGCATCAAAAAGGCCAGCTCGGAATGGAAGGTAAGCAGCGACTGGTGCGACTGCGAGCCAAGCCCCAGTCCGAGACTGCCCACCACGTCAGGATCAATGCCGGGGAAGTTCGCCAGCGTCAGGCCGAACATAAGTACGGCAATCAGGCCGTTCGCGCCCAGCGCTTCCATGCCCGCATACAGCACCAGCACAATGGAAAACGTAAGCACCTGCCAGAACCGCTGCTCTGAAAGCACGCGCAGCAGCCGCGACCACAGCACTCCCACAATCACCGCGAACAGTGTGGCGACGCCAACCTGATTGAGGATTCCGCTCAACACTCCTTTCGCGATGGAGCCGTGGCTTTCCAACTTCATCGAGATGAGCAGCCCGACCGTGAGCACGGCCAGCACGTCTCCCCAGGAAGCTTCCAGCATCAGCGTAATCCGCGCCGGCTCCTCGGTTTGCATTTGCTGCAAGACAGGAAGGACGACCGTGCTGCTGGTGCAACCAAGGGCCGCGCCCGCCAGCAGCCCCGAGGTCAGGGACACTCCCAGGCCTTTGCATACGATGAGCGTTACCAGAGCGGTGCTAAAGATGTAAGCAAGAACGGCGAGCAGCAGGCTGCCGCGAAAGTGGCGGAGCGTTTCTCGAAGATCGAGTTCCAGTCCACCTTCAAAAAGCACCAGGATGATGGCGATGGTGCCGAGGAAATTCGTGGCGCTGGAAAAGCGCTCCGCGTTGACTAAATGCGTGGCCGGCCCAAGCACCACGCCCAGCGCCATGAGAAGAATGATGTCAGGGATGCGGGTAAGGCTGAAGATGCGGTTGGCGACGAAGGCCAGCACCAGCAAGCCGCCGATCAACCCGAGAATAAATACTGTTGGCATCTGTGTTCGTTTTCTTCTTTTCTGCCGTCACAGTGTACCCGCTCGCGCACGAGCCAGACGAAATAGTTAGGCGCTGTTCGCGTCGTTCTTCGCTTCGATACGTCCTTCGGCGCCTTCATGCCGGGAAGTGCCTCATGTCTCGCCGTTTTTCGAGACGTGGATCAGCAAAATCGAAGTGCCGTTTCACCTTCTGACATTTGTCACCGAAGCTGCATGACAACCTCTACTTGCCACCAAACTCTTCGTCGAGCATGATGCAACAGTTCACAGGAGAACAGAATGAAACGAATCGCAAGCATTGCCCTTGGCCTGATGTTGCTTTCCGCAGTCGCGGTCGCTCAAATGACCCCACCCACGCCAGCCCCCGAACTCAAAAAACTCGATTACTTCGTTGGAAATTGGAGCACTGAAGCTACCGTTGCAGCAGGACCATGGGGCGCTGGTGGAAAATTCAGCGATTCAGACCACGTCGAGTGGATGAAGGGCGGCTTCTATCTCCTCAGCCATTCCGATTTTTCTTTGCCATCAGAGATTGGCGGGACAGGGACTTCACTCTCTATTATCGGTTACGACGCTAACAAAAAGGTTTATACAGAGGAGCGATTTGACAGCACCGGGCGGCATGTTGTGATGACGGGCACTCTGAGCGGGAATACCCTGGTCTGGACCGGCGTAAATGACTACAACGGAATGCAGATCACATCGCGTTTTACCATCCAAATGTCGCCCGCCTCTTACACTATAAAGTATGAAGTCTCTGCAGATGGCGGCGCGAACTGGTTGCCCTTCTACGAAGGCAAAGTCACAAAAAAGTAGCGGATTGTCTCACGAAAGCAGGCGGGGTGCTACTGTCTGCTTTTCCTGCTCTCAAATGTAATTCGTGACCCTCGCTTCACATTAAAGGGCGCATGCTACTCTCGTTTCATGGCAGCGTCGCCTTCATTTATTTCCGCCGCATTCAGCATGGGCGCAGTCTTCGCGTGGGGCGGCGGAGATTTCCTTGGCGGCTTTGCCTCCCGGCGCGCCAATCCAACTTTTCTTGCGGCGATCGTTTACGGCAGCGGCCTGATTTTTATGACCGCGCTGGCTTTGCTCAACCATTCCGCACTTCCTTCTCATCGCGCAATGCTCTGGGCGTTGGCCGCGGGATGCTTTGCGGGAATGTCGCTGGCGAATTTTTATCGGGCGCTGTCGCTGGGATCGATGGGAATTGCCGCGCCGCTCACGGCAGTACTCGCGGCGGCAATTCCTGCCGTGGTCGGAATCCTAACCGAGGGCTTGCCAAACGCCGTGCAGGTTGCCGGTTTTCTTCTCGCTGCTCTGGGAATTTGGCTGATTTCGCGCCCGGAAGGCGGCACCGAGACCAAAGGGCTTGGACTTGCGGTAATGGCTGGTTTCGGGTTTGCGGCGTTTTTTTTATGCATTAAGCAGGCAGGCAACGGCTCTGCTTTGTGGATCGCGGACCTTTCGCGCGTGACCTCGCTCGTGGTTACTGCTCTTGTCGTACTATTCAGCCGGACGTCATTTGAACTGCCCCGTGCAAGTCTGATCGCCGTAATTTTTGCCGGTTTTTTAGACGTAATCGGCAGTGTGTTCTTTGTGCGCGCCACCCAGACTGGAAGATTGGACGCCGCCGTCATCCTCTGTTCTCTCTATCCGGCAATCACGGTGCTGCTGGCGCGAATTTTCCTAAAGGAGCGCTTCACCCGCTGGAAAGTTGCAGGCATTGTTGCGGCGCTGGCTGCGGTGCCGATGATTGCTGTGCTGTAGCAGACTCTGTAGTCGCTGCACAAGACTCGGCGCTACATGAGTCCCGGCGCTTATGTTTCGTCTTGCCTGTCCCTTTTGATCACTCCCCACAGTCCAATCGCACTGCTACCATCTTTGCCATGGCTCTGCTTGAAATCAAAAACCTAACCAAGACCTTCCCGCTGGGAGAATCCATCTTTGGAGGCGGAGCGTCCGGCGAAGTTCGCGCCGTTGACGATGTGTCGTTCGACATCGCGCAAGGGGAAACTCTGGGACTGGTCGGCGAGTCTGGGTCAGGGAAGAGCACGCTAGGGCGCCTGGTACTCCGGCTGATCGAGCCCACCACGGGCAGCATCCGTTATGAAGGCCGCGACCTGCTCGCGGCAAACCATGCAGAAATGCGCCGCCTGCGACGCGACATGCAGATCATTTTTCAGGACCCGTTCGGTTCGCTCGATCCCCGCATGCG
>Ga0134125_10000437_pt1 | contig 56395 bp, 50 predicted proteins | sample KB31751_FD_96464 | JGI IMG/M metagenome (GOLD analysis project Ga0134125, IMG submission 96464) | Terrestrial soil microbial communities with excess Nitrogen fertilizer from Kellogg Biological Station, Michigan, USA - KB3-175-1 | ecosystem: Environmental > Terrestrial > Soil > Unclassified ... | reverse complement strand
CCAACCGGGCTGCGCTACTGCATGAACTCCGCGTCGCTGAACTTCCTGCCGCGCGTGAAGGCTTAAGCACCGAACTTGTCGAGCGTCTCGCCGGTGACGCGATATTTGGTCCACTCCTCCATCGGCACGGCGCCGAGGCTTTTGTAGAATCCGATCGCGGACGTATTCCAGTCGAGCACTTCCCACTCGAAGCGCCCGCAATCTCTTTCCTTTGCAATTTTCCCCACGCGGGTGAGCAGCGCGCGCCCCACTCCCCTGCCCCGGAACTCCGGCTTTACGAACAGGTCTTCGAGAAAGATGCCGGGCTTCGCGAGGAACGTCGAATAGTTCTGGAAGAACAGCGCGAAGCCAGCGCATTCATCGCCCACGCGGCCCAGCAGAACTTCGGCCGCGGGATGTTGTCCGAAGAGCGTCATCCGCAGCTTTTCTTCAGTAGCAGTCACCTGATCGCTGAGCTTTTCATATTCAGCGAGGCCGCGAATCAATTCCAGAATGACCGGCACATCGGCCGCGGTGGCTTCCACAATCCGGATTTCGGCCTTCAAATCGATTCCTCCAGAACGCGCTTCAGTTCTTCGCGCGGCAATTGCACCGGGTTGCCTTTCATGCTGCTGGCCTTCGACGCTTTCTCGACGATGTCGTCCACATGCACGGCGCTGATCCCGTACTGACCAAGACCCGGAATCCCGAGCGCCTGGACCAGATCCCGCACCCACGCAATGCCGTCTTCCGCGCGCGCATTCTCGTTGCCCGTCAGAATAGCGGCGATTTCGCGATAGCGGCCGGGCGCGGCGCCCGCCCGGAAATTGGCCGCCATGCCGTACGGCAGAACTGCCGCGCAGACCGCGCCATGCGGCGCATCGAACATGCCGCCGATGGGACCGGCGAATCCATGGACGACACCCAGTCCGGCGTTCGCCAGCGCGAGTCCGCCGAGCAGGCTCGCGTATGACATGCCGGCGCGCGCCACCGCGTCCGCGCCGTTCCGATAAGCCGCTGCGAGACTCCGCTTCACCGCGCGCAATCCATCGAGGCAGAAAGCATCGGTTATCGGATTCGCTTTCGCGGAGACATAAGGCTCGATGAGCTGCGTAAGCGCGTCGAGCCCGGTGCTCGCCGTGAGTGCAGGCGGTAGACCCATGGTGAGCTGCGGATCGACAATCGCAACGCGCGGCAGCATCAACGGGCTGCGGAGGCTCACCTTCACGCGGTGCCGCGGCGACGCGAGCACGGCATTGCGCGTTACTTCAGAGCCGGTACCGGCTGTTGTCGGAACCGCAAGCATCGGAAACGGACCATTTGGAATTGCTTTGCCCGCTCCGATCACTTCGAGATAATCCAGCGCATCGCCTGGGTTCGCCGCCATCGCGGCAATCGCCTTGCCCGCGTCAATGGCGCTGCCGCCGCCGATCGCAATCACCAATTCGCATCCCGAAGCGGTAAACAGCGCCGCGGCTTCGCGTACGAGATCGACGGTGGGCTCGCCCAGCACGCCGAACAGCGTACAGTTCAAACCCGCCCCTTCGAGATCATTGATTACGCCGGCATGGCGGATCTTGTCGCCGCCCGTGACCACGAACGCACGTCGTCCCATCCCGCGCGCTAACACGCCCAGTTCCGCGACCGTTCCCGGGCCGAAGATAATCCGGCCCGCGGCAGCAAACTCAAACCGCACTACCAGCCCTCATCGCCCGGAAACAAATTTTCGTACTTCGCGCCCCGGCGCGGCGCCGCCATCATGTCAGCCACGGTATCGCGCCACTTCGCATAGTGAGCCGTCTCTTTATGCTTCGCGGCGGCGGCAGCATCGCGATAGACCTCGACCAGCACGAATTGCGACGGATTTTCCGCTTCACGAATCACATCGAAGCGCGCGATGCCGGCTTCCTGCACGCTGTTGCGCGCATTTTCGAGTGATGCCGCGATGAACGCGTCTTCCGTTCCGGGTTTGACCTGAATATGAACGTGGACGATATACATATCGTTCCTATGATCTATCATGCCGCCGGCGCGACCGCATAAGCGATCCTGTTGGATTGGACGCGTACGCCGCATTCCGCTACCGGGACTTCCGGTTTCTGCTGGCCAGCCATGCTCTGGCGAATCTCGGCCTGCAGATGTTATCGGTCGCGGTGAGCTGGGATCTCTATCTCGAGACGCATTCGGCCAAGGTGCTGGGCGCGGTCGGCCTGGTGCAAATCGTGCCGGCGTTCGCGTTCGCGCTGGTGGCCGGCCATGTTGCCGACCGTCACAACCGTCGCCACATCATGCTGGCGGCGCAGAGTCTGACAGCGTTCGCCTCGCTGCTGCTGGCGGCAGGTGTTCACAGTGTGGCGGGAATCTACGCCTGCCTGTTTCTGATCTCGGTCACTCGTACGTTTCAGATGCCGATCCGCGGCGCGCTCGTGCCGGAGATCGTCCCCACGGAAATTGTCCCGAACGCGGTCACCTGGACCGCGACCATGTTCGAAACCGCCAATGTCGGCGGGCCCGCGCTCGCCGGCATCATGCTGGCCATGATGAACAGCCGCGTGGTCTATACATTTCAGATGGTCTGCGCCCTGGTGGTACTGGTCTGTCTGAGTCAGATCAATTTCGATCGAAAGCATGAGCTCCAGCCCGGCTCGCCGCTCGAAGGACTGCGCTTTATACGCGATAACAAGCTGATTCTGTCGGCGGTATCGCTCGATCTGTTCGCTTATCTTTTTGGCGGCGCCACCGCCCTTCTGCCGATCTTCGCGGTTGACATTCTGCATGGCGGCGCCACCGCGCTTGGCTGGCTGCGGGCCGCTCCGTCGGTGGGCGCGATCCTGATGGCCGTGACCATCGCGCATCTGCCGCACATCCGCCGCGCCGGACCAGTGTTGCTTTGGAGCGTAGCGGGATTCGGACTGGCGACTGTTGCCTTCGCGGTTTCGCGGAACCTGTGGCTCTCCTGCGCGATGCTGGCGCTGACCGGGGCGTTCGACAACGTGAGTGTCGTGCTGCGCCAGAGCGTGCTGCAAACGAAGACGCCCGATTTCGTGCGCGGCCGCGTGATGGCTGTCAACAGCATCTTCGTCAACTGCTCGAATTCGCTGGGCGCGGCCGAATCCGGCTGGACGGCCGCCTGGTTCGGCGCGATTCCCAGTGTCGCCGGTGGCGGGTTCGCGGCGATCGCGGTAGTGATCCTGATCGCCGCGCTCTCGCCTTCACTACGCAACTGGCGTCAGTAGCCAAGAAAAAGGCTGGCGCGATTCGCTCGCGCCAGCCCTTTTGTTTTGCCTGTTTGGTCTTGCTGAGAGAAAGGTTAGAAGCCAGCCTTCGGAGCGGCAGGCACCGCGCCGCCCGCGGCGGGGAGGATCTTGATTTCCGCCCGCTGGAAGCCGAACTTGTGGCCGTTCTCGTCGATCAGGTTGATCTGGCAGGTGTAGACGCCTGTCGGCAGACTGGAGAGCGGCACCTGGAACCGGACCGGCAGCGTCTGTCCCCGCTGCGGAATGAATGTTTCGAGCCGCACCGGCTGCGACTGAGACATCTTGTTCTTCCCGCGGAAGAATGTCAGGATCGCGGCCACGCTCGGCTTCTGATCGGTACCGAGAACCGGATCGTAGACCTCCATGTACACATAGAGGTTCTGGTCTTTGCGGAACACGCGGGTGATGCTGGGAACGAGTTGCTGACCGTCTTCCACCAGCGGATTCGCATCCATCAGCTTGCTGTTCGGATCGGCTTTCGCGAGCGCGCCTTTCGTGGACTGTCGCTGGCTGCTGAGCACGATTGAGCTCGTCTTGATCGTGGCCGGCTGATCGGCGGCGAGATCCGGAATCACGAAGTTCTTTTCGTAAGTTCCCATCTTGCCGGTTTCGTTTTCGCGCGTCAGGAACTTGAGTTTGTAAGATCCCGGCGGTACCGCGAAGCCGGTATCGTAAGCAATGGCGCGGTTATTCAGCTCCGTCAGAGACGACTGTGCGAGCTGAATGGTAATCGTGTCGGCCACCTGGCTCTGGATCTGGTCTTTGCCGTTGCGAAGCTGAGCGACGAAGTCGAGATCGGTCTTCGCGTTGCCCTTACTCTTGGCGAGCGCGATTTCCGAACCCGGAATCTTCACGCTGAGCGGCACGAAGTAGCGGTCGCGCGCCAGCCGGAAATAATTCACTTCGGCGGCGAGCGTCAGGTCCGTAATGGGATCGCCCAGAATCAGAGCCTGTTCGAGCTGCGATTCCTTGTCGGCGGACGAGAATTTACTGAAGTCCTTCTCGGCGAAGTAGCCATGGCGGTAATCCAGTTTAGCCGAGGCCACGTCCGGCCTGTTCAGCTTGACCGCTACGGTACGGTACTTGCCGTCCAGCTTTCCGTTGGTGCTGTAGTAGCCCACGATGTAATAGCTGCCGATATCGTCGCGGGCCTGTTCGAGACCGCTCGTCAGATTGTTGTCTTCCGCGAAGAGACGTCCGCCGGTATCGGAGGCGAGCGTAGAGAGAGTTTCCTGCGACGTGTCGTTCGCCGCACCGCCACGTCCACCACCGCCGCTTTGGCTGCCGCCCGCGGAGAACAGGCTCGCGCCGCCGCGGCCGGAGCCGGTGCTGGCATCGCCGCCCGGCGCCGAAGCCGTCATGCCGCGCGCGTCAATCGGATTGATCGCGACATTCGACTTCTTGCAGACATTAACCGCCTTGATCAGCTCGGCCTGATTGTCGGTCCCGCTCTGCGTGATTCCACCGGAGAAATACATGAGCGCCTTCTTCTCCGGGAAGCTCGAAAGCATTTTGCACGATGTTTCAATCGTGGTCAGTTTCTTATCGACGTTGAAGATGTCGAATTCGGACTGGTCCGCGCTGAACGAATTATCGTCCGACGTATCGCCCGCGCCGAGCGTACCCGCCAGATCGCTGCCCTCACCGATGCGGAACTTCTTCACTGCCGCTTCAAGAGCGTCCTTGTCGTCGGTGAAATCCTGCGCGACTTCGAGAGGCCCGGTCGTCGAGATGAGAACCGTAACGAGGTCGGCCGGTTTCAGGCTGTTGTGGATGAAATCGACCGCGGTCTTCTGGACGCGAATCTGATCCGCGACCTCCAGCGTACTCATATCGAACAGCATGGCCACCAGACGGCGGTCCTGATAGCGGATCAGCGGCTTCGCGGCAGGCTTCGTTTCCGTTGCCGCGGCGGGCGCGGCAGGCGCTTTCGCGGCAGGCGCCGGTTGGGCCGTCTGTACAACGGTCGTGGCTACCGAAGCCGGTTTGGCCGGTGTTGCCTCAGCTTTCGTTGCGGGAACCGGAGGCGCCGTCTCGATATCCAGTTTCTGGAAATCGAATACCGCGACCTGCTGCGCTTTGCCATCTTCGGTCAGGGTGAAGTCGCCCTTCTTGAGATCTTCGACCGCCTTGCCACTCTTGTCCTTGACGCTCACGTCGACAATCACCAGAGTGGTGTTCGACGTGAAGGTCACAGGTCCCTGCTGCGCCGGCAGGACCGGTACGGCTATCGCGGCTACGAGTCCGAGCGCCAGTGCTTTCTTAATCATGCTGCTGTACCCCTCTTTGATTTCCTGGTAAATCGTTTTCCTGATAAACGATGGCATCAGAACGTGAACCTCGCCTGAGCCGAAACCGTTCTCATCTGGCCGTACGACTGAGGCGTACCGGGGACGAGAGTGGTGGAATTGATCGTGGTGACAATCGACTGCACCCCGGGATGGTTCAGCGGATTGTTCGCCCGGAACGAGATCTGGAGCCGATGCCGCTCGCCGATGCGGAACAGACGCATTGCTTCGGCGTTAATGGAGTAGTTCCAGATGCCGGGAATCGTGTTGCGGCCGGCGTTGCCATAGGTCAGCGTCGGTGTCGTGAATGCATCCGGGTTGAAGAAGCCTGTCCCGCCGCGCACCGGCAGTCCTGTCGCGTCAGCGCGCGTGGAATTCTGGACGCCCGTCTGCAGCGGATCACCCGCAATCGTCGCGGTGAACGGTGAGCCGGAGGTCAGGGTGTAGCCGCCGCCGATCTGCCAGTTGCGGAGTACCGAATAGACAAAGCCGCTCTTCTGGTTGTTGGCCAGCGTCTGGTAATTCCAGTTGGCACGAATCGTGTGGCGCGGATCGCTCGTCACGGCGCGTTCCGCCGCGAGATTGCGGTCATTCTGCACCACACCGCCGCCGAGGATCGACGAATCGGAGATACCCTTCTGGAGCGTGTAGGTCACGCTGCCGGAGAGACCGCGCGAGAAGCGCCGCGTCAACTGCAGTGAACCCGCGTTAGAGATGGAGTGGCCGATCGACTCATCCAGATTGATGCTGGTGGTCGCGGCGGGATACGGCAGCGTGACGCCGAAAGGCCGGTAGCGGTTCGGAGCCAGAATCATATCCATATCGGAACCCTTCACGCCGAAGTAACTGATCTGCGCCACATAGGAGCGTGCAAACGTGTACTGGATAATCGAGTTCCACTGCTGCACCATCGCCGGCCGGTAGTTCGGGTCCACCGCGTAGGTGTTGAGTATGCCCGCGCTGGTGGATGAGGCCAGCAGGCCATTCTGGAGAGTCAGGTCCGGAATCTGGGCCGAGCTGAGACTGAGAGTCTGGACAAACGGAGGCTGAACCGCCAGACGGCCGCCAAGCTGAGATAACGCGCCACCGTTAAACACGAGGCCATACCCGCCACGGATCACGACCGCGCGCTTCGACCAGGGCTTCCACGCGATACCGATGCGCGGCTGCACTGCCTTGTAAAACGGCTTCAGGATGCCGCTCGGGATCAGCCGCTGCGGATCGTAAGGATCCTGCTGGCCGGGCTGCACAACCGCAAGGGACGAGCCATCCGGGCTGAACTCGATGTTCGCCATGTGATCGTACTTCTCGGTCTGCGGCGCCGCGAACTCCCAGCGCAAACCACCGTTGATCGTGAAGGACGTGGTTACGCGCCAATCGTCGTTAAAGTAAGCGGCGAGCGTCTTCTGCCGGTAATAAAGATTATCGTTGCCGTTCAGGTACTTGTTGACCGACGCGTTGGTCGGCAGGCCGAGCAGGAAGTCCGCCAGATCGTAGCCGCTCTGATGATCTTTGGTGTTGGGAACACCGGGTTCCTGTGTTGCCTGACCGGAGAAGCTGAAGCTGCCGCGCGCCAGCTGCGATGTGAGCGAATTCGTTTGCCGCAGGGAAGCCTGCCCGCCGAACTGGAAGGTGTGGCTGCCGCGCGTCCAGGAAATCGAATCGCCCAGGTTGTAGGTGGTCGAGTGCAGAGCGGTGGGCGTCCCGTCATTCAGGGCCGTGAAGTTCGTGAAGCTGACGGTCGGCGGGCCGAAGGTATCCGGCGTGGCCAGCACACCGTTAATCCCGAGATCGCCTGCGATATTCGCGCCGTTCGAGAAGTACGATGAGTTCACAATCACATTGCGATTCGCCGAGATCTGGAGGTTGTTCACCATGGTCGGGCGCAGCGTGCGCGAGTAGGAGACGGACATGTTGCTGCCATCGCCATGGGTCGGATCAATGTAGCCGAAGTTCTGGATCTGCGAAGAGTCGCGGCTCTGGTGCGAGAAATTGACGTTCACGCGATCCCGCGCGGTGATCGGGATAGTCACCTGGCCGTTGACGTTGGTGTTGTTATTCGGATTGTTCCGAATGAGCTGATAGTTGTTCTTCAGGCCGCTGCCTGTCGGGAGCGGGAACAGGTTCAGCAGACCCGCCGCCGCGGTATCGATGCGGCTCTGCGGAATGATATTGTTCGCGAAGGGCGTGCCGGTCAGCGGATCGTAAATCACGATCGGCACGGCGTTCCCGAGCAGGCTGGAGAAATCGCCGCCGCGCAGATCAGCGGTGGGCAGGCTCGAGGTCGGATTCGATCCGTTGCGGTTACGCGCGCCGCTCACATTGAGATTCCAGCGCGAGTTCCGGATGTTGATTTTGGTTTTCGGGACCATGATGGGTCCGCCAAGCGTGAAGCCCAACTGGTTTTCAGCCGTCGAGGCTTTCACAGGCTGTATGGTCGAGGTCGCAAACGAGTAGGGCCGCGCGTTGAGCGCCGAATTCTGGAAATTGTAGTTGAGGCTGGCCTGCCATTGCGGGCCGCGTCCACGGCCGGCGCGATTGCCGAATGCTGTCACGCCATTGGGGCCGCGGCCTGCACGTCCACCGGGGCCACCGAAGCCGCCGCCACGTCCGCCGCCGAAGCCGCCGGGACCGCCAGGGCCGCCGAAGCCACCACCGCCGCGACCGCCGCCACCTGGGCCGCCGAAGCCGCCGCCCGGTCCACCAGGGCCGCCACGTCCACCGGGTCCACCTTCAGCGAACCCACCACGGTCACCGCCGCGGCCACCGCCGAAGTCACCGCCGGGTCCACCAGGACCACCGAAACCGAAACTCCCGGGACCGCCCGGGCCAAAACCGAAGCCGTCGCCGGGCTGCGCCTGAACGCCCTGGCTCAGGGTGCCGTTCACCGTGTAGGCATCGCCGGCACCGGTGCCGCCGTTCGTATCCTGGGCGATGGTCGGGGAGTCCGAACCAATCGCATCCTCATTCTGGGTCAGGCTGAGAGCCTGGAAGCCGCCGCCCTGCGGAGCGGCGCCGCGGCCACCCTGCTGATTGCGGGCATTCTGCTGTCCGTTGCGGCCGCCGCGACCGGGACCCTGCTGGTTGCCGGTCAGGCTGGGGCGCTGACCGAGGTCGACCGGCGCGGCAGGAACCGCCGCGGGAGGCGCGGCAACCGGCGCGGGGGCCGGGGGCGCGGGCTTGTCGCCGGGGGCCACCGGAACCGAGGCGCGTTGCTGGAGCTTGAGATCAAAACCGAGAGGGGTTGCCGAGGCTGCTGCTTCCTTCTCCTGCGGCTCGAAGCCGAAGATCAGGATCGTGTACTTACAAGGCGTGGAAGGCAGCCCGCCGATTTCAAACCGCCCCGCATCGTCGGTCACGGTGGAGATCTTGTCGGTCCCGCACTGAACCGCCACAGAAGCGCCGGGGATGGGCTGTCCGCCGGAACGGACGGTACCGGTCTGCACGTCGGCAGCGGCTACGCCCGCGAGTAAAAGCAAAGCGAGGCAGGATTTTCGAAGCATAGAAAGAGTTCCCTTCGGTTGGTGCACAGACTCAGTATAGGCGTGAAGTAAGTAAAATCATTTATCACTTGCAACCTTTTACAAATGAGCAACTTAAGCTTCATCGAGCTTTGCAGGAATTTACAAATCGAGGCTTGCCACCGGGCAAAAAATAAGGGCGAAACGGGTCGCATAAACGAACCCATTTCGCCCTTCGGCGTGAGGCCGGTAACTGATATGCGGGCCGGGATACGGCCAGAACGCGGCTACGGTGCTCCGAACGCGGCCAGGGTCAGAAACCTGCCTTGGGCGCGGCGGGCGTGGTGGCGGCGTTCTGGGCGGGAAGGACTTTGATTTCGGCCCTTTGGAAGCCGAACTTATGACCGTTTTCGTCGACCAGATTGATCTGCACGGTATAGACGCCGGTCGGTAACTTCGAAAGAGGCGCCATAAACTTCACCGGCAGCGTTTGACCGCGTTGTGGCAGGAACGTGTTGAGATAGACGGGCTCGGAATCGAACATCTTGTTCTTGCCGCGATAGAAGGAAAGCGTGGCTGCCACGCTCGGCTTCTGGTCGGCTCCGAGGGTCGGGTCATAGACCTCCATATAGACGTAGAGGTTTTGGTTTTTGCGAAACACGCGCGTGATGCTGGGGACGAGTTGCTGGCCATCTTCCACGAGCGGGCTGGCGGACTCGATTTTCAAATTCGGGTCCGCCTTGCCGACTGCCGCTTTGAGGGGCTGCCGCTGGCTGCTCAGCACGAGCGAACTGGTCTTGATCCTCGTGGGCTGATCGACCGCGAGGTCCGGGACATTGACGGTCTGCTCGTAAGTCCCCATCTTGCCGGTCTCGTTTTCGCGCATCAGGAACTTCAGCTTGTAAGTTCCCGGCGGCACGGCAAAGCCGGTGTCGTAGGCGATGGTTCCGTTATTGAGCTGGGTGAGCGATTGCTCCTGCAACTGGATGGTAATGCCATCGGCGACCTGGGCGGCGATCTGGTCCTTCGGCGTTCGCAACTGTCCAATGAAATCGAGACTGGTTTTGGCGTTACCCTTACTCTTGGCCAGCGCGATTTCCGAGCCTGGGATTTTAACGTTGAGGGGAACGAAATAACGGTCGCGCGCGAGCCGGAAGTAATTCACTTCGGCGGCGAGGGTCAGATCGGTAATCGGATCGCCGAGGATGAGCGCCTGCTGGAGCTGATCTTCCTTATCGGCCTCCGTGAATTTGCCAAATTCCTTATCGGCGAAGTAGCCGTGCCTGTATTCGAGTTTGGCGTTCGCCACGTCGGGGCGCGTGAGCTTCACGCTGACGGTGCGGTATTTGCCATCGGATTTGGAGTTCGTGCTGTAGTAGCCCAAAATGTAATAGCTCGAAATATCATCGCGGGCCTGCTCGAGGCCGCCAGCGATGTTGTTGTCTTCGGCGAACAGCTTGCCACCCGTATCGGAGGAAAGAGTAGCCAGCGTTTCCTGCGCGGTGTCATTAGCCGCGCCGCCACGGCCACCGCCTTTTCCGCCGCCGCTACCGGCCGCGCCCGCGGTAAACAGGCCGGTGCCGCTGCTGGATTTCGTCGTCGCATCGCCGCCGGGCGCGGACGCGGTCATACCGCGCGCGTCAACGGCATCGATCACAACATTGGATTTTTTGCAGACGTTGACGGCCTTGGTGAGTTCCGCCTGATTGTCGGTTCCGGACTGCTCGATGCCGCTCGAAAAGTAAATCAGGGCTTTCTTTTCCGGGAAGCTTGCGAGCAGCTTGCAGGAGGTTTCGATGGTGGTGAATTTCTTATCGACATTGAAAATGTCGAATTCGGACTGATCGGCACTGAAGGTATTGTCGTCCGAAGTGTCGCCGGCGCCGAGCGTATCGGCAAGATCGGAGCCTTCACCGATGTGGAACTTCTTGATGGCGGCTTCGAGCGAATCCCGGTCGTCGGTGAAGTCCTGCGCGATTTCGAGAGGGCCGGCGGTCGCGGTCATGATGGAAACCATGTCAGCGGGCTTCAGACTGTTGTGGATAAAATCGAGCGCGTTCTTCTGCACGCGGATCTGGTCGGCGACTTCCATGGTGCTCATGTCGAACAGCATGGCCACGAGGCGCTTGTCCTGGTAGCGGATGACCGGCTGCGCGGTGCCGGGTTTGGTGGCGACCGGCGCAGGTTTGGAAGCGGCCGGGGCAGGCGTCTGGATCACCGCGGCGGAAACGGAGGCGGGCTTGTCCTGGCTGGCGGCCGGTTTTGTTTCGGGCGCGGCGGCGGGCGGCGCTTCCAGATCGAGCTTCTGGAAATCGAAGACGGCGATTTGCTGCTGCTTGCCATCTTCGGTGAGCTGGAAATCGCCCTTCTTCAGATTGTCGACAACCTTGCCGGCCTTATCCTTTACTTCCACGTCAATGATCACGAGAGTGGTCTGAGTGGAGAACGTGACGGGCGCCTGAGCCGGAAGACTTCCCAGACTCATCAGGAAAACGAGTCCGAATACAACGAGCCGTTTCATAGTGCTTGATACCTTCTCTGACGAATCGAGCCTCATTTAGAAAGTAAACCTCGCCGATGCCCGCACGGTCCGCATATCGGCGGCGCGCGTGGCCAGACCGTAGGTGTAGTTGCCCACCTGCGTTCCAATGCCCGTGATGGAAACATGATTCAGCGGGTTCGAAGTGCTGAACGTAAATGCCAGGCGATGCCGCTCGCCGAAGCGGAACGTGCGCATAGCGGAGGCATTGATGCTGAAATTCACAATGCCGGGGATGGTGTTGCGGCCAGCCGTTCCGAAAGTGCCGGCCGGTACAAGTGCGAAAGCAGCCGTATTGAAGTAGCCGGAGCCATCATCGACCGGCAGGCCCGTGGCGTTGGCGCGGGTAGAGCCGGTGAGACCCGTGCCGGACGGGTCGCCGCCCACAGTAGCGGTGAAGGGCGTTCCGGAGTTGACATCGTAGGTGCCAGACAACTGCCAGCCGCGAAGCACTTTATAGATAAACTGGCTCTTCTGATTGCCGGCCAGCGACTGGTAATTGAACCTCACGGACAGATCCTGATGGGGCATCGGCATCACCGCGCGTTCGGCGGCGAGGTTGCCCTGAATCTCAACAATCGAGCTGCCGAAAGTCGTGGAGTCCGAAATGCCTTTCTGCAGCGCGTAAGTGACAGACGCGCCAATGCCGCGCGCGAAGCGGCGGGTCACCTGGAGCTGACCGGAATTGAAAGTCGAGTGACCAATCGAATCCTCCAGCGTGATGGTGGAAAGCAGATTCTGAATCGGAATACGGCTGTTGAGCGAACGGGCATCTCCGGGAGTTGCCCGGTTCGGACCTTCGACGATCAGGAGATGAGAGCCTTTATTCCCGAAATAGCTTCCCTGGACCACATAAGAACGGCCAATGGAATATTGAACGATCGCGTTCCACTGCTGCGACATGGCGGGCTGGAAATCGGGGGCCACCGAGAAGGAGTTGGTCAGGGTGCCGCTCGGAAGCGTGGGGAAACCGTTTTCGAGCGTAGGAACCTGCCCGGTCTGCGCCAGCGTCTGCTGGGGAGTCAGAGTGACGCTCTGAACAAACGGAGGCTGCGTCACCAGCCGGCTTCCCAGTGAGGCAATGGAGCCGCCATCATACCGGATTCCATAACCGGCGCGGATCACGATGGGGCGTTTGGTCCATGGTTTCGCCGCGATACCGATCTGCGGTTCAATCATCCGGTAGAACGGCTTGATCAGCCCATTGGGCACTTCGCCGTCATGGAAGCTGTAATTTTCGCCTGGCGTGACGAGGTGCGCCGCCGTCCCGTCCGGAGAATATTCGATGTTGGCCATGTGACCATACTTTTCGGTTTGCGGAAGATTGAGATCCCAGCGGAGGCCGCCGTTGACGGTGAACTTCGTGCTGGCACGGAAATCGTCATTGACATACGCCGCCACGGAGGACTGGCGGTAGTAGAACATGTCATTGCCGTTCAGATAATTCGTGATTGAAGTCTGAGCAGGAAGGCCAAGCAGGAAGTCGGCGAGATCGTAGCCAGTCGGATTTGCGAGCGACGAGACCGGGGATCCGTTCACGACCTGTTCTGTGTTGACGCCGCTGAACTGGAAATTACCGCGGGCATTGTTCGCGACCAGTGAATTCGACTGGCGCTTCGAACCGGTGGCGCCCACCTGGATCGTATGTTTGCCGATATTCTTTACGATCCGTTCCGTCAGGCTGTAGGTAAATGAGTGGTTGGTGGAAGGAGTTGAATCCGAGAGAGAGGCGAGGCCCGAACTACCCTGGAAGCTGAGAGTCGGCGGACCATAAGTCAGCGGGGTGGCCAGCACGCCGTTGATGCCGAGTTCCCCGGCGATGTTTTCGCCGTTCGAAAAGTAAGACAGGTTATTCGTGGTGTTGCGGTTCACCGACACTGAGAACGTATTCACCAGCGTTGGCTGGAGGGTGCGGGAGTAGGAAACCGACAGCGACTTACCACCGCCGCTTGTCGGATCGCGATAGCCGAAGGTCTGAATTCTGGCCGAATCCCGGCTTTGCGCCGAAAGATTGATATTCACGCGGTCCAGAGCGGTGATCGGTATGGACAATTGTCCATTCACGGTGTTGTTGTTATTCGGATTACTCGCATCGAATTCGTAGTTCTTGACGAGGCCGATTGCGGTCGGCGAGGGATAGAACTTGAGCAGTCCAAGCGCCGCCGAACTGATGCGGCTTTGCGGAATGATGTTGTTGGCGAAAGGCTGGTTGGTCAGCGGATCGTAGATGACGGTTGGAGTGTCACCGGTGAGCAGCGAAGAGAAATCGCCGGTGCGGAAAGGCGCGATGGGCACGGAGCCGATATTCTCGACGCCCTGGCGATTGCGCGACCCGGTCAGACTGAGATTCCAGCGTGAGTTCCGAAGATTGATCGGAGTTTTCGGAATCATGATGGGACCGCCGAGGGTAATGCGCAGCTCATTGGTCGCGGTCGCCGGTTTCGCGAGAGGCTGTCCGTTGAGGGTCGGCGAGGAGAGCGAATACGGCCGGGCGTTCAGGGCCGAGTTCGTCAGCGTGTAGTTCAGACCGAGCTGCCACTGCGGTCCGCGTCCGCGGCCCGCGCGATTGCCAAAGGCCCGCACGCCGTTGGGGTCGCCACGGCCCGCGCGTCCGCCGGGACCACCTCGTCCGCCACCGAACCCACCGCCGCCACGGCCTCCCCCACCTCCGAAACCACCGCCGCCGCGGCCACCACCGCCAGCGAAACCACCGCCGCCACGGCCTCCCCCGCCCGGGCCCCCACCGCGTCCGCCGCCCGCGCCAGGACCTTCACCGCCTGGTCCGCCAAACTGCCCTCCAGGGCCGCCGGGGCCGAATCCGAAGCCGTTGGGACCGCCCCCGAAGCCATCGCCCGGCTGCGACTGCACGCCCTGGCTCAGAGTTCCATTGACGGTAAAAGCATCACCGGATGCCGGGGCGGCCGCTTCACCGCCTGCGAGCAAAGACGCCGGCGCATCCGACGCCGGCGGCGCATCGGCATCCTCCACAAGGTTCAGGCTCTGAAAGCCGGAAGTCTGATTCTGATTGTTATTGCCGCGTCCATTCTGAGCCTGCTGGGTAGCGCCGCGTCCGCGTCCATTCTGCGCCGCACCGGAAGCGCCGCGCGCTCCGCGCCCACCCCGTCCATTTTGTGCGGCCTGCGCCTGGGCAAGGCTGGGGCGCGGAACGTCGGGCGTATTTGCCGGCGGCTGCTGTGGGGCGGCAGGTGTTGTGGCGGAGGGGGCGGGCGTTGGCGCCGAGGTCACTACTGGCTTTGGCGCGACCGGCGCGGTGGCGTGCTGCTGGAGAGTGAGATCGAAGGACAGAGGGGTGGAAGAAGCTGCCGCATCCTTTTGCTGGGGCTCAAAGCCGAACATGAGCACCGTGTACTTGCATGAGGTGGAGGGCAGGCCGCCCAGCTGAAACTTCCCCGAAGCATCCGTCGTGGTGGTGATTTTCGGGTCGTTCCCGCATTCCGCGGTAATGGTGGCGCCGGGAATCGTCTGGTCGCCGGAGCGGACCACACCGGTCTGAACATCGGCTTCGGCCGCAACCGCGAATATCAGCAAGATGGCACAAGTCGAACGGAACATGAGATGAATCCTCGGTTTGTATTAGGCCACGGGCCGCAAAAGGCCGGCGCGAATCGAGCGCTTCGGAAAACTACGCTCTTTCCAGAGTAGTCCGGCCCGGACGTCGGCGGTCCAGGCCGGTTCCTGCTATTGAGTATTACCACGCGGACGCGAAAAGTGCCCGCAGACTACTGGGCTTTTTTCAGGGTCATGGTTCGGGGATTGCCGCGGCCGCCAAAATCGACCGTCAGTTCAATCTTGTCGCCATTCACTTTGCCCGTGTAGCTGGACTTAAAATCATTGCCGTTGAAGCTGCGGGTCGCGGTGAAGGAGAACGAATCGCCCGAGATTTTTCCATCGGCGATCTGGGTGACGGTCGGCTCACCGCCCTGGAATCCGGGACTGGTAATCGAGCCGGTCAGCGTCTCGCCGGAGACCTTGAATTCATAAGTACCGCCCCCCATTCCCCGTCCACGGCCGCCGCCACCGCCCTGCGCCTGGGCTGCGGAGGTATCGACCACCCACTTACCACTTATATCGGCCGCCTGGGCCGCAAACGTCAGACACAGAATGGCCACGAGTGCCAAAAGGGTTTTTTTCATAACTGAAATGATGACTACCGCGCCCCCTTGGGTTACCGGACCGGACCAGATTACAAGTGTTTACATAACTGATATAGGAAATCTTTATCGCTAAAAGCAAGACGCCGCAGGAGTTGACCTGCGGCGTCTTGTTTTCCTGCTATCGAGTAGCGCGCGCGAGGGCGTCCGGAGCGTCCGTTGAATCCCCCTCGGCCAAATCCGGTCCCGGCACGCGCCGCCGGGCAGGAGCTTATTGTTTGACCAGAGTCATTGTTACAGGCCCGCGTCCGGTTGTGAAACTAAGCTCGATCTTATCGCCAACTACCTTTCCCGTATAGGTGACTTTGGTGGGTTCACCACCGCCACGGCCCGCCTGCATCACCGAAAACGTGAAGGTATCGCCGGTAACCTTACCATCTTCGATCTTGGTAACAACCGGTTCGCCGCCGCCACGGCCCGCGCGGGTGATGTCACCAGTGAGAGTGTCGCCGGAAACCTTGAAATCATAGGTGCCACCACGGCCACCACGGCCACCGCCGGCCTGCGCCGCCGCCGGATCGGGACCCCACTTACCGCTGATGTCGGCCGCGGACGCCGTAAAACTTAATGCTAAAACGGCCACAAGGGCCAAGAGGGTTTTCTTCATGAGCAGATCATACTACAAGAACAGTTCGCAGGGAATCCTATTTACGCGCTCATAGCATTAATAAAACTACATTTGGCCAGAGGCGTTCGAAGACGGCAAAGCCCGTAACATTTGAGACAACGTTACAGGCTTTTGGGTTTGTTTTGTAAATTTGCCGAACTTAGACGGATGCGCCCTGCGCGCCCGCGCCTTACAGACCTTTTTTCGCCACGAACGTAACCAGGTCCACCACGCGGCAGGAGTAACCCCACTCGTTGTCATACCAGGCGACAACCTTGAGGAAGTTGCCGTCCATGACCTTCGTCAACTGGGCGTCGACGATCGAACTGTTCGGATTATGGAGCATGTCCGAGGAGACGACTGGATCTTCGGTGTAAGCCAGAATGCCCTTGAGTTCGCCTTCGGCAGCAGACTTGAGAGCGGCGTTGACCTCCTTGTCAGTCGTGTTGGTCTTGAGAATGGCGACGAGGTCCACGACCGAGACATCGGGCGTCGGAACGCGCATCGAATAGCCGTCGAGCCTGCCCTTGAGTTCCGGCAGCACGAGGGCGATGGCTTTCGCGGCGCCCGTCGTGGTGGGGATCATGTTCGTCGCGGCGGCGCGGGCCCGGCGCAGGTCTTTGTGGGGGAAGTCGAGAACATTCTGATCGTTCGTATAGGAGTGAATGGTTGTCATTGACCCCTTGTCGATGCCGAACTTTTCATGGAGAACCTTCGCCAGCGGCGCGAGGCAGTTGGTGGTGCAGGAGGCATTCGAAACGACATGGTGTTTCGCGGGATCGTAGGACTTTTCGTTCACGCCGAGCACGATCGTGATGTCTTCATCCTTCGCGGGAGCGGAGATGATGACTTTTTTCACCGAACCGCGCAGGTGCTTCGAAGCGTTCGCCTTGTCCACAAAACGGCCCGTGGATTCGATGACGATTTCGGCGCCGACTGAGCTCCAGTCGATGAGGCCGGGGTCTTTTTCGGCGAACACTTTGATGCGCCGGTTGCCAATCACGATCGTATCGCCATCGACGGATACCGGTTCCGGCATGGGACCCAGCAAGGAATCGTACTTCGTCAGGTGGGCGAGAGTCTTGACATCGGTGAGGTCATTCACCGCGACGAATTCGATGTTCGGGTTGTTCATGCCGGCGCGGACAACGTTGCGTCCGATACGTCCAAACCCGTTGATACCAACTTTCACAGCCATGTTGCGGATAGTTCTCCTTCAGATTTACGCGTTTGCGTGGGGTTAAAACTCAGGATAACAGAGGGCTCGAAATGGAGCCCTCCGCACGTCTTTTGGGACTGTTAAGCGTTGTAAGTGCTTGAGGCGACTCGGCCACCGCGCCCGGTCCAGTTGGTATGGAAAAACTCACCGCGGGGGTGGTCCACACGTTCATAGGTATGGGCGCCGAAGAAATCGCGCTGCGCCTGGAGCAGGTTGGCGGGAAGGCGCGCGGTGCGGAAGCCGTCATAGAAAGAAAGGGCCGTGGAGAAGGCCGGGACCGGAACGCCATGCTGGATCGCGCGAATGCAGGCCCTGCGCCAGGATTCCTGATATTTCTTGAGCGTTTCGCTGAAATAGCTATCGAGAAGCAGGTTGGTGAGCCCGGGATTTTTATCGAAGGCTTCCTTGATGCGGCCGAGGAACTGGCTGCGAATGATGCAACCGCCGCGCCACATCAATGCAATGCCGCCCATATTCAGGTTCCACTTATATTCCTTCGCGGCGGCGGCGAGCAGCATGTAGCCCTGCGCATAAGAAATGAACTTCGAGCAGAACAGCGCGCGGCGGACATCTTCGATGAACTCGGCGCGGTCGGTTGCTTTAGGCTTCTTCGGACCCGCGAGAACTTTGGAGGCTTCAACGCGGGAGTCTTTGAGCGCCGAGAGGCAGCGCGCGAAGACCGCCTCGCCGATGAGCGTAACGGGCATGCCGGTATCGAGCGCGGAGACGCAGGTCCACTTGCCGGTGCCTTTCTGTCCGGCGGCGTCGAGAATGTTGTCGATGAGGGGCGATCCGTCTTCATCCTTCTTGGCGAAGATTTCAGCGGTGATTTCAACAAGGTAGCTGTCGAGTTCGCCCTGGTTCCATTCCGCGAAGACCTGGTGGAGTTCGTCGGGTGTGAGACCGAGGCCGTCTTTGAGGAGTTGATAGGCCTCGCCGATCAGCTGCATATCGCCGTATTCGATGCCATTGTGGATCATCTTCACGTAATGGCCGGAACCGGCTTCGCCGACCCAATCGCAGCAGGGAGTTCCGTCTTCCACTTTGGCGGCGATGGACTGGAAGATGTCTTTGACGTGCGGCCATGCGGCGGCGCTGCCGCCGGGCATGATGGAAGGGCCCTTGCGTGCGCCTTCTTCGCCACCCGAAACGCCGGTGCCGATAAAGAGGATGCCCTTCTGGGCGAGCGCGGCCTCGCGGCGGTTGGAATCGGTGAACAGCGAGTTGCCGCCGTCGATGACGATGTCGCCGGGTTCGAGGTGGGGGAGGACGGATTCGATGGTGTCGTCAACCGCCTGACCGGCTTTGACGAGCATCATGACGCGGCGAGGACGTTTGAGGGCGGCGATGAATTCGGGGATGGAGTGGGCGCCGACGATATCGGTACCTTTGGCCTCGTTGCCGATGAACTCATCGACTTTGGAGACGGTGCGGTTATAGACCGCAACTTTGAATCCGTGGTCGTTCATGTTGAGGACCAGGTTCTGGCCCATGACGGCGAGTCCGATCAGTCCGATATCGCAAGTTTCCTTCTGCATTCCTTCTCCTGTGGGATTGTGAAAACGAAATACCATTCTAATGGACATCAAGTGGCGAGGATTTGGATTGGCCCCCCGCGGGCGATGGAGTTGATTTTGAGTCCAACGCTGAATTTGCCACCGGAAGCAGGAGCCGAATTACGCGGAGATCTCGGCCAGGATGGCAGCGAGCGCTTTCCGAAATTCTTCGGGACTGGAAATACGAAAGATGCGGGCGCCCTGCGGGCGGAGGATCCGCTCGATGTCGTCGGCAAACATCGCATCGAGCCATTCCCCATGCTGGCGCGGCGGGAACGGGGCGTAGCGTAAATAGAAGACGTGGCGGCGAGGGTCGGGGGGAAGTGCCGGAGGCGGCGCGGTTTCCTGATGGGTGAAATTGACGGGCGCGCTCAGCACGATCAGAACACGCGGCGGAGCAGCGGGCGCGAGCAAACGTGAGACTGTACTCGAAATGAAGCCCAGCATGCGATGCTGGCCTGCGAGCGTCTGGGCATCTACCTGGGCGGCGCCGAAATCGTTGAGGATCGGACGGAGACGGGACCATTCGCCCCGTCCGTACGAACTGCCTCGACCGATATTCGACAGGCGAAGATCGGGCTGCTCGTAGACCAGGGTCTGACGATTGATATCCGCAATACTCAGTCCGACCGAGCCCGCGGCGGGATCGATTCCCATCAGAACTTTCATCGACGGAATGACCACCTGCATGTTGCCGCGGAACTGGCTGAGTGAGCCGAGATTCGATGGCGTGATGTTGACCAGCAGTTCGATCCGAAGCGGCTTCTCGTTGGCGACAGGCAGCCGAATCACCGAGCGCAACTGCGGCTGATACCACGAATACGGGATGGAATCCTGCTGGACAAATTCGACGGCGGGCAGATCTTTCCACGCGGCCGGCAGCGGGTCGGATTTGATGGGCGCGACGCGATAGCGGCGGCTCGTGAAGCTGTGGGCGAGAGTCTTCGGATCGCAGACGGCCAGTGAGATAACGTAGTCGCCGGGAAGAACGAAGGCAGTGAAGGTCACGGTCAAGTCACCGTAGTTCTCACCCTCCCTCAGAGGTGTGATCCACGATGTACTCGCTGTCTGGTACCGGCCGCCGGATGCATCCTCCATGCGGATGAATGCAACGATCTGCCCGCCTGGCCGGGACTTCAGCTCAGACCTATCCACATCCATGCGGATGGAAGCGGAAAGGCGCTGGTGGGGGGTGAGACGAGCGGTTTCAAGTTGGACGTTCCAGCGAATGCCGGGCTTCGCGTTTTCAGCGGCCCAGGCATCGAATGGGTAGCGGGAGAACAGCAGGTTGCCGCCACGCTGCGCGTGCGCGGAGACGGCGGCGAGGAGACAAAACAGAAACGCGATGGACTTCATCGAGCGTGCCGTTGGTTAATCGGCGGAGATCTGATCGAGCAGAGATGCCAGAGACTTGCGGAATGTTTCCGGATTCGTAACCGTCACGACCTGCGCGCCCATTACTTTGAGGATACGCTCAAAATCATCGGGAAAAAGCGCCTCGTCTCCGTCGCGGCCGCGGCTGTGTGCCGGTCCAAACGGGATGATGGTTCCGAGCCCGGGCGTGGGACCGTGCATGCGGCGCGGAGGCGCAATACGCGTACTGGCGCCGGCGGTGAGCGGCATGCCGGTGCGGCCGAATTCGGGAACGAAGCGGAAATAAACGATGTGGCGATTGGGATCAGGCGCGAGGTGCGGCAGCGGCGCCTCATCCTGCGGGCTGAAGGAAAACGGACCGCTGAGAACGATGAGCCAGCGGGGGGGACCGGATTGACCGGCGCGGCGCACGATCTCGTCGGCGAAGTATTCGCGCATGGAAGACTCGCGGGCCAGGACCTTCGCATCGATGATGCCCGGATTGGTTTCGCTCAGCGCCTTGCCGAGCGCGGTCCAGTCCAGCGAAGCGGCATCGGGAGTTTCAAAGCTGATGCGATGCCGGGTAAGGTCCATAACGGTGGCTTTCGGCGAATGCACGCTCGCATCGATACCACTGAGAACCTTGAGCGACGGGATTACCGCCGACATGTTGCGGCGCATCGAACTCGAAGTACCGCCGGAGCGTTCCGAGGGCGAAGTGTTGACGAGAAGCTCGATCTTCGGGGTTTCCGCTGCCCGGCCGGTGGAAGGCAACACATACGCCGCGGTTGAGGTGCGGGTGGGAGCGGCATTCGCATTGACGAGGCGAGGGACGGGTTCGGAATAGACGTCCGGGCTGTGGCGCAGGGGCAGTTCCAGCAAACCATGAATAGAGGGCAGGAACCAGGAATCCGATCCATCCGACATGTGGATGATTTCGACGGCGGGTAGACTCTCCCACGAATTCGGCAGCGGGTCCGCCTTGAGCGGCGCGATATGAAGCTGGCGCCGGATAAAGTTGTGCTCGCCCGTTTCACTGTCAGCCAGCGCAATGGAGACGCGGTAATCGCCGGGCCGGACGAACGCGGCTGTGGTGAAAGTCAATTCCTGCGATCTCACCGCGGGCTCAACGGCCATGAGACTCATGCGATTGCCGGCGCGCCACTGACGGCCTTCGGAATCCTCGAAGCGCACGAGCACGACGAGTTCGCCTCGGCCGCGGCGCTTCGCGAGCTCACCGCCTGGAACCACGGTCTCAACTCGTTGAACCAGGCGCTGATGAATGGAGAGCTGGGCGGGAGGCAGGTGGACTTCCCATTTGATGGAAGAATGATCGGGCGCGGCGGCCCATTCGTCGAAGGGGTAATCGGAAAACAGGGTCTGGCGCGCGGGACGAACCTCGGCTGCATACAGAAAAGCAGTGACCGCGAATAACATCGCGAGTCGCCACAACGCCGGAAACTTCGCCTGCGTGAACCTCGTACGCACCGGGATGTCAGATGATTATATCCGCTTACGGGACGAGTGGCGCAGGAAATTTTCCCAGGGAGTACTGGGTTTGTTACCTGAGCCTGGAGTGGAACTCTCTGCCGGGTGAAAGCCCGACGGCTTGCCCCACTATTCAACGGAAGAGTTGCGGAGCGAGGTCGGTCAGGTTCTGGCGCCACAGCGGCCAGACATGCGCCATGTCCGGTACTTCCTGCTGCGTGAATTTCACGTTACGCGCGGTGAGCCAGTCCTTGAATTGGCGGTTCACACCGAGAAGACCGTCAGCTGTGCCACAGACGATCCAGAGCAATTTGATCCGGGAGTTGGCTTGGGAGGTCAGGTTCGCGAAATCCTTATTAATGATGTCCGGGTTGACGGAAGAGGGGCCGCCACGGCCGCGTCCACCACGTCCACCGCGGCCACCGGAAGCGCCTGCGGGGGGTGCGGCGGGTGGGGCGGCAGGTGCGCCTGCACCGCGTCCGCCATTGTTGGCGCCGGGCCACATCACGTAAGCGCCGCTGAAGGAGCCGATGTACGCGAACTTATCGAGATGATTCAGGCCGGTGAATGTGGCTTCCGCGCCGCCCATCGAAAGGCCGGCGATCGCGCGATGGTCGCGGTCCTTCGCGACGTTGTATTCCTTTTCGACGCGCGGCATGACTTCGGTGAGAAGGGCATCGGCGAAGTGGACGATCATATCGGTGGGTCCGGCGCCGCCGCCCTGATGGCCGTAGCCGAGCGGATTCACCATAATCATCGGCTTCGCTTTGCCCTCGGCGATCAGGTTATCGAGGATGATGTTGGCGTTGCCCTGCGTGAGCCAGGACTGCGCGTCGTCGCCGAGGCCGTGAAGGAGGTAGAGCACGGGGTAGGGCTCTTTGCGGTGCGGATCGTAATTGGGCGGCGTGTAGACGAAGAAATCGCGATCGTCACCGATGAGGTCGGAATGGTACGGATGCCGGGTCACAGCGCCTGCGGGAACGCCGGGCTTGGGAGACCAGGGAGCGCCGGGGATGGTGAGGACGCTGCGTCCACCGGTGCCGAATGATGTGGCGAGGTGCGGATTCGAGGGATCGTTCACCGTCATGCCATCTACGCGGAACTGGTACATGTAGACGTCGGGCTTAAGCACTTCCGAGGTGCCGCTCCAGACGCCGGCATCGTCTTTGGTGAGAGTGAGGCCCTGGCCGAGACCTGTGACGGTAACTTCCTTCGCGTCAGGCGCGCGAAGACGCACCGTCACTTTGCCGTCGGTGGAAATTTCAGGCGACTTGATGGCGGGACCGCCGAAGCCGAATCCACGGCCGCGGCCCGATCCGGCGCGTCCGCCGCCAGGAGGCTGCGCAAAAGCGCTGCACGCGGCAAGCGCAAGGACGACTACGATCTTCTTCCACATTGTTGGGGCTCCTGTTTACCTGAACATTTGGGGCGCAACGTCGTAGAGCGCGTGGCGCCAGACCACCCATTCGTGCCGTCCTTCGGACAACGAATAAACGTGCTTGATGCCTTTGGCGACCAGAGTGGCTTCGAGCGCTTTCGCCGAGGGCCCGACGAGATTATCGTCTTTGCCGACGCCGAGCCAGACGAGCTTCATGGTTTTGTTGGTGGCGGCGGGATTATCGAAGAACATCGGATAAGTTTTATCCGCATTCTGCGCGCCGGCGCTCATGATGACGAGGGTGTGGAACAGATCGGTGTGAGAGAAGCCGACAGAAATGGTCTGGCCGCCGCCCATCGAGAGACCGCCGAGCGCGCGGTGGTCGGCGTCTTTCAAAACGCGATAGTTCTTTTCGACATAGGGAATGACGTCTTTAATCAGATCGTCTCCAAACAGATTGCCCTGCCCGCCGCGGCCGGTGGTGGCGGTAGCGTCGGCGGCGCGCACCGGTCCGAGACCGACGCCCTGCTCGACATAGCCGAGCGGGTTGACGATGATCATCGGCTTCGTCTTTCCTTCGGCGATCAGATTGTCCATGATGATGTTTTCGCGGCCGGTAAGAACCCAACTGGAATCGATATTGCCGGAGCCGTGGAGCAGATAGAAGACCGGGTACTTCTGGTTCCCTTTGTCGTAGCCGGGCGGCGTGTAGATCCAGAGCGTGCGGAGCGCGCCGACGGTTTTCGAATCGTAGATTTCGAAGCGAACGGTGCCATGGGGAACGGGCTTCGCATCATCGAAGACTGCGCCGTCGCCCGGGACTTCGACAAGATTGGCCGGCGGGAATGCGCCGAAACCGAGTTTGACTGAAGGGTTCTGCGGGTCCATGGCGATGACGCCATCGACGTTGAACTGATAGTTGTAGACGTCCGGCGCGAGCGGCCCGATGGTGGCGGTCCAGACGCCATTCGCATCTTTCGTCATGGGATGATTCTTGCCGTCAATTTCGCCGATGACGACAACCTCCTTCGCCTCGGGCGCGCGGAAGCGAAGGGTGACGGTGTGGTCAGGATTGACCTGCGGGGAAACGATGGAGGGACCGCGGCCACGGCCTCCACCCCGGCCGGAGCCGCCGGGCGCCTGCGCCCATGCGGTGATTCCTGCTGTAGCCAGCGCGGCGACAATCCAAACGGTGCTTCTTAACATGGTTCGAACTCCCTGGTCCTGCATGCCAAACAGATTCATAATTGCCAATTCCGTGGTTGTTAGTCAAGGTTAAAGCAGTTTTTGCATGCAAAATCTTGCTTCGCGGCGCAGGATCGGGATAAGATTGCTCCAGTCTGCTATGGCCGCGCCGCAATCCAGGCCGTTGAATTCGCCGGGGATCAGCCAGATCGACCGCGCCGTGCTCACCATTCGTGAGATGTTGTTACGCGGCGATTTTGAGCCTGGGGAGCGAATTTCCGAACTGCCGCTGGCGGCGCGGCTGCAGGCTGCGAACGTCAGCGTTTCACGCACACCGCTGCGGCTGGCGCTCGACCGGCTGGCGAACGAGGGATTGCTGCGTCCATGGCCGACCGGCGGTTTCGTGGTCTGCGAATTCACGCTGGCCGACGTGTGGGATGCGATTGAAACGCGCGGCACGCTGGAAGGAATGGCAGCGCGTCTGGCGGCGGAGCGGCTGCGCGATGAAAGCGAGCTCGAAACGCTGCGCGGGCTCTACCGGCAGCTCGAAGAGATGATCCCGCTCGATGCGCGGAATTTTCCGCAATATCTGGAACTGAATGAAGCATTCCATTCGGAGATCTGGCGGCTGGCACGGAGTCCGATGCTGATGCGGGCGATTGAGCAGGTGGTCAGGCTGCCGTTCGCGGCGCCGAGTGCGCTGGTGTTTGGGCAGGCGGAATCGGAGCATTCGCCGCGGCTTTCCGTGGTGGCGCAGGAGCATCATCGGGCGATCATGGAAGCGATCGCCAACCGCGAAGGCACGCGGGCGGAAAGCCTGGCGCGCGAGCATGCGCGCGTGGCGCGGCAGAATCTGACGCACACCGTGGAAGACTGGGTGCGGCGTATACCGGGCGGTTCGCTCATTTCGTTTCAGAAACCGAAAAATTCATGAATGCGCTGGTGAGGCTGGAAAAACGCGACGGCGTGGCTGTCGTGACGATCGATCATCCGCCGGTGAACGCGCTGAGTCCTGGGGTGCCGGAGGGGCTGGAAGCGGCAATAGCGCAGGCGAATGGCGACGCGGAGGTGCGCGCGATCGTCGTCATCGGCGCGGGACGCACGTTTATTGCGGGCGCGGATATCAAGGAGCTGGAGTTCGCGGCGTGGGGACAGCCCGCGAAGCTGCCGGCGCTGCATGGATTGCTGGCGGCGATTGAAGATTCCGCGAAACCGGTGGTGATGGCGCTGCACGGGACGACGCTCGGCGGTGGACTGGAAGTCGCGATGGCGGGACATTACCGGATCTGCGTGCGCGATGGCGTGCTGGGGCAGCCGGAGGTGAATCTCGGGATCATTCCCGGCGCGGAAGGCACACAGCGATTACCGAGGCTGGCGGGTGTGGAGAAGGCGATCGAAATGTGCGTCACCGGGAAGCCGGTGAAGGCGGCGGACGCGCTGGCGGCCGGGGTGATCGATGCGGTGGTGGATGGCGATCTGCTCGAAGACGCCCTGGCGTATGCGAAACGTGTGGCGGACCGGGCGCCGGTTCGGACACGCGAGCGAAGCGAGAAGCTGGGGACGCCGGAGGGAAACACGGCGTTCTATACGGCGGGCCGCGCGCTTGCGGCGAAGGTGCGGCGCGGGGCGCTGGCTCCTCTGAAGGCGGTGGAGGCGATTGAGGCGGCGGTGGCGTTGCCGTTCGCGGAGGGCTGCAAGCGGGAGCGGGAATTATTCGCGGAATGCGTGGCTTCGGATCAGGCGCGGGCGCTGATTCATGCGTTTTTCGCGGAGCGTGGGGTCACGAAAGTTCCGGGGATTACAAAGGACACGGCGGCGCGCCCGATTGCGCGGGTGGCGATCATCGGCGCGGGCACGATGGGCGGCGGAATCGCGATGGCGTGCGCGAATGCGGGCGTGGAGGTGCTGCTTCGCGATACGGAGCAGGCGGCGCTCGATCGCGGGATGGAGACGATTCGGCGTAACTACGAGATCTCGGCCACGCGCGGACGATTCACGCCGGAGGGCGTGGCGGAGCGAATGGCGCGGATTCATGCGCAACTCGATTACGCGGGATTTGAGAAGGCCGACGCGATCATCGAAGCGGCGTTCGAAAACATGGCGGTCAAAAAGAAGATCTTCGGGGAGATCGATGCGATTGCCGCGCCTGGATGCGTGCTCGGGACGAACACGTCGACGCTGAATATCGATGAGATTGCATCGGCGACGAAGCGGCCGGAATCGGTGGTGGGGCTGCATTTTTTCAGTCCGGCGAACGTGATGCGGCTGCTCGAGATTGTGCGTGGCGCGGCGACTTCGAATGAAGTGCTGGCGACGGCGCTTGGGTTTGCGAAGAAGCTGAGCAAGGTGGGAGTAGTGGCGGGGAATTGTCCGGGGTTCATCGGGAACCGGATGCTGTTTCCTTATATGTACGAGGCGCAGTTTCTGATTGAAGAGGGCGCGATGCCGGAGCAGGTAGACAAGGCGCTCACCGATTTCGGGATGGCGATGGGACTCTTCGCGGTGGACGATATGGCGGGGATCGACGTCGCCTGGCGCGTTCGCCAGGAGCTGAAGCATTTCGCCGAGCCAGGCGTGCGGCGTCCGCTGGTGCAGGATAAGTTGTTCGAACTCGGGCGCTACGGACAAAAGACAGGGCGCGGCTGGTATGTGTATGGGGCGGATCGCAAGCCGGCGGTGGATCCGGAGGTGACGGCGCTGATTGAGCGGACTTCGGCTGAGGCGGGGGTTGCGCGGCGGGCCTTCAGCGCGGAAGAGACTGTGGAGCGCACGATCTACGCGCTGATCAACGAAGGCGCGCGGTTGCTGGAAGAAGGATGCGCGCTGCGGGCGGCGGACATCGATGTGGTTTACATCAACGGCTATGGCTTCCCTGCCCGGCTGGGGGGTCCGATGATGTTCGCGGACCAGACGGGGCTCGCGAAGATTGCAGCGTGCGTGGCCGAATTTCATGCGGCGTACGGCGAGCGATGGAGCCCCGCGCCGCTGCTCACACGGCTGGCGGCGGAAGGCCGCACGTTCCGCGATTACGATCGGGAGCGAGAGTAGTGTGAGAGCGGTCCGGGTCATCGGCGCGGCGGCCGAATTTGAAGACCGCCCGGATGGGACGATTCTGGTGCGTTCCGCGCGCGCATTGCCGGCGTATCCGGACAAGATGACGGAGCGGCTGGATCACTGGGCCGCGGTGGCGCCGGAGCGGACATTTCTGGCCCGCCGCGGCGCGGATGGGGAGTGGATCCGTCTGAGTTATGCGGAGACGCAGCGGCGGGGGCGGGCGATTGCTCAATCGCTGATCGACCGCGGATTATCATACGACCGGCCAATCGCGATTCTTTCGGGGAACAGCCTGGAGCATGGGCTGCTCGCGCTGGGCGCGATGTATGCGGGCGTTCTGTATGCGCCCATCGCGCCGGCGTATTCGGTGGCGGTACGGCAGTTCGACACGCTGCGGCACTTGTGGGAGAGCTTTCGGCCGGCGCTGGTGTTTGCGGATGACCGCTCGCGCTTCGAGCCGGCGCTGCGCGCGATGCCGCTCGATGGCGTGGAGGTGGTGGATTCGGAATCATTCGCGGCCCTGGAAAGCTCGGCGCCGGGAACCGACGTGGATGTAGCGCATGCACGAGTGACACCGGATACCGTTGCGAAGATTCTTTTCACATCGGGCTCGACGGGCAGGCCGAAGGGCGTCATTACGACGCAGCGAATGCTGTGCTCGAACCAGGAGATGATTCGGGCCAGTATGCAGTTTCTGGGCGATGAGCCGCCGGTGCTGTGCGACTGGCTGCCGTGGAACCATACATTCGGCGGGAGCCACAATTTCGGAATCGCGCTGTATAACGGCGGGAGCCTGTATATCGACGACGGGCGTCCGACGGCGGAGGGGTTCGGGGAATCAGCGCGGAATCTGCGCGAGATCGCGACCAGCGCCTATTTCAACGTGCCGAAGGGTTTCGAGATGCTGGTGCAGCGGATGCGGCGCGATGAAACGCTGCGGCGCACGTTCTTCAGCAAAGTGCAGGTGCTCTTCTACGCGGCGGCGGGGCTGAGCCAGCACATCTGGGATGAGCTACAGGAAATCGCGGTGGCCACATGCGGGGAAAAGATCCTCATGATGACCGGGCTCGGCGCGACGGAGAGCGCTCCGGCGGCATTGTTTACGGGTATCGAGGGTGCTGCGTCGGGGTTGATCGGGCTGCCGCTGCCGGGAGTGGAATTGAAGCTCGCGCCGGTGGGGGAAAAGATGGAGGCGCGGCTGCGCGGTCCTTTGATAACGCCTGGTTTCTGGCGGGATGAAGAGCTCACGCGCGCTTCGTTCGATGACGAAGGCTTCTACCGGATGGGGGATGCGGTGAAGTTCGCCGACTCGAACGACCGTCTTCGCGGATTCCGGTTCGATGGGCGGCTGAACGAAGATTTCAAGCTCTCGACGGGCACATGGGTCAGCGCCGGCCCGCTGCGGATGAAACTGCTGGCGCATTTCGGATCGCTCGTACAGGATGTTGTGCTGGCCGGACCGGATCGCGATTACCTGACCGCGATGATTGTGCCAGGCGCCGGCGCGGCCGCAGGAGAAATTCGGACGGCGCTGGAAGTGTTGGCACGGTCGGCGACGGGCAGTTCAACACAAGTGCGGCGCGCCGTGATTCTGACGGAACCGCCCTCGATCGAGCGGGGCGAAATGACTGACAAGGGATCGCTCAATCAGCGCGCGATGCGTGAGAACCGGGCAGCGTTGGTGAGAGCGCTGTACGCGGACCCGCCGCCCGCCGACGTGATCTGCGTGGATGAAGGAATCGGAGCAGCGATATGAGCGGAAAGATGGATGTGGCGGCCCTGAAGGCGATCGATGTGCACGTGCATCTGGAACACACAGGCAAGGCAGCGGGCGCCGACGTGGCGGCGGAGAAATATTTCGGGGCGAGCGGCGCGCCGCGCGAGCGCAATGCGCTGGTGGATTACTACCGGTCGCGCCAGATGGCATTCGTCATCTTCACGGTGGATGAACGGCTGACGGGCCGTCCGATGGTGCCAAACGATGAAGTGATTCAGTTCGCGCACGACAACGCGGATGTCGCTATTCCGTTTGCCAGCATCGATCCGACACGGGGGCCGGAAGCGGTGCGGGAGGCGCGGCGGCTGATCGCGGCGGGCGCGCGCGGGCTGAAGCTGCATCCGCCATTGCAGCAGTTCTCGCCGAACGATCCGATCGCGTATCCGCTTTATGAAGTGTTCGCCGAGGCGAAGCTGCCGGTCTTATTCCACACGGGCCACAGCGGCATCGGGACGGGCATGCCGGGCGGCGGAGGGATTCGGCTGAAGTACGGCAATCCGATGCCGATTGACGATGTGGCGGTGGATTTTCCGGATCTGCCGATCATCCTCGCCCATCCTTCATTCCCGTGGCAGGACGAAGCGATTTCGGTTTGCCTGCACAAGCCGACGGTGTACATCGATCTTTCCGGCTGGTCGCCGAAATATTTCTCGGCGACGCTGGTGCAGTACGCCAACAGCCTGCTGAAGAATAAGGTGCTGTTCGGGTCGGATTATCCGCTGCTCACGCCTGACCGGTGGATGGCGGATTTCGAGAAGATCGCGATTAAAGATGAAGTGCGGCCGCTGATCCTGAAGGAGAATGCAGTGCGGCTGTTGGGACTCTAATCACAGCACGCGCCAGAAACGAATCACGACGCTGTTCGGAAATCGCTCTCCGTCGCCGACGAAGATGGATCGGGTCATCCAGTGGAGTTCGGGAATGGCTGTTTCGAAAATCGGCGAGCAGCGGAAGTAGTACTCCGAGCGAACGACCGGAATTCCCTCTCTCAGATTTTGCAGGACCTCCGGTGATCCATGCCGGATGGCACGGTTCCGGACGTAAATCAAGCCGCCGGATTCCGTTTCGAGCGTGTAGCGCGCGTCCAGCTCGGCGGTGTTATCCGCACGGATGATCTGCCAGTCCGCACCGCCGGCGAGCACGCGGCCGCGCAGTCCCGGACCTTCGAAGGCGCCTCCGGTTATCGGAATGATGCGCCGTTCGCCCGCGGGTGCGCAGCCGACGTCGAGCGCGGCTCCCACGATCACATGGGCTTCCATCACGAATTCAAGACACGGAGCAGTGGGCATCGAAGAGTCTTATTATCAAGCAATGATCGCAGCCGAAGCCAATCCGCCGCGGTGGCGCAGGGTTGCCGCGCCGTTTCTTCTTCTGCTGATCATGATCGGATTCTTCTGGAAGCTGCTGCTCACGAATCAGTACTCGTGGCTGCAGACGCCGGATCTGGCTTATCAGGTTCTGCCGTGGTTCCAATATCAAGCCGCGCAATTTCATCGGCACGTGTTTCCGCTTTGGGATCCGCGTGAATTCGCCGGCCAGTCGCTGATCGGCCAGGATCAGCCAGGAGTCCTTTATCCCCTCAACTGGATTCTGTTTTCGCTGCCGATGCCGCACGGGTATATCAGCTTTCATTACCTGAATTGGTACTACATGATGATCCACTACATGGGCGCGCTGTTCTGCTACTGGCTGTGCAGGGATCTGGGCCGAAGCGAGCTGGCGTCGATTGCGGGCGGCATTTCGTTCGGGCTCGGCGGTTATATGGGAAATATCGACTGGCCGCAGATGCTCAACGGCGCGGTTTGGGGACCGCTTGTGTTTCTATTTTTATTTCGGGCGCTGCGCGAGGATCGGCCAAAGACGAATGCGGCCTTCGGGGGGTTGTTTCTGGGCATCAGCTGGCTGGGAGGCCACCATCAGATCCCTTTTTTCCTCTCGCTGGCAGCATTGGCGATCTGGCTCTACTCTTTCTGTGAGGGCGGCAAGCTGCAATCGCGGCGGTTCCTGCCTGCTGTGATTTTTCTGGTGTTCGAGGCGCTCGCAGGCGCGGCGCAGATGTGGCCGACATTTTCCTATGGCCATACCGCGGTGCGCTGGGTCGGCTCCACGCACGATCCCCTGACATGGCACGAAGTGGTGCCATACACCGTTCACCGGTTGTACGGGCTGGACCCGAAGTACCTGATCGGTCTCATCGCGCCGGCATTCGAAGGCGGCCTGACGATTTACACCGGGATTACCGCGCTCACGCTCGCCGGGCTGGCACTCGCGTACTTCTGGCGAGTGCGGGAGGTTCGCTTTCTATGCGGACTGGGCGCGGCCGGACTGCTGATCGCGTTCGCGAATAATGATGTTTTCCACGGCATTCTCTACAGCGTGGTTCCGATGGTGGAGAAAGCGCGCGAGCCGGTGGACGCGCTTTACTTTTTCCACTTCGCAATCGCGGCGCTGGCGGCATTCGGGCTCGACGCGGCAATGCAACGGCGCGCATCGCTGCGGCGTATCGCGACAATATTAGCCGGATTTGGCGTGGTGCTCTTTCTTATTGTGTTCGGCGTGTTTATCGCTCACGGGCAGCAATGGGAAGGCGACGGCCGGATCATGATTACGGTTCTCGGGTCATTCGCGCTTGCCGGATTATTCTACCGGCTGAGCGCTTCAGGAATGGGGGAACGACGCTACGGCATTCCGGTGCTGATCATCGCGCTCTCCCTTGTGGAGCTCGGAAACAGCACTTTCTACTATCTGCCGAATAAGGAAGAGAAGGACCGGAACATCTATTTAACGCCGATGGATGAGACGAGGGAGGTCGCCGCGTTTCTGAGGCGTCAGCCCGGGCCCATCCGCGTGTGGACGAATCGCGATGACGTACCGTTCAACTTCGGCGACTGGTATGGAATCGATTCGCTGTTCGGCTATGCGGCGAGCGTACCGGAAAACTACTTCCGGATGGAGCCGTGGTCGCTACGCGCGCGGCAGATCTATTCGACCGCCTACACCGTGAGCCGCAAGCCTGTTTTCGCGGATCAGCAGGAAGTCTTTCGCTCGGCGAGCGGTATCGCGGTCTATCAGAACGCCGATGTGCTGCCGCGCGTCTGGATCGTCCACAGCGCGGAGAAGGTGCGGAATCTGGCCGAAGCCCGGGCGCATTTTCAGGATCCGAATTTCGATCCCCGGCGGCAAACATTTTCGTATGCGGACGCACCGGCCATGGATCATTGCGAGGGCGACCGGGTGCAAAGCTCGCTCGAGGAGGTGAACCGGACCAGCGTAACCGTCGCGATGCAATGCCGTGGTCTTGTCATCCTGAGCGAGAACGACGGACCAGGTTGGGCAGCCACACTCGATGGCGCCCCCGCGCCGATTTATGACGCCTACACGACCCTGCGCGCGGTCGCGGCCGGCCCGGGCACGCACACGATCCGGATGGAATACCGGCCGCTGAGCTTTCGCGCCGGCGCGGTCTCATCATTCCTGGCGCTGGTAAGCGCGCTCGCGCTCGCGTTCCGGATCAGGCGTCAATCGCGCCGCGCAGCAGCTTAGCCAGCTCTTCCTCGCCAAGCGGGGTGCTGATGAAGAGCTCCTGCCTCGCACCGTTGGTGAACGCAATCGCTTTCCATCCGTTAGTGACCGGCACCGTAATCCGGATTCGCACGGGACCTTTCGCGTCACGAACAGGGCGTATGACACCCGGGATCACCGAGCGGATCTGCCCGCTGACTACCAGCCGTTCGAGTACAGGGCGAAGGCTCTCGAGTATGCTGTGTTCAATCTTGAGCTTGCCCTGAGCGGTCCGGAGCCGGAAGGACATGCCCGTATCGTAACCTGCCTTCGCCCACGCCGGGCGTTTACTTCACCAACTGCGAGGCAGCGACGAGGCCGCCGACAACCACCATCGAGATGGCGCTGATCGCCAGGTAGTGAAGCATGCGTTCGCGAGGCGACACGTCTTTTTTCTCGTCCTGTTCGATTCTTTCTTCGAGGCTTTCAAACATTTTCTATCCCCTCTCGTAAAAGTTCGAGATCGGTTTGTAGTCCAACTGGCCAAATACTACTCCTGTCCCGGCCGAAAAGAAAGGGGGGCGGGGCGGAATCTGCGGGCTCGGATTTTGAGTCCCGGGGGCCAGCCGGGCTGGGACCGGGTGACGGGGCGGAGTTTGGGGCTGGCGTCTTGGGGTGGCCAGACGTCGGGCGGGCCAGACTGGCTCTGTTACCCGCCTGAAACAGGGACGCCCTTGCTGGTAATCTAGGGAATTGCATGAGTAATGACGAGATACGGGAATTAATCCGGCTGGCGGAAGAGACGGGGGTCGCTGAGCTGGAGGTGCAGCGCGGCGAAAATCGCGTTCGCATCCGCAAATCTTTCTGCGCTGAAGGCAACTTCGTGCTGGCGGCTCCTCAGGCTGCGGCGGCGCAGGCCGCTCCTGCTCCGGCGGCACCGAAGGCGGAGGCCCCGGCGGCAAAGCAGCCGGATTCGCTGCACTATGTGCCCTCTCCCATCGTGGGGACCTATTATGAGTGCTCCTCACCGGGCGTGGCTCCCTTTGTGAAGGTGGGAGATCATGTCAGGATCGGCCAGGTTCTCTGCATCATCGAATCGATGAAGCTGATGAACGAGATCGAGGCAGATGTGGCCGGTGTGGTGGAGTCGAAACTCGTCCCGAACGGACAGCCGGTGGAGTACGGAGAAAAGCTCTTTGGCATCCGCCCGCTTTGACAAAATCCTGATCGCCAACCGCGGCGAGATCGCGCTGCGCATCATCTGCGCGTGTAAAGACATGGGGATTCGGACGGTGGCGGTTTATTCGGAAGCCGATCGTCACAGCCTCGCGGTGCGGTTTGCCGATCAGGCAATCTGCATCGGCCCCGCCAAGAGCGCGCGCAGCTATCTGGATATTCCATCGATCATCAGCGCGGCGGAAATCACCAATGCGAGCGCCGTCCATCCCGGCTACGGCTTTCTGAGCGAGAATTCGAATTTCGCGGAGATCTGCAGCGTTTCCGGTCTCAAGTTCATCGGACCGACTCCCGAAGTGATTGCGCAGATGGGCATCAAGGAACGCGCCCGCGCCATCATGAAAGAGCACGGCGTGCCGATTCTGCCGGGCTCCGAAGGCGTGCTTTCGAGCCCGGAAGAAGCGATCGAGACGGCGGAAAAGATCGGATACCCGGTAATCCTGAAAGCCTCGGCCGGCGGCGGCGGGCGCGGCATGCGCATCGTCAACTCATCCGAAGAACTGCCGGGGCTGCTGGCGCAGGCGGAGTCGGAGGCCGGCGCGTCATTTTCGAGCGCGGATGTTTATCTGGAGAAATTCATCAGCGCGCCGCGGCACATCGAATTCCAGGTGCTGGCGGACGAGCATGGCAACGTGGAAATTCTCGGCGAGCGCGATTGCAGCATCCAGCGGCGCCATCAAAAGCTGCTCGAAGAATCGCCTTCGCCGGCGCTGAGCGATAAGGTTCGCAAGCGGGTCATGGCGAAGCTGAAAGAAGCGCTGAAGGCGATCGGCTACAGCAACGCCGGCACCGTCGAGTTTCTGATGGACGAGAGGGGCGACCTCTATTTCATCGAGGTCAATGCCCGCATTCAGGTAGAGCATCCGGTAACCGAGATGGTGACCGGCATCGATCTGGTGAAGGCGCAGATTCGCATCGCCGCGGGTGAGAAGCTGGAAGATATTCTGTGCGGGCCGGTGGTGAATCGCGGCCATGCCATTGAATGCCGCATCAACGCGGAGAATCCGGAGACGTTTGCACCGTCGCCCGGACGAATCACCGGACTGAATCTGCCGGGTGGTATCGGCATCCGCGTGGACACGCATGCCTACCAGGAGGGTGTGATCCCTCCTTATTACGATTCGCTGGTGGCAAAGCTGATCGCGTACGGCGACGATCGCGAGGAAGCGATTGCACGCATGAAGCGGGCGCTCGATCTGTTCGTGGTGGAGGGCATCCACACTTCGATTCCGCTGCACAAACGCATTCTGAACGAGCCGGATTTTGTGGCCGGCACGTTCGACACCAATTTCATCAAACGCTGGATGTAGGAGCGCCGTCGCAATGAAGAGTGTGGCGAAGAAAATCCGTTTCGGCGTTCTGGGTGCCGCGAAAATTGCGACGGCCCGGGTGATTCCCGGGATGCAGACGTGCGAATTCGCGGAAGTTGCCGCTATCGCCTCGCGCGATATTGGTAAAGCAAAGGAAGCCGCGGGGGCGCTCGGCATCGCGAAGGCATACGGCTCATACGAAGAGCTGCTGGCCGATCCCGAGATCGACGCCATCTACAACCCGCTGCCGAATCATCTGCATGTGCGGTGGTCGATCCGCGCGATGGAAGCGGGCAAGCACGTACTCTGCGAAAAGCCGATCGGGATGAATCGCGAAGAAGCGCTGCGGATGATCGCGGCGCGTGACCGGACGGGCGTCAAAGCGGCCGAAGCCTTCATGGTGCGGGTGCATCCGCAGTGGCTGCGAACGGCGGAGATCGTGCAATCCGGCGAGATTGGCGAGCTGCGGATGATGCACTGCGTTTTCGGCTACTTCAACCGTGATGCGGCGAACATTCGGAACCGGCCGGAGTGCGGCGGAGGGGCGCTGATGGATATCGGCTGTTATCCCATTTTTTTCGCGCGCTGGATTTTCGGCGCCGAGCCGGTGCGCGTGAGCGCCCGGATTGAGCGCGACCCGGATTTCGGCACCGACCACACGACTTCAGGACTGCTGGATTTTCCGAACGGGCAGGCGCTGTTCACCACCAGCACGCAGATGAATCCCTGGCAGCGCGCGCAGTTCTTCGGCACGAAGGGCCATGTTGAGGTGGAAGTTCCGGTCAATGCCCCGCCCGATCGCGAGACCCGAATCTTTGTCCGCGTAGGCGCCGAAGACCGGACGGAGACTTTTCCGGTCTGCAATCAGTATGGCCTGCAGGGCGACGCCTTCGCGCGCGCGATTCTGGATAATAGTGAAGTGCCGGTGAGCCTCGAAAATGCCGCGGGTAACATGGCTGTGATCGACGCTCTGCTCGCGAGCGTGAAATAGACGCCGCCCGGGCCTTATACACTGAAATCTAGCCGGTTTCAGATCAATCCATGCCATCCAACATTCATCCGATTCGGGAATTCGTCGTTCGTCCGGCGCTGCCGCTACAACTTGCGCGGATGCAGGAGTTAGCTAACAACATTCTGTGGGCATGGGAGCCGCCGATTCGCGCGCTGTTCCGGCGTCTCGAGCCGGGGCTGTGGAAGGAATCCGGCTACAACCCGGTCGTGATGCTGGGCCGCGTTTCGCAGGCCACCCTCGAAAAGATGGCGGCGGACCCGCGCTTCATCGCGCAATATCAGCTTGCCTGCCAGCGCTTCGATTCGCACATGAAGTACCCGCGAACAACGAGCGATGGTAAGTTGATCGCGTACTTCTCGGCCGAGTATGGACTGACCGAGTGCCTGCCGGTTTATTCCGGCGGCCTGGGCATTCTTTCGGGCGATCACATGAAGTCGGCGAGCGATCTGGATCTTCCGCTGGTGGGCGTGGGCCTGCTCTACCAGTTCGGCTATTTCCGGCAGCACCTGAACGCGGATGGCTGGCAGCAGGAACGCTATCTCGAAAACGATTTCTATTCGCTGCCGGTGCAACCCACCATGGACGAGAATGGGCGGCAGATCTCGGTCAGTGTCGAGCTACCTACAGGGCCGGTCGCGATCCGGCTGTGGAAGCTCGCGGTTGGCCGCGTCGAGATGATTTTCCTCGACACGAACACGCCGGAGAATGCGCGGACCGAGGACCGCGGCATCACCAGCCAGCTTTATGGCGGCGACAATGACATGCGCATCCGCCAGGAGATTGTGCTGGGCATTGGCGGCATGCGCGCGCTCGAAGCTCTGAAGTACAAGCCGACGGTCTTCCACATGAACGAAGGCCATTCGGCGTTTCTGGCGCTCGAACGTATACGGCTGTTCATGGAACGCCAGGGCCTCCGGTTTGAGGAAGCCGTGGAGGCGACGCGCGTCAACAACGTTTTCACCACGCACACGCCGGTGCCTGCGGGAATCGACCTGTTCGATTCCGGCCTGATGTTCCTCTACTTCAACACGTTCTGCCAGAACGCGAAAATCGAGTTCGATCTCTTCATGGCGCTGGGCCGCCGCAATGCGAAAGATCCGAATGAACCGCTTTCGATGGCGATTCTGGCGCTCAACACCTCCGCCTACCGCAACGGAGTGAGTAAACTGCACGGCGAAATTTCGCAGGAGATGTGGAACGATCTGTGGCCCACGCTGCCGGTATCGGAAACCCCGATCACCTGGGTCACCAACGGTGTGCACGCCCCGAGCTGGATCAACGGCGATCTGGCGGATCTCTACGACCAGTATCTGGAGCCGGACTGGCGCAGCCGCTGGCATGACCGCGCCATGTGGAAGCTGGTACGGGATATTCCGGACGAAGAACTGCTCGAGATGCACCGCCGGCGCAAGCGCCGTCTGATCGCATTCGTGCGTGAACGGCAGACAGCGGCGGCGGCGCGCCGCAAAGCGGCGGCGACAGAAGTGCGAACGTCGGCCGAAGTGCTCGATCCGCGCTCGCTGACTATCGGATTCGCGCGACGCTTTGCGACATACAAGCGGGCGACGCTGCTGTTCCGCGATGTGGACCGTCTGCGCAGGATCCTGTGTCATGCCGAGCGGCCGGTGCAGATCGTGATTGCCGGTAAAGCCCATCCGCGGGATCAGCCTGGTAAGACGTTCATCCGCGAGATTGCACAACTGGCGCGCGATCCGCAGCTCTGGAAACATATCGTGTTCGTGGAAGACTACGACATGAAGATTGCCCGCGAGCTGGTGCAGGGCGTCGATCTCTGGCTGAACACACCGCGGCGCGGCGAGGAAGCGTGCGGCACGAGCGGCATGAAAGCGGGGATCAACGGTGTTCTGAATCTCTCGGTTCTGGATGGCTGGTTCGACGAAGGCTATGAGGTTTCGGGCGGCTGGGCCATCGGCGATCGCGAGCGGTATTCCGAAGATCAGGATGCGATCCACGCCAGCAACATTTATTACCTGCTCGAAAACGAAATTGTTCCGCTGTATTACGGGCAGACCGAAGCGGGGCTATCAAGCGAGTGGGTGCGGCGAATGAAGGAGTCGCTCATGAATCTCACGCCGCAGTTCGATGCTCGGCGCATGGTGGACGAATATTCGCGCAAGCTCTACGATCCTTCGCATTCGAACTGGATGTGGATGGAAGGCGGCAATTTCGAGGAAGCGCGCTCGCGGGCGGCCTGGAACGCGCGCGTGAGCGATCTGTGGCCGCAGGTGCGGTTCGTCGAAATGGGACCCTCTCCCGAGACTCCCGTGATGAGCGGCGAGCCCATCCACGTGCGCGCCCAACTGAATCTCGCCGGCCTGAAGCCGGAGGATGTGCGTGTCGAATGTCTGATCGGGCCGATTGGCACGGGCGGAAATCTCGAAAACGCCGAGGTGATTTCGATGTCGGGCTCGCGGCTGGATGGTGAGATGGCGGTCTTCGAGCGCGAGATTATTCCGGAGCAGACAGGGCGGCTTGGGTATGCCATTCGCGTCAGTCCGAACCACGATGACAATCCGCTGACGCGGCCGGTAACGAGCCTGCTGAAGTGGAGCCGGTAGCGCTGACTTACGCCGGCTTGCGGCCGGAGAGGACGGCTACCACTTTTTCGGTGATCTGATCGATCAGGCCGGACATGGCCGAATCCAGCGCCACCGTGACCGCCGCGCGCACCTGTTCGGCATCAATCACCGCCACAGAACGGGGAGCGGCCGCCCCGCTGCGAACGGCGGGCGACGCCGCGCGTTTGCGCCCGCTGACGAAACGCCCGATCGATTCCAGAAGCGCGCTGGCCTCAAATGGTTTACGAAGAATGCCGTCCGCGCGAACGCGATTGACGTGCGCATCATCCACGGCTTCCACCGGCCCGGCAGTCAGGATGACGGGCGAACCGCTGGTGCGCTTCACGTATTCGCAGAGCTCGAAGCCGGTCACTTCCGGCATCGACATATCGGCGATGATCAGATCCGGCTGGGCGTCCTCAAGGCGCAGCATGGCGACCTTCCCGTCGCTGACCGTAATGACCTCATGGCCTTCGTCGCGAAGGATGCGTTCGCCCATGCGCTGCGCGTGCGGGCTGTCGTCAGCCAGCAGAATACGGCTCATTGCTGAGCGGCTGCCGGCACGTTCGTGGAAGCGGGCGCGGCGGAGGGCTCCGGCTGCTTCACGGGATTTTTCTTTGCCTTCTTCGCGGCTGCGGCGGCGGCTTTCTGCTGAGACTTAGCCTGCGCTTCCAGCCGCTTGCGGTATTCGTCCAGTTCCTTCTTCGTCCGGTTGGTGGGAAGCGGCTGGGCGGCGGCGGCGGCGGGAGTTTCTGTCGGGATACCGGCTGAATCCGTGCTGGCCTTGTGCTCGCCAGAGAGTTGCGAAGAAGAGAACCGGGCGTCGTTCCGCTGGTCAATCACACTCGAGTTGTTCGCCACGCCGATGCCGACATCGGAAACACCCGTTGCGCCACCGCTCGCGGGCGCGCCAGGCGCAAGAGCGCTGTTGACATCGGCCGGAACGCTTACAGGGACGGGAGGCCGCATGGCTGTCATGGCCGGATTTCCCTGCTTCGCGGCCGCGCCCATTTCGGGGTGGCCTGTAATTACGTGGTCAATCTTACCGAGAAATCCGGCTTTAGTCCGATGTTCCAGGTTGTACTTCATTCGTTCGTACGCCACCGGATCGGACTCGGGGATAGGACGCTTCATCTCTGACAGCCGCGCTTTGGCGTCTGCCAGATGATAACTCGCGGGGTAGTCCCGGACGATCTTCGAGAGCGCCTCTGCTTCCTGATTTTCAAACCGGTCGCCCATCTTGCGGAAGGTATCGGCCTGCTTCCAGAGCGCATCGTCGGCGTTGCTGTAGAGCGGATACTGCTGCGCAAGAAAAGCGTAGCGGCCTTCCGCGGCTGGCATGGCGCCGCGATTGTAATAAAACTCGGCAGTGCGGTATTCCTTGTCGGCCAGGATCTCCTGCACATTGCGCAGCTTCTGCTCGGCCGGCTTCGCGAACTTGGAATTCGGAAACTGCACAATCACCTGGCGGCATTCGTCTTCGGCGCGCTGGGCTTCGGCGTTGTCGCGATCCGGCTCCACCATCTGACGGATGTGAATATCGCAGATCTTCGACTGCGATTCGGCGGCCTCCTCCATATTCGGGTAGAAGAGGATGAAATCCTTGTATTCTTCTTCGGCCTGCGCAAGCCCGTGCGCGTCGCCTTCACGGAACCAGCTATCCGCGATCGCGAGCTTGGCTTTCGCCAGATATTCGCTTGTGTCGTAGGTATTGATCAGTGTGTTAAGAGTAATGCGGGCCGTCAGATACTGACCCTTTTCAATATTCTTAACTGCCTTGTCGTACAGCACCTTATCGGGCTGGAGTGTGTCCTTGGTGATGGCCGTTTCGTACTTCTTGTGGTGAAAGAGGCCAAAGCCGCAAAGCAGGTTCACGGAGACGGCGAGACCTGCCACCGACAGCAAAGGATTGCGGAATAGGGGGTTCGGTGAATACATCGGTAACTCTTCCTATTAGACCACTTCGGGGAGCATTCCGGTTGCCAGCATCAGCTGGGATATAAACCTCGTGAATTCAGACGCGTACAGCTAAAGCGCCATCCGCGAGGCGCTGCAGTTCCCGCACAGTTGCGGTGGAATCGTCACTGTGAAACACAGTGGAGCCGGCCACCAGCCAGTCACAGCCGGCCCGGACGATGGCCTCCACGTTTTCCCTTTTGACGCCCCCGTCGATTTCGATCCGGAAGTCGAGCCCGCGCTCGCGGCGGGCGCGGTCGAGCCGCTGGATCTTCTTGAGGGCGTTCGGAATGAATTTCTGGCCGCCGAAACCGGGGTTCACGCTCATGACAAGGACATAATCGGCCACATCCAGAACGTCCTCCAGCACGCTGACAGGAGTGGCTGGGTTGACGACCACGCCTGCTTTCGCGCCGAGCGACTGGATGTTGCGGAGAGTGCGATCGAGATGCGTTGCAGCTTCGTAATGAACGGAAACCTGATCCGCACCGGCGTCGATGAAGAGCGGCGCGTACTTGTCGGGATCGGTGATCATCAAATGGACGTCGAGGATGCTCTTCGTGATCCGGCGGATCGATTCAACGACAGGCGGGCCAAGTGTCAGGTTCGGGACGAAGTGGCCATCCATGATATCGACGTGCAGCATGGTGGCGCCTGCGCGCTCGACAAGCGCGATCTCTTCGGCTAGATGGGCGAAATCCGCCGAGAGGATGGAGGGAAGGATGTGAGGCATCGTCGTCTCCCTGATTATCGCTCAGCGCGAGAGGACGGCCGCGAAAAATCCGTCGCCGGAATCGCGGCCCGGGATGCGGTGCATGGTCTCGATTACCTTCGCGCCGGAGGCGGCGACGACGTCCTCGTTCTCTTCGCGCTCGAGAGAGCAGGTGGAGTAGACCAGAAGACCATCCGGCGCGAGCTGCGCGAGGCCATTGCGCAGAATGGCGATCTGGCGTTCCTGAAGCGCAGGGAGATCTTCCGGCTCGAGCTTCCACTTAATTTCAGGATTGCGGGCCAGCGTGCCGGTGCCGGAACAGGGAGCGTCGATCAGGATGCGGTCGAACAGGCGGCTGAACGGAAGCGGATGGCGGGCGTCGAGTACGATCACCGGAACGCGCAGCGGGGCGAGCGTTCGGGCGCGGCTGAGATGAAACTCGCCGGCGACGGCGCGCACCGGAGTTTCGATGGCCTGCGCGGTCTTGTTGCCCGGGGCGGCGCAGAGATCGAGAAAAGTGTGTCCGGGCTGGAGGTGCAGCAGAGGGACGACCGCCTGGGCGGAAATATCCTGGAAGCGGAACGGCTTTGGATCGCCCTGCGGCATGCGATAGCAGCCCGGAACATCGGTGGTTTCGGCGCCCGCGGGCGGTTCGGCGTTGCCCACGCGGATATACCGCTCCGGAATGGTGAGGCTGGCGTGCGCGATGCCGTGAGCGGCTTCGGGGCCATATCGATTTGTCCAGCGTTCCAGCAGCCAGGCGGGGGTGGAGAGCGACTCGGGAATTTCGACCGGCTTCCGCAGCGACTGGCGCAGAACGGCATTGACAAAATTGGCGGCGGAATCATTGGCGGCGCGCCGGGAAAGTTCGACTGCGTCATTCACCACGGCGTGGGCGGGAACGCGGTCCTGAAAGCGGAGCTGATAGAACGCCATCTCGAGCGCGATCCAGATTTCAGGATCAATCTGCTCGGGAGGAACTTTCGAATAAGAGCGAATCTGGGCGTCGAGCTGGCCGCGGCGGCGCAGGACGCCGAACACAATGTCGGAGGCCAGACCGGCGTCGCGCGGATCGAGATGCACGGATTTCGCGGCGAGCGCTTCGGCGGACCACGCGCCGCGCTCCACCGCCAGCAGAGCGGCAAAAGCGGCTTTTCGTGCAGGCGCGAGATTCATTACTTTCATTCTCTCCGGCGGGCTCGATTCGCGGCGCGGGTGTGCTACATTGGAATTAGTCTAATTTTAGACGAATGTCGAATCTGGAATCCACCAAAATTGAAGAAGCCCTGCGGGCGGCCGGACTGCGGTGCACACCGCAGCGCATCGCGGTGCTCGATTATCTGGTGCGGCATCCCGATCATGCCACGGTGGAAGCGCTTTGGCCGGCGCTGAACAGGCGCCACGCACAGGCTTCGAGAGCCACCGTATACAACACGCTGCATTCGCTGGTGAAGGCGGGGCTGGTGCGCGAGTTCAAGCTGGATGCAAACGCGGCTCGCTATGATGCCCGTCTCCATCCGCACCACCACTTCGTCTGCGACCAGTGCGGCGCGGTGGAAGATATCGAGTGGTTTGAAGTGCCGGCTCTGGCGCGAAGCCGCGCTGGCGCGCGCCGCATCCGATCTTATGAAGTGGTGGTGAGAGGAGTTTGCTCGAAATGTCACTAACGGACAAACGTTGCGTACCTTGTGAGGGCGGCGTTCCGCGGCTCAGCCCGGAGCGCGTAGAGGAGCTTCTCAAAGAAATTCCCGGATGGGAAGCGCCGCAGCAGCATCATCTTTACCGCGTCTTTCGTTTTCCCGATTTCAAACAGGGACTGGACTTCGTCAATCGCGCCGGCGAAATCGCCGAACAGGAAGGCCACCATCCCGATCTTCTGCTTGCCTGGGGGCGGGTGGAAGTTACGGTTTTCACCCATAGTATCGACGGTCTGAGCGAAAACGATTTCGTGCTGGCCGCGAAAATTGGACAGCTTTACACACCTTAGCTTTTTTCACACATAAGAGAGGACTAAAAACACAACATGCTTGGAGTAGGAGATCGTTTTCCGCAATTCAGTCTGGACGCGACTGTCTCGACCGACCCGAAGACCGCGTTCAAAACCATCACGGACCAGGATTACAAAGGCAAGTGGAAGGTTTACTTCTTCTGGCCGAAGGACTTCACTTTCGTCTGCCCGACCGAGATCGCGGCATTCGGCAAGCTGAACTCGGATTTCGCCGACCGTGACGCGCAGATTCTGGGCGGCAGCACGGATTCGGAATTTGTGCATCTGGCGTGGCGCACGCATCACGCCGACCTGAAGGACCTGCCGTTCCCCATGCTGGCCGATATCAAGCGCGAGCTCTGCGAGTCACTGGGTATTCTGGACCGCAAGGCCGGCGTTGCACAGCGCGCCACGTTCGTGGTCGATCCCGAAGGCATCATTCGCTTCGTTTCGGTGAACGATCTTTCGGTGGGCCGCAATCCGCAGGAAGTGCTGCGAGTGGTGGATGCGCTCCAGACCGACGAGCTCTGCCCGTGCAACTGGCAGAAGGGCGAGGCTGTCCTCAAGGTCTGAAATGGAACGTCTGTACGAGCTGTTTCCCGACTACGCGCGCGATCTGAAGATCAATCTTCAGAACGTGCTGAAGCAACCCGAGCTCACCGAGCAGCAGACGTGGGGCGCGGCCGTGGCTTCCGCCGTGGCGTCGAGGAATCCGCAAATCATGGGAGCGGTGCTGGATCAGGCAAGCCAGCACCTTTCTTCCGAAGCCATGGGGGCCGCCAAAGCCGCGGCGGCCATCATGGGGATGAATAACATCTATTACCGGTTCCAGCACCTGAGCGGGAATGACCGCTATGCGCAAATTCCCGCGCGGCTTCGCATGCAGGCGATTCGTTCGCACGGCTCCGATCCGCTCGATTTCGAGTTGTGGTGCACCGCGGTCTCGGCAATCAATGGCTGCGGCGCGTGCGTGGCGTCGCACGAAAAAGTGCTGCGCGAAAAGGGCGTTACCGAAGAGACGATTCTGGCCGCGGTGCGGATCGCCAGCGTGATCCACGGCGCGGCCGGCGTTCTGGACGCCGAAGCGGCTGTCGCGCAACCGGCTTAATCGTCCGTCCAGTCCAAATCCTGAAGCTCATGGAGGCGATGGTAAATCCCTCCATGGGCCATCAGTTCCTCGTGATTGCCGACTTCGGCAATCTTTCCCTGCTCCATCACCACAATCTTGTGCGCGCGGCGTATCGTTGAAATGCGATGGGCGATCACGATCACTGTTCGCCCCGCCATCAGATTCCCGAGCGCCTTCTGGACCAGCATTTCGGATTCCGTATCGAGGTGTGAAGTCGCTTCGTCCAGAATCAGGATGGGCGTATTTCGATAAAGGGCGCGCGCGATGGCAAGACGCTGCCGTTGCCCGCCGGAGAGCCTGACGCCCCGGTCGCCGATCACGGTTTTGTATCCATAGGGCATTTCCGCGATGAACTCATGGGCATGCGCGGCGCGAGCAGCTTCTTCGATGCGTTTGCGATCCGGACGCTCGTCGCCGTAGGCGATGTTGGCGGCGACGGCATCGTTGAAGAGAAATGTTTCCTGCGCGACCAGGCTGATTTGCCGGCGCAGAGAATCCAGAGTAAGATCACGCACGTCGATGCCGTCGATGCTTACGGAACCCTCGAGCGCATCGATGAAGCGCGGCAACATACTCGCCAGCGTCGTTTTGCCGGCGCCGCTCGATCCCACCAGCGCGACGATTTCGCCGGGGTGTATTTCGAGCGAAACGTCGTCTATTTGCAATCCCACCGTATCCGGATAGCGAAAGCTTACATGATCGAACACCAGTTTCTCGCGGAATCCCTCGATCCGTATCGCACCTTCCCTGCTTGCGATCTCCTCGGGCTGATCCAGATAGGCGAATACTTTCTCTGACGCCCCGATCGCCTGCTGGAACAAATTGTAGAGATTCGTCAGGCGCTTGACCGGTTCATAGAGGAAAAGCAACGCGACCAGGAACGCCCCGAAGTCCACATCGTTGAGGACATGCGCTTTGATTTCTTCACGTCCATACCAAAGCAGACCAACAAAGGTGATCGCCCCCATGAGCTCGATGAAGGGCGACGGAATGCCCTGCAGCAGCACCTTTCGCATGTTGGTTTTCAGCAATCGCGACGCGGCGGCGCGGAATCTCCGGAACTCATACTTCTCCGCCCCGAACGCCTTCACCACTTGTTGGCCCGAAATGGCTTCCTGCAGCACCTGGTTGAGGTCGCCGACCGAATCCTGCGTCTTGCGGCTGGAACGGCGAATCCTGCTGCCCAGTTTTGCGGTAGGGAGCAGAACGAAGGGAAACAGCGCCAGGCTGAAAAACGCCAGTTTCCAGTCGGTCGCGAAGACGACAATCAGCAGTCCGAGCGCGGAAAAACTCTGGCGCAGCATGTCCGCGAACATATCCGAGCATGCGGTCTGGACGCGCTCGATATCGCTCATCACCGATGCCATCAGTTGACCGGTGGAGGTGGCCGCAAAGAATCCCGCGCCGTGCCGCAGCAGCTTGTTGAAGACTTCATTCCGCAGATCGGTCACGATGGACAGGCCGACGAAGTTGGTGACGTAGTCGCCCAGATAGTCGCAGACGCCTCGAATGAGAAACACCACAATCGCCGAGATTGCAAAAATCGTAAATACGTTGTGGATGACCGGCGGAAAGAACTGCTCGAGATAGATATCGCGATGGATGATCGGTATCGTGAAAAGTTTTTCCGGGCCGGGATCGCCCAAAGGATTCAGAATCCGCGGTATCTCCTTGATTAAGAGAACACGGATGGAGGTCATCAGCCCCATCACCGCCATAAGGACGACGGAGATCGCCACCAGATACCAGTAGCGGCGCGTGTAGGAGGCGAGGCGCAGAACGTCTTTCAACGATTCGCCTCCTGGACCGAGTAGACGCGCTCGAGTGCGCGAATGACGTCGGCAACCGCAATGTTCGAGATGGGTCCTTCCGCCCGGATGACCTTGCCGACGGTTCGCCACGGCGACCAGATTTCGGAATCGGAGGGCCCAAACAGTACCGCCAGCGGGAGACCGAACGCGGCGGCGAGATGGGCGGGGCCGGAGTCGTTCCCCAGAAACAACGAGGCGTCCCGCATCAGCCTTGCGACTTCATGTAGCGGGGCGCCGCTCACCGTTCGCCACTGCGAGAACGCGGAAAGATCTTCGCCGGGACCGCCGATGAATACGGGCGCGAGGCCCATATTCTTCGAGACGAATGCCGCGGCCTCCACGAATGAAGCCGCGGGCCAGGACTTCTCCGGAGTAGCGGCGAGCGGATGAAACACGGCATAAGGACCCTCCGGCGCGTGCTCCGAACGTCCCTCCGCGGCGGGCACGAAGGCGCGAGGAATCCACGTGTGGTTCACGCCAAGATAGAACATCGCGGAGGCCAGGTGCTCCGCGGTATGGACGCGCCGCGTGATGCCAAGGATCTCCTGCGCGGTCGGAATCAGCGTGTTGTAAACGAGCGTGGGCCGAAAGATATCGAGTCCCGCGCGAATCCCGGCGCCGGAGAGCATCGTCAGCCGGGCGCTGCGGCTGCCGCCATGCAGATTCACGCAGAGAGACGGGCCGAACGCGCGGAGGGCGCGCACGGTCGGTGGCAGCACTTCCGCAATTGCCGGATTTCCGCGGAACACATCGGCAAACCGGTCTTCCACCACCACGCCAATATTGAGATCAGGCCGCGCGTAATGCAGGATCTGAATCGCGGGAGTCAGCAGAATGCAATCTCCGAGCGAACGCAGGCGAATGACGGCAACGCGGCTCTGTTGGGGAAGCCTGGCGATAATATCCGTCTGAGCCGGCACGCGGACGCTACTCGTCAATCACCGCTTCGTCGATCAGCATCACGGGAATATCGTCGCGAATAGGGTAGAGGCGATGGCAGGAGACACAGCGCAGTCCGCTTCCGTCGGGCTTGAGTTCAACCTTGGCCCGGCACGCGGGGCAGATGAGGATTTCGAGCAGATCCGAGCTGATAGCCATTGGTTTAACGAACCAGTGTAACAGCGAACAGGCAGGTCAGGCCTTCGCGAATCGGCTCATGTCGATAATGGCGCGCAGGTGAGTGCCTTCTCCGATGAGCTTATCGCCCGAGCGCGCTTCCACGCGGAATTCGCAGCGGCGCGAAGTGCATTTGAGCAACTCGGCCTTGTAGGTCACGGTAGAGCCCTCTTTCGCCGCGGAGACGTGCCAGATGTTGACGTGCATCCCAACGGTGGAAAACCCGGGCTGCAGCACTTCCGCCATCATGTTGCGGCAGGTGCGCTCCATGAAAAGGATCATACGCGGTGTAGAGAGCACGCGTGCATTTCCGGTTCCGAGGAAGTCGATTACGTCTTCCTCGCCGACCACATGGTCCTCGCACCGGATCGCGCCAATGGGAATTTCCGTCATCGCCACTTCACGAATCATATCAGCAGGATACAGTGAAGCGAATGAAGACTCTGGCGGGAAAGACCGCGATCGTGACCGGCGCCAGCCGCGGCATTGGACGCGCGATCGCACTGCATCTGGCGGCGGAAGGCGCGAACGTTCTGCTCACCGCGCGGGATACGGCGCGGCTCGATTCCGCGGTTCAGGAAATCACGAACGCGGGAGGCAGCGCCGCACGAATCGCGGTGGACCTGAGTGAATTCGAAGCGGCGGGGACCATCGCCGAGGAAGCTGTGGCGCGCTTCGGCGGCATCGACATTCTGGTGAACAACGCGGGCGCGACGAAACGCGGCAATTTCGAAGACCTGACCGATGAGGACTGGCAGAACGGCTTCGCCCTGAAGTTCTTCGGCGCGGTCCGGCTGGCGAGGCATGCCTGGCAGCACCTGCGTGCGCGCGGCGGATCAGTGGTTCACATCGCCGGCTCAGGGGGCCGCACGCCGGGCGCGCAGTTCACGATCGGCGGCTCCGTGAATGCCGCGCTGCTCTCGTTCACCAAAGCGCTGGCGGATCAGGGAGTAGCGGATGGCGTACAGGTGAACTGCGTCAATCCGGGGCCGGTCCGCACCGCGCGGCTCGAAACCCGGCTCGCGGCAATCGCCGCCGCGGGCAATATGACGCGCGAAGCTGCTCTTGAAGCCTTCATCAGACAGGAAAAAATCACGCGCGTGGCGGAACCCGAAGAGATCGCCGCGCTCGTGGGGTTCATCGTGGGTCCTCAAGGCCGTTCGCTGCATGGCGCGCTGATCGATATCGACGGCGGCTCGACGAAAACGATCTAGCCGGGCACCAGACGGGATATAATTCGATACGGATTATGCTCAGACTACCGTATTTACTGCTGTTCGCCGCGGCTGTCATTCCCGTTTCGCTGCCCGCGCAGCTCACCGATCAATACAATCCTCCCCGCGGCGGCTGCTGCCAGGCCTCCGCCGCCATCCGCCTTGCGGACGCCCTGCAGGATTGGGATCAGCTCGGCCGCTATCACGCCGATGACGAAAACCTGAAGGCGCAGCCCGACCCCAATCGAGTGGTCTTCCTCGGCGATTCCATTACCGATATCTGGAAGCTGCAGACCTCATTCCCCGGCAAGCCGTACGTCAACCGCGGCATCAGCGGCCAGGTCACCTCGCAGATGCTGGTCCGCATGTATCCGGATGTCATCGATCTCAAACCCGCTGCCGTCATCCTGCTCGCCGGGACCAATGACATCGCGCGCAACAACGGCCCCGAAACCCTGACCATGATCGAAGAAAACATCATGGCCATCAGCGAGCTCGCGAAGCTCCACGATATTAAGGTGATCCTCTGCTCGGTCATGCCCATCGCCGATTACGGCCGCACGAAGATGAGCGAAGGCCGCCCGCCGGCAGACATCCTCGCGGTCAACGCCTGGATGAAAGACTACGCGGCGAAGACCGGCGCGGTCTACTGCGACTACTTCAGCGCGCTGGTGGACGGCCAGGGATTTCTCAAACCCGGCATTTCGACGGATGGTCTCCATCCCAACGCCGAAGGCTTCAAACTCATGGCGCCCGTCGCCGAAGCAGCGATTGAACAGGCACTGAGGAAGTAGGATGGTTTCGTAACAGGGCAAATCTTTCAATCAGGGGTAGCTATGAATTTCACCAGAAGAGATTTCGGAAAGTTCGCGCTCGCCGGCATACCGGCGGCCGCGGGACTTTCCATTCCCGGTATTCTCGCCGGGGCACAGAGTTCGAAAATTGACGGCGTTCAGATCGGGACTATCACCTACAGCTTCCGCGGGGGTCCAGCCCAGGGCGGTGTCGCTCCGGCCGATATGCCGGCAGCCCTGCAGAAAATCGGGCTCAGCGAAGTGGAGCTGATGTCGGGCGATTGCGAAGCGATCGCCGGCATGCCCGCGAACCCCAACGCGGGACGCGGCTTCGGCGGCGGACGCGGTGGATCGGGCCGCGGCGGACGGGCCGGACGCGGCGCTGCCGCGAATGGGGAAGTTGCCATGGCCCCGAACGGATGCCCCGCCAACACTCCTTCCGGACGGGACTCCATCGCGAAAGCGGCGGCGGCAAACGGCAAGGCGCCCGAAGGACGCGGCGGACGCGGTCCGCAACAGCCCACGCCCGAAATGGAGGCATACCAGAAATCGGTTGCCGAGTGGAGAAAGGGCGCGACGCCCGCCCGCTGGAAAGAGGTTCGCAAGAAGTTCAATGACGCCGGTGTCGACGTGCAGATCCTCTGCTACAACATGAACCTCAACACCACGCCGGATGAGATGGACTACGCGTTCCAGATGGCGCGCGATCTCGGCGTGCGGGCCATGTCGTGCAGCACCACGGTCACGGTGGCAAAGCGGGTTGCGCCATTCGCCGACAAGTACAAGATCATGTGGGGCGGCCACGGCCACTTCAACATTTACGATCCGGAAGAATTCGCCAAGCCCGAGACCTTCCGCGAGATCATGGGCTTCAGCAAGTACATCGGCGTGAATCTCGATATCGGCCACTTCACGCAGGCCGGGTACGACCCGCTCACATATATCCCGCAGATCCACGACCGCATCACCAACCTGCACCTCAAGGACAGCAACAAGCCGGACAAGTGCGGTGTCGCGGCTCCCACGCAGCCCTGGGGACAGGGACAGACTCCTATCAAGGAAGTCCTTCAGCTCATGCGGAAGAACAAGTACAAGTTCCCGGCCAACATCGAGCTCGAATACCGCATCCCGCAGGGTTCGGATTCAGTGGCTGAAGTCGCGAAGTGCTATGACTTCGCGAAAAAGTGCCTGGCCTGAGAAAGCCCCTCACGAAATAAAAAGGCGGGCGCCGAGCCCGCCTTTTTTATTTAGTTGAGTTGCGCCGCCAGCTCGATCGCCAGCGGATCAGCCTTATCGCGCGGCAATCCGTAAACTCCCGCCAGATAATGCAGCTTGGCGAAGCAATACAGCGGCTTACCGTTGTATGTCCCGAAATAACCGCCGATGTGCGCCAGGTAATCCGGGTCCTTCGCCATCGCCGCTTTCATATCCAGCATCATGAACGCCGCATTCTGATTGGAATCCGTATCGATGATGAACATCTGGTACGTCTTCCCTTTCACGCTGTAATTCGCGATCGACCCGCCGGGAAGCGCGGCAATATCGAGCACGTGATTCTGCACGATGCGAGCATCAATCTTCCCCGCGTCCGGAAACAAAACCGTATGATCCTGGACGTGCGGCGGAGCCTGCTTCACGGCGGTCGATGGAGCCGCGGGCGGCTCAGGTGAGGAACCGCATCCCGCCAATCCCAGACCCACCAGAAAAATCACGAGCGCAGGGAATCTCATAGGGCTTTTGCGGTTGCCTCCCGGTCACCGTACATCGATTCATAATACGTCCGGTATTCACCGCTGCGGCAGCGCCGCACCCACTCCGTATTGTCCTGATACCAGCGGATCGTCCGCGCCAGCCCATCGGCAAACGAGATCTCCGGCTTCCACCCAAGCTCCCGCGTCGTCTTCGAAAAGTCCACCGCGTAGCGCCGATCATGTCCCAGACGGTCGGTCACCGTCGTCAGCAGCGATTCCGGCTTGCCCAGAATCTTCAGCAAGGTGCGCAGCACCTCGATATTGGGCAGCGGATTTCCCCCGCCGATGTGGTACGTCTCGCCCGGCCGCCCGCGCTCCAGCACAGCCCGCAGAGCCCGGCAGTTATCCGTCACATGAACCCAGTCGCGCACCTGCATGCCATCGCCGTAAACCGGAATGGGACGGTCTTCCAGCACATTCGAAATCGCCAGAGGCAGCAGCTTCTCCGGGAACTGATAGGGCCCATAGTTATTGCTGGTGCGCGTGATCAGCGTGTTCATGCCGAAGGTACGCGCGGCCGCCCCCACCAAAAGCTCCGCCCCCGCTTTGCTCGCCGCGTAAGGGCTGCTCCCCTTCAGCGGATCGTCCTCGCGGAACCACCCGCCGGGCGGCATGTCGCCGCCAACTTCATCGGTCGAAATATACAGGAATCTTTTCACGCCCCTGCGCCGCGCCGCATCGAGCATCACCTGCGTGCCCAGCACATTCGTCCGCACAAATTCTTCGGCGCCTGCAATGCTGCGGTCCACATGGGACTCGGCGGCGAAATGCACGACTGCGTCGCAGCCCTCCGGCAGCGCGTCCATGACGGCCTGCGCGTCGCAAACATCGCCGCGCACGAGGGAATAGTCAGGCGACTTCGCGGCTTCCCTCAAATTATCCAGATTGCCGGCGTATGTCAGTTTGTCGAAGTTGATAATCCGGGCGGAACCCACCATCTGGCGGATGAATTCGGAGCCGATAAATCCGGCTCCTCCGGTCACAAAAATGGTCATTTTGCTTTCGCGGTTTTACGGGCGGCTTTCGCGGCCGGAACAGCCACAGACACTGCTTCTTCCGCCGGCGGCTCGTCCGCTTCAGGAATCGCGCCATCGCCGGTTGCGGCGGCAGCCTTTTCGAGCGCCTGCTGGATCAGCGCGGCTTTTCTGGAATCCACGCGCGGCGGCGGCGCCTGTTCGTGGCGGAAATCATGGTCGTTGTGGCAGGTGCGGCAGCGAACTTTTGCCGCTTCGTCATTGAGCAGTGAAACTACCAGGTGATTCATCACCCGTTTGCATTTGACGCAAAAATCGTCAATATCATCGCCGAGCCGGGAGCGCATGAATGTGCCTTCTTTCCTTTAAGCCTGCGGCTGTGGCGCCGTATCGGGAGCAGTGGCCGCGGCACCTGGGAGCGGCGCCGCGCCTGGCGGAGGTTCTGCGACAAACCACCGCGCCTCCTCAAACCCTACGTATTTGCAGATGCGCAGCTTACCTTCCCCCCATTCGAGCAAGTCCCCCACGTGAAGAGGATCTTCCGCCTCCCGCATCAGCGCCCACGCCGCGTATTCACTGACCGCTTCAATCTCCACCGAGGGCTCGTAATCCTTCGGCTTCGCCGTGGCCGCGCCTGAGGTATGCGCCGCATTTCGGAACTGCTGCCGGGGCGCATCCTTCATCCGATGAATCCGAAAGACTGGCATAAACCAATTATTGTATGACGAACCGTACGTTGCAATCGCCGCCCGCACTCAGTGCCCTCAGGATTCTCCAGTAGAACTTTGGTACTAATCAACGGCATAACCTATGCCATCTTGCGCGCAGCCTCCAACCAGCGCAATCTAAGGGACATGCTGGGGAATCTTCCGGCCGCGATTGACCTCTCTTCCCTCGGCCTTGCGTCGATGGAAGGCGCCCTGCGCTGGCAGACCGCCATCCAATGGATGGAGTCCGTGCTGCCCAGGCTCCAGGATGCGGGCACCCTGCTTTTCTGCAGCTGGGTCGCCGTGCTGATTCCGATGAGCGTGTTCCGCCGCGCGCATCCCCTCATCGCACAGATTCTCCGCGTCAGCTCTCTGTTTATGGGCGGTGTCTGCTGGTGGCAGTCGCTCATCGTGACCTGGCAGTTGCTCGGCTCGTTCGCGGTTTCGGTCGGCCTGCTATGCGCGGGCATCGGCGTCATTCCCATGGCGCTGTTCGCCACCGGCGCACGCGGGCAGTGGGATCCTTTCCGCGATCTCGCTATCAGCGCTATCCTCACCCTCGTTCCTCGAATTGTGGCGAAATTCATCGCGAAGCGTCAGGCAAAAATGCAACTTCCGGCAACTATCGGCAGTTATTATTCGAACGATTTTTCCGTTTGGTAACCGAAGTCGACTCATCCGGGACGCGATCGCCGGCAGCGCGCGAGCCCCCGTATTCCCTCGGGCCGTCTCTTCGCATCAAAATGAAGAGGGAGATCCGGGATGGACGTTTTTATTGTCGGCGGCGGTCCGGCAGGTCTGGCGGCAGCAATCGCCCTGCGGCGCGAAGGGATGACCGTGGTCGTCGCGGACGGCGAGCGGCCTCCCATCGATAAACCCTGCGGCGAAGGCCTGATGCCCGATTCGCGCGCCGCCGCCGCAAAGCTCGGCCTGCAGATCTCCGAATCAGACGGCTATCCGTTTCGCGGTATCCGCTTCCAAACCGCCCACCATTCCGTGGAAGCGGATTTTTTGCGCGGTTGCGGGATCGGCGTTCGCCGCACGCTTCTGCATCTCGCACTCATTCGCGCGGCTGAGCGGGCAGGCGTGGAGATGCGCTGGGGATCGCCCGTTTCTCTGAACAGCGCCATCCACGCGCAATGGATCATCGGAGCCGACGGCGCTTCCTCTCTCGTCCGCCGCTGGGCGGGGCTCGACGCCGCCACCGCCCGATCCCACCGTTTCGCCCGCCGCCAGCATTTCGCCGTCGCACCGTGGAGCGATCACGTCGAAATCCACTGGGCCCAGGGCTGCCAGGCTTACGTCACACCAGTCGCCCCCAATGAAATCTGCCTTGCGCTGATCTCCCGGAGTCAGGACCTGCGCCTTGCAGACGGACTTCGCCACTTTCCCGCTCTTGCCGCGCGACTCCGAAAGGGATCCGAAGCCAGCCGCGAGCGCGGCTCAGTGACGGGAACCGTTCGCCTGCGCACGGTAGCCCGTGGCAACGTCGCGCTGATCGGCGACGCCTCGGGCTCGGTGGACGCGATCGCCGGCGAAGGCATCTGTCTGAGCTTCCGCCAGGCCGAAGTGCTGGCGAAGGCGCTCGCGAAAGGCGACCTCTCGCTCTACAATCGCGAACACCCGCGCCTCGCCCGCCGCGCCCGCCTGATGGCGAACGTCATGCTCCAGCTCGATCGCGGCCGGTTCGTGCGGCACTGCGCGATGGGCCTGCTTTCCGCGCAGCCTTCCGTTTTCCGTCATCTGATCGAGGCGCACACTCAACCGGTATAATCACGCTGATGAAATTCGGCGTGAATACGATGATCTGGTCGGGGCAATACGATCAGTCTGTCCGCGACCTTCTCCCGCGGATCAAACAAGCAGGTTTCGATGGGATTGAGTTTCCTCTGTTCCGCCTCGAAGGCTTCGATTCCGCCGTCGTTCGCCGCGACCTGGAGGCCAACGGCCTCGAAGCCACCGTCGCCTCCGCGTTCCTGAAGGGCGTGAGCCCCGTGAGCGATAACGCCGCCGAACGGGCCACCGCCCTCCAGCATCTGAAAGACCTGATCCGGACGTCGGCCGATGCGGGCGCGAAAGTTTTCGCCGGCCCCATGTACAGTCCGGTCGGCTATCTCCCCGGAAGACGCCGCACCGGCGATGAATGGAAGCGGGCGGTCGAAGGTCTGCAATCGATCGGCGATACGCTCACCACCAATGGCGTCACGCTGGCGGTCGAGCCGCTGAATCGCTTCGAAACTTATTTCCTCAATACGGCCGTGGATGCCGCGCGCCTTTGCGACGAAATCAATCACCCCAATATCGGCATTCTGTTCGACACCTTCCACGCCAACATCGAAGAGAAGAATGTCGCCGCCGGCATTCGCACCGTGGCGCGGCATCTCCGCCATGTCCACACGTGCGAACACGACCGCGGCATTCCCGGCAGCGGCCATACCGACTGGAAGGGCGTCTTTGAGGCTTTGCGCGACGTGGGCTACGACGGCTGGCTGACCATCGAAAGTTTTGGCTTCAACATCGGCGATATCAGCGCCGCGGCCGCTATCTGGCGCGATATCGAGAAGACGCCCGATTCCATCGCCTTCGACGGCCTGCGCTTCCTGAAGGATAACGTTGTTCGGAGCCATTGAAGCAGGCGGCACCAAGTTCATCTGCGGAGCCGGTACCGGGCCGGGCGATCTCCGCACCGTTCGCATCCCGACCGGGGAACCCGAATCCACCATCGCCGCTGCCATTGCATTTCTCCGCGAAGCCGGAGGCGGCAAACTCAGCGCAATCGGCATCGGGTCCTTCGGTCCCATCTGCACGGATCGCCGTTCGCCGAAATGGGGTTACATCACATCCACGCCAAAGACCGCATGGCGCGATTGCGATCTCGCCGGCCCGGTCCAAAAAGCGTTCGGGATTCCGGTGGCCTTCGACACGGACGTGAACGCCGCCGCGCTCGGCGAAGCCCGGTGGGGCGCCGCGCGCGATGGAGAGGACTCCATCTACCTGACGGTGGGCACCGGCATCGGTGGCGGCGCGATTGTGGCTGGACGGCTGGTGCACGGAACCTCGCACCCCGAGATGGGCCACATCCGCATTCCCCACGAAGATTCGTTCGCCGGCTGCTGCCCGTATCACGGCGACTGCCTGGAAGGCCTGGCATCCGGCCCCGCTATCCAGGCCCGCTGGGGCAAACCCGCTGAGGAATTGCCGGAAGATCACCCCGCGTGGGCGATGGAAGCGCGCTACCTCGCGCTCGCAGCCGTCAACTTCGCCGCCATTCTTTCCACCCGCCGCGTGATCCT
>Ga0134125_10000436_pt1 | contig 56455 bp, 52 predicted proteins | sample KB31751_FD_96464 | JGI IMG/M metagenome (GOLD analysis project Ga0134125, IMG submission 96464) | Terrestrial soil microbial communities with excess Nitrogen fertilizer from Kellogg Biological Station, Michigan, USA - KB3-175-1 | ecosystem: Environmental > Terrestrial > Soil > Unclassified ... | reverse complement strand
GCCGGGTTCTCGAGCGTCGACACGTCCTGCGTGATCTCCTCGCCCTTCGCGATCGAGCGCAGCAGGCGCCGCATGATCTTGCCCGAGCGCGTCTTCGGCAGGTTGTCGCCGAAGCGGATGTCCTTCGGCTTGGCGATCGCGCCGATCTCCTTCGCCACCCAGTTGCGCAGCTCGTCGGCCACCTTCTTCGCCTCGGCGCCGGTCGGGCGCGCGCCTTTCAGCACCACGAACGCGCAGACCGCCTCGCCGGTGAGATCGTCGGGACGGCCGACTACCGCCGCCTCGGCGACCAGCGCCTTGTGCGCGACCAGCGCCGACTCGATCTCCATCGTTCCCAGGCGATGCCCCGACACGTTGAGCACGTCGTCGATGCGCCCGACGATGCGGAAGTAGCCCTCCTCGTCGGTGCTCGCGCCGTCCCCGGCGAGGTAGAGCTTGCCCTTGAAGTCCGCGGGCCAGTAGGTCTTCTGGTAGCGCTCCGGGTCGCCCCAGATGGTGCGCAGCATCGCGGGCCACGGGCGCTTGATGACGAGGATGCCGCCCTTGCCCTTGCCCACCGGGTGTCCGGTCTCGTCGACGATGTCGGCGAAGATGCCCGGCAGCGCGAGCGTCGCCGACCCCGGCTTGGTCGGCGTCGCGCCCGGCAGCGGCGAGATCATGTGGCCGCCGGTCTCGGTCTGCCACCAGGTGTCGACGATCGGGCAGCGCCCGCCGCCGACGGTCTCGTGGTACCACATCCACGCTTCGGGGTTGATCGGCTCGCCCACCGTGCCGAGGATTCGAAGTGACGACAGGTTGTACTTCTTCGGCAGGTCGCCGCCGGCCTTGATCAGCGAGCGGATCGCGGTGGGCGCGGTGTAGAACACGTTCACCTTGTGATCCTGGATCATCTTCCAGAACCGGCCCGCGTCGGGATAGACCGGCACGCCTTCGAAGACCACCGCGGTCGTGCCCACGGCGAGCGGACCGTAGGTGATGTAGCTGTGGCCGGTGACCCAGCCGACGTCGGCGGTGCACCAGAAGATATCGCTCGGCTTGTTGTCGAACACCCACTTCATGGTGAGCGCGCACCAGAGAAGATAGCCGCCGGTCGAGTGCTGAATACCTTTCGGCTTGCCGGTGGAGCCCGAGGTGTAGAGGATGAAAAGCGGGTGCTCGGCGTTGACGAACGTCGGCTCGCAGGTGTCCGCCTGGCCCTTCACGGCGTCGTCCCACCAGGCGTCGCGCCCGGGCTGCATCGGCACCTTGCTGCCCGAGCGCCTGTAGACGATGACGTTCTTGATCGCCTCGCAGCCGCCCATGCCGAGCGCCTCGTCGACCACCGGCTTTAGCGCAATCTCCTTGCCGCCGCGGAACTGACCGTCGGCGGTGATCACCGCGACCGCGCCGGCGTCGATGATGCGCTCCTGCACGCTCTTCGCCGAGAAGCCGCCGAAGACCACCGAGTGCGTCGCAGCGATGCGCGCGCAGGCCTGCATTGCGACCACGGCCTGGATCGACATCGGCATGTAGATCAGCACGCGGTCGCCCTTCTGGATGCCCCTCGCCTTCAGCGCGTTCGCGAAGCGGCAGACCTCGTGGTAGAGGGCCTGGTACGAGATCTTCGTGACCTTGCCGTCGTCCGCCTCGAAGATGATCGCCGTCTTGTCGGGCTGAGTCTTGAGATGGCGGTCGAGGCAGTTGTAGGAGGCGTTCAGCTCGCCGTCGTAAAACCAGCGGTAGAACGGCGCCTTCGACTCGTCCAGCACCTTGGTGAAGGGCTTCGACCACAGCAGCGACTCGCGCGCGAGGCGGCCCCAGAAGCCTTCGAAATCGCGCTCGGCTTCCGCCACCATCTTGCGGTACGCCTCCATGCCGGGGATGTTGGCCTGCTTGACGAGATCCGCAGCCGGCGGGAACACCCGCTTTTCCTGCAGCATGGTTTCGATGCTCGACATGCTTCCTCCTCGGTGAGTAACCCAATACAAACACCAAATCAGCGGGGTGTAAAGACGCCGGTATGCTAGAGTCAAAACCCGTTTTCCGAACTCCCGATCCGGAAATCCCAAGGATATGAGCACCATCGCCAGGGCCGACCTCGTCCAGAGCATCGCCGACGCGCTGCAGTTCATTTCCTACTACCACCCGGCGGACTACATCCGCGCCCTCGGACGCGCCTATGAGCGCGAGCAATCGCCCGCGGCGAAGGATGCGATCGCGCAGATCCTTACCAATTCGCGCATGTGTGCCGAGGGCCGCCGCCCGATCTGCCAGGACACCGGCATCGTCAACGTGTTCGTCAAGGTCGGCATGGAGCTGCGGTTTGATTTTCAGGATTTTGAGGAAGCAATCAACGAAGGCGTGCGCCGCGCCTATCTCGACCCCGACAACAAGCTGCGCGCCTCGGTGCTCGACGAATCGGACTTCGGCCGCAGGAACACCAAGGACAACACGCCCGCGGTGATCAACGTGCAGCTCGTCCCGGGCAACAGGCTCGAATGCGACGTCGCCGCCAAAGGCGGCGGCTCGGAGGCGAAGTCGAAGTTCGCGATGCTCAATCCCTCCGACTCGATCGCCGACTGGGTGCTGAAGACGGTGCCGACCATGGGCGCCGGCTGGTGCCCGCCGGGGATGCTCGGCATCGGCGTCGGCGGCACCGCCGAGAAGGCGATGCTGCTCGCCAAGGAAGCGCTGATGGAGCCGATCGACATGGCCGAGCTCAAGGCGCGCGGGCCGCGCGACAAGGTGGAGGAGCTGCGCATCGAGCTCTACGACAAGGTGAACGCGCTCGGCATCGGCGCTCAGGGCCTGGGCGGCCTGTCCACCGTCCTGGATGTCAAGATCAGAACTTATCCGGCCCATGCCGCGAACCGTCCGGTCGCCATGATCCCGAACTGCGCCGCGACGCGGCACGCGCATTTCGTGCTCGACGGCTCGGGCCCCGCGGAGTTCCAGGCGCCGAATCTTTCCGACTGGCCTGCCGTATCGTGGACCCCCGACGCCAAGTCGAGAAGAATAGATCTGAATACCCTCAGCCGCGACGAAGTCGCCACGTGGAAACCGGGTGACCGGCTTCTGCTGTCGGGCAAGCTCCTCACCGGCAGAGACGCCGCTCACAAGCGCATCCAAGACATGCTGGGGCGAGGCGAGAAACTGCCGGTCGATTTCCGCAACCGCGTGATCTACTACGTCGGCCCGGTGGACCCGGTGAGAGACGAAGTCGTGGGTCCCGCGGGCCCGACCACCTCCACGCGCATGGACAAGTTTACCGACACCATGCTCGGCCAGACGGGGCTCATCGCCATGGTCGGAAAGGCCGAGCGCGGCCCGGCGGCGATCGAATCGATCCGCCGGCACAAGGCGGCGTATCTCATCGCGGTGGGCGGCGCGGCCTACCTGGTGGCCAAGGCGATCCGCAAGTCGCGCGTGGTCGGCTTCGCCGATCTCGGCATGGAGGCGATCTACGAGTTCGAGGTCGAGGACATGCCGGTGACCGTCGCGGTCGACGCGAACGGCAGCTCGCTGCACGCGAGCGGGCCCGCGGACTGGTCGAAGAAGATCATCGAGCTCAAGCTCCCCGTTACCGCGGCGTAGCGGCAAGAGGGGTCAGCCCCCCTCCTTCACCGGGGCGGCGCTAGAATCGCCGCATGCCCCAAGTCCACATCTGCGAAGTCGGGCCGCGCGACGGCCTGCAAAACGCCAAGCACCTCATGGCGACGGCGGCCAAGAAGGTCTGGATCCACGCCCTCGCTCGAGCCGGGCTGCGCGAGATCGAGGTGGGCTCCTTCGTTCCGCCGAAGCTGATCCCGGCCATGGCCGACACCGGCGAGATCGTTCAGGAAGCAGCCAAGATTAAGGGCTTGAAGGTGGTCGCGCTGGCGCCGAACCTCAAAGGCTTCCAGCGCGCCATCGAAGCCGGCGCGCACAAAGTGACCTTCCCGGTCTCGGCGAGCCGCGAGCACAGCCTCTCCAACGTGCGCATGACTCCCGAGCAGATGGTCGAGGAAGTGCGCAGGTGCGCGCAGTTTCCCCACGCGGGCGTGGAAATCGAGGGCGCGGTCTCGACGGCCTTCGGCTGCACCATGCAGGGGGTCGTGGCCGAGGACGACGTGGTGCGCATCGCCGCCGCGCTCGCCGAGTTCTGCGACAGCGTCGCGCTTGCCGACACCGTCGGTTACGCGAATCCAGCGCAAGTGAAGCGCCTTTTCTCCAAAGTCAGGAAAGCCATCGGGGACAAGCTGGAAGGCGCCCACTTCCACAACACGCGCGGCCTCGGGCTCGCCAACGCCCTCGCCGCCTTCGAGGAAGGCGTGCGCCACTTCGACAGCTCGATGGGCGGCCTCGGCGGCTGCCCGTTCGCGCCGGGCGCGAGCGGCAACGTGATCACCGAGGACCTCGTGTTCATGTTCGAGGCCATGGGGGTGTCCACCGGCATCGACCTCGAACGCCTGTTCGAGGCGAGAGGCATCCTGATCCTTGGCATTCCGGACGAGCCGGTCTACGGTCACACGCCGCTCGCCGGGCTGCCGAAGGGATTCGGCGCGCATGCCTGAGCCGGCGGTTCTCGTCGCACGCGAGGGCGGCGTTGCGACGATCACCCTGAACCGGCCTCGGGCGCTGAATGCGCTCGACCACGATCTGACCGTGGGGCTGCGCGACGGCGTGCTCGCCGCCGAGCACGATCCCGCGGTCCGCTGCCTGGTGCTGCGCGGCGGCGAGCACTTCATGGCTGGCGGCGACCTGAAGTGGTTCAGGACGCTGGTCGAGGGCCGCTCGAGCGCGCAGAACCGGGTCCAGTTCGAGGCGCTGATCCACGAGGTCCACACCGTCATCCTCGGCCTGCGGCGTATGCCGAAGCCGGTGGTGGCGAGCGTGCGCGGCGCGGTGGCCGGATTCGGCATGAGCCTCATGATGGCGTGCGACCTCGCGCTCGCCGCCGACAGCGCCTACTTCACGCTCGCGTATACCCTGATCGGCGCGAGCCCGGACGGCGGCTCGACCTTCGCCCTGCCGCGCATCGTCGGGCAGAAGAAGGCGATGGAGATCGCGCTCCTCGGCGAGCGTTTCGACGCCGCCACGGCCGAACGCCTGGGACTGGTAAACCGCGTCATTCCTTCCAATTCGTTGGAGGAAGAAACCACTAGACTGGCTGCCCGCCTCGCCGCGGGCCCCACCGCGGTCTACGCGCGCACCAAGGCGCTGCTGAACGGCTCGCTCGGCGCGAGCCTCGAGTCGCAGCTCCAGCGCGAGGCCGAGGCGTTCGCGCAGAGCGCCTCGGAACCGGATTTCCGGGAAGGCCTGGCGGCCTTCATCGAGAAGCGCAAGCCGCAGTGGCATCGCTGAAGGGAAAGACTCTCTTCGTCACCGGCGGAAGCCGCGGCATCGGGCTTGCCATCGCGCTTCGCGCCGCGGCCGACGGCGCGAACGTGGTCATCGCGGCAAAGACGGTCGAGCCTCATCCCAAGCTCCCCGGCACCATCCACACCGCGGCACGCGAGATCGAGGCGGCGGGCGGCCGCTGCCTGCCGGTGCAGTGCGACATCCGCGAGGAGGCGCAGATCGCAAGGGCCGTGGCCGAGGCGGTGGAGCGCTTCGGCGGCATCGACATCCTGGTGAACAACGCGAGCGCCATCGGCCTCACCGGCACCCTGGAAACGCCGATGAAGCGCTTCGACCTGATGTTCGGCGTCAACGTGCGCGGCACCTACGCCGCCTCGCAGGCCTGCATCCCGCAGCTCGCGAAGGCCGCCAACCCGCACATCCTGACGCTCTCGCCGCCGCTCAACCTCGACCCCAGATGGTTCAAGCCGCATGTCGCCTACACGATGGCGAAGTACGGCATGAGCATGTGCGTCCTCGGCATGGCCGAGGAGCTGCGCAAGGCCGGCATCGCCGTGAACGCGCTCTGGCCGCGCACCATCATCGCCACCGCCGCGCTGCAGATGATCCCGGGCATCGACCCCCGCGAGGGACGCAAGCCCGAGATCATGGCCGACGCTGCGCACTGGATCCTCACGCAGCCCGGCCGCGAATGCAGCGGCAACTTCTTCATCGACGAGGAGGTCCTGCGCCGCGCCGGCGGGAGCGACTTCCGCAAGTACGCGGTGGATCCGGGGCGCACGCCGCGGACCGATCTTTTCCTCGACTAGCGATGCTTCCCCTCGAGGGCGTGCGCGTGATCGAGTTCGCGCACATGGTCATGGGACCGTCGTGCGGACTGGTGCTCGCCGACCTCGGCGCCGAAGTGATCAAGATCGAGCCGGTGAAGGGCGACAACACGCGCCGCCTCGAGCACGCGGGGTCGGGCTTCTTTCCGGTGTTCAACCGGAACAAGAAAAGCCTCGCGGTCGACCTGCAGCATCCCGAAGGAAACAAATTGGTGCTGAAGCTCCTGGGCACGGCCGATGTGCTGACCGAGAACTTCCGCCCCGGCGCGCTCGACAAGCTCGGCTATTCCTACGCCCGGCTCACGCTGGACAACCCCCGCCTCATCTACTGCTCGCTGAAGGGTTTCCTGCACGGCCCCTACGAGCATCGTCCGGCGCTCGACGAGGTGACGCAGATGATGGGCGGGCTCGCGTACATGACCGGGCTGCCCGACCGGCCTCTGCGCGCGGGCTCCTCGGTGGTGGACATCATGGGCGGCACTTTCGCCGCGGTCGCGATTCTCGCCGCGCTGCGCAGCCGCGAGTCGATCGGCCGCGGCATGCAGGTGACGAGCGCGCTCTTCGAAAGCACCGCCTACCTGGTCGCCCAGCACATGGCGCAGTTCGAGCTCACCGGCGAAGAGCCGCCGCCGATGTCGGTGAAGCGTCCCGCCTGGGCCGTCTACGACATCTTCGAGACCGCGGGCGGCGGGCGCCTCTTCATCGGCGTGGTGACCGACACGCAGTGGGAGGCGTTCTGCCGCGATTTCGGGTTGACTGATCTTTTTCAGGATTCCCGTTTGAGAACGAACGGCCAGCGCGTCAAGGAGCGGTCCTGGCTCATTCCGCGCATCAACGAGCTCACGCGCAAGCACTCCCAGGACGAGCTCGCCGCCAAGCTCGAGGCGATCGGCATGCCGTTCGCGCCGATCGCCAAGCCCTGGGACCTGCTCGACGATCCGCACCTCAACGCCTCGGGAGGACTGCTCGAGACGCGTGCCCGAGGGAAGACCATCCACGTGCCGGCGCTGCCGATCGCGCTCGACGGCGAGCGCCTGCCGAAGCGCGCCGACCCGCCGACCGTGGGCGAGCACGCCCGGGAATTGCTCGCGGCCCTCGGCTGTTCACCGCAGGAAATCGAAAGCCTGTGCGAGCGCGGTATAGTCGCGCTCCCCCGGCCTTCATCAACCACGGAGGAGGAACCATGAAGCTGAAAGCCGTTCTCGCAGGAGTCACATTCGCGGGACTCGCCGTTACCGCCGCGGCGCAGGAGCGCCCGCCGTATGGACCGGAGGTCACCCTCGACCAGGCGAAGAAGATCGCCGCCGGGGCGAACGCCGAGTCGAAGAAGAACGGCTGGCGCATGGCGATCGCGGTAGTCGACAACCACGGCTTCCTCGTCTACTACGAGCGCATGGACGACACCCAGATCGGCAGCGTGGACGTGGCGATCGACAAGGCCAAGGCCGCGGCGATATACCGGCGCCCGACCAAGGCGTTCGAGGACGGCGTCGGCAAGGGGCGCAACGCGCTTCTCGGGCTGCGCGGCGCCACGCCCATCGAAGGCGGCATTCCGATCATGGTTGGCGGAAAGGTCATCGGCGGACTCGGGGTGAGCGGCGCCAACGCCGACCAGGATGGGGCCGCCGCGGCGGCGGGACTGAAGGTGCTCCAACCGTAAGGCAGTTCGCTTTCCGATGGAGGAGGAATCGATGAGCAAAGAAAAAAGCATGATCGCGCAGCCGACCCGGCGCAGGATCTTGCAGGGCATGCTTGCCCTCGGCGGCGCGGCTGCGCTCGGCGCCTGCGCCACGGGTGGCGGCAACCCGCTCGGCGCCGGCGGAGCCGCCCGCCTCTCGGGCGGGCGCGTCTCGGTGCGCTGGCTGGGCGGCGGCGTCGCCGAGCTGGCGACGCCGGACAACAAGCAGATGGCCTACGGCGACGCGTGGTTCTGGAACAACGCCGGCTGGTCGCGCTTCAACGTGCCGAAAGCGAGCGAGTACGCGAGCAAGGAAGCCTTTGCGCAGTACGTGCGAGGGAAGAACCCGGAGGCGGTGTTCATGCTCCTCACGCACGACCACGGCGATCATATCGGCGATTACTTCGAAGCACTGAAGGCGCTGGTCGACGCGGGCGTGCCGGTCATGACCGCCGGGCAAAGCGACCTGATGCGCGCGCCGAACGGCCTGGTCCCGGACTTCAAGAAGGCGGGCCTGGACAACAGCAAGATCGTCGTCAACGGCGGCTCGGGCATCAACTTCGGCGGCACCGGCCGGTACGGCGGCATGACGGCGCGCCTCGTGCCCGCGGTGCACTCGAATTTCCACATGTTTCCCGCCGCGGGCTTCATCCTCGAGATCGGCGGCACCCGCGTCTACATCAGCGGCGACACGGACCTCTACGGCGACATGAAGCTCGTGGGAGAGCGCTACCAGCCCAACCTCGCCATCGTCTGCGTCGGCGGCGGCCCCAACACCATGGACCCCGCGGAGGCGGCGGTCGCCTGCAAATGGCTGGGAGTGAGCCACGCCATCCCGGTGCACTACGCGCACAACGCAAACGTGCTCGGCATCCAGGCTGGCGAGGAGTTTCGCAAGGCCATGGCGCAGGTCGCGCCTTCGGTTCAGGTCACGGTCATGAAGCCCGGCGAAACCCAGATGATCCAGACCTGAGGCCTGCAGGGCCGGTCAGGAGACGACGACGTTCCTTGGCGCGCCCTGCACGAACGCCTCCACGTTGTCGATGAGCTGATCGGCGAGCGCTTGCATCGCCTCGCGGCTCGACCAGGCCACGTGGGGCGTGACGATCAGATTAGGCAGCTCGAGCTCGAGAAGCGGATTGCCCGCGCGCGGCGGCTCGACCGACAGGACGTCGAACCCGGCCCCGCCAATGACTCCGCTGCGCAGCGCTTCGGCCAGCGCGCGCTCGTCGACCAGCCCGCCGCGCGCGGTGTTGATGAGCAGCGCGCCCGGCTTCATGCTCGCGAGCTCGCGCGCGCCGATCAGGTTTCGCGTCTGCGCGGTCAGCGGCAGGTGCAGCGTGATCACGTCCGACTCGTGCAGCACGGTGTCGGCCGGTGTGAATTGGACGCCCTCGGCCTTCGGCGGGGCATGGTCGGCGAACAGCACGCGCATGCCGAAGCCGCGCGCGATTCGCGCCACTCCCTGGCCGATCGCGCCCTCGCCGAAGATGCCGATGGTGCTGCCGTGCAGGTCGCGCACCGGGTGCCCCGCCAGGCAGAACTGCTCGGAGCTCTGCCACAGGCCGTTCGCGACGTCCTGCCGGTAGGGAATGAGGCTGCGCCGCAGCGCAAGGATGAGCGCAAAGCTGTGCTCCGGAACGGTGTGCATCGCGTAGTTGCGGATGTTGCAGACGACGACGCCGCGCGCGCGGCAGGCGGCGACGTCGATGTTGTCGGTGCCGGTTGCGGATACCGCCACCAGCCGCAGCCGCCCGAGCTGCCCGACGACGGCTGCGGGAAGCGGCGCCTTGTTGACGATCGCGATCGTCGCCTGGCCGAGCAAGGCGGCGACTTCTTCCGGCGCGACCCGGTCGTGCTCGACCCAGGTGTGCGCGAACGACGGCCGGCGGACGTTCGCCTCGATCGAGCCGCGCTCGAGGAAGACGATGTGCTCGAGCGTTTCGGCCACGGCTACTTCATCTTGCAGTCCTGCGCATAGGCGTCCGCGCGGTTCTGGAGGACCGTGCCGATCGTCTTGTGCGCGAGGCGTCCGTCGGCGCTTTTGCCGACGAGCTGCAGGTAGTAGCTCTGCACCGGGAACTGGTTGGGGCCGAACTTGAAGTCGCCGCGCACGCTCTTGAAGTCGGCCGCCCGGATCGCGGCGCGCAGCGCTTCCTTGTCCTCGATCTTCCCCTTCACCTTGCGCACCGCCGAGTCGATCAGCAGCGCGGTGTCGTAGCCCGACGCCGCGTAGCCCGTCGGCAGCCGGCCATAGGCCTTCTGGAACTCGGCGACGAATTTCTTGTTGGCCGCGTTGTCCATGTCGATCGACCAGTGGCCGACGCTGAAGAGCCCGAGCATCGGGTCGCCGACCGCGCGGATGATGTCTTGGTCGGAGCCCCAGAGCGGCACGATGAGCTGCATGTCCTTCGACATCCCCGCGGCGACGAACTGCTTGATGAAATTGACGCCCATACCCCCGGGCAGGAACACGTACAGCGCCTCGGGCTTGGCGGCGCGGATTTGCGAGAGCTCGGCGGCGTAGTCGAGCTGGCCGAGCGTGGTGTACATCTCCTCGACCAGCTTTGCCTTGTAGTAGCGCTTGAAGCCGGTCGCCGCGTCGTGCCCGCCGACGTAGTTGGGCGCGAGGAACAGCACGCTCTTCAGCCCCTTCGAGGTGACGTACTGCCCGGCGGCTTCGCTGTAGGCCTCGCTCGGCCAGGACGCGACGAAAAAGAACGGGTTGCATTGCGCGCCGGAATACACGGCCGGCCCGGCGTTGGGTGCGATGAAGAAGGTCTTCGCGTTGAGGACGTCGGGCGCGATCGCGACCACGATGTTCGAGAACACCGCGCCGGTGACGAAGTCGACCTTGTCCAGGCGCAGGTAGCGCTCGACGATCTGCTTCGCGTTCTCGGGCTTGAGCTGGTCGTCGTTCACCAGCACCTCGGCGGGCAGCCCGCCCAGCCTGCCGCCGTTCAGCTTGATCGCCAGGTTGAACGCGTCGCGAATGTCGCCGCCGATCGCCGCGTTCGGGCCGGACAGGGTGCTGACGAATCCGACTTTCACCTTGTCCGCCGCTTGGGCCGCAATGCATGCCATGACGGCGACTACCAGCGCCGCTACTCTCATGAGGCTCTCCCAAAATCGGTTCACCGTTGAACCCGCGCCACCCGCATCTTCTCGTCGACGATCCGGCCGCGCTCGATCACCGCCTTCCCGTCGAGCTCGACGCTGCAGTCGCGCATCGGCACGTCGTAATGCCCGCGCGTGTCGCGCCGGCCGCCGCCCTGCGTGTTCGGTCCAGTGGAGAACAGGAAGTTGCCCGGAAAGGTGCGCGCCGCGGCACGGTGGCGCTCGGGCGTATCGCCGTGCAGCGCGATGCCGTACCAGAGCGCCTGCGGGTTCATCCCCCAGCCGAGGTGCGACACCGCGTACGGGTCGCGGTCGTCGTTGGAGCGCTTGCCGTCTTCCAGCCAGTCGCGCATCAGCTTCGCGTCCATTCCACCCGCGACGCTGACGATGTGGCCTTCGCGGATCTCGAGGCGGACCGGGTCGGCGACATACCGGCAGTACGGCAGGATGACGATGTCGCCGGGCTGGAATACGACCGTGCCGTGCGCGCTGCCCTCGTTCGGAAACGTGTGGATGTGGCCGCCGCCCCAATGATCGAAGTGGCTGCGCTCGTCGGCGTATCCCCATTGCGTCATCACCGGGTATTCGCCGCAGGTGTAGGTCAGCTCCGTTCCCGCCTCGCTTTTGACACGAACTGATCTTGTTCTTTGATAAATGGACTCGGCGTGCTTGCACGCCTCCTTCAGGCCCGGCGGCGCCATGAGCTGCTCCAGGTCGTCGGGCGCGTCGATAATCATCAGCACGCGCGTGCCGCCGTCGAGCACCTGCTTCAGCCACTTCGTGAAGAGCGGCACGTGGAAGATCACGACCAGGTCGGCGGCGCGCACCGCCTCGAGCGTTCCCTTGCACTGACCGATGGTGGGTACCCCGACTTTCGTCCACGAGGGCAGCGCGTTCACGCACAGCTCGTAGATGTCGGCGCCGAGATCGTCTGCGGCGGCGAAGGCCGCCTGGATGTACTCGCGGCGCGTGGCGAGATCGCTCACCACGCAGATGGTTTCGCCCTTCTTCACCTGCGAAAGTTCGAGCTCCTTCCTGTAGAGCTGGACCAGCTTGGCCGGATTGACTTCCTGCGAGCGATAGGACGACTGCATCACTTGCGCATTATGGCGCGCCACATTCGGTATGGCGTAGCCGGCATCTCGATGTCGGCCACGCCGAGCGGCGCCAGGGCGTCGAGCAGCGCGCTCACCACCGCCGCCGGCGCGCCGATGGCGCCGGACTCGCCGCAGCCCTTCGCGCCGAGCGGGTTGTGGGTGCAGGGCTGGCTTTCGTCGGTCTCCGAGACGAAGCCCGGCAGCTCGTCGGCGCGCGGCAGCGCGTAGTCCATGAAAGAGGCCGAGATGAGCTGACCCTCTTCGTAGGCGGTGCGCTCGTGGAGCGCCTGCCCGATCCCCTGCGTCAGGCCGCCGTGGAGCTGGCCCTCGACGATGAGTGGATTGATCACCGTGCCGATGTCGTCGACCGCATGATAGGAAACGAGCGCGACTTCGCCGGTCTCCGGATCGACCTCGAGCTCGCACACGTGCGCGCCGTTGGAGAACGCAAAGTTGGGCGGATCGTAGAACGCGCTTTCGTCGAGGCCCGGCTCGAGCGTCTCGAGCGGCAGGCGGTGCGCGACGTTGGCCGCGCGCGCCACTTCGTCGAAGCTCACCGCGCGGTCGGTGCCGGCGACGCTGAAGCGGCCGGCGGCGAACTCGATGTCGGCGGCGGAGGCCTCCAGGAGATGCGCCGCGATGTGCCTTCCCTTTTCCAGCACCTTCTCCGCCGCCTTGTAGAGCGCGGAGCCGCCGACCGCGATCGAGCGCGAGCCGAAGGTTCCTGTGCCGACCGGGACCGCGGCGGTGTCGCCTTCGACGACCCTGATCCGCTCGATCCGGATGCCAAAGCTCGCGGCGACAATCTGGGCGTACGTGGTGGCATGTCCCTGGCCGTGGTTGTGAGTGCCCAGCGCGAGCGTCACGCTGCCGTCGCCCGCCACCCTCACCTGGGCGGACTCGTAGAACCCGACGCGCGCCCCCATCATGCCGGCGAGGCGCGACGGGGCCACGCCGGAAGACTCGACATAGCAGGCGATCCCCAGGCCGCGCAGCTTTCCACGCCGTTCAGATTCGTTTTTTCGTTCAATGAAACCATCGGCGTTCGCGGCTTCCAGGGCACGCTCGAAGATGCGCGGAAAATCGCCGCAGTCGTAGGTCGGCCCGACCGGGGTCTTGTAGGGCATCGCCGAGGCGGGAATGAAGTTGCGGCGCCGGATCTCGGCGCGCTCGAGGCCGAGCTCGCGCGCCGCCTTGTCCGCAAGGCGCTCGAGCACGTAGCAGGCTTCCGGCCTTCCCGCGCCGCGATAGGCGTCGGTGGGAACGGTGTGGCTGAAGTAGCCCTCCACCTCGACGAACACAGCCGGCGTCCGGTAGAGGCCCGCGAGGAGCGCGGTGTAGATCGGACCGGGAATCGCCGCGCCGAACGAGGAGACGTAGGCGCCAAGGTCGGCGCGCGTCTTCACCCGCAGGCCGAGAAAGCGAGCCTCGGCATCCAGCGCGAGCGCAGCGTGGGTGCGATGGTCGCGCCCCTGCGTATCGGAGAGGAACGACTCGCGCCGGGATGCGATCCACTTCACCGCTCGGCGCAGCCGGCGCGCGGCCCACACGAGCAGCGTCTCCTCGGGATAATGCTTGCCCTTGTAGCCGAAGCCGCCGCCGACGTCGGGCGACACCAGCCTGAGCTCGCTCTCGGCGAGGCCCAGCTCGGCGCAGACATAGCGCCGGATGTGATGCGGCGCCTGCGTGCCGACGTAGAGCGTATCTGGAGTGGCCAACATGCCGCGCGGCTCGATCGCCGCGCCGCACAGACGGTTGTTCACCAGCTCGATCTCGACCACACGGGCGGCCGCGGCAAACGCGGAGTCGACCGCCGCGCCATCGCCGCGGGTCCAGCGGAAGCAGCGCTCGTCCTCGATCGGTTCGAGCGCTTCGTAGTCGACCTGCACCTCTTCCGCCGCGTCCTCGGCGAGCGCCTTGGTTTCCGCGAACACGGCCGCCACCGGCTCGCCGGCGTGGCGCACGGTGTCGCGCGCGAGCGCCCAGCGCGGCAGCTCCACCATGCCGGGCAATGCCCAGCCGGCGCTCATCGGTCCTACGCCGTCGGCCGCCAGGTCCTTGCCGGTGAACACCGCCACGACCCCTGGCAGCGCGGCGCGCGTGGCATCGATTCCGGCGATCCGGGCGTGCGCGTGCGGCGAGCGCACCAGCGCGCAGTGAAGCATGCCGGGGAACGCCATGTCGTCGACGAACTGGCCCTGGCCGGTGAGCAATCGCGCGTCTTCCACGCGGCGGATCGCCGCGCCGATCATCGGAGCTCTTCTTTCAGCAGATCCAGTCGCTCGTAGATCGCGCGATCGGTCACCACGAAGAGGTCCGCCTGCGCGCTGCGCGCCTCGTGGCTCGCCCAGGTCCAGTGCGGGATGGTGAACACGTCATGGCGCGACCATTCGAAGCGCTGCTCGCCGATGGTCGAGCGCCCCTCGCCGGAGGTTACGAGGCAGATGGCGTTATACGTCCCTCGCGCGGGCCGCGTTCTCGACTCGATCCTTTTCAGGTACAGATCGAGAGTAGGCATCACGGAGCCGCCGTTCTTCGAATAGCGCACCGTCCTGGCCCCGTCGGGGCTGACTTCCGCTTCGGCGAGCCGACGGCGCATCTCGTCGCCTGGGAAGCGGTACTCGGAGGAGCCTTCGGCGCCGACTTCCCAGAAGCGTTCGTCGTGCCGCGTGCCGGGCTCGAAAAAGCTCGCGTCGAGCGCGCAGATCGCCGGCATGTTGGCGGCATCGAACCAGACCGTGCGTCGCTCGCCGCGGTTGACGTGCCCGTGCCAGCACATCGGCGGCGTGAGGACGAGATCGCCGTCCTTCATCTCGCAGCGCCGGCCGTTCACGATGGTGAGCGCGCCCTCTGCGCGCGTGGCGAAGCGGATCGCCGCCGCGGTGTGCCGGTGCGGCGGCGCCCGGTCGCCGGGCTCGAGCACGGTGAAGGCGCCGATCAGGTTCTGCGTGGTGACCGTTTCGCCGCCGAAGGCGGGGTTGGCGAGGATCAGCGCGCGGCGTTCCACGTCCTCGATGCCCACCTCGCGCGCCGCGCGCTCTGCGAAAGGCTCGAGGTCGCGCCAGCGCCAGTGCATCGGCGCGTCCTTCGCCTGAGGCGCGACCGGCGTGATCCGCTTGTAGCGGTCCCACAGCGGGTGGATGTGGGCGCGCTCGAGCGCCTCGATCAGCGCCGCGTCGCCGCGCATCAGCTCTTGTCGACCGACGCGGAACCCGGGCCGCCCACGACGATGTACAACATCGCTCCGATGAGCGCCAGGTTCTTCAGGAAATGATTGATCTGGTTGACCCGCTGGGCCGGCTCGTACTCCCAGAACCGGTGCGCCATGCCGGTCGCGATCAGCACGTAGACGATCAGCACCCACGCCACGCGGCGCGTCTGCCAGCCGATGATCAGAAGCACGCCCGCGGCCAGCTCGATGATGGTGGACAGATACGCCATGAGCTCGGGAGCGGGGAACCCAAGCTTGGTCATGTAGCCCGTCGTGCCGGCAATGTTCATCGCTTTCATGATTCCGGCGACGAGAAACAGGATGCCGATCAGGATTCTTCCGATGAGAAGAACGTTGCTTCTGTTGCCGGTCATGGTCGCACTGACTGCCGAGTTCATGATGTCGCCTCCTCTCCTTTACGGTTCGATTATTCCAAAAGCTCTCTTGCGTCGATCAGCACAAAAGCGATGCGGCAGGGCCGAGCGCCGCGGTTGACCCAGGCGTGGTCGGTTCCCTGCTGCACCAGCACGGCGCCCGCCGCGAGATGCACCTCGCCGTGGTCGAGGATCATGTCGATCTCGCCCTCCATCACGACCGCGTAATCGACGCTGCGCGTCCTGTGCATGCCGGCATGCTTCGCATCGCTCTGACCGGCGAGACCCATTTCGCGGAGGACGGCGTCGCGGGACATCTCCTTTTGCCCTGGCGGAAACTCGACCACGCGGAAGATGCTGCCATGGGGCGGCGGCGCGACGCCGATCTCGCGCTCGGCGCGGTCGGCGCGTCCCGAGATGTCGGCGGGGGACTCGTCGGTGGCCCAGACGAGCGTCGAGACAAGCCCGGAAGCCTGGCGCAGTCTGCGGTTCGGAGCCTGCCCGTCGTAGAGCACCGTGCCCTTCCCGTCCCGGTGTCCGGTCACCACGCGGCGCGTCATTCGGGCTGGACCCCGGCCGCGCGCAGCGCGGTGCCGTACTTGTCGTAGTCGCGCTTGAGGATCGCGGCGAACTCTTCGGGCGCGCCGCCGGTGATCTGCAGCCCCGAGTTCTCCATGCGCTGCCTCACCTCGGGCTGCTGCAGCACGGCGTTGAACTCCCGGTTGAGCCGAACAAGGAGCGCGCGCGGCGTTCCCGGAGCGACCATCATGCCGTGCCAGGTCACGAGCTCGAAGCCGGGAATCGTCTCGGCCATGACCGGCAGGTCGCCGAGCGGGCCGATGCCGCGCTTCGGCGCGGTCGAGGCGATGCCCCGCACCTTGCCCGACTTCACGTGGCCCACCGCGATGTTGACGACATCGAAAAGCAGGTTGATCTCGCCGCCCATGAGGCCGTTCAGCGCCGGCCCGTTGCCCTTGTAGAGGACCATGAGCATGTCCGCGCCGGCGTGGGCGCGCAACAGCTCGCAGCCCACCGACGGAAGCGCGCCCGATGCGCCGCAGCTCACCTTGCCGGGATTCTTCTTGATGAAGGCGAGCACGTCGGCCGTGGTCTTCGGCGGAAACGCGGGATGCGCGAGCAGCACCATGGAAGCAACGTCGAGATGGATCACCGGCGCGAGGTCGCGGAACGGATCGATGCTCGCCTTCAGGTAGAACGGATTGGTGATCACGCTCGGCACCACGAAGAGCACCGTGTACCCGTCGGGCGCCGACTTCGAAGCCGCGGCGTGCGCGATGTTTCCCTGCGCGCCCGGGTGGTTCTCGACCACGTTCGGCTGGCCCGTGCGCTCGGCCAAGCCCGCGGCGAGGATTCGCGCGACCACGTCGGCCGGGCCGCCGGGCGCGAACGGCACCAGCCAGCGGATGGGTTTCGACGGCCAGGCGGGCTCCTGCGCCATCACCCCTATCGAAGCGAGGGCAGAAACAAAAAGAACGAGAATCTGAAGCGCTCTATTCATCGCGTCACCTGGTAGCGGCCTTCGTTGTCGCGCGAGAGCTTGCCCGAACCGCGTAGCGCCTCCAGCTCGCGCACGATCTCTCGTCCGTCGCGGCTGCCCACGGCGGCCATCAGCTCGGCGAAGAACTTCGGCCCGTCGGCGAGCGCCGCCTGCAGCGAGCCGAAGCGCCTGCCGTCGAGCGCCGGTGGCCTGGGGATTCTGTGCTCGAGGATCCGTTCTCCCATGGGAAGGGTAAGGTCGAACCCGGCCTTGGCGCCGGTGGCTGCGCCGCCGAGCGAGGGATCCAGCGGAAGCGTGCGCATCCCCGTCGCGACCACCAGGTCGCGGTCGGCCTGGAAGCGCGTGGCGAGCGCCCAGTCGACCTGCTCGTCGGAAAAAATGTCGATGTCTGGATCGACCACGAACACGTGCTTGGCGTTCGCGAGGCTGCCGAGCACCGCCGCGATCGCGTTGCGCGCCTCGCCGGGGACGCGCTGGTTGAGCGCGATGCGCACGTTGTACATGCCGCCGCTCGAAGGCGTGGCGTAGACCGCCCGCGTCTCCCGCACCGCGGTCTCGAGCGAGCGCCACACCGTGACTTCGGTCCGCAGCGCGCAGAGCTGCGCGGTATCGGTGCGCGCGAGCGCCTGACCGCCGATGGTCGCGGTCTGGAACACGGCGTCGCGCCTTCGCGTGATCGCGGTGAGATGGAACACCGGGTTGCGCTTCACGGCGCCGTAGTAGCCGAGGAATTCGCCGTACGGCCCTTCGGGCTCCACGTGGCCGCCCGGGTGCAGATAGCCCTCGAGCACGTATTCGGCGTCCGCGGGCACGCGCAGGTCCTGGCTCACGCATTTCACTACCGGCAGCGGCGCGCCGCGCAGCGACGCGATGAGGCCGGCCTCGTCCGCCGGGATGCGCATGGTCGCGGCCACGTGGTCGATCGGGTGCGAGCCGACCACGAAGGCGATCGGCAGCGCTTCGCCGAGCTTCGCGCGCGCGAGATAGATCGCGCGCAGGTCGGAGGGCGCCACGAGATCGACCCCCGCCTCGCGCCGGCCGCGAAGCATCAAGCGGCGCATGCCGACGTTCACCCAGCCGCTTTCGCGGTCGACGGTGAAGTCGGTCGACGCGGAAACGTACGGCGCGCCGTCCAGGCCGTGCTGCAGATGCACCGGCAACGCCGTGAGGTCTGGTTCCCTTTCGACGACCTCCTGGCAGGGCGCGCTCGACACCTCGACGATCTCGGGCTTCGCCTTCAGCCGCGCGAGCACTTCCTGCAGCAGCCGCTGCGGCGTGGTGCCGAACGCGTGCGCGAGGCGCGAGCGGCTGCCCGCGACGTTGCCGGCGAGCGAAGCGGCTTCCGGCCCCGCGCGGCTGAACCACACGGCTCTTGGATTTCCTTCCAGTGCTGCGGCAACGTCGGCCAGCGCCACCGGCGTTTCGATTTTCTGCAGTTCCTCGTGTCCCAAGGAGTCGAGGAAGCGGCGCAGCCGGAAACGCTCGAAATCCATGTCAGTTGAGCTCGGCAGTCGTGACGTCATACTGGAACAGCCACTCGTAGCGCTCGGCGACCGGCGCTCCGGCCCACTCGCGGTCGACGTACTCGCGCGCCTTGACCGGATCGGCGAGCGCCCGATTGTGGAAGCGCCGGATGTTCGCCGCCGAGCCTTCGACTGCGCGGCGCGTGCGGTCACGCCTTGCTTTCTCGTAATTCAGCAATCGGACAGGCACATCCGCGTCGGACTCGGTCAGCGCACGCGCAAGAATGTAGCCGTCCTCGATCGCCATGTTGGCGCCCTGGGCGAGGAACGGCACCATCGAATGGCAGGCGTCGCCGAGCAGGCTCACGCGGCCGACGGTCCAGCGCTCCATCGGAGGGCGAACCATCAGCGCCCACTTGTAAGGGACCGGGATGTTGCGGATCAGCGCATGGACGTCGTCGTGCCATCCGGCGAAGTCGGCGGAGAGCTCCTCGTTGGTTCCGCGGGCGCTCCACGACTCGACCTGCCAGTCCGAGCGCTCCAGAGCGCCGACGAAGTTCATGACCTCGCCGGCGCGCAGCGGGTAGTGCACCACGTGGCCGCCGGGGCCGACCCAGTTGGTGCCGACCATGCGGACCATGTGCCTTGGCAGCTCGTCCATCGGCACGACGCCGCGCCACGCGACGACCCCGGTGAACTCGGGTTTGTCTGGGCCAAAGAGGCCTTGGCGGATGCGCGAATGCACCCCGTCGGCGCCGATCAGGGCATCGCCTGAAACAGATGCCCCGCCTTCCAGGTTCAGGGTCACCTGCGGTTCCGTCTGGTGGAACCCGATGCATTTCGCGCCAAGCCGGATCGCGTCGGACTTCTCGCGGCGCACCGCGCGCTCGAGCACACTCAACAGATCCGGCCGGTACACGGTGAGGTAGGGATAGCCGTAGCGCTCGACCGAGACCTTGCCCAGATCGTGAAGCTTCCAGCGCTCGCCGCTGTTCCAGATGCGGATTTCCTTGCTTTCGGCCTCGCACGAGAGCGCTTTGAGCTCCTCGCCGACGCCGAGCGCGTAGAGCGCGCGCGTGCCATTCGCCGCGAGCTGCAGCCCCGCTCCGAGCTCCTTCAGCTCCGGTGCCTGCTCGTAAACCTCGACGTCGCAGCCCATCCTGAGCAGCGCCAGCGCAGCGGTCAGTCCGCCGATGCCGCCGCCTGCGACGAGGACACGGAGGTTGCCGGGCATGCGCGGAATATACACTCCGACTGTGTGTAGACAGGGCCGAGAAGTCGCGGCAAGCTAACCGTGAAGGAGAGGAGAAACCCATGAAGACCGCCACACTCGCCGCGGCCGTTTGCGCCGCCGCGCTCGCTGCGCTATCCACCCCGACGATCGCCGATCGCGACCACGAGGGGCTGTTTCCGCGCAACGCCACGTTCACGACTCTGGCGATCACGCCGCTCGCGATCGAGGGCCTGACCGCGGATGACGCCGGCAACCTCTACACCACCGGTCGGGACCTCGTCGGCGATACCTGTCCCGTATGGAAGTTCACCGGGTCGACCCGGACCACCGTCGGTCTCATCCCGAACCCGGCGGCGGCGCGCTGCAATCCGTCGGGCATCGCATTTGACTCGAATGGCGACCTGTACATTGCCGACGGCGGCCCGGCGGCGACGGTCTGGAAGCTCACGCCGAACGCGGTTACGCCTCCCCTCGCCGTCGCCTTCGCCACCGGCGTTCCGGGAACGAACGGCCTCGCGTTCGACAGCGACGGCAATCTCTGGACCGGAGACGGCACGACCGGCCAGGGCCGCGTCTGGAAAATCCAGTCGACCGGTGGCGCGTGCGAGCCCACGTTCAGCGGTTGCGTCGAGGCGTTCCGCATCCAGCCGATGGCCAATGCCGCAGGGGTCGGACGCTCGAACGGAACCCTGCAGCCGGGCAATACGACGCCGAACCCCCAACCGCTCGTGGCGAACGGCCTTGCCTTCACCCGGGACGGGGACCTCTACATCGCCGACACGGCCCGCGGTGCGATCTGGAAAATCGAGTTCCATCGCCGGGGCGAGCTGAAGAGCCGCACCGGCTGCGATACCACCTTCACCGCCAACACGCTTTGCCTGGACAATGTGTTCGTCGCACATCCGTATCTCGAGGGTACCGACGGAATCATGCTCGATCGCGCGGGCAACATCTGGAACTCCGCCAACGAGCGCAACGCCATCGTTGTGGTCACGAAGGACCGCGACGTGGTCGAGGTGTTCCGCAATCCGGTCAACGCCGCCGGCCTCAGAAACTCCGCGGATGCCGCGGTCGGAAACAATCACATCCTCGAACTCCCGACGAGCCCGGTCCTTTTCGGCAAGCGGTTCTGCACCGCCAATTCCGACGGCAACCGGCGCGATAACTCGCCCAACGCTGCAGGCGAAGTGAACCAGGGCGGCGCCGTCGGGGCGCGCGGCAAGATCTCCTGCATGGATCAGGACCTCGAGATTCCGGGAGCGCGCCTGCCGGTGCGCTAGCGCTTCACCAGGCTGAAGAAGTCCTCGTCAACGAGCTGCGATTTCGCCATCGCGCGATAGGCGGCCTGCACCTCTTTCGCGAGCGGCACGTCGACACCTGCCTGGCGCGCCGCTTCGACGATGAGATCGAGGTCCTTGAGGAGCAGCGCGCCGGTCGCGGTCGGGGTGTAGTCGCGCCGGCGCAGCGGGTCGAGCTTGTACTTGACGAGCGGCGAGGCGACCACGCTCTCGCCCAGGAGATCGAGCATCGCTTCCCAGCCGATGCCGCCCTTCTGCGCAAGCGCCAACGTCTCCCCCATCATGCCCGCCGTCACGGCGACCATGAGATTGATGGCGAGCTTGGCGTAGCGCGCCTCCTCGCCTTCGCCGAGCCAGATCTGCGCACGGCTGTAGGCTGCAAGCGCTTCCCTGGCCGCGTCGAAGGAGGCCTTAGGACCGGACACGAACGTGGTCAGGCCGCCCGATTCCGCGAGGTTGACGCTACCCGAGATCGGCGCGCGCAGATAGGCGATGCGTCGCGGGCGCAGCGCTTCGGCCACCGTCGTCGAGGCCACCGGCCCGACGGTGGAGGTCTCAACGAGGATCGCCGCCGCGGGCATCGCGCCGGCAATCCGTCGCGAAACCTCGATCAGGACGGTCTCGGTCGGCAGCGACGTGAATACGATCGATGCATCGGCAAGTGCGTCTTCGAGGCTTGAAGCGGGCGCAATTCCGCGGCCCTTTGCGATCGAAAGCCGCTCCTTGCTGACGTCGAAGCCCGAGACAGTCCACCCGGCCGCGGCAAGGCGAGCCGCCATCGGCAATCCGATGAGCCCGAGGCCGAGCCAAGCAATCTGTTTTGCCACGGGAAAGTGAACTATGAGGTCAAAGCAGCAATGCCAGCTTTGGCGATCTGCTCGTCCTCGTGCGACTGCACGCCCGAGACGCCCACCGCGCCGATGCATTCGCCGTCGATCACGATCGGCAGCCCGCCCTGCACCGGCGTGACGCCGGGCATCTTGAGCATCGCCGTGCGTCCGGCCTTGATGCGCTCTTCCCACATCGCGGTGGAGCGCCGCGTCTCGGCGGCGGTGCGGCCTTTCTCGATCGCGATGCGCGAGTTCGCCGGCGTCGCCCCGTCCATGCGGAAGAGGTGCAGCAGGTGTCCCCCGTCGTCGACGGTCGCGACGCAGACGTTCCAGTTGTTCTTCTTCGCCTCGGCCTCGGCGGCGGCAGCAATCCGCTTGCAGTCCTCGAGCGTCAGCATGGCGCGCGTTTTCATACGCGGAACTGTACCACCGTGTCGCCGCGGAGCGGCACCCTAGTCCGAACGGAGCGGTGCGCCCGATCCGGTACGACGGTTGCACGAACCGAAGCAGCCATGCGGACCAGCATCTAGTGGCGGATACCGATCTCCGGTTTGTCGTGGTGCGGGATCCGGCTGAACTGCGCACCCACCTGCCCGCCTGGGAAGATCTCGCCGCGCACGCGATCGAGGCGAATCCGTTCTACGAGCCTTTCATGCTGCTGCCGGCGATCGACGCGTTCGGCAAGGACAGCGCGCTGCAGTTCGTCTTCATTTATGCAGCATGGGGCGAGCGCCGGCCGCTGCTCGGGTTCCTCCCGATGGAGCGCGCCAGCCAATACAAAGGCCTGCCGCTCGCCCACCTTCGCCTGTGGATGCATCGCCATTGCTATCTGTGCACGCCGCTGATCCGCCGCAGCCAGGCGCGGCGCTGCCTGAGCGGCTATCTCGACTGGCTGGCGACCCGCGACACCGGCGTCGTCGTCGAGTGGCGAAATGTCAACGGCGATGGCGCTTTTCTGACGGCGTTCAGCGAGGCGCTCGCGGATGCGCATTGTGCATACGTGCCGTACGAGTGCAAACGCGCGCTGCTCAGGCCGCGCGGCAACAGCGACAGCCTGCTGAAAGAAACGCACTCGCGTAAAGCGCGCCACGAGCTGCGCCGGCTGGAGCGGCGCCTCGCCGAGAAGGGCGATCTCGAGTACCGGGAGATGCAAAGCCGGGATGATGCGGCGCAATGGATCGACGCGTTCCTCGATCTCGAGAGACGCGGCTGGAAAGGAAAGCACGGCAGCGCACTCGCGTGCCGCGCTTCGGACCGCCACTTCTTCGTTCAGTGGACCAGCGAAGCAGCCCGGCGCGGGCGCCTCATGATGCTGGCGCTCGCCGTAGGCGGCCATACGGTCGCGATGAAATGCAACGTGCTTACCGGAGCCGGATCGCATGCCTTCAAGATCACCTACGACGAGGACTACGCGCGGTATTCCCCCGGGGTGCTCCTCGAAATGGAGAACATTCGCCGCTTCCATGCCCGGGGCGACCTGCAGTGGATGGACTCCTGCGCGGACCCGGGGAACTGGATGATGAACCACATCTGGCCGGACCGGCGCAGGATCACGACGCTCGTGATGCCGGGCAGCAACGTCGCCGGAGCGCTTTTCGTCCGCGCCCTGCCGCTGATACGAAGGCTCAAGCGCATTGCGCTCGGGGCGCCGGCCCAGCCGATCCAGGGTTGAGGAATGCAGCGCCTCGACAGCTTAGTGCGCGACGTGAGGTCGGTGGCGACGCATCGTTATGAAAGCTGGCTCGAGCGACGGATGGAACGGCGCCTGGGCATCGACACCGCCGGCATCGACCACGACCTCGCCGGGCTCGGCGTTCCAGCCGCGGGTCTCGTGCACGCGTATGCCTACCAGCCGGTCCAGCTGCGGGTTTTCGCACGCATCGTGCGTGCAGCGGCGATCGAACCGGCGAATTACGTCATGGTCGACTTCGGCTCGGGCAAGGCCAGGGCGCTGATCCTCGGCGCGGAATACGGATTCAAGCGCCTTGTCGGCATCGAGCTCGCGCCCGCGCTGCACGAGGCTGCGGTACGCAACGTCCAAGCCTATCGGCAACGGCGGCCATACGCCTCGCCGATCGAGCTGCATTGCGCCGACGCAGCCGCGTGGCCGATACCGGAGGAGCGCGTCTTCCTCTTCCTGTACAACCCGTTTGCCGAGCCGGTGGTGGCAAGGATCGCCCGGCGGCTGGAAATTTCGCTGCGCCGCCAGCCCCGCGACGCGGTGGTCGCCTACCGCAACCCGGTCCACGCGCGCGTTTTCGACGCTCTTACATCCCTGGAGAAGATCGGCGCGAACCGCAGCTTCGCGCTGTACCGGGCAGCGCCTACACCCTCAGCGCGTCGCGGATCTGCTGCAGGGCGGCCGGATCCTCGATGGTGGTGAGATCGCCCGGGTCGCGGCCCTCGGCGAGCGCCTGGATCGAGCGCCGCAGGGTCTTCCCGGAGCGGGTCTTCGGCAGCAGCGTCACGAAATGCACCGCCCTCGGCCGTGCGATTGCGCCGAGCTGCCGGTCTACCGTCTGCATGACTTCCTCGGCAGAGGTTCGTTTGCCTGGGTCCTTCAAAACCGCAAACGCGAGAGGCATCTGCCCCTTGAGTGCGTCGGCGACGCCGACCACGGCGCATTCCGCGATGTTGGGATGCATATTCACCGCCTCCTCGATCTCGCGCGTGCCCAGGCGATGGCCGGCGACGTTGATCACGTCGTCGGTGCGGCCGAGGATGAAGTAGTAGCCGTCCTTGTCGCGGATGCCCCAGTCGAAGGTCGAGTAGACCAGCTGGTCCTTGAAGTCCTTGAAATAGGTGTTCACGAACCGCTCGTCGTCGCCCCAAACCGTCGACATGCAGCCCGGGGGCAGCGGCGGCGTGATCGTCACCACGCCTTTCTCGCCGTCCTTGACTTCCTTGCCCGTGGTCTCATTGAGGATCCGCGCGTCGTAGCCGTACACCGGAAAGCTCGGCGACCCCATCTTGATCGGCGTCTTCTCGACGCCGGGAACCGAGGAAAGCAGCGGCCAGCCGGTCTCGGTCTGCCAGTAATGGTCGATCACCGGGCGCCGCAGCGACTCGCTGATCCAGGCATGCGTCGGCTCGTCGAGCGGCTCGCCGGCGAGGAAGAGATGCTTGAGCGAGGACAGGTCATACTTCGCGAGATAGGCCGGATCCTGCTTCTTCAGCACGCGGATCGCGGTCGGCGCCGAGAACATCACGGCGACCTTGTGATCCTGCACGATCTTCCACCAGATCCCCGCATCGGGCCTGACGGGCACGCCCTCGTACATGATCGTGGTCACGCCGGCGATAAGCGGCGCGTAGACGATGTACGAGTGCCCGACCACCCAGCCGATGTCCGAGGTGGTGAACATGGTCTCGCCGGCCTCGGCGCAGAAAATGCGCTTCATCGACGAGGCGAGCGCCACGGCGTAGCCGCCCACGTCGCGCTGCACTCCTTTCGGTTGCCCGGTGGTGCCGGAGGTGTAGAGAATGTAGGAAGGTTCGCTCGATTCGAGCCAGGCGCAGGCGACCTCGGCGCCGCGGTGCTTTTCGGCCAACGCGTTCCAGTCGACGTCGCGTCCCGGCACGACGGGAAGGCGCTCGTCCAGCCCGCGGTTGAAGAGCAGGACCTTGCGCGGCGGGTGCTTGGCGAGCTTCAGCGACTCGTCCACCAGCGACTTGTACAGCACCGCTTTGCCCATGCGGCTCCCGCCATCGGCGGTGACCATGAGCGCCGGCTTTGCGTCGTCGATGCGTGCGGCTAGGCTCGCTGCGGCGAAGCCGCCGAACACCACCGAGTGGATCGCCCCGAGGCGGGCGCAAGCGAGCATGGCGAAAGCCGCCTCGGCGATCATCGGCATGTAGACAATGACCCGGTCGCCCTGCTCGACCCCGAGCTCGCGCATCATCGCCGCGACGCGGTTCACCTCGTCGAAAAGCTGCCGGTAGGTATACGAGCGGGTCTGGTTCACCTCGGTCGAGATCCAGACCAGCGCTTTCTGATCCCCGCGCGCCGCGAGATGGCGGTCGATGGCGTTGTGGCAGAGGTTGGTCCTGCCGCCGACGAACCAGCGCGCGAACGGCGGCCTCGCGTAGTCGAGCACCTCGTCGAAGGGCCGCTGCCAGTGGATGAGCTTCGCTTCCTCGGCCCAGAAGCTCGCGCGCTCGGCGAGCGAGCGGCGATGGAAGTCGCGGTAGGTGGCCATGCGGTACCTCTCAGGTTGCCGCTATGGTAACAACCGCTTTGGCGCTTTCGCGCTAGATCGAGACTTTGGCGATTTCCCTGGCCGCAAGCACCTTGACGACCTGGTCGAGGAAGCCCCTCAGGACGGCCTCGCTGGCGTCGTCGAGGTGCTTGGGATCGGCTTTTTCCAGCACGTCGAGCGCGCGTCCCACGTCGTTCTGCTGCGGCGCCACCGGCTGGAGATTGAGCGCCGGCGTCTGAATCGACGACGCGGACGCCTTGGGTGCGGCGGGCGCCTTGGGTGCAGCGCTCGCCGCAGGCGCGGCCACCTCAGGCTCACCCACGATCGGCTCGCCGGCGCGGGTCCCCGCGGCCTGCACCCGCTGCAGCGCCAGCTTCATCAGGTCCTCGATCGCGGCGGTAGCCGCGGCGAGCGAAGCGAGGCCGAAACTGGTGCGGATCTTGAGGACCTTGTTGTTGTGGCGCACCTGCGCGCTCTCGAGCTGAGCGTGCAGGCGGCGCGCAAACGCCGTCATCTGCTGCGCGCCTGCGCCGGCCGAGATCACCATGAACGTCGCCTCGGCGACTCTTCCGAACGAGTCCTCGGTGCGCAGCATGCCCTGGATCATCTTGGCGATGCGCGCGAGGACCTGATCCGAGACCTCTTTGCCGGCGTCACGCGTCGCTTCCGCGTGGCTGTCGACGCGGAACGCCATGACCGACAGTTGTCCGCCGTGGCGCCGCGCGTGCGAGAACTGTCTGCGCGCCTCGCCGAGCAGGCTGGCCGAAGTCAGGGTGCCGGTCAGCTGATCCTGGGTCGGCGCCGCGGGCTGCTGAGCGGCAGCCTGGATGGTCGCGATCTCCTGAGTCGCGCTCGCCTGCGCCGGCGCAAGCTGAGCGGCGGCGGCCTCGGAACGCGGGTTCGGCTTGACCGTGCGCAGCGTCTCCTCGATGCGTGCGAGGACATCGGGCGCCTCGGCCGACTTGGAGATGAAATCGTTGGCGCCGGCCTGTCGGGCGCGGCTGTTCGCGGCCTGGTCCTGGCTGCCCGAGATCACGATCACGGGGAGCTTGCGGATGCGCTCGTCCTTGGCGCCGCGGACCAGGCGCAGCAGGCCGTAGCCGTCGAGCTTCGGCATGTCGAGGTCGGAGAACACCATGACGATCGAGCTGTCTTCCTGGATCGTCTTCCAGGCGGCGTCGCCGTCGACAGCCTCCAGGACCACGAAGCTCGATCTGAGAATGCGGTTGAACGTGGTGCGGACGAACTTCGAGTCGTCCACGATGAGTACACGCTTCTCCGCGGTGTCCGTCGCGTTCCCCATTTGATTCGTGGCGCTCCCCAGCGCGCCACCGCAGCCCGGTGGCAATGGGTTGAATTATCCGTCGGCCGCCCCCGGAAGCGGTGGTCATGAAGTTCTAAATCTCGTTAAACTTCGTGCACTTAGGCATCAAAAGGCGGACTTTTGTCACACCCCGCCGGGGGCGTTTCGCTTAGTCGCTAAGGTCGACCACGATCCGCCCGGTGACTTTCGCGTCGATGAAGTCGCCGAATGCCTTCGGCAGCTCGGCGAAGGCAATGGTGCGCGCCATCTCCTTGAGGAGCGGCGGCTTCATGTCGCCGGCGAGGCGGCGCCACACGCTCGCGCGCACTTCGGGCGGCACGCTTTCTCCCGAGTTGATGCCGATCAGGCTCACGCCGCGCAGGATGAAGGGCATCACCCAGGTGTGAAGTTCCGCACTTTGCGCCAGGCCGATGGAGGCGATGGTGCCGTTCTCCTTCATGGTGCTCGCGATCCACGACAGCACCGGCCCGCCGAGGTTGTCCACGGCGCCCGCCCAGGTAGCCTTGTCGAGCGGCTTGATCTTTTCGAGGTTGAGCGATTGCCGCAGCAGGATCTCCTTCGCGCCCAGCTTCTTCAGCCAGTCGGTTTCGCTCTCCTTGCCGGTGAGCGCGACCACGTGGCAGCCGAGCCTGGAAAGCGCCGCCACAGCGATGGAGCCGACCCCGCCGGTGGCGCCGCTCACGACCACCGGCCCGTTGGCGGGCCTGAGGCGGTTCTCCTCCATGCGCACGATCCCGATGCCCGCGGTGAAGCCGGCGGTGCCGAACGCCATCGCCTCCCACAGCGACATGCCGCGCGGCAGAGCGACCAGCCAGTCGGCCGGCACGCGCGCGTACTGCGAGTAGCCGCCGTGGTGCGAGACGCCCAGGTCGTAGCCGACGCCTAGCACGGCATCGCCCTTGGAGAACCTCGGATCGCTCGAGGAGACCACCGTGCCGGAGAAATCGATCCCGCCGATGCACGCGGGCCGGCGCAGGATCTTTCCCTTGCCGGTGGCGGCGAGCGCGTCCTTGTAGTTCACGTCCGAGTACGCGACGCGCACCACGACGTTGCCGGGATCCAGATCGTCGAGGCTGCATTCGACGAACTCGGCGCGGATCTTCTTCTCGGGCGTCTCGGTCAGCTTGTAGGCCTTGAACTTCTCCATGCGCTCGCGCTCCTTACTCGGCCTTGATGCCGGCGTCTTTGACTACGCGGGTCCACTTGGCGGTCTCCGCGCTCATGAACTGGGCGAATTCCGCCGCGCCCATGCGCAGCGGCTCGGCGCCCTCGAGCTCCAGGCGCTTGCGGGTGTCGGCCGAATCCAGGATGGCGGCGATGTCCTGCTGCAGCCGCTCCACCACCGGCGCCGGAGTGCCAAGCGGAGCGACGATCCCCCACCAGTTGGTGGCCTCCGCGCCCGGCAGCCCGGCCTCGGCGAAGGTGGGAACCTCGGGCAGCGCCACAAGACGCTTGGCGCCGCCGACGCCGAGGGCTTTCAGCTTGCCCGAGCGTACGTGCGGCAGGTTCTGGATCACGCTGCCGACGTTCATCTGCACCTGGCCCGCGATGGTGTCGGTGAGCGCCGGGCCGCCGCCCTTGTACTGGACGATGACGATGTCGATCCCGGCCTGCAGCCGGAAGAGCTCGGTGGCGAGGTGCTGGAAGCTCCCCGGGCCGGCCGCGCTCGCGTTGAGCTCCCCGGGCTTCTTCTTGGCAAGGGCGACCAGATCCATGAGCGAATTGACCTGCATGGCGGCCGGCACCACGAGCAGGCTGGGACCGGTGGCGATCGAGGCGACCGGGGTGAACCACTGCAGCGACTCCAGGGGCATGCGGTTGAGCGCGATGCTTACCGGATAGCCCACCGACACGAGCAGCAGCGTATAGCCGTCCGCGCGCGCCTTCGCGGTGGCGTTGATGCCGACGATGCCACCGCCTGCGCCGCTATTCTCGACGACCATGGTCTGGCCGAGCCGGTCGGTGAGCTGCGCGGCGATCACGCGCCCGACCACGTCGTTGCTGCCCCCGGGCGGGAACGGGATCACCAGCCGGACCGGCTTGGATGGGTAGGGCTGTGCTGTCGCCATGCCGGCGAACGCAAATGCAGCGAAAAGCTTTACCACGGCCCTGAGGATCGATGTCATGGCGGCTCCGGCTGTATTCTTGCACTCATGCGATACGAGACCAACTTCCGTTCCATCCGGGACCAGGTGAGCGCCGAGGAATGGCAGGCGCGAGTCGACCTCGCGGCCTGCTATCGCCTTGTCGACTACTACGGGATGACCGATCTCACCTACAACCACGTCACCGCACGCGTTCCCGGACCGCCGCATGAACAGCGGCATCATATCCTCATCAACCTGTACGGTCTCACGTACAAGGAAATCACTGCATCGAATCTCGCCAAGATCGACCTCGACGGCGAGGTGATCTGGAAGCCCGACACCGATTACTACGTGAACCGCGCCGGCTACGTGATCCACGGCGCGATCCACCGCGCGCGCAGCGACGTGACGTGCGTCCTGCATACGCACACGCGCGCCGGGATGGCGGTGGCGGCGATGAAGTGCGGCCTGCTTCCCATCAGCCAGACCTCGATCCGCTTCGAGGGCCACATCGGCTACCACGACTACGAGGGGCCGGCGATCGAGCTCGCCGAGCGCGAGCGGCTGGTGAAGAACCTCGGCGCCCACGACGCGATGATCCTGCGCAACCACGGCCTGCTCACCTGCGGCGCGAGCATCCAGCAGGCGTTCAACACCATGTACCAGCTCGAGCTCTCCTGCCGCACGCAGGTCGATGCGATGGCCGCCCGCACCGACCTCACGCTTCCCTCCAGGGAGGTGCTGGAAAAAACTGCCCATCTCTATCAACCCGGCACACGGCGCCCATACGGGGTACTGGAGTGGCCGGCGATGCTGCGCGTGCTCGAGGCGGAGCAGAAGAACTCGGCCTTCCCTCCCTACTGGGCCTGAGCCCGCCGGCGCTCGGTCTGGAGGTACTGCACCGACTGCATTTCGAGCAGGCGGCTGACGCTGCGCTGGAACTCGGCGCTGTTGTCGCCCGCGGTGAATAGCTGCTCGGGCTCGGCCTCGGCGGACACGATCAGGTTCACCCGGTCGTCGTAGAGCACGTCGATCAGCCAGGTGAAGCGCCGCGCGGCGTCGGCGTTCTTGGGCGACATCTTCGGCACACCCGACAGCATGATCGTATGGAAGCGGTGCGCCAGATCGACGTAGTCGGCATACGAGCGCGGACCGCCGCATAGCACCTGAAAGTCGAACCACACCAGCCCGCCCGCGCGCTTGCGGTACGCGATGGAGCGCCCTTCCACGTCCAGGGGATGGCGCTCAGGCTCGACGTCGCGCAGCTCATCGAAGATCTTCTCGAGCTGCGCGTCGGCATCCTTCCCGGTGTGGTAGACCTTCAGCCGCTCCATCTTCAGTCGCCGGTAGTCGGTGCCGTTGTCGACCTCGATCACGTCGAGCCGCTCCTCGATGAGCTCGATCGCGGGCAGGAAGCGCTCGCGCTGCAGGCCGTTCGGATAGAGCGCGTCCGGCCGATAGTTGCTCGTCATGCAGAACACCACGCCGCGGTCGATCACCTGCTCCAGGTACCGGCCGAGGATCATGGCGTCGGCGATGTCGGAGACATGGAACTCGTCGAAGCAGACCAGGCGATAGCGCCGAGCCGTGCGCGCGGCCACCTCGGCGAGCGGGTCCTCGGTCCCCTTCAGCAGGTTCATCTCGCGGTGGATCTCGCGCATGAAGTGGTGGAAATGCACCCTGCGCTTGCGCACCAGCGGCAGGCACAGGTAGAAGCTGTCCATGAGGAAGCTCTTGCCGCGGCCGACCGGCCCCCACAGGTACACCCCGTGCGGCAGCGGCGGCTTGACGATCAGGCGCCTGAGCGCGCTCGAGCGCCGCGCCTTGTAGGCGCTCCACTCCTCGAAGAGCTGCTGCAGCCGCTCCACCGCGCGCCACTGCGACGAGTCGGCCACGAAGCCGCGCCGGTCGAGCTGCTGCCGGTAAAGCGAGACGACATCCTCGGTCACGGAAGCTTGGCGATCAGCTCTTGCGCGCTGCGCTCGACCAGCCGGCGCAGCATCAGCGGCTCTTCGGTGGTGCTTTCGCGGGTGATGCGCAGCTCCTGCATCCCCTCCCACGCGATGGAGCCGTCGCGCGTGTCCCAGATCTGCAAGAACAGGCGCAGGTCCGCGTACTGAGTGTCCACCAGCCTGAAGCCGAGGAAGCCGAAGCGGTTCTTCGAGCTTTCGTTGAAATTCTGCAGCTTGAGTTGCGCCAGATACCGCGTACCGGTAGCCGCGCCGACGCGACGCAGCGCCTCGCCCGGAAAGAGCCCCGTGTCGCGGTAGTCTTCGTACATGCGCCTGTAGGTGTCCGCGAGCCCGGCCTTGTTTACCGAGCCGAGGGTCTCCGCGAGCGGGATCACCTTGAGCCCCGGGCGCTCCTTCTTCAGCACGTCGGTGAAGGTGAGCGCCACGGCCTCCTTCTCCTGCTCCTGGCCGGTGACGGTGGAGGGCGTCATGAAAGCGATCCCCGCCGCTTCCAGGTCCCCCTTGGAGAGCGAGATCACCTGCTCGTTCACCTTCGGATAGTAGAGCAGCCCGGTCGAGCAGCCGGTCAGGAGCGCGATGCCGAGAACGACCCCTCTGATGCCTCTGCTCATTTTTCTCGCTTGTAGCTTTCGTTGACGTCGAAGAAGCGGCAGCCCGCCGTACTCAAAGATTTTACTCGAATCATTCTGGCTATTATATTGAATTCACAGGAGTTTGTGTTTTTCGTCACGTCCTGATTTTGCACCCCCCTGTCCGGGCGACTCGCGGCGCGCCGGAGTTCTAGCTGCGATCAGAGGTTCAGGGCCCGCTTGTCGACCGCGAGCGCCGCGTCCTTCATCGCCTCGGAGAGCGACGGATGCGCATGGCAGATGATGCCGATGTCCTCGGCCGAGCCGCGGAACTCCATCGCCACCACCGCTTCGGCGATCAGCTCGCCGGCGAACGGGCCGATGATGTGCACGCCGAGAATCTCGTCGGTCTTCGCGTGCGCGAGGAACTTCACCAGCCCGGTGGTATCGCCCAAGGCCCTCGCCCGTGCGTTGGCGGCGAACGGGAAGCTGCCCGCGCGGTATTCGACGCCTTCCGCCTTCAGCTGCTGCTCGGTCTTGCCCACCCAGGCGATCTCCGGGGTGGTGTAGATGACCGAGGGCACGGTGTTGAAGTCGACGTGCGGCTTCTGGCCGACGATCCGCTCGGCGACCGCGACGCCCTCCTCCTCCGCCTTGTGCGCCAGCATCGGCCCCCGCACCACGTCGCCGATCGCCCAGACGTTCGGCAGGTTGGTGCGGCAGTCTTCATCGACCTCGATGAAGCCGCGCTGATCGAGCTTCAGCCCGACGGCGGCCGCGTTCAGGCCCTCCGTGTTCGGTACCCGTCCTATGGAGACGATGAGCTTGTCGCACTCCAACGTCTTGGATGCGCTATCCGGGGCAGTGTATTGAACCTTGACGGTTTTCTTTTTCTCGACCGAGCCGATCTTGACCCCCAGCTCGATCTTGAGGCCTTGCTTGGCGAAGACCTTCGCGGCCTCCTTCGCCACGGTCTCGTCGGCGATCGGCAGGAACGAGGGCAAGGCTTCGAGGATCGTCACCTCGGCGCCGAGGCGGCGCCACACGCTGCCCATCTCGAGGCCGATGATCCCGGCCCCGATCGCCCCCAAGCGCTTGGGTACATCGGGAATGGAGAGCGCGCCGCTGTTGCTGAGAATCAGCTTCTCGTCAAACTCGACCCCGGCCAGGGCCCGGGGATTAGAGCCCGTGGCGACCACCACGTTCTTCCCAAGAATTGTTTCTTTTCCAGAAACAGAAACCTCATAACCCTGCGAGGTGCTATTTCCGAAGCTGCCCCGCCCGTGGAGAAACTCGATCTTGTTCTTCCTGAAGAGGTAGGCGACGCCGTCGTTGCTCGCCTTCACGAGCTTGTCCTTGCGCTTGAGCATGGTCGCGAGGTCGAGCTCGAGATCCTTCACCTTGATGCCGTGCTCTGCGAAGTGATGCCCGGCCGCCTCGTAGTTCTCCGACGACTGCAACAGCGCCTTGGAGGGAATGCAGCCGACGTTGGTGCAGGTGCCGCCCAGCATGGGCTTGCCGTCCGGGCTCTTCCACTCGTCTATGCAGGCCGTGGCGAGCCCGAGCTGCGCGGCGCGGATCGCGGCGATGTAGCCGCCGGGCCCGCCGCCGATCACCACCACGTCGAAGGACTTCATATCTCGAGGATCAGCCGCGCCGGATCTTCAAGCGCTTCCTTGATGGCGACGAGAAACAGGACCGCCTCGCGGCCGTCGATGATCCGGTGATCGTACGAGAGCGCGAGGTAGTTCATCGGCCGCACCACGACCTGGCCGTTCTCCACGACCGCCCGCTCCTTGGTGGCGTGCACGCCGAGGATCGCGGACTGCGGCGGGTTGATGATCGGGGTCGACAGCATCGAGCCGAACACCCCGCCGTTGGAGATCGAGAAGGTGCCGCCGGTGAGCTCCTCGATGGCGAGCTTGCCGTCCTGGGCGCGCTTGCCGAACTCGGCGATCTTCTTCTCGATCTCGGCGAAGCTCATGCGGTCGGCGTCGCGCAGGATCGGCACCACCAGGCCGCGCGGGCTGCCGACCGCGACGCCGATGTCGAAGTAGCCGTGGTAGACGATGTCGGCGCCGTCGATCGAGGCGTTCACCACGGGGTAGCGCTTGAGCGCGTGCACCGACGCCTTGACGAAAAACGACATGAAGCCCAGGCGCGTGCCGTGCTCCTTCTCGAAGCGCTCCTGGTACTTCTTGCGCATCTCCATCACCGGCGCCATGTTGACCTCGTTGAAGGTCGTGAGGATGGCGGCGGTCGACTGCGACTGCACCAGGCGCTCGGCGACCCGCTGGCGCAGGCGCGACATCGGCACGCGCTGCTCGGGGCGGCCCGACAGCAGCTGCTCGACGTCGATCGGCGGCGGCGGCTGCTGGAGTGCCTGCCTCTGAGGCGGAACTTGGGGAGGAACCGGAGGACTGGAAGGTCTGGCGGCGTGCGCGAGCACGTCGCCCTTGGTCACCCGGCCGTCGCGGCCGGTGCCCTGGATCTTCGAGGTGTCGACGCCCTTCTCGGCCGCGATCTTCTGCGCCGCGGGCATGACCGGCGGCGAGGCTTTCTGCTTTTCGGGAACCGGCTCCTTTTTCGGAGCGGCAGCGGAGGCCGATTTCCCTTCGGTGTCGATCTGCGCGATCACCTCGCCGGAGCCGACGGCGTCCTTTGTGTTCTTGAGGATCTTCACCAGCACGCCGTCGGCAGGGGCCGGCAGCTCGAGCACCACCTTGTCGGTCTCGATGTCGATCAGGTTCTCGTCGCGCTTGACCGGCTCGCCTTCCTTCTTGTGCCAGTCGAGGAGCGTCGCCTCGGCGACCGACTCCGAGAGCTGCGGCACCTTCACTTCCACGATCATTTGCTGCTCCCCGTTCAGTTTTTCCCCGGCTTCGGCTGAGCTTCCACCGGGTTCACGAAAAACCAGCGAGTAACTCGCCGGGATCCAACCTGCCTTACTTGTACCTGCCGAAAGCCTGCTCCACCAGCGTTTTCTGCCGCTCGTTGTGGCGCGCCATGTAGCCGCCCGCCGGGGAGGCCGCCGCCGGCCGGCCGGCATAGTGAAGCTTCTGCTCGTCGCGCATGTTCTCCCGCAGGTAGTGCCCGATCTGGTACCACGCGCCCTGGTTCTGAGGCTCTTCCTGGCACCAGACCACTTCGCCGGCGTTGGGATAGCGCTTGATCTCGGCCTCGAACTGCTTGTGCGGGAAGGGATAGAGCTGCTCGATGCGAATGATCGCCGTGTCGGCCCTTTGAAGCTCCGTTCTCTTGAAAGCCAGGTCGTAGTAGACCTTGCCGCAGCAGGCGACGATGCGCTTCACGCCCTTCTCGTCGACCGTGGTCGTATCCGGGATCACCGTCTGGAACGAGCCGTTGGCGAGCTCGTGGATCGCCGAGGCGGCCTCCTTCTTGCGCAGCAGCGATTTCGGCGTCATGACGACGAGCGGCTTCCTGAACGGCCGCAGCATCTGGCGCCGCAGCAGATGGAAGATCTGCGCGGCGTTCGACGGCACCACCACCTGCATGTTGTGCTCGGCGCACAATTGCAAATACCTTTCCAACCTTGCGGACGAGTGCTCGGGGCCTTGCCCCTCGTACCCGTGCGGCAGGAACTGGGTCAAGCCGCACACCCGGCCCCACTTGGTTTCCCCCGAGCTGATGAACTGGTCCATCACCACCTGCGCGCCGTTGGCGAAGTCGCCGAACTGCGCCTCCCAGATGACGAGCGCATTGGGCTCGGCGCTGGCGAAGCCGTACTCGAAGCCGAGCACCGCCTCCTCCGACAGCACCGAGTCGATGACCACGAAATCGCCCTGGTCCTTGCCGATGTTCTGCAGCGGAATATAGCTGCCCTCGTCCCAGCGCTCGCGCTCCTGGTCGTGCAGCACCGCCTGGCGGTGCGCGAACGTGCCGCGCCCCGAGTCCTGCCCCGAGAGGCGCACGTCGTAGCCGTTGGAAAGGAGCGACGCGTACGCGAGGGTCTCGGCCATGCCCCAGTCCACGGGGAGTTTGCCGGCCGCCATCTGCCTGCGCGCATCGATGACCCGCGCGACGCTGGGATGGAGGTTGAACTCCAGTGGTACCGCGGTGACCCGCTCGGCCAGCCTCTGCAGCTCCGCTAGCGGCACGTGCGTATCGGCTGCGTCGGTCCACCTGGAGTTCAGGAACGGCGCCCAGTCGACCGCGAACTTGCTCTTGAAGTTGGACAGCACCGGGCTCACGGTCTGCTTGCCGGCGTCGAGCGTCGCGCGGTAGTGCCGGATCATCTGCTCGGCCTCGTCGGCGCTGATGAGGCCCTGCGCAGCCAGCCGGTCGGCGTAGAGCTTGCGCGTGCCGGGGTGCTGGGTGATCTTCTTGTACATCAGCGGCTGCGTCACCGCCGGCTCGTCCTGCTCGTTGTGTCCGAGCTTCCTGAAGCACACCAGGTCGATCACCACGTCCTTGTGGAACTCGCGCCGGAAGTCGAGCGCGAGCTGCGTCACGAACAGCACCTCCTCCGGATGGTCGCCGTTCACGTGGAAGATCGGCGCCTCGACCATCTTCGCCACGTCGGTGCAATAGAGCGTGGAGCGCGTGTCGCGCGGATCGGAGGTGGTGAAGCCGATCTGGTTGTTGACGATGATGTGCACCGTCCCGCCCGTTCCATAACCACGGGTCCCGGACAGGTTGAGCGTCTCCATCACCACGCCCTGGCCGGAGAAGGCGGCGTCGCCGTGGACCAGGATCGGCAGCACCTGGTCGCCGGTCTTGTCGTCCCGCCTGCGCTGGCGCGCCCGCACGGAACCTTCGACCACGGGGTTGACGATTTCCAGGTGCGACGGATTGAACGCGAGCGACAGGTGCACCGGCCCGCCGGGGGTCGAAATGTCGGACGAGAAGCCGTTGTGGTACTTCACGTCGCCCGAGGGCAGCTCCTGCGCCGCCTTGCCCTCGAACTCGAGGAACAGATCTGCCGGCATCTTGCCGAGCACGTTCACCAGCACGTTCAGGCGCCCGCGGTGCGCCATGCCGAGCACGATCTCCTGCACCCCGTTCGCCCCGGCGCGCTGGATCAGCTCGTCGATCGACGGGATCAGGCTTTCGCCGCCCTCGAGCGAAAAGCGCTTCTGGCCGACGTACCTGGTGTGCAGGTAGCGCTCGAGATGCTCGGCCTCGGTCAGCTTCTGCAGCAGGCGTTTCTTCTGCTCGTCGGCGAGCTGCGGCGTCGCGCGCGTGGGCTCGATGCGCTCCTGGATCCACTGGCGCTGGGTCCGGTCGCTGATGAACATGTACTCGAAACCGATGTTGCGGCAGTACGTGTCGCGTAGCGCCTGGAGGAGCGTTCTGAGGGAGACCCGGTCGAGGCCGACGTAGGAGCCCGAGTTGACCACCTGATCGAGGTCGGCCTCGGTGAGGTCGTAGAAGCCGGGCTCGAGCTCGGGCTGCGGCGGCCGCGGCATGCGCTTAAGCGGGTCGACCGTGGCCCAGCGCGCACCGGAAATGCGGTAGGCGGTGACCAGCAGCAGCGCCGCCACCTGCAGGCGCTCGGGCGCGACCGGCTCCTGCGGCAAAGTCCGCTGCGAGCCGCCGAGCTCTCCTCTTTTTGCTCTTTGAACAAAAGACTCGACGACGGGCGCGTGCGCCACGTCCTTGGCGCTCGACCCCGGGAGCTGCTGCAGGCGGTCGAAGTAGTCGCGCCATTCCTCAGGCACCGAGCCCGGGTGCACGAGGTACTGCTCGTAGAGTTCCTCGATGAACGGCGCGTTGGCGCCGAAGAGGTAGGAGCTGTCGAGGAACTCCCGCATCACGCTCGCCATGGGGCCGTCTTTTCCTCGAGTTATCGCTGGTCGATCGGCTTGACGTCGCGCTTGGTCGAGCCCTTGAAGAGCTGGCGCGGCCGGCCGATCTTGTACTCCGGGTCGGTGATCATCTCCTGCCACTGCGCGATCCAGCCGATCGTGCGCGCGAGCGAGAAGATGCAGGTGAACATCGCCACCGGGATGCCGAGGGCGCGCTGCACGATGCCCGAATAGAAGTCGACGTTGGGATAGAGCTTGCGCGACACGAAATACTCGTCCTCGATCGCGATCTTCTCGAGCGCGAGCGCGAGCTTGAAGATGCGGTCGTTGTGCAGGCCGAGCTCGTTCAGCACCTCGTGGCAGGTCTCGCGCATCAGCTTCGCGCGCGGATCGTAGTTCTTATAGACGCGGTGGCCGAAGCCCATCAGGCGCACGCCGGAATTCTTCTCCTTCACCTTGCGGATGAACTCGGGCACCTTGGAGACGTCGCCGATCTCCTCGAGCATCTGCAGCGCGGCCTCGTTGGCGCCGCCGTGCGCGGGGCCCCACAGCGAGGCGATGCCCGCGGCGATGCACGCGTAGGGATTGGCGCCGGAGGAGCCGCACAGCCGGACGGTCGAGGTCGAGGCGTTCTGCTCGTGGTCGGCGTGCAGGATGAAGATGCGGTCCATCGCGCGCACCAGCACGTCGTTCACCTTGTACTCCTCGGCCGGCACGGCGAACATCATGCGCATGAAGTTCGCCGTGTACGAGAGGTCGTTCTTCGGGTACACGAACGGCTGGCCGATGGAATACTTGTAGGACATCGCCACGATGGTCGGCATCTTGGCGATCAGGCGGAACGCCGAGATCACGCGGTGGTGCGGGTCGTTGATGTCGAGCGCGTCGTGGTAGAACGCCGACAGCGCGCCCACCACGCCCACCATCACCGCCATCGGGTGCGCGTCGCGCCGGAAGCCCTGGTACAGGCGCGCGAGCTGCTCGTGCACCATCGTATGGTGCGTGACGATGTCGACGAATTCGTCCTTCTGCTTGCGGTTGGGCAGCTCTCCGTACTGCAGCAGGTAGCACACCTCGAGGAAGTCGCAGGTCTCGGCGAGCTGCTCGATCGGGTAGCCACGGTAGAGCAGGATGCCGGCGTCGCCGTCGATGAAGGTGATCGACGAGCTGCAGCTCGCGGTCGACAGGAACCCCGGGTCGTAGGTGAACATGCCCGATCTTCCGTACAGCGTGCGGATGTCGACGACGTCGGGGCCGAGCGTTCCGCCGAGCACCGGGAAGTCGAGCGTCTTGCCGTCGGGAAGCTTGAGGGTCGCGGTCTTGTCGGCCATGGTGGTCATCCTAAGCGGCGCCCGATGGACGCGCCACGGAAGTGGCGCGTAGGCGCTTCACGATAACGGAAAACTGCGGGTCGAAGTGGTCGCTGCGCCCGATCACGATGTCCCAGAGATCGTCGTCGGGCAGCTCGAGGAGCGCGTTGAACGGGGAGACATCCTCATCCCCCAGTGTTGGGACGATCCGCTCCAATACGAGATCGAGCTCGAGGCGCCCTCGCCTGCACTTCCACTTCAGCCGTTCGCGGGAGAGGCGGTCCATCACACCGAGCGCTTGACCAGCAATTCCTTGATGTGGTTGATGGCTTTGGTGGGGTTCAGGTTCTTCGGGCACACGTCGACGCAGTTCATGATGGTATGGCAGCGGAACAGGCGGTACGGGTCCTCGAGGTTGTCGAGGCGCTCGTTGGTCGCCTGGTCGCGGGTGTCGGCAATGAAGCGGTAGGCCTGGAGCAGGCCCGCCGGCCCCACGAACTTGTCCGGGTTCCACCAGAACGACGGGCACGAGGTCGAGCAGCAGGCGCACAGGATGCACTCGTAGAGCCCGTTCAGCTCCTCGCGCTCCGGCGGCGACTGCAGGCGCTCGCGCTCCGGAGGCGGGTCGGCGTTGATGAGATAGGGCTTGATCGAGTGGTACTGCTTGAAGAACTGCGTCATGTCCACGATCAGGTCGCGGATCACCGGCAGGCCCGGCAGCGGACGGATGGTGACGTGCCCCGGCAGCTCTGCGATCTTGGTGACGCAGGCGAGGCGGTTCTTGCCGTTGACGTTCATCGCGTCCGAGCCGCAGACGCCCTCGCGGCAGGAGCGCCGGAAGGCGAGCGTGTCGTCCTGCGTTTTCACCTTGACGAGGGCGTCGAGCAGCATGCGGTCGCTGTCCTCGAGCTGGACCTCGTAATCCTTCATGTAGGGCTTCGCGTCCAGGTCGGGGTCGTAGCGGTAGATCGAGAGTTTCATCTGCCGTTGAGGTTGTTCATTAATATGTTCTGACCTTCGGCTGCATGGTCTCGACGGAGAGCGGCCGTTGGTGCACCGGCTTGTAGTCGAGGCGATTGCCTTCCTTGAACCAGAGCGTGTGCTTCATCCAGTTCTGGTCGTCGCGCTTGGGGAAGTCCTCGCGCGTGTGCGCGCCGCGCGATTCCTTGCGCGCCTCGGCCGACACTACGGTAGACATCGCCGTCTCGATTAGGTTTTCGAGCTCCAGCGCCTCGACGCGCGCGGTGTTGAAGACCTTGCTCTTGTCGGTGATGAATACCCTTTCGCCGCGCCTGGCGATCTCCTCCATCTTGCTTACGCCGTTGCGCAGGTCGTCCGGGAAGCGGAATACGCCGCAATCGGCCTGCATCGTGCGGCGCAGGTCGTGCAGCACGTCGACCACCCGTTCGCCGGAGTTGGCGGAATCGAGCCGCGCGAGGCGCGCCCGGGTGTTGTCGCCGCCGTCCTTCGGCAGGTTGCGCGAGGCCTTCGGCTGCGCGGCGATGTCCTTCACCATCTGCTCGCCCGAGGACTTGCCGAACACGACCAGGTCGAGCAGCGAGTTCGTGCCCAGGCGGTTGGCGCCATGGACCGAGACGCAGGCCGCCTCGCCCACCGCGTAGAGCCCGGGCACGATCGCTTCCTTGCTGTTGCCTTCGGGCGCCACCACCTGTCCCATGTAGTTCGTGGGGACGCCGCCCATCTGGTAGTGCACCGTCGGAATCACCGGGATCGGGTCGCGGATCGGATCGACGTTGGCGAACTTCATGGCGATCTCGCGGATGCCCGGCAGGCGCAGGTTGATCACCTCGGGCCCGAGATGATCCAGCTTCAGCAGCAGGTGGTCGCCATGCGGCCCCACGCCGCGGCCTTCCTTGATCTCGGTGGTCATGGCGCGCGATACCACGTCGCGGCTCGCGAGATCCTTGGCGTTGGGCGCGTAGCGCTCCATGAAGCGCTCGCCGGACTTGTTGAGGAGGTAGCCGCCCTCGCCTCGAACGCCTTCGGTGATGAGCACGCCCGCGCCCGCGACACCGGTGGGATGGAACTGCCAGAACTCCATGTCCTCGAGCGGCAGCCCGGCGCGCGCCGCCATGCCGAGGCCGTCGCCGGTGCAGATGAACGCGTTGGTGGTCGCCCAGTAGATGCGGCCGGCGCCGCCGGTCGCCAGCAGGACGGCCTTCGCCTGCAGGATGTGCAGCTCGCCCGTCTCCATCTCGAGCGCCGTGACGCCGACCACCGCTCCGTCCTGCGGGTCGCGGATGAGGTCGAGCGCCATCCATTCGACCAGGAACTGCGTGTTGGCGCGTACGTTCTGCTGGTAGAGCGTGTGCAGCATGGCGTGCCCGGTGCGGTCGGCTGCGGCGCACGAGCGCATCGCCATCTTCGGGCTGCCGTAGTCCTGGGTGTGGCCGCCGAAGGGCCGCTGGTAGATCTTACCGTTCTCGAGGCGGTCGAACGGCATCCCCATGTGCTCGAGCTCGACCACGACCTCGATCGCGCGCCGGCACATGTACTCGATCGCGTCCTGGTCGCCGAGGTAGTCGGCGCCCTTCACGGTGTCGTACATGTGCCAGTGCCAGTTGTCCTCGGTCGAGTTGGCGAGCGGCGCGGCGATGCCGCCCTGCGCCGCCACGGTGTGCGACCGGGTGGGAAAGACCTTCGACAGCACCGCGACCCGCAGGTCGGCGCGCGCCAGCTCGAGCGCCGCGCGCATCCCGGAGCCTCCGGCACCGACGACGATGGCGTCGAATTTGCGGATCATCGCCACAGGATCTCGATGGTCCAGCTTGCGTAGCCGGCGACCAGCAGCACCGTCAGCACCTGCAGCGCGAGGCGCAGGCCGTCGTGCTTGACGTAGTCCATGAGGATGTCGCGCACCCCGACCCACGCGTGCCAGGCGAGGCTCAGCGCGAACAGCAGCGTCGCCACGCGCATCCAGCCCTGCGCGAAGAGCGCTTTCCATGTCTCGTAGGTGAAAGGCGCCCGGCTCGCCATCAGCGCCAGCACCGCCACGACGTACACGGCCATGACCGCCGCCGTGACGCGCTGCGCCAGCCAGTCGCGGGTGCCGTAGTGCGCGCCGACGATGACGCGGTTCACCATAGCTTGGCGGCGAAGAGCGCGGTCAGCACGAGCCCGGCGAAGATCACCAGCGCGCTCGAGATGCGCGCGGCCCTGAGCTCGATGCCCTGGTTGAGATCGAGCGCGAGGTAGCGGATGCCGGCGCAGAAGTGATGACAGCCGGCCCACAGGAACACCACGAGCCCCAGCTTCGCCAGCGGCATGCCGAAGTATTCCCGGATGCGGGAAAAGCCTTCCTCCGAGCGCAGGCTTGCGTCGAGGAGGTAAAGTGCCCAGGCGGCAAAGGGAAACACGAGCAGCGCGCCTGACACCCGGTGCAGGATGGACACCCAGGCGGGCAGCGGCATCCGGATCTGGAACAGGATCGCGGGGAGGCTGAGGTACTTCGGTCGTTGTTTTTTCGCGGCCGCGCTGGACATTGGATTCCCCGGCCCCACCGGCGGGGAGAATCGATTATAGCGTCGCGGCGCAGCATCTCGCTGCGGTAAAATGAAAAACTCCGCCGCCGGAGTCCCTCGGGAGAGTTCCTCAGATGTCCAAACCGCCCATTCGCGTCGCCGTCACCGGCGCCGCAGGCCAGATCGGCTATTCGCTTCTCTTCCGCATCGCCGCCGGCAACATGCTCGGCGCCGATCAGCCCGTGATCCTGCAGCTGCTCGAGATCCCCGACGAGAAGGCGCAGAAAGCGCTGAAGGGCGTCATGATGGAGCTCGACGACTGCGCGTTCCCGCTGCTCCAAGGCATGGCCGCGGCCTCCGATCCGACGGTGGCGTTCAAGGACGTCGATATCGCGCTGCTCGTCGGCGCGCGCCCGCGCGGCCCCGGCATGGAGAGAAAGGACCTGCTGGAAGCGAACGGCAAGATCTTCGCGCCGCAGGGCCAGGCGCTCGACCGCGTCGCGAGCCGCAACGTCAAGGTGCTGGTGGTCGGCAACCCGGCGAACACCAATTGCCTCATCGCGATGAAGAACGCGCCGAGCCTCAAGCCGCAGCAGTTCACCGGCATGATGCGGCTCGACCACAACCGCGCGACCAGCCAGGTGGCGCAGAAACTCGGCAAGCCGGTGTCGGCGATCCGCAGGATCACGGTGTGGGGCAACCACTCCGCCACGCAGTACCCCGACCTCTTCCAGGCCGAGGCGGATGCGAAAAAAGTCTGGCCCATGATCAACGACCAGGGATGGCTGGAGAATGCGTTCATTCCGACGGTGCAGAAGCGCGGTGCGGCGATCATCGACGCGCGCGGCCTGTCCTCCGCGGCGAGCGCCGCGAACGCCGCCATCGACCACGTGCGCGACTGGATCGCCGGCACCAAGGAGGGCGACTGGATGACGATGGGCGTGCCCTCCGACGGCAGCTACGACATTCCAGAAGGCGTGATCTACGGCTACCCGGTCACGGTCAAGGGCGGCGCATACCAGGTGGTCAAGGGCATCGAGGTCAGCGAGTTCAGCAGGAAGCGCATGGACGCCACCCTGAAGGAGCTCCACGAAGAGCGCGACGGCGTCAAGCATCTGCTCGGCAAATGAGCGCCGGTTCACGCTTCAGGCAGGCTCTCAAGGACGAGAAACCTCTCCAGGTCGTCGGCACCATCTGCGCCTACCACGCGCTGATGGCGAAGCGCGTCGGCTACCGCGCGGTCTACCTCTCGGGCGGCGGCGTCGCGGCGGGCTCGCTGGGCGTGCCCGACCTCGGCATCTCCAACCTCGACGACGTGCTGATCGACATCCGCAGGATCACCGACGTGTGCGACCTGCCGCTTCTCGTGGACGTCGACACCGGCTTCGGCGCTAGCGCGTTCAACGTCGCGCGCACCACGCGCTCGATCGCCAAGGCGGGCGCCGCCGCGATGCACATCGAGGACCAGGTCGGCGCCAAGCGCTGCGGCCATCGGCCCGGCAAGGAGCTGGTTTCGAAGGAAGAGATGTCCGATCGGATCAAGGCCGCGGTCGACGCGCGCGGCGACGACGGCTTCGTCATCATGGCGCGCACCGATGCGCTCGCAGGCGAAGGTTTCGACTCCGCCGTTTCCAGAGCTGTTTCCTACGTGGAAGCGGGGGCGGACATGATCTTCCCCGAGGCCATCACGGAGCTCGCGATGTACCGCAAGTTCGCCGACGCGGTGAAGGTGCCGATCCTTGCCAACATCACCGAATTCGGCAAGACGCCGCTGTTCACGGCGGAGGAGCTGCGCTCGGCCGGGGTCGCGATCGCGCTCTATCCCCTGTCGGCGTTCCGCGCCATGAACAAGGCGGCGCTCGGCGTTTACGAGACGCTGAGAAGGACTGGCACGCAGAAAGGCGCGCTGCCGCAGATGCAGACGCGCGAGGAGCTGTACGACTTCCTGGACTATCACGCCTACGAACAAAAACTCGATGAGCTCTTCTCCCGAAACCGCTCCTAAGCCGAAGAAATCGGTCGCGCTCTCGGGGGTCGTCGCCGGCAACACCGCGCTCTGCACCGTCGGGCGCTCGGGCAACGATCTCCACTACCGCGGCTACGACATCCTCGACTTCGCCGACCAGGCCGAGTTCGAGGAAGTCGCCTACCTGCTGGTGCACGAGAAGCTGCCGAACCGGGCCGAGCTCGACAAATACAAGGCCCGGCTCAAGGGCCTGCGCGGCCTGCCGAAGGCGCTGCGCACGGTCCTCGAATCGATCCCGAAGACCGCGCACCCCATGGACGTGATGCGCACCGGCGTGTCGGCGCTCGGGGCGCTCGAGCCGGAGAAGGAAGACCACAACCCGTACGGCGCCAAGGCGATCGCCGACCGCCTGATGGCCTCGCTCGGCTCGATGCTCCTCTACTGGCACCACTTCAGCCGCCACGGCAAGCGGATCGAGACCGAGACCGACGACGATTCGATCGGCGGGCACTTCCTGCACCTGCTGCACGGCATGAAGCCCTCGCCGGATTGGGTGCGCGCGATGCACACCTCGCTCATCCTCTACGCCGAGCACGAGTACAACGCCAGCACCTTCGCCTGCCGCGTCATCGCCGGCACCGGCTCCGACATGCACAGCGCGATCGCCGGCGGCATCGGCGCGCTGAAAGGCCCCAAGCACGGCGGCGCCAACGAGTTCGCCTACGCGGTTCTTTCCCGTTACAACGCGCCGGACGACGCGGAGCAGGACATCGTCAGAAGGATCCAGGCCAAGGAGATCGTGATCGGCTTCGGCCATCCGGTGTACACCACCGGCGACCCGCGCAACCAGGTGATCAAGGAGGTGGCGCGGCGGCTCTCCAAGGATTCGCCGGAGCAGAAGCTGTTCGACATCGCCGAAAGGCTGGAAGCGGTGATGTGGCGCGAGAAGAAGATGTTCGCCAACCTCGACTGGTACAGCGCCGTGTCCTACCACATGATGGGCGTGCCCACGGCGATGTTCACGCCGGTGTTCGTGATCTCGCGCACCAGCGGCTGGGCGGCGCACGTCGTCGAGCAGCGCGCCGACGGCAAGATCATCCGCCCCGGCGCCAACTACATCGGCCCCGAGAACCGCAAATGGGTGCCGCTCGCCCAGCGCTGAGACCCGCATCCATACCCGCCTCCATGGCCATCTACGAATCCGATCTGACCAAGTTCATGCGCGAGTTCCTCAAGCAACACCCCGAGGAAGTCGAGTCCCAGCGGAAAGGCCGCGCCATCTGGTGGGACAAGAAGCCCGAGGAACGTTCCCCGACTCCCTCGATGCAGCACGCCCCGCGCTCGGGCGGCGCCGAGCACACTTTCGAGCCTGCCGGCGGCTACGAGTGGAGCTTCGGCGCGGATGACGACGCCGTCGAGGAAAAAGACTAGTGTCCGCGCCCATCTCCAACGTACGGCCCAAGCCCGACCAGGTCCTCACCGACATCGCCGACTACGTCACCCGCTACCAGGTGACGAGCACCGAAGCCTACGAGACCGCACGCTACTGCCTGGTGGACACGCTGGGCTGCGGGCTGGAAGCGCTCGAGTACCCGGCGTGCACCAAGCTCCTCGGGCCGATCGTGCCCGGCACCGTGGTGCCGAACGGAGCGAAGGTGCCGGGCACGCAGTTCCAGCTCGACCCGGTGCAGGCGGCCTTCAACATCGGCGCGATGATCCGCTGGCTCGACTTCAACGACACCTGGCTCGCCGCCGAGTGGGGCCATCCGTCGGACAACCTGGGAGGGATCCTCGCCACCGCGGACTGGTTGTCCAGAAACAACCCGCAACAGCCCCTCGTGATTCGCGACGTGCTGACGGCGATGATCAAGGCGCACGAGATCCAGGGCGTGCTCGCGCTCGAGAACAGCTTCAACCGCGTCGGCCTCGACCACGTCGTGCTGGTCAAGGTGGCCTCTACCGCAGTGGTTTCCCAGTTGATGAAGCTTGACCGTGAAGAGATCGTGAATGCGGTCTCGCTCGCCTGGGTCGACGGCCAGAGCCTGCGCACCTACCGCCACGCGCCCAACACGGGCTCGCGCAAGAGCTGGGCCGCGGGCGACGCCACCTCGCGCGCGGTTCGCCTGGCGCTCATCGCGAAAACCGGCGAAATGGGCTACCCCTCGGTGCTGAGCGCCAAGACCTGGGGTTTCTACGACGTGCTGTTCAAGGGCAAGGAGTTCAGGTTCCAGCGCCCCTACGGCAGCTACGTGATGGAGAACGTGCTGTTCAAGATCTCCTTCCCGGCGGAGTTCCACTCGCAGACGGCCGTGGAAGCGGCGATGCAGCTCCACCCAGCCGTCAGAAACAGGATCGAGGAGATCAGAAAAATAACGATAAGAACTCACGAGGCGGCGATCCGCATCATCGACAAGAAGGGCCCGCTCAACAACCCGGCCGACCGCGACCACTGCATCCAGTACATGGTGGCGGTGCCGCTCCTCTACGGGCGGCTCACCGCCGCGGACTACGAGGACGCCGTCGCCTCCGACCCGAAAATCGATCTGCTGCGCGACAAGATCGACTGCGTCGAGGACCCGCAGTTCACCCGCGACTACCACGACCCGGAGAAGCGCTCCATTGCGAACGCGCTCACGGTGGAGTTCAAGGACGGCAAGCGCCTTGCGGAGACCGTGGTCGAGTACCCGATCGGGCACAAGCGCCGGCGCAAGGAAGGCATGCCGGTGCTGGTCGAGAAGTTCCGCACCAACCTCGCGCGCCGCTTTCCGGCCAAGCAGCAGAAGGCGATCCTGGACCTCTGCATGGATCAGGCGCGCCTGGAGCAGACGCCAGTCAGCGAATTCGTGGACCTCATGGTGATATGACGCCTGAAACGCAGCCAAAAACAGCCGATTACCATCTGTTCACGCGCTGGCCGCCGCGCGCGAAAATCGCCTCGCCATGAGCGCCTACCTCGAACAGCGACTCGCCCGCCTGAACGAAGAGATTCGTTCCTACCCCGGCCCGATCGCTCGCTGCGACGAGCAGCTTCCTGCCCTCCTGGAAGAGCGCGCCCAAATCCTGTCTGAACTCGAAAAGAAAGGCTGCAGCGTCGATGCGCTGTGGGCCAACGATGGAGGCTGTAATGCCGCATGACCTGTACGACACGCTGCAAACCTTCAAGCACGGCAAGTTCTACTCGGTGCCTGCCCTGGGCAAGGCGCTCGGCGTGGATGTGGCGAGGCTGCCGGTCTCGATCCGCATCGTGCTCGAGTCGGTGCTGCGCAACTGCGACGGCAAGAAGGTGACCGAGGAGCACGTGAAGAACCTCGCCGGCTGGAAGGGCGTGGCGCCGCGCACCGACGAAATCCCCTTCGTCCTGGCGCGCGTGCTGCTGCAGGACTTCACCGGCGTGCCGCTGCTCGTCGACCTCGCCGCGATGCGCGGCGTGGCGCAGAAGATGGGACGCAATCCGAAGGTGATCGAGCCGCTGGTGCCGGTCGACCTGGTGGTCGACCATTCGGTCCAGATCGACCACTACGGCAGCAAGAACGCGCTCGACCTCAACATGAAGCTCGAGTTCAAGCGCAACGAAGAGCGCTACCGCTTCATGAAGTGGGGCATGCAGGCATTCGACACTTTCAAAGTGGTGCCGCCGGGCATCGGCATCGTGCACCAGGTGAATCTCGAGTATCTGGCCCCCGGGATCCACAAGTCGAAGGAAGGCGTCTGCTACCCCGACACGCTGGTTGGCACCGACAGCCATACCACGATGATCAACGGCATCGGCGTGGTCGGCTGGGGCGTGGGCGGGATCGAGGCGGAGGCCGCGATGCTGGGCCAGCCTTACTACTTCCTCACCCCCGACGTGGTCGGCGTGAACCTGAAGGGCAAGCTCCACCCGGCCTGCACCGCAACGGATCTCGTCTTGACGGTTACACAACTTCTCAGAAAAGCGAAAGTCGTCGGGAAGTTCGTCGAGTTCTTCGGCGAAGGCACGCGCTCGCTCTCGGTCCAGGACCGCGCCACCATCGCCAACATGGCGCCCGAGTACGGCGCCACCATGGGATTCTTCCCGGTCGACGAGCGCACGCTCGAGTACTTCCGCGGCACCGGGCGCTCGAAAGAGGCGATCGACGCCCTCGAGGCCTACTTCAAGGCGCAGGACCTGTTCGGCGTCCCGCGAGCCGGCCAGATCGACTACTCCGAGGTGGTGGAGCTCGACCTCGCGAGCGTCATGCCCTCGCTCGCGGGCCCGAAGCGCCCGCAGGACCGCATCGACCTCGCGAAGGTCAAGTCGGCGTTCACGTCGCTCTTCGCGGCGCCGGTCAAGGACAACGGCTTCGGCAAGAAGCCGCAGGACCTCGAGCGGACCTATGAAGCCTTCGACGGCACCGCGCTCAGGAACGGCGACGTGCTCATCGCGGCCATCACCTCCTGCACGAACACCTCCAACCCGGGCGTGCTGCTTGCCGCAGGCCTGGTCGCGAAGAAAGCGGTCGAGCTCGGCCTCAAGGTGAAGCCGCATGTCAAGACCTCGCTCGCGCCGGGCTCGCGCGTGGTGACCGAATATCTCGCCACCGCGGGGCTCCTGCCCTATCTCGAGAAGTTGGGATTCAACGTCGCCGCCTACGGTTGCACCACCTGCATCGGCAACGCCGGGCCGCTCGCCCAGCCGATCGACGAGGCGGTGGTGAAGAATGACCTGGTGTGCGCCGCGGTGCTCTCGGGCAACCGCAACTTCGAGGCGCGCATCCATCCGAACCTCCGCGCCAACTTCCTCGCCTCGCCCCCGCTGGTGGTGGCCTACGCCATCGCCGGATCCATGCTGGTGAACTTCAAAGAAGAACCCATAGGGACGTCGAAGGACGGCAAGCCGGTTTATATCGGCCACATCTGGCCGAGCCGCGACGAAGTGCTGGCGCTCATGAAATTCGCCATGGATGCGCCCACGTTCAGGAAGCTGTACTCGAACCTGGCGGAAACCAACCCGCTGTGGAAGAAGGTTTCGGCGCCAGGCGGGCAGGTCTACAGCTGGCCGGCTTCGACGTATATCGCCGAGCCGCCGTTCTTCGCCGATTTCTCGATGACACCGCCGCCCGCCGTGGACGGGATTCGCGGCGCGAAAGTGCTCGGCGTCTTCGGCGACTCGGTGACCACCGACCACATCTCGCCGGCAGGATCGATCAAGCCGACCTCGCCGGCGGGCATCTTCCTGCAGGAACACGACGTCGCGGTGGCGGACTTCAACAGCTACGGCGCCCGGCGCGGCAACCACGAGGTCATGATGCGCGGCACCTTCGCCAACGTGCGCATCAAGAACCTGCTGCTTCCGGGGACCGAAGGCGGAGTGACTCTGTACAAGAAGGAAAAGCTTCCGATCTATGACGCGGCCATGCGCTACATCGCCGACGGCACGCCGACGGTCGTCTTCGGCGGCGAAGAGTACGGCACCGGCTCCTCGCGCGACTGGGCCGCGAAGGGCACCATGCTCCTCGGAGTAGAGGTTGTGGTCGCGCGCAGCTTCGAGCGCATCCACCGCTCCAACCTCGTCGGCATGGGCGTGCTGCCGCTGCAGTTCACGGGCGGCGACTCGGCGCAGTCGCTCGGCATCGCCGGCGACGAGACGATCGAGGTCCTCGGCATGGGCGACATTCGGCCACAGCAGGAGCTCACCCTGGTGATCAAGAAGCCCGATGGGTCGGAACAGCGCATCACGGTGAAGTCACGCATCGACACTCCGATCGAGGTCGACTACTACAAGCACGGCGGCATCCTGCCCTACGTGCTGCGCGAGCTTCTCGGCGGGACCGAAGCGGCGAGCAAAGCCGCCTAGACACCGCCTAGGGCGTGCCGAGCCCGGCGAGGTAGTCGGCGAGGACTTCGATGTCCTGAGGACTCAGCGCCTGCGCCGCCGAGGTCATGTTGCCGTCGATGTCGGCACGCTTCTGCGCCTTGAAGCCCTTCAGCTGCGCGAGCAGGTACTCGTACTGCTGGCCCGCGATCCGCGGGATGTGCTGCTGCCCCAGGAGCTGCGGGCCGTGGCACTGGCTGCAGTTGAACTTCTTGGCGAGGCCGGGACCGGCGGCGACATTCTCGGGCTTGCTCTTGTGCCTGGGCGCCGCCGCCTTCTGCTTGGAGAAGTAGGCCGCGAGCTCGTTCATTTCCGCGTTGGACAGCTTCTCCGCCATCGGCGACATCTGCGGGTCCTTGCGGTTGCCCTCGCGGAACATGAAGAGCGAGGTCGAGATGAACTGCGCCGGCTGCTGCGCGAGCGACGGCACCGCCGGGTTCGCCGAGTTGCCGCCCTCGCCGTGGCAGGCGGCGCACAGATTCGGATCCGCCGCCTGCGTCACCCCTGAAAACAGAAACGCGACGACAAGCGCCGCCGCGTTTCGAGCCGCTGACTTCAAAAAAGACTCACTTGCCGTACGTGACCCGGTAGATGATCCCGTTGTAATCGTCCGACACCAGCATCGAGCCATCCTTCAGCACCAGCACGTCGACCGGCCGGCCCCACATCGGCGGATCGGCCTTCTCGTCCTGTAGGAAGCCGGTGAGGAACGGCTCGGGCTTGCTCGCATTGCCTTTCTCGTCCAGCTTGACGCGCATCACGTTGTAGCCCTGCTTGATCTCGCGGTTCCACGAGCCGTGCATCGCGATGAAGATGTTGTTCTGGTATTCGGCCGGGAACATCTTGCCGTCGTAGAACTTCAGCCCGAGCGGCGCGATGTGCGCGCCGAGAAGCTGCGCGGGCTTGGCGAACTGGGCGCACGAGTGGTACTTGCCGAAGTCCGGATCTTGTACGTTGCCCTGGTGGCAGAACGGATAGCCGAAGTTCGGCACCGCCGCCGACTTGATCGCCACCCGGTGCAGGGTGTCGTTCGGCACGTCGTTGCCCGCCCAGTCGCGCCCGTGGTTGGTGAACCAGACGTCCTTGTTCTTCGGGTTGAAGGCGATGCCGACGGAGTTGCGTACGCCCTGCGCCACCGTCTCGAGGACGCCCTTGTTCGGATCGACCCGCATGATGGACGCTTCCATGTACGTCGGCATGACGATGTTGCCCGGGGCGCCGATGTTGAAGTAGAGCTTGCCGTCGGGTCCCATCGCCAGGTACTTCCAGAAGTGGCCCGCCTGGCGGTTCGGGTCGAGCTTGTCGACCACCACCTTGGGCTCGCCCGGATTATCGAGCTTGCTCTCGATGCCGTCGTAGCGCGTGATGCGGCCGCGCTCGGCGACGTACAGCGTACCTTTGTTGAAGACGATGCCGTTCGGCGCATCGAGGCCTTTCAGGATCGTCTTGACCTCGCGCTTGCCGCCCTTGTCGGTCACCGCATAGATGTTCTTCGCGTTGCGGTTGCTGACGAACACCGTGCCGTTGTCGCCGAGCGCGAGCGAGCGCGCTTCGGGGATGCCGTCCACCCAGGCCTCGACCTTGAAGCCGCTCGGAACCTTGAGCGTGTTGAGCGGCAGCTCCTTGGCGGGCCGCCCGGTCATGTGCGGCGCAAACGGGTGCAGCGTCGACTCGGCCATGGCCGGCGGCTTGCCCCCGTGCCAGGAAGGCGCCTCAGCGGCGGGCTTGTCCTGCGCGAAGGCCGGCGCGGCGAATGCGGCGGCGACGAGTGTTGCGATGAGCTTCATGGGGAAGTCCTCCTCTGGGAACCGTTATTAGATCACTTTTGTGCGCCCGCGGCGCGCAGCAGGGCGGCGGTCGCCTGCCGGTCCTGCTCCTCGGCGATCGCCAGCGCGGTCTTGCCCCGGTTGTCGCGCGCATCGCGATCGGCGCCGCACGCGAGCAACAGCCTGACGGCCTCGTCCTGGCCGAAGCCGGCCGCCCACATCAGGGCGGTCAAGTCGTTGTCGTAGCGCGCGTTGACGTCCACGCCCTGCTCCAGCAGGGCGCCGAGCACCTGCGCATGGCCGTTGGCCGCGGCGTAGAGCACGGCGGTCTTCTTCATCCGATCGACCGGGGCAAGGTCGGCCTTGCGCCGCAGCAGCGCCCGGGTCAGCTCGAGATCGCCGTTGTAGGCGGCGCTCATCAGGGGCGTGACGCCGGCTAGGTCCTTCTGGTTGACGTCCGCACCGCGCTCGATCAGGTAGAGGCCGAGGTGGGTGTGGCCGTTCTTCGCCGCGATGTTAAGGGGCGTGTCGCCCAGCCGGTTGCGCGAATTCACGGCCGCGCCCTGATCGAGCAGCGTGCGGACCGTGGCCTCGCTGCCGCGGCGCGCCGCCTGCAGCAACTCGGCATTGATGTTGATGGTCGCCTGCTGTGCGAGCGCCGCCGTGTGCGCCGCACAAAGCAGGATGAACAGCCGTCTCGGCGCGCGCATCGCGCAGTTTCCAATAGTGTCCGTTGTTGACAGACCCGGAGCAAGGACTACACTCGTCGGGGAAATCATAGCAGCCCCCCGCCCAACAAGCCGCCGCTTTTAAGCCGCAATTTCAAGGGAGATCACCGTGACGAAGAAGACGAAGCGCTCTCTCGCAGTCGTCGCCGCTTCAGTATCGCTCGCCCTTGCCGCACCCGCGTTCGCGCAGGAAGTCAAGCAAGGCGCGGCCACGGTCGGCACCGCAGTACCCAAGAAGGTCAACGTCACCCAGGACCAGCTCACCAAGGCCGGAGCCGACTCGAGGAACTGGCTGCATACCAACGGAAACTACGCCCAGACGCGCTATGCCCCCGGCGCGCGCATCACTGCCGAGAACGTCTCCAAGCTGCGGCCGGTGTTCGTGTTCCAGACCGAAGTGGTCGAGTCGATGGAGACCGCGCCGATCGTGGTGAACGGCGTCATGTACCTCACGACCGCGTTCAACCACGTTTACGCGATCGACGCCGCCACCGGCAAGGAGTTCTGGCACTACAAGCACAAGATGGGGCCGATCACCACGTTCTGCTGCGGCCCGAACAACCGCGGCGTGGCGATCTCCGGCGGCCGGGTGTTCATGGGCACGCTCGACGCGAAGCTCGTCGCGCTGGACGCGGCGAGCGGCAAGCTCGTCTGGGAGCAGCAGATCGCCGACCCGGAAAAGGGCTACAGCGAGACCATGGCGCCGACGGTGATCGACAACAAGGTGCTCATCGGCACCAACGGCGGCGAATACGGCATCCGCGGCTTCGTGAAGGCCTACGACGCGGACAGCGGCAAGCTCCTGTGGACGTTCTACACCATTCCCGAGAAAGGCCACGAAGGCGTGTTCGCGCCGAACGACGCCACCGGCCGCAACATGAAGCGCGACATCGGGAAGGAAAAGGCGGCATTCGCCAAGGACAGCTCCTTCTACCAGACCCTCGGCGGCGGCGTCTGGATGAACCCGGCCGTCGACCTGAAGACGCGCACGTTGTGGTTCGTGGTCGGCAACCCGTCTCCAGACCTCTACGGCGACGAGCGCCCCGGCGACAACCTGTACACCGACTCGCTGGTGGCGATCGACCTCGAGAAGGGCACGTACAAGTGCCACTTCCAGTACGTGGCGCACGACGTATGGGACCTCGATGCGGTGAGCCCGCCGATCCTGGTCGACGTCAAGGACAAGGGCGGCAAGACGATTCCGGGCGTGATCCACGGCGGCAAGACCGGGCACGTCTACGTGCACGACCGCAAGGACTGCTCGCTCATCCGCTTCTCCCAGGCGATGGTGCCGCAGGAGAACATGTGGGTCCTGCCCACCGCAGAGGGCGCGCGCATGCTGCCGGGCGCCAACGGCGGCGTGGAGTGGTCGCCGATGGCCTTCGATCCGAAGCACCGGCTCGCGATCGCGCTCAACCTGCACCAGCCGATGACCTACCACGTCGAGGCGGCGAAGTATCCCGGCGGCTCCAAGCTCTGGCTCGGCGGCGCGTTCAAGGTGATCCCCGCCGAGAAGCAGTGGGGACGCGTGGCGGCGGTCAACATCGACACCGGCAAGCTCGCGTGGAAGCACGATACCGCGCAGCCGCTGATCGGCGGCGGGCTCGCCACGGCCGGCGGCCTGTTCTTCTACGGCGAAGGCAACGGCAGCTTCAACGCGCTCGATTCGGCCACCGGCAAGAAGCTCTGGAGCTTCAACTGCGGCGCCGGCGCCAACGCCATGCCGGTGTCGTACACGATCGGCAACCGCCAGTACATCGCGATGGGCTGCGGCGGCAACACCCAGCTCGACTTCAAGCGCGGGAACAGCCTGTTCGTGTTTTCGGTAAACTGATCGCGTGCGTGTTGCGAAAAAAGGCCGCCTGCGGGCGGCCTTTTTATTGTTTCCGATCGTGCTCTTCGCCCTCACCGCGGGTGGACAGAACCTCGAGGCGGGCGCGAAGAAGGCGCAGGTCTGCTTTGCGTGCCACGGCCCGAACGGGAACTCCGCCGACGCAAAATTCCCGATCCTCGCCGGCCAGACCGCGCGCTATCTCTACCTTCAGATCCGCGACTTCAAGGAAGGCCGGCGCAGCGAGCCGACCATGGAGCCCTTCGTCAAGGACCTGAGCCGGGACGACATGTTCGATCTCGCCGCGTTCTTCGCCGCAGCGTCCGCGCAACCTGGACTTCAAGGTCGACGAGGCGCGCGCGGCGCGCGGCAAGCGCAAGGCCGACGAGACGCTTTGCACCATGTGCCACCTCGGCGCCTACCAGGGGCAGAACGAGATCCCGCGGCTCGCCTTCCAGCACTACGACTACACCGTCAAGCAGCTCCAGGACTTCAAGGCGCGCCGGCGAACCAACGACGCCGGCAACATGACCGCCGTCGCGCGCACGCTGTCCGACAGCGATATCGAGGACCTAGGTCACTTCCTCGCGTCGCTGCGCTGAACGCGGTCCTCGGCGAAGCACTTGTCGCGCTCCGGCCCGGTGAGCGCCTCGCAACGGCCGCGGCCCATTTCGGCAGGACCGCTCGCGCCGGTCCCCCCGGTGGAAGCCGAAGTGCTGCCGCTTTTCGAAAAGTAAGAGCATGAAGCGCCAAGGCCGAGCAGCAGGACGGCCGCCGCAGTCCCGAATAGCTTTGCAATCATCGCCTTGCTCCTCTGGTGAGAATCGCGTGCGGAGCCGCAAGACTCGTGCCTCGTTTGGATGAAAATGCGCCATGATGAAAGCACTGCTCTGCGGCCTGCTTCTCCTTGCCTTCGAAGCCGCCGCGCAAGTCGATCCTTCGGTCGTGGCGAAGCTCCGCGAAGGCGGCCTGGTCCTCTACATGCGACACACGTCGACCGACTTCAGCCAGAACGACGCCGCGATGACGAACTACGAGGACTGCGCGCACCAGCGTAACCTCACCGAGAAGGGCCGCGCCGAAGCACGCGAGATCGGTGCGCACCTGAAGCGCCTCGCCATCCCAGTCGGCCAGGTCCTCGCCAGCCCCTTTTGCCGCACCATGGAAACCGCGAGGCTCGTCTTTGGGCGCGCGCAGGCGATGAAGGAGGTGCGCGGCGGCCCGGCGCAACCCGAGGATCCTCGGCGCTACGACGAGCTGAGGAAGCTTCTTTCCACGCCGGTGGCGAAAGGCGAAAACCGCGTCATCTCCAGCCACGGCAACCCGTTCCACGCCGTCGCCGGCCCGCCTTATCTCGCGGAAGGCGAAATCGCGGTAGTGCGGCCCGAGGTGCGCCCCGATGGCGCTATGCGCTTCAGCGTGATCGCGAGGATTCGTCCGCAGGATTGGCCAGAGGTCCGATGACGCGGCGGACCAGGCTGCCGGCGCCCAGCCGCGACCACGCCTGCCGCCGCCGCGCGACCAACCGGGGCACGGTACGCGGCTTCGATCGCATCGAGCGCCACCAGCCAGCGCCCATGGGCGTCGCGCGCATGGATACGGCTCATCAGGTCGATACGCGTGATACCCGTGCCCGCGAGCACGTCCTGATC
>Ga0134125_10000435_pt1 | contig 56827 bp, 57 predicted proteins | sample KB31751_FD_96464 | JGI IMG/M metagenome (GOLD analysis project Ga0134125, IMG submission 96464) | Terrestrial soil microbial communities with excess Nitrogen fertilizer from Kellogg Biological Station, Michigan, USA - KB3-175-1 | ecosystem: Environmental > Terrestrial > Soil > Unclassified ... | reverse complement strand
GCCGACGCCGGCTTCAAGGACGCCGACGGCTACGTCTACGTGATGAGCCGCACCGACGACATCATCAACGTCGCCGGCCATCGCCTGTCGACCGGCGGCATGGAGGAGGTGCTGGCCGCGCACGCCGACGTCGCCGAATGCGCCGTGCTCGGCATCAAGGACGACTTGAAGGGCGAGGTGCCGTGCGGCTTCATCGTGCTGAAAGCGGGCGTCAACCGGCCGCCGGCGGAGATCGAGCGCGAGATCGTCGCGCTGGTGCGCGAGAAGATCGGCCCGGTCGCCGCGTTCAAGCTCGCCATCACCGTTGCGCGGTTGCCGAAGACGCGCTCGGGAAAGATTCTCCGCGGCACCATCAAGAAGATCGCCGACGGCGACCCCTGGACCATGCCGGCGACCATCGACGATCCGGCGGTGCTGGACGAGATCGGGGAAGCGTTGAAGGGGAAGGGCGTGGGGGCCTGAGCGTCGCCGCGGGCGCGCTTTCCCTCTCCCCGTTTACGGGGAGAGGGTGGCCCTTGCGATAGCGAGGGCGTGTATCTCTCAGTTACAAAACACTGAACTTCCGATTCTCTGGCACGTGGTGCCATTGCTAAAAAAGGTCGTGCCCCCGATTTGATTTGCTGTTGTCCCGTCGCTGTAGAAGGTGGTCCCTCCGATTTGATTGGCGGTCGTGCCGTCGCTGAAATATGTCGTCCCACCGATTCTATTCGCAGTCGTTCCGTCGCTCCAGAATGTTGTGCCTCCAATCCGATTTGCGGAAAGACCATTGTCACAGAAAGTTTGGGAGCCAATCGTATTACAGGTCTGAGCGGCCAATGGGCCGATCATTGCACCTGTAATTGCCGCTATCATCAATGCTCGCATGGTAATCACTCCTATCCGAGCAGAACGCCACGTCAGTTTTGCAGAAAACAAGCAGCATCGGTTCTTCTGGTCAACTCTGCTGCGGCGGCGCGGCGTGCTGAAATGTGATCCCGCACTTCTTCTTGATCGACGCCTGCTCGATGGCTTCCATCTGCCCCTTCAGGCGCGCGAGCTCGGCGGTGTTCTCGTCGTTGCCTTTGGTGAAAAGCAGTGCGGGCCAGAAGACGATAAGCCCGACGCCCATCGCGACCTTGTCGTTGGTTGCTTTTTGATCTTGGACGCCAGTGGCCTGTGCGGCGCGCGACGATACGCGCTGCGCTTCTTCGGCCAACTGTGCGCAGGTGTAATTGTCGTAGAGGACCGGAGAAATGTAGGTGGCCGAGACTTGGTCGGCATCCTTGGCGCAGCCTGCGACGAGCACGGCGCCGGCGAGCGCGATATACGCGATACGCATTGGATTTCCCCCTCATTTCCCCGAGGGTTATCCAACAACAACCAAGGCGTGAGGGCAACAAAAATGACGCGTGGCAGCGTGCTCGGCTACCTGTCTTTGCCAATCAATTCGGCGCCTCCACCACCCTCATATCCCGCTCCACATTCCCCGTGCCCAGCAGCCTGAGCGCCTCCTTGTAGCCGGGCGTGTCGTGGCACGCGACCGCCGCCGCCAAAGAGTCGAACTCGACCAGCACGACGCGCTGCTTCAGGCCGGCTTCCCAGATCTTCTTCGGCATGCCGAGCGCGAGGAAGCGGCCGCCGGCGCCTTCGATCGCCGGCACGGCGACTTTCGCGTAGGCCTGCCAGGCGTCCGGGTTCTTGATCCAGCGGTAGGTGACGACCCAATAGGCTTTCGGCATGTGAATTCTCTCCGGCGTCTCAATGCTATTGCCGTAGGATAGTATCGCAATCGGCCGGCGGGCCAACAACAAGACCCGCCCTTGTGCCATGCGCGCCTGACTTGCTAGCCCTTAATGCAGGCCAACACGGACCCGCTTATGCTCCTCTCCATCTGCACCGCCTGCGGCACGCAATATGCCGAGAGCGCAGAGCCGCCCGCGCAATGCGCAATCTGCGAGGAGGAGCGGCAATACGTGCCGCCGCGCGGACAAACGTGGACGACGCTGCAAGCGCTGCGCGGCGCGCACATGAACGCCTTTCGCGAGCACGAGCCGAATGTCATCGGCATCGGCGCGACGCCGAACTTCGCCATCGGCCAGCGCGCCATTTTGCTGCGCACGCCGGGCGGCAATGTGCTGTGGGATTGCATCGCGCCGCTCGACGAGGCGACGGTCGCGCTCATCAACGGCCTCGGCGGCATCCAGGCGATCGCCATTTCGCATCCGCATTTCTACACGACGATGGTCGAGTGGGCGCGCGCCTTCGATTGTCCCGTCCATCTGCACGCCGCCGACCGCGACTGGGTCATGCGCAAGGATGCGGCGATCAAATATTGGGACGGCGCGACGCTGAATTTGTGGGGCGGTGTCACGCTTATTTGCTGCGGCGGGCATTTTCCCGGTGGCACGGTGCTGCACTGGCAAGGCGGCGCGGACGGGAAGGGCATCGTCTGCTCCGGTGACGTCCTCACCGTCGCCACCGACCGCAAATGGCTGACCTTCATGCGCAGCTATCCGAACTTCATCCCGCTGTCGCGGCGCGAAGTCGAGGGCATCGGCAAGTCAATGGCGCCGTTCGCGTTCGAGCGGCTCTACGGGCATTATTTCGACCGCGTGATTTCGGCCGGCGCGAAAGCGGTGCTGGAGAAGTCCATCGCCCGCTACATCGCGGCGATCGACGGAACGCGGGGGTATTGAGAATTTGTCGTCCCGGGCCTCGCTCGCTGTGCTCGCTCACCCGGGACGACAAAACAAAAAAACGGCCGGGACATGCCCGGCCGCTTCGAATCGCGAATTGCAAACCCGAAGAGAGGAGGGCGCCTACTCCTCTTCCTCCTCCTTCTTGCCGCCGCCGAGCTGCTTGAGCTTGGCGAACACGGCGCTGACGTCCATCTCGGCGGCCGGCTTCTCGGCCTCGCGTTCGGCGGCGGCGGCTTCCTCGGCCTCCTTGCGCGCGGTCGTCTCCGACGCCGGCAACAGCGTCGCACCGGTCTCGACCGGCACCGGCTTTTCCTTGTTGGCGCGCTGCACCTCGAGATCGAGGTCGATCTGCGAGCACAGGCCGAGCGTCACCGGATCCATCGGCGTCAGGCTCGCGGAATTCCAGTGCGTGCGGTCGCGGATCGAGGCGATGGTCGACTTGGTCGTGCCGACCAGCCGCATGATCGCCGAATCCTTCAGCTCGGGATGATTGCGCACCAGCCACAGGATCGCGTTCGGCCGGTCCTGGCGGCGCGACACCGGCGTGTAGCGCGGGCCCTTCTTGCCGCGGTCGTGGCCGGCGAGCGGCACCTTCGGCGCGCTCAGCGACAGACGGACGTCGGGATTGGCCTCTGCGTTCTCGATCTGCTCGCGCGAGAGCTGGCCGGTCAGGATCGGGTCGAGACCCTTGATGCCCTGCGCGGCGTCGCCGTCGGCAATGGCCTTCACCTCGAGGGGGTGCAGCTTGCAGAAGTCCGCGATCTGGTCGAACGACAGCGCGGTATTGTCCAGCAGCCAGACGGCCGTGGCCTTCGGCATGAGGGGTGCTGCGGCGGCCATGATAAATCTCCTCTAAGCTTCGCCCGCCCAACGGGCGAAGCAGTCGGATCATCGATGATGATCGGGAATGGCCGGAATATAGGCGGCGCAACCCTCTGACGCAACCGCCCAGACTTGACAGAAGAGGGCGGCGCGCCCCATGTCGGGGCTTGGGAGTGGCGCGTCGCGAGCCGCGCATTCGAGGACGCCTGCCGTGGCCGACAGCCGGGAAAAACCCCTTCTCCAGGTGCTGCTTTGCTCCCCGCGCGGCTTCTGCGCGGGCGTGGTGCGGGCCATCGAAAGCGTCGAGCGGGCGCTCGCCATCCACGGCGCGCCGGTCTATGTCCGCCACGAAATCGTCCATAATCGCTACGTGGTCGACAGCCTGCGTAAAAAGGGCGCCATTTTCGTCGAGGAACTGGACGAGGTTCCGGACGACGGTCAGCCGGTCATCTTCTCGGCGCATGGCGTGCCGCGCACGGTTCCGGCCGAGGCCGGCCGGCGTAACCTGTTCGCGCTCGACGCCACCTGTCCGCTGGTCACCAAGGTGCACCGCGAGGCCGAAATCCACCACCGCAAGGGCCGCGAGATCGTCCTGATCGGCCATGCCGGCCATCCGGAAGTGGTAGGCACGATGGGCCAGCTGCCGGCGGGCTCGATCACGCTGGTCGAGAACCCCGAGGATGTCGACCGCTTCGTGCCGAAGGACGCCGGCAATCTCGCTTACGTCACCCAGACGACGCTGTCGGTGCAGGACACCCTCGCCATGGTCGAGCGGCTCAAGGGCCGCTTCCCGCGGATCATCGGGCCGCACAAGGAAGACATCTGCTACGCCACCACCAACCGGCAGGAGGCGGTGCGCCGCGTCGCGCCGATCGTCGACGCCATGGTCGTGGTCGGCGCGCCGAACTCGTCGAATTCGCAGCGGCTGAAGGAAGTGGCGGAGAAGTCCGGCTGCGCCTTCGCCGTGCTGGTGCAGCGCGCCGCCGACATCGACTGGAAGAAGTTCGAGAACGTCACGCGCCTCGGCGTCACCGCCGGCGCCTCCGCCCCCGAAGTGCTGGTCGAGGAGGTGCTCGACGCCTTCGCCCAGCGTTACGCGCTCAGCGTGGAAACCGTGTCCGCGGCGACGGAGGACATGTTCTTCCCGCTCCCTCGCCCCCTCCGCGAGCAGGCGGCCGAATGAGCCGTTAGATGGCCGTCTACACCGACGTCACCACCGACGATCTCGCGCGCTTCCTGTCCGGCTACGATATCGGCGAACTGCTCTCCTATAAGGGCATCGCCGAGGGCGTCGAGAATTCCAATTTTCTCGTCCATACCTCGGCTGGAAATTTCATCCTCACGCTGTACGAGAAGCGCGTCGCGGAAAGCGACCTGCCGTTCTTCCTGGCGCTGATGGAGCATCTGGCGGCGCGCGGCCTCAACTGCCCGCAGCCGGTGAAGAACAAGCAAGGCGGCATGCTCGGCCGCGTCGCCGGGCGGCCGGCGGCCATCGTCACCTTCCTCGATGGCCTGTGGATGCGGCGTCCGGACGCGGGGCACTGCGCCGCGCTCGGCGAGGCGCTGGCGAAACTGCATCTTGCGGGCGCCGACTTCGGCATGACGCGCAAGAACGCGCTCTCTGTCGAAAGCTGGCGCGTCCTGTTCGAGCACGCGGGCGCGCGCGGCGACAGCGTGCGTCCCGGCCTGTGCGACGAGCTCGTCGCCGAGCTCGACGTGCTTGAGATGGCATGGCCGCGCGGCCTGCCGGCCGGCGTCATCCACGCCGACCTGTTTCCGGACAACGTCTTCTTCCTCGGCGACACGTTGTCGGGGCTGATCGACTTCTATTTCGCCTGCACCGACACGCTGGCCTACGACGTCGCCATCTGCCTCAACGCGTGGTGCTTCGAGCCGGACCATGCCTACAACATGACCAAGGGCCGCGCCCTCCTGAAGGCGTACCAGAAGGTGCGGCCGCTCTCGGCCGCCGAAAGCGACGCGCTGCCGGTGCTGGCGCGCGGCGCGGCGATGCGCTTCCTCCTGACGCGGCTGGTCGATTGGCTGGCAGTGCCCGACGGCGCGCTGGTCAAGCCGAAGGACCCGCTCGAATACTATCGCAAGCTGCGCTTCCACCAATCGGTCAAACGCGCGGCCGACTATGGCGTTGCACCATGAGCGAGGAACGCGTCACAATTCACACAGACGGCGCCTGTTCCGGCAATCCGGGGCCTGGCGGCTGGGGCGCGATCCTCTCCTTCGGCGGCCACGAGAAGGAGTTAATGGGCGGCGAGGCGCACACCACCAACAACCGCATGGAATTGATGGCGGCGATTTCGGCGCTCGAGGCGCTCAAGCGCCCGTGCATCGTCGATATCCACACCGACAGTCAGTACCTGCGCAACGGGATCATGAGCTGGATCCATGCCTGGAAGCGCAACGGCTGGCGCACCGCCGACAAGAGCCCGGTCAAGAATGTCGATTTGTGGAAGCGGCTCGACGAGGCGCTCAAGGCGCACACCGTGCACTGGCACTGGGTCAAGGGCCACGCCGGTCACGACATGAACGAGCGCGCCGACCAACTCGCCCGCGACGGTCTCGTCGCGGCCCGCGCCGGAGCGAAGGGGGCGATGTCGAAATAGCTTGCCGTCACCGGGCTTGTCCCGGTGACCTCGATCAGGAAGGCACATGCCTCCCTAAGCGACATGGCCGGGACATAAGGGCGTTCACGCCCGTCTTACGACGGGCTATGCCCGGCCATGACAGTGTCTGGTGCTGCAGATCAGCTCAGATCTGCCCGAGCAGCGCCTGGCCGCCGGAGACGTCGCACTTGCCCGGCGCTTCCTCGATGTTGAGCTTCTTCACCACGCCGTCCTCGACCAGCATCGAGTAGCGCTTGGAGCGGAGGCCGAGCCCGTTGGCCGACGCATCGAGCACCATATCAACGCCCTTGGCGAAGTCGGCGCTGCCGTCGGCGAGGAAGTCGATCTTGCCGTCGCCGCCGCTGGCTTCCGCCCACTTCTTCATGACGAAGGCGTCGTTGACGGAGACGACCGCGACGGTGTCGACGCCCTTCTTCTTGAAGCCGTCGAGATTGTTGAGGAAGCTCGGCATGTGCAGGTTCGAGCAGGTCGGCGTGAAGGCGCCGGGCACCGCGAACAGGGCGACCTTCTTGCCTTTGAACACGTCGTCGGTCGTCTTCGGCTTCGGGCCTTCCGAGGTCATGACGCGGAAGGTGACGTTGGGCAATTTGTCGCCGACTTTAATGGGCATGGGGGCTCCTCATAACGATGTTTACGCGCGTTTCTCCGGAGCGGGTACTTACGCCCTCGGCCGCGTTTAGTCGAGGTGGGCCGTAACCTCGTAGACGCGCTGGCCTTCCTCGACCGTGAAGGTGAGGACGAAGGGCCCCTTGCTGGGATCGGCACCGGGCGGCAGGCCGTCGAGCACGAACGAGAAATGGCGGCGGCCGGCCGGCGCGCCCTGCGCCGGCTTCGGGATCGGCAGCGCCCAGTCGGGCGTCGGTCCCTCGACGAAGAGCGTCACCGGCGTGTTCGCCGGCGCGGGCAGGTCGACCATGACCAGCGGCTTCTCCCCGGCCTTGGCGCCGCCGCTTGCACGCGTGACGGTGAGGCCGGCCTTCGCGGCATCGACACGCTGCGGCACACGGGCGAACGCGGCCTTGACCGCGGCATCCTCGCCGCTCGTGCCCGGCGCGAGAGCAAGGCGGGCGCTGCCTTCGGCCGGCACGCACAACTTCTCGCACACCGCGTAATCGATCTTCAGCTTGAGATCGACCGGCTTGCCGGCGTCCTTCGGCGTCACCTCGACGGGGAAGACGACGCTATTCTCGTAGCCGATGGTCTGGCCGGTCTCATCGCTGTGCAATTGCGGTGCCGGGTAGAGCACCTTCGCGCTCTTGAGATTGCCGGAGCCGGAAAAATCGAAGCGCGGCGGCACGCCGGAATCGCCCGGATAGCGCCAATAGGTGTGCCAGCCGGCGGTGAGTTTCATCTCGATCCCGGCGCGCAGCGGCGCATCCCCGCTCACATTGGATCCGGCGATCAGCCGAATCGAGGAGCGGGCGTCGTTGCTCCAGGGCGAGGCGTCCTCGGCGTGCGCGGTTGCCGCGGTGACAATTGTGACTGCGGCAAGGGCGGCGAGGCGTAGCGGGCGGGGCGGCATCATCATGTCCGGCTCGTAACCGGTAACGTCCTGCGACGCCACTGAAATCATCGTGAGCCACGGGTGAAGGATTGGGGCGGTTTTGCCGCAATTGCGACGTTTGATGTTCGTCATCGCCTGAAAAGGCGTGCGCCGATTGAACCTTTGCGGCGAAGCGTCGTTTGCAAAGGCAGGTCTATCGGATAACCTTTCACCCATGAAAACGGCGCGCAAATCCGGCGATACCAAGCCCAGCCGCAGCTTCCTCGACGGGCAGATCCTGATCGCGATGCCGGCAATGTCCGACGAGCGGTTCGCGCGCGCCGTCATCTATGTCTGTGCGCATTCGCCCGAAGGCGCCATGGGCATCGTCGTCAACCAGCCGGCGCAGAATATCAAATTCCCCGATCTCCTCGTGCAGCTCGAGGTCATTCCGGCGGCTGAGCGCATTCAGCTGCCGGTGTCGGCCGAGACCGTCAAGGTGCTCAAGGGCGGCCCGGTCGAGACCGGCCGCGGCTTCGTGCTGCATTCGGCCGATTTCTTCATCGAGAACTCGACGCTGCCGATCGACGAGGGCATCTGCCTCACCGCGACGCTCGACATCCTCAAGGCGATCGCGCGCGGCACCGGGCCGCACGACGCCATTCTGGCGCTCGGTTATGCCGGCTGGGCGCCGGGCCAGCTCGAGCAGGAGATTCAGCAGAACGGGTGGCTGCACTGCGCCGCCGACCAGGAGCTGATCTTCGGCAAGGACGTCGAGCGCAAATACGAGCGCGCGCTGCGCAAGCTTGGCATCGACCTCGGCATGCTGTCGAACGAGGCCGGCCACGCGTGACCTTGCGGTCGCGCGCTCCGCGCCATCCGCTCAATTCGTCGAGGTCGCCGGGCACATCGCGGCCGGTCCGTTGTGCGGATAGCCGTTCCGCTTCATGTAGGCCGCGAAGGTCGCGTTGGCTGCCATGTCCGCCTTCGGCGCCGCCGCCGACCACATGCTGTCGCAGCCGCCGTGATCCGAGCCGCACTGGCCGCCGAGCGTATACATGGCGCCGGTGTAGACCGGGCACTTGCAGGTCGTCTTGCTCGGATCGGCGCGGTCGACCACGCAAGGCGCGCCGTAGCACCAGGCCCACTGTTGGCCCGAGTAGCTGCAGCTCATGGTCTGGTTGGTGGCGTTGTAGAGGTTGGAATAGGTCGAGATCATGTAGGTGCGCCCGTTGCGCACGACCGGCTCGCGCGCGCCGCATTGATACGGGCTCATCGACCAGCCCTCGCGCACGTCGCAGGAACAGTTGGCGTATTTAACCGCGCCGTTCTTCTCGGCGATCGGCTCGCACAGCGCCTTGATGCACAGGGCATAGGTGCCGTCGCAGAAGATCGGCTTGCCCAGCGGCGGCGTCTGCGCCTCGACGCTCAGGGCGACCGCGGCCAGCGCGGCGGCAATCAGCAGGGATTTCAACGCGGTCATGAGCCCCTCCCTCGCGTGAGGGGCGCAGGATGGGCTAAATCGCCCTACAACGCAAGGTTGTTATTTATTCCGACGCAATTTTCAGCACCCTGGGCCGCGCCGCCGGCTTGTCGGCCAGCAGGTCGTGGGCGGCGTCGGCCGTCATCGGCTCGCCGAAGGCGTAGCCCTGCGCGAATTCGCAGCCGAGGTGATAGAGCTCGACCGCGTCGGAATCCGTCTCCGCGCCCTCGGCGACGACGTCCATGCCGAGATCGTGCGCCAGCGCGATGATCGAGCGCAGGATCACCGGCCGCGTGCCACGCGCGGTGGTGCGCACGAAGGACTGGTCGATCTTGATCGTGTCGAACGGGAAGCGCTGCAGGTAGGCGAGCGAGGAATGTCCGGTGCCGAAGTCGTCGAGCGACAGGCCGGCGCCGAGCTCCTTGATGCGGGTGAGCATCTGCGCCGCGTGCTCGGGATTGTCCATCACCAGGGATTCAGTGATCTCGAGCTTCAGCGAGCCGCGCGCCAGCGAGGTGCGGCCGAGCACGCCGCGCAGGTCCTGGATCAGGTCGTGGCGGAGAAGCTGACGCGAGGAGACGTTGACACTGGCGAACAGCGGTTCCTGCGAGCGGCTCGCCTCCGCCTGCCAGGTCGCGAGCTGGCGCGCGGTGCGGTCGAGCACGAACAGGCCGAGGTCGACGATGAGGCCGATCTCCTCGGCGATGGAGATGAACTCGACGGGCGACAGGCGGCCGAGCTTGGGATGTTCCCACCGCGCCAGCGCCTCGAAGCCGGCGATGGCGCGGTCCTCCAGCCGGATGATCGGCTGGTACAGCACCTTGATCTCCTCGCGCTCGATGGCGCGGCGCAGTTCGGATTCGATGGTGAGCCGGTCGGTCTTGCGCGAGCGCATGGCCGGCTTGAAGATCTCGATGCGGTCGCCGCCGATGCGCTTGGCGTGATACATCGCGAGCTCGGCGTCCTTCAAGACCTCCTCCGGCCGCATCGATTGGTGATCGGGCAGCGCCAGCCCGATCGAGGCGGTGAGGAAGATTTCGCGGTCGTTGAAGGCGATCGGCGCGCGCAGCGCGCGGCGCATGGTCTCGGCGAAGCCGACGACGCGGGTCGATTCCCGCTCCGACATCAGGATCAGCGCGAACTGGTCGCCGGAGAGGCGGGCGAGCGTGTCCTGCGGCTTCAGGAGCCGCGACAGCCGTCGCGCGATGGTCAGGAGGATCGAGTCGCCGACCGCCATGCCGACCGAGTCGTTGACCTGCTTGAAGCGGTCGATGTCGATGACGACGACCGATGGCTTCACGTTCGGATCGGACTTTGCAAACGCGAAAGTCGACTCCATGCGGTCGATGAACAATTCGCGGTTCGGCAGGCCGGTGAGGTTGTCGTGCACCGCGTCGAACAGCAGCCGCTCTTCCGAGTTCTTGAAATCCGTCACGTCGGTGAGCGTGCCGACGAGACGCACCACCTCGCCGTCGGAGCCGACGACCGGGCGCGCCTTCAGCGACAGCCACACGTAATGCCCGTCCGACGCCCGCAGGCGGAAGTCCTGATGCAGCCGGCCGCGGCGCTGTTCGACCGCGTTGTCGAGCGCGGCGCGGAAGCGGTCGCGGTCGAGCGGGTGCAGCACGTCGAGCCAGGCGGCGGCGGCGCCCTCGAGCGTGCCGCGCTTGAAGCTCAGCAGGTGCTCGGTCTCCGGGCTGGTGTAGATCTTGTCGCCGGACACGTCCCAGTCCCAGATCATGTCGCCGGCCCCGGTCAGCGCCAGCGCGCGGCGCTCGACGTCCGAGACAATGCCGTGCGTGATGCCGCCGGCGAAGGCGTGCTGCATCACCGTAAATCCGATCAGCATCACGATGAGCACGAGGCCGCCGAGCAGGGCCGGGCCGATGATGTCGTTGGTGACGACGCCGGTGACGCAGAGCCCGGCGGCGAAGGTCCACACGACGAGCAGCAGCCACGTCGGGATTAGCAGCACGGCGCGGTCGAAGCCGTGCGTGGAGAGATAGATCACCAGCGCCAGCCCCGCGACCGCGATCAGCGCCAGCGACAGCCGCGCGATGCCCGATGCGATGGCCGGATCGAACACCGCGACGGCGATCAACGCCGCGAGCGCGGCGAGCCAGGCGATGGTGATGTGCGCATAGCGCACGTGCCAGCGCGACAGGTTCAGGTAAGCGAACAGGAACACCAGCAAGGTCGCCGACAGGATCGCCTCGCCGCAGGCGCGCCAGACGCGCTCGGCGCCGGCGGTCATGTCGAACACCTTGCCCCAGAAGCCGAAGTCGATGCCGATATAGATCAGCACCGCCCAGCCGAGCGCCGCGGCGGCCGGGAACATCATCGAGCCCTTCACCACGAACAGGATGGTGAGGAAGAGCGCGAGCAGGCCGGCGATGCCGATGACGATGCCGTAGTAGAGCGTGAACGAGTTGACCTTGTCTTTGTAAGCGTCCGGCTCCCACAGATAGATCTGCGGCAGGCTGTTGCTGCGCAATTCGGCGACGAAGGTGATGACCGTGCCGGGATCGAGCGTGACGCGGAAAATGTCCGCCGTCGTGCTCGTTTGCCGCACCGGACGGTCGCCGGTCGACGGCGTGATCGAGGCGACGCGGGAGAGGCCGAGGTCGGGCCAGATCAGGCCGGAGCCGGACATGCGATAATGCGGCACGACGATCAGCCGGTCGATCTGCTCGTCGCTGTTGTTGGTCAGCGCGAACACGGCCCAGTTGTTGTTGTGCTCGCGGGCGCGGACCTCGATGCGGCGGACGATGCCGTCGGGGCCGGGCGCGGTCGAGACCTGGATGCGGTCGGCCTCGGTGTGCTGGACGTCGGTCGCGGCGGTGAGGTCGATGGCCGGGGCGTCGAGGCGGACGTTCACAGCCTCCACGGCCAGCGCCTCCGGCGCGGCGAGAGCCGCTGCCGCAAGCACGATCAGGCCGGCCAAGGCCGTCACAATCCGCCGATTAACCAAACCCAAGTCCCCCGGCCGCGGCGGCGATTCTGCCCGTCTCTTGAGGCTCCGCCGTCGGTTGATGTCAGTCAACAAGCCCCGCCTTGCCCGCCTTTTCGTCCGACATTGTGCCCATTTCGCGGCCCGGGGGCGAGCGTTTCCGGCCCTCCCGCGGCCGCCATAATCAGACCGTCAGCACGATCTTGCCGATATGGGCGCTCGATTCCATCAGCGCATGCGCGGCGGCCGCCTCGCGCAGAGGGAAAGTCTTGAACAGGATCGGCTTGACCTTCCCGGACGCGAGCAGCGGCAGCACCTTCTCCTCGACGGCGCGGGCAATGGCGCCCTTGTCGGCGACCGAGCGGGCGCGCAGCGTCGAGCCGGTGTGGTGCAGCCGCTTGAGCATGATGCGGCGGAAATCGACGGTCGCCTTCGGCGAGCCCTGGAACGCGATCTGCACGATGCGCCCCTCGACCGACGCCGCCTCGTAATTGCGCTCGATGTAGTCGCCGCCGACCATGTCGAGGATGACGTCGGCGCCCTTGCCGCCGGTGGCGTCCTTCACCGCGGCGACGAAGTCCCCGGTTTTGTAGTTGACCGCGAGATCGGCGCCGAGCTTGCGGCAGGCCTCGCATTTCTCCTCGGAGCCCGCGGTGACGAAGACTTTCGCGCCGAACGCCTTGGCAAGCTGGATCGCGGTGGTGCCGATGCCGGACGAGCCGCCGTGCACGAGCAGTGTTTCGCCGTCCTTCAACCCGCCGCGCTCGAACACATTGTGCCAGACGGTGAAGGTCGTCTCCGGCACCGCGGCCGCGTCGATCACCGGCAGCGTCGAGACGGGCAGCGTGTGCAGCGCGTAGGCGAGGCAGTACTCGGCATAGCCGCCGCCGACGACCAGCGCCATGACGCGGTCGCCTTCCTTCCAGCGCTTGATCGCAGGGCCGCAGGCAGCGATCTCGCCGGCGATCTCGAGACCCGGAATGTCCGGCGCGCCCTTCGGCGGCGGGTAGAGGCCCTTGCGCTGCATGACGTCGGGGCGGTTCACGCCGGCGGCGCGCACGCGGATCAAGAGTTCGCCTTCGCCGGGCGTGGGAACCGGCCGCTCCTCCGGCGCCAGCGCCTCCGGCCCGCCGGGCGTCTTGATGCCGATGGCGGTCATGCGGGTCGGGAGCGTGCTCATGAAAACCTCACTCTGGAACCTCGGCGGCGGGCCTTTGCGGCCCTGTTTAGGCGGGTGGCGGCGGTGTGACAACCCGCGGCGCCGGCTCTAGATTTGGTCCGAAAACGGAGGTTCCAAGGATGCCGGCGATGGACGAGGACGACAGGCCGAAGAAGAAGGTCGCACACGAGATCGGCCAGGACCTGACCCTGCTTTCGGTCGAGGAATTGTCGGCGCGCGTCGCGCTGATGAAGGAGGAGATCGCGCGCCTCGAGACCGATATGGTTAACAAGCGGGCGACGCGCGCCGCCGCCGATCAATTCTTCAAGCGCTAAGGCGTGCCTCGTGCACGAAATTTAAATTGCCTTCGCCGCGAATTTTAAGGTCCGATTAAGCTTTCGGGATCATTACTGGCATTGTCCATCTTCATGGACATTGAGTGGCTCCTGTCCACTCTGTTTGACGCCTCCCTGTTATCACCTTCGAGCCGCCGGCAACGGCGGCTCTTTTTTGTCCCGTTTTGGGGCAAGCCAGGGGATAAGGCCGTCTTTCGCCGATCGCGGCAACCATCCCGTAAGCTTTAAAGGCGTTCCGTCTGGACGAGCGGGCCGTGGCGCGCCATGCTTACCCAATCGTTAACGGGCCGGTTGGCTCTGTCCGCGTAGTCGAGGCGTCAGCGTCATGTCCGAGAAGTCCTTGTTGAGCGACAACCTGCCGGTGTCCTTCGGTGAGCGGCTCGCCAACAGCCAGGCTTTCGCCGACCTGTTCCGCACCGGCATGGCGCTGGTCGAGGAGACCGCGACCTATCTCGACGGCCCCGGACGCCAGGAATCCAAGAAGCTCGCCCGCTCCGCCGCGCTCGCTTACGCGACCGAGAGCATGCGCCTGACGACGCGGCTGATGCAGCTCGCCTCGTGGCTGCTGCTGCATCGCGCGGTGAAGGAGGGCGAGATGTCGCTCGCCCAGGCGAACAAGGAAAAGAACAAGGTCAAGCTGTCGTCGGCCGACACGCACGACGCCAACAATCTCGCGCTGCTGCCGGAGCCGCTGAAGGCGCTGATCGACCGCTCGGTCGCGCTGCAGAACCAGGTGCGCCGGCTCGACGCGACGATCCACAACCGCATCACCGAGACGGCCTCGCCGTCGATCAATCCGGTCGAGCACCAGCTCGGCCTGCTCAAGGCCGCCTTCGAGTCCGAGCAGGCGTAACGCCGCTCGCACGCGCTGAAACGCAAAAGCCCCGGCGCAAGGCCGGGGCTTTTTCGTATCGGTTAAGGCCTGCGCTTACTTCTTCGCGGCCTTGTCGAGGAAACCCGAGAACTTCTTCTGGAACCGCGACACGCGGCCGCCGCGGTCCATGATCTGCTGCTGGCCGCCGGTCCAGGCCGGGTGAGACTTCGGGTCGATGTCGAGGTGCAGGGTGTCGCCCGGCTTGCCCCAGGTGGTGCGGGTTTCGAACTCGGACCCGTCGGTCATGACGACCTTGACGGTGTGATAGTTGGGGTGGATGTCGGTTTTCATGGGTTTCGCGTCCAGTCGCTGGCAAGTTCCGGCGCCTCAGGACGCCTCATTTGGGCTGAATTTGCGCGGTCTATACAGGAGCCGGGCGATGCGGGCAAGGTGCCCCGAATTGACCGGGCGCAAAGCCCCGGGGCATTGTCCGCCTTAAGGGTGACGCTAGGGGGCGCGTTTCACAAAGGGCGTCGAGCCGGGCCGGTCTTGATCCACGGCCTTACGAAATTGCCATGCATCGTCAGGAATTTAGAGCGGCCGCATCGCTTGCGGCGGTATTCTCCGTCAGGCTGCTCGGCCTGTTCATGATCTATCCGGTATTCGCGGCCTATGCCGACGGCCTCTCCGGTGCGACGCCCTATCTGGTCGGCGAGGCGCTCGGCATTTACGGCCTGACGCAGGGGATCCTCCAGATCCCGTTCGGCCTTATGTCCGACCGCGTCGGCCGCAAGGTGATGATCGTCGCCGGCCTCGTCCTGTTCGGCCTCGGCAGCGCGGTGGCGGCGATGTCGACCTCGATCGGCGGCGTCATCGTCGGCCGCGCGCTGCAAGGCGCCGGCGCGGTCGGCTCGGTCATCCTGGCGCTGGTCGCCGACCTGACCAGCGAGGAGAACCGCACCAAGGCGCTGGCCACCGTCGGCATCACCATCGGCGCCTCGTTCATGATCGCGCTGGTCGCGGGGCCGATCCTCGCGGCGCTGATCGGCGTCGCCGGCATCTTCTGGCTAATGGCCGTGCTGGCGCTCGCCGGCATCGCCATCACCGAGTTCCTCGTGCCACGGCCGCCCGCGTTGCGCGTGCACCGCGACGCCGAGACGGTGCCGGGCCTGATCGGCGCGGTGCTGCGCAACGGCGAATTGCTGCGGCTCAACTTCGGCATCTTCGCGCTGCACGCGATGCTCACCGCAAGCTTCCTCGTCGTGCCGGGCTTGCTGCGCGCCACGCTCGGCTTGTCGAACCATAACGACTGGATGGTCTACCTGCCCGTGCTCGCCGTCTCGATTGTCGTGCTGGTGCCGGCCATCATCGTCGCCGAGAAATACCGCCGCATGAAGGCCGTGTTCGTCGCCTCCGTCGCCGCGCTCGCCGTCAGCCAGGCGATGCTCTACGCCGGCGCCGGCAATCTCTACGTGCTACTCGCGGCGCTCACCGTATTCTTCTCCGGCTTCAACGTGATGGAAGCGAGCCTGCCGTCGCTGATCACCAAGGTCGCGCCGCCCGACGCCAAGGGCACGGCGATGGGGCTTTATTCGAGCCTGCAATTCCTCGGCATCTTCACCGGCGGTGTAGTCGGCGGCTGGGCCAACCAGCACGGCGGCTCGACGGCCGTGTTCGCGCTGACGGCGGCGATGGCGCTCGCCTGGCTGCTCGCCGCCGCGACCATGAAGCAGCCGAGCTACCTGACCACGCGGCTGGTGCCGATCGGCGAGGGCGCCGACGCCTCGACGCTCGCGGCGCGGCTGCGCCAGGTGCCGGGCGTCGCCGAAGCGGTGGTGATCGCCGAGGAGAAGCTCGCTTATCTCAAGGTCGATTCCAAAGCCTTCGACGCCAAGATGGCGGAGAGCCTCGCCGCGGCGCGCTAGCCTAGGGCCGCCAGTTCATCCTGTTCACCGCAATGCCCGACATCGGGTTCCTGTCTTCGCCCGCATAGGCGAAGCCGTGCTTCTCGTAGAAGCGGATGGCGCGGGCGTTGTCCTTGTTGACCAGCAGGTCGAGCCCGCGCGGCGACAGGCGTTTGGCCTCGTCGAGCAAGACGCGCGCGGCGTCGGTGCCCCAGAATTCCGGCGCGACCACGATCTGATCGAGATAGAGCGTCTTGTCGTCGACGGTGACGAAGCCGGCGAGAGTCCCGCCGATCTCAGCCAGCACGACGTGCGCGACCGGAACCAACTCCTGCCGCCAGCGCTCGCGCCACCACGCGACACGCGCATTGAAATCGATGTGCGGAAAATGATGCGCCCAGGTGCGTCGCCACAGCTCGATCGCCGCGTCCTCGTCGGCCGGCGTATAGGGGCGCAGCGTCACCGTCATGTCACGCGCCTTGCGCCGCCTGGAGGCGCAATTTTCGCACGATCATGACCACGGCGGTGCGGTCGCAGGTTTCAGCGCCGCAGGCGAGCGCGCGTCGCCGCTCGTAGGAGGTCAGGTCGTAATGCGGCGAGGCGGTCTTCGGCGGGCCCTGATAGGACGAGCGGTGCAGGCCGAGCACGCGCGCGAAGCGGTGCAGTTCGTCGATGTCGTCGGCGACGAGATGGCACCACTTGCGCCCCTGGAACGGCCAGATCGCCTGATCGACGTAGACGGTCATTAAGTTGACCCTGTCATCACCGGGTTTGTCCTGGTGATCCCGATTGATTGGCACCGTCGCTGCCCGCCTTGACGGGTTGGCCGGGACAAGCCCGGCCATACGGAGAATGAAAGTCACCGCTCCGTCAGCTTGAACTCGATACGGCGGTTGCGGCGATAGGCGTCGTCGGTGGTGCCGGTGTCGATCGGCTGGAACTCGCCGAAGCCGGCGGCGACCAGCCGCTGCGGATTGACGCCCTTGCCGACAAGATACTTGACCACGGCGATGGCGCGCGCGGCCGAGAGGTCCCAGTTCGACTTGAACTGGCCGCCGGTGATCGGGCGCACGTCGGTGTGGCCGTCGACGCGCAGCACCCACGGGATGTCTTTCGGAATCTGCTGCTCGAGTCCGGTCAGGAGCGGCGCGATCTTGTCGAGCTCGGCGGTCGCCGCCGGTTTCAGGTCGGCCTTGTTGCTGTCGAAGAATAATTCGGATTGCAGCACGAAACGGTCGCCGACGATGCGCACGTCAGGCCGGTTGCCGAGGATTTCGCGCAACTTGCCGAAGAAGTCGGAGCGGTACTTGGTCAGCTCCTGCACCTTCTGCGCCAGCGCGACGTTCAGCCGCTGGCCGAGCTCGGTGATGCGGCTCTGCGATTCCTTGTTCTTCTGCTCGGAGGCGTCGAGGGCCTGCTCGATGGCGGCGAGCTGGCGGCGCAGCGCGGCGATCTGCTGGTTCAGCGCCTCGACCTGCGCCAGCGCGCCGGCGGAAATCTTCTTCTCGCCTTCGAGCGCGGTGTTGAGCTGCACCACCTGGCCCTGCGCCGATGCCGCGCCGGCGCCGGCGGAATCGGCGGCGGCTTTCAGCTTGTCGCGCTCGCTCTCGGTGGTGGTCAGCGTCGCCCGCAGCGCCGCGAGCTGGTTCTCGAGGTCGGATTTCCCGGCCTTCTCCAGCGACAGCAGGCTCGTCAATTCGGCAATCTGCGCGTTGAGCTTGGTGAGCGCGGTGTCCTTGCCGGCGACTTCCTGCTGCAGATAGAACTGCACCACGACGAAGACGGTGAGCAGGAAGATGATGCCGAGGATCAGCGTCGACAGCGCGTCGACGAAGCCCGGCCAGTAATTCATGCCGCTTTCGCCGCGGCGTCGTGCAAGGGGCATTGTTACTCCAACCCAGCCAATCTCTCGGCGTCATGCGCGGGCATAGCCCGTCGAAGACGGGCGTAAGCCGCCCTTATGACCCGCGCATCCATGATGAGTTGCCCGAACGACGGACTTACTAACTCCCACGTTCGGGGAGTCTCATCATGGATGGCCGGGTCAAGCCCGGCCATGACCGCGGATGGACAAGTGCCATCCACGAAACGGATCACCGGTTCACGCTCTCCCGCACCATGATCTCCAGCAGCCGCTTGATCTCGCGCTGCTGCTCGGCCTGGCCGTCGACCCAGTCGCGGATCATCTGCTGCTCGTTGCGCATGTGGTGCACGAGGCCCTGGATCGCCTCGGCGAGATTGACCATCGCGGTCGAGGCGGCCTTGCCGCCGCCGGTCTGGTCGATCGCCGCGCGCAGGCGCTCGATCGCCGAGCTCATTTCGCCGGAGACGGCGACGCCGGCCGCGCCGGGCTCGGCCGCGTGGTCGTAGACGGTGGTCGAGAGCCAGTCTTCGAGTTCCGTGTAGAAGCGGTTCTGCGCCTGGCTCGATTGCAGGTCGAGGAAGCCCAGCACCAGCGAGCCGGCGAGGCCGAACAGCGAGGACGAGAACGAGATGCCCATGCCGGAGAGCGGCGCGGCGAGCCCTTCGCGCAGAGAGTCGAACATCGTGCCGGCGTCGCCGCCGGTCTTGAGCCCCTGAATGACGTTGCCGACCGAACCCACGGTTTCGATCAGGCCCCAGAACGTGCCGAGCAGGCCGAGGAACACGAGCAGGCCGGTCATGTAGCGGCCGATGTCGCGCGCCTCGTCGAGGCGGGTGGCGATGGAATCGAGGATGCCGCGCATCATCTGCGCCGAGATCGCCATGCGGCCGACACGGGAGCCGAGGATCGCGGCCATCGGCGCGAGCAGCACCGGCGGCCGCTCGACGGCGAGGCCGGGATCGGCGAGGCGGAAATTGTTGACCCAGGAAATCTCCGGGTAGAGGCGGATCACCTGGCGGAAGGCGAGTACGATGCCGATGGCCAGCACGCCGAGGATCAGCGTGTTCAGCCCCGGATTGGCCATGTAGGCGACCTGGATCTGCTTGTGCAGCAGGAAGGCGACCAGTCCGCCCAGAATGATGAAAACCAGCATCCGGAATAGGAAGATGCGGGGGGAGGAGAGCTTCAGCGGGTCGATGTCTTTTTTGGCCATGGACGACGAATGCTCGCTCGGATCGGCGAATCGATAATGGCACAGACGCGCGACAAGGCCATAGCGTCGGGCCGGGGCGCCCAACGGTAAAACCGCCGATTGAGTTGAAAATGCGTCGGTAAATGAGGAGGGGCGGCGTCGCTCTTTTCTTCACCTCTCCCATGGGGAGAGGTCGATGCGCGAAAGCGCGTCGGGTGAGGGGTTAAAAAGCCCGAGGGTCAAGAACCCCCTCACCCCAACCCTCGCCCCGCAGGGGAGAGGGAGCCCGCAGTGCCCACTGCGGGGCCGTGCCACAAACCCAACTCACACCGCCTTGAGCACCCGCAGCAGTTCCTTCTGCATGGTCTCGTTGCCGGCGGCAATGTGGCCCTTGGCCAGCATCTCGTCGGCGCCGTCGCAGTCGGCGACGAAGCCGCCGGCCTCGCGCACCATCAGGATGCCCGCCGCCATGTCCCAGGGCTTCAACTCGCGCTCCCAGTAGGCGTCGAGGCGGCCGGCGGCGACCCAGGCGAGGTCGAGCGCGGCGGCGCCGAAGCGGCGCAGCCCCGCGACCTGCTCCTGCACGGCGGCGGTCTCGCGCTGGCCGAGCCCGATATTGCCGCGGCCGATATGCGGCAGCCCGCAGGCGATCACAGCGTCGGCCAGCCGCTTGCGCGCGGCGACGCGGATACGCTGGTCGTTCAAGAACGCGCCCTTGCCGCGCTCGGCGACGAACAGGTCCTCGATCGCCGGATTGTAGATGACGCCGGCGACGACCGTGCCCTCGCGCTCGAGCCCGATCGAGATGGCGAACTGCGGAATGCCGTGCAGGAAGTTGGTGGTGCCGTCGAGCGGGTCGACGATCCACGTGTGCGTCTTGTCGGCGCCCTCGCGCACGCCGCCTTCCTCGCCGAGGAAGCCGTAGCCCGGCCGCGCCTTGGCGAGCTCGTTATACAGCGTCTCTTCCGCCCGCCGGTCGGCGGCGGAGACGAAGTTGGCGGGTCCCTTCATCGAGACCTGGAGCTTCTCGATCTCGCCGAAATCGCGCTTGAGCGCGCGCCCCGCCTTGCGGGCGGCGGCAATCATCACGTTGAGCAGTGCGGAATAGGCCATGAGCAAATTCTTCTTAATCCCTCAGCCGAAGGGGGAGGGTGGACGCGCAAAGCGCGGCCGGGTGGGGGCGCTTAGCACGATTGAGCGACGAACCCTACCCCCGGCGTTGCCGTCAAGACCGCGGCTCGACCAGGGTCGACATCCACTTCTGCGCCGCCTTCTGCGCCGCGTCGCGCACGGCCTGCGGCTGCTTGGACGCGAACACGTCGAGGTCGGGATCGCCGGCGCCGCCCGCCTTGGCGACGATGTGCCATTTGATCGCCTGGATTGGGTCGGCGGGCATGCCGCGGCCGGCCATCAAGATGCGGGCCAGCCGGTTCTGCGCGATCGGGCTGCCGCGCTCGGCGGCCTTCAGAAAGATCTGCGCTGCGGACGTCTCGTTCTTGGCTGTGCCGGTGCCGTTGAATTGGGCGATGGCGAACTCGACCATGGCGTCGACATTGCCGCCGATCGAGGCCTGAGCGAGCAGGCTCGCCGCCTTCTTCGGGTCTTGCGGCACGCCGCGGCCCTCTTTGTACAGGGTCGCGAGGGCGAACTGCGCTTCGGGGCTGCCGGCCTGCGCGGCGTTTCCGAACAGCGCGGCGGCGCGGCCGAAGTCCTGCGTCACATCCTGACCTTGCAGGTAGAGCAGGCCGAGATCGTAGGCGGCGAGAATGTGGCCGAACTTGGCCGCCTGCTCCAGCAGCTTCACCGCTGCAGCGCGGTCGGACAGCCCGCCGCGGCGCGCGATGTTGAACATCGCCAGGCTGAACATGGCGTTGGGATCGCCATGTTCGGCGCCGAGCCTGTACCAATCGGCCGCTTTCTTGTCGTCCTGGCCGACGCCGAGGCCTTGCGCGTAAAGCTCGCCGAGCAGCGTCATCGCCGCCGCGTCGTTCTGCGCCGCGCGCTTGGTCGCCTCGTTGAAGGCGGTGAGATAATAGCCGCGCTCGTACGCGCCGTAGGCGGCGTCGGTATTGGCCGGCTTCGGCTGCGCCGCGGGCGCGGCGGGCGGAGCGGGCGAGGGCGCTTTCGCCGGCTGTGCCAGCGCCGGTGCGGCAAGCAGCAGGGCCAGAATGCCGGCGGCGATGCGTTTCATGCCGCGCCTTCGGGCAGGCGCAGCGCGCGGGCGGCGGCGGCGACGTTCGCGGCGGGATCGCGCCAGACCCAGTCGCCCAGCGCAATGAAGTCGGCGCCCGCCGCGGCGAGGGGTCCGACGTCCTCGAGGCCCCCGGCACAGGCGACGCAGGGCGCCTCGAACACCTCGGCCCACCAGGCGACGCGCTCCTCGATCAGGTCGAAGGCGGGGCGGTGGCCGTCCCGGTCCGGTTCGCCGAACATCACGTAGTCGGCGCCCTGTTCGGCGGCGAGCATGGCGTCGTGGCGGGTGTCGAGGCCGCCGCAGCCGGCGATGCGCTCGGCCGGCTTGAGCGCCGCCAGCGCCCCGGCAAAGGCGTCGACGCCGGTCAGATGCGCGCCGTCGGCGCCGCTGCGGGCGACCAGATCGGCAAGGCCGTCGAGGATCAGCGCCGCGTCGTGCGCCTGCGCCACCGGCGCCAGCAGCTTGACCCAGTTGATCAGGCCGCGCTCGTCGCCCGGCGCGAGGCGCAGCAGAACGGCCGCGACGTCGCCGGCGGCCAGCGCCGCTTCGAGCGGGCCCGCGAAGGCCGCAGCGTCCTCGATGGCGGGCGTCACGAGATAAAGGCGCGGCTGCGGCCGCGGCTCGGCTTGCTTCGGGCGGGAGGCCATGGTCCCCGGATGGTAGCGCAATCGGGCGGAAAATTGACCGGCACGAGCGGCCGGTCAGAGCCACCTAGCGGGCGGCGGCGAGGCCCGCAAGCGCCTCGGCGACGCGGGCGATTACCGGGTCCCAGTCGCCCTCCGGGCCCTGCCGGAACAGGCGCGCGGTCGGGTACCAGGGGTTGTCCGCGCGGCCGATCAGCCAGCGCCAGTCCTGGATGTGCGACAGAAGCACCCAGAGCGGCTTGCCGAGGCTGCCGGCGAGGTGGGCGACGGCGGTGTCGACGGCGATGACGAGGTCGAGCGCGGCAATCGCGGCCGCGGTGTCGGCGAAGTCGCCGAGGGCGTCATCGAGTCGCAGGATGGGCATGTTGGCCAGCGCGGCGAGGTCGGCGTCGCGGTATTCGCGCTGCAGGCTGACGAAGGAAACGCCCGGCACGGCCATGAGCGGCGCCAGCCGGATGGCAAGGATGGAGCGGTTGTGGTCGTTCTTGTGGCTCGGCTTCCCCGCCCAGACGAGGCCGACGCGAAGGCCTTGCGCCGTCGATAGCCGCGCCGTCATGAGCGCGATGCGCTCGGGCGGCGCGCACAGGTAAGGCACGTGCGCCGGCACGGTATCGATCGTCGTGCCGAAGGCGAGCGGCAGGCTCATCAGCGGACAGTGCACGTCGAAGGCCGGCAGCGGCGTGCCCTTGTTGAAGACGGTGACGCCTTCGGCATGCGGCCCGAGCAGCGGCTTGAGGCTGTCCGGCAGTTCGAGCACGACGCGCGCGCCGCGCGCTTTGATGAGCGGCAGATAGCGCAGCATCTGGATCGAGTCGCCGTAGCCCTGCTCGGCGTGCAGCAGGATGGTCCTGCCGGCGATGTCCTCGCCCTGCCATTGCGGCTGCGTGAAGCCGCGTGGGGCGAGTTCGGTGGCGCCGCGCCAGCGCCATTCGTAGCCCTTGAAGCCGGTGTCGAAGTCGCCGAGCGCCAGCGCCAGCAGCGCCTTGTTCCAGTGCGCCTCCGGCAAGGCCGGATCGAGCGCGATGGCCTGATCGAAGCTCGCCATCGCCTCGCCGGTGCGGCCGAGATAGCGCAGCGCGCTGCCGCGGTTAACCAGCGCGAAGGCGAACGGCTTTGCCGCTACCGCCGCGTCGTAATCGCGCAGCGCCTCTTCGTGGCGGTTGAGCTCGATCAGCGCATTGCCGCGATTGTTGTGCGCCTCGACGTAATCAGGCTTGAGCGTCAGCGCGCGCTCGAAGCTTCGCAGCGCCTCGTCGTGTCGCCCAAGCGCCTGCAAAGCGTTGCCGCGGTTGTTGAAGCCGTAGGCGAAGTCCGGCTCCATCGAGAGCGCGCGTTCGTATTCGGCGAGCGCCTCGGCGTGGCGGCCCATCTGATAGAAGACGTTGCCGCGCGCGACGATGGCGTCGGTGAAGTCCGGCTTGAGCGCCAGCGCGCGGTCGTAGGCGGCGAAGGCCTCGTCGTACCGCTTCAGGTCGCGCAGCACGAGGCCGCGATTGGCGTGCGTCTCGTGGTCGGCCGGCGCCAAGACAAGCACCGCGTCGTAACAGGCCAGTGCCTCGGCGAGGCGTTCGCTTGCGCGCAGGCGATGGCCGCGCTCCTTCAGCGCGACCGGATGACGCGGCGCGATCGTCAAGGCGGCCTCGAACGCCGCAAGCGCGTCGTTCTCGCGCTTCATCGCGACAAGGCACTGGCCGCGATTGACGTGCGCGTCGGCATAGGCCGGATTGAGCGTGAGCGCGCGGTCGTAGCTGACAAGCGCCGCGTCGAGGCGTCCGAGCGCGACGAGCGCGTTGCCGCGATTGTTCAGCGCCTCGGGAAAGGCGGGCCGCAGCGCCAGCGCCTGATCGAAGCTTGCCAGCGCTTCCTCCGCGCGGCCGAGTGCGCGCAGCGCATTGCCGCGGCCGTTATGCGCGTCGGCGTAGTCGGGCTTGAGCGCGATGGCGCGCTCGCAGGCGGCGATCGCCTCGTCGTGCCGCGCCAGCACCGACAGCACAATGCTGTAATTGGAATACGCGGCGGGCACATTGGTGTTGGCCTTGAGCGCCTTCGCGATGGAGCGCAGCGCTTCGACCGGACGGCCGCGCTGGTGCAGCAGCACACCGTAGAGATGCAGCGCGTCGAAGTTCTCCGGCGCGTGCCGCAGCGCCTCGAGATAGAGCGCCTCCGCGGCGGCCAGTTCGCCGCGCTGGTGGTGACCGGCGGCGCGGCGGATCAGGTCGTTGACGTCGGTCGCTGGGAGAGGTTTCGGTTCGGCCATCGGCTCGGCGGTTGCGCTGGTCGGTCGGTTGGAACGCAACGCATGCGGCATCGGTAGGCCGCGAATCATTAGCAGGAGGTTAGTCGCCCCGCCGGGCGGCGTCCAAAACGAAACCGCCGGGCGATAACCCGGCGGTCCGTCCGTCTGTGCACGTTCCCGAGCCTCACGGCATCGGGATCGGCCCCATGTCCTTCGGCACCTTGTAGCCGCGCTGCACCGCCGGGCGCGCGGCGATGGTCTCGTACCAGCGCTTCACGTTCGGGTATTGCTTCATGTCGATGGTCTGCCACTCGAAGCGGGAGATCCACGGCCAGATGGCGATGTCGGCGATCGAGTATTCATCGGCGACGAAATCGCGGCCCTCAAGGCGCGTGTTGAGCACCTTGTAGAGGCGGTGCGCTTCTTTCAGGTAGCGCTCCTCGGCATAGGGCGCCTTGCCGGGATTGTACTTCACGAAATGGTGGACCTGGCCGAGCATCGGGCCGGGGCCGCCCATCTGCCACATCAGCCACTCGATCACCTTGTAGCGGCCGGTGCCGGACTTCGGCATCAGTCTGCCGGTCTTGTCGGCGAGATAGATCAGGATCGCGCCCGACTCCATCAGCGATATGCCGGTGTCGCTGTCGACGATCGCCGGGATGCGATTGTTCGGCGCGATCTTCAGGAACGCCGGCGCGAACTGCTCGTCCTTGGAGATGTCGATCGGGTGCACGGTGTAGGGCAGGCCGAGCTCTTCGAGCGCGATGGAGGCCTTGCGGCCGTTCGGCGTGGTCCAGGTGTAGAGATCGATCACGGCTTTGATCCTCGGAGGTGGGACGAAATGAATGCTGGGGGCGTTGTCGGTGCCGGGTTCCCATAGAGGAGGCAACCGTGAAACTCAATGTCCCCGGCCTCGTCCTGACGGCCGCGGCGCTGGTTTCGCTACAGGTGGCCGCTCAAATAACTGTGATCTCGGCGCGCAAAACCGGCTGCGGCGGGGCCTTCGCGATGTGAAATTGCCAGTGGCGAAAGGCACGATGTGAAAAGCCGCGCCCGATGCGGCGCGGCCTTCGTATTTGTGCCCTCTCCCCTTGTGGGAGAGGGTAGCCGCAGAGGTGCAATCAAAAAGAATGGGTGAGGGGTCAAACCCCTCACCCATCAGAATTCGTAGAGAGTCTCTCAATGCCCTCTCCCACAGGGGGAGAGGGCACATCGATTATGGCCGCGTTCGCGGCGAGAAGGCTTACGCCGCCTTCTTCTCCATCTCCGCCTGCCACTTCCCGAGCGCGGCGAGGCTGTTCATCTTGGCCCGGTGCGCGAAGGCGCGCTGGCCGGCGGCAACGTTCTCGGCCTTGCCCGACCACGCCTTCTGCGGCGCCGCCTGCAACGCGCGGCCATAAGAGAAGGTGAGCGGCCAGGGCAGGCCGCCGATCTTGTTCATGGCGTCGAGGTGGGCGGTGGCTTCCTCGTCCGACTGTCCGCCGGAGAGGAAGGCGATGCCCGGCACCGCGCCCGGCACGCAATTCTTCAGAACCCGCACTGTCTTCTCGGCGACCTCCTGCACGCTCGCCTTCTTTGCACTCTTCTTGCCGGCGATCGCCATGTTCGGCTTGAGCACGATGCCCTCGAGCGCGACTTTGGCGATGAAGAGCTCCTGGAACGTCTCCTTGAGCACGAGCTCGGTGACCGCATAGCAGCGGTCGATGTCGTGGTCGCCGTCCATCAGCACTTCCGGCTCGACGATCGGCACGATCTGCGCCGCCTGGCACAAGGCCGCGTAGCGGGCGAGCGCGTGCGCGTTGGCGTGGATCGCGCCATAGCTCGGGATGCCGGCGCCGATGTCGATCACTGCGCGCCATTTGGCGAAGCGCGCGCCCTGCTCGTAATATTTGGTCAGGCGATCGGCGAGCTTGTCGAGGCCGATGGTGATGAGCTCGCCCGGATGGTTCGGCAGCGGCTTGGTGCCTTCGTCTACCTTGATGCCGGGGATCGCGCCCATCTGCTCGATGACCTTCACGAGCGGCGTGCCGTCCTTCGCCTTTTGCCAGATCGTCTCGTCGTAGAGGATTACGCCGGAGATGTGGTTCTTCATGGCCTCGGCGGTGCGGAACATCATCTCGCGGTAGTCGCGGCGGCTGTCCTCCGTTGACTCCACGCCGATGGCGTCGAAGCGCTTCTTGATGGTGCCCGAGGATTCGTCGGCGGCGAGAATGCCCTTGCCGGGCGCGACCATGGCGCGCGCCACCTTGTTCAGTGCGTCGAGATTCATGCTTCCCTCCGTTGACACCCCTCGTATCGCCCCTCGGGATGCGGTCGTGACTATTTTACCCTGAGTACTTCCACGCCGGGCAGCGCCTTGCCTTCGAGCCATTCGAGGAAGGCGCCGCCAGCGGTCGAGACGTAAGTGAAACGGCCGGTGGCCCCCGCCGCGTTGAGCGCGGCAACGGTGTCGCCGCCGCCCGCCACCGTGACAAGTTTTCCGGCTTTCGTGAGTTCCGCCGCCGCTTCCGCCACTTCGACGGTGCCGGTATCGAACGGCTCCATCTCGAAGGCGCCGAACGGGCCGTTCCATACCAAGGTCTTGCAGCGCGCCAGCACCGAGACGACCTGCTCGACCGACTTCGGGCCGATGTCGAGGATCATGTCGTATGGGTCGATCGCATCGACCGAAACGGCGCGTGACGGCGCATTCGCTTCGAACTTCTCGGCGACGACGGCATCCACCGGCAGCACGATTTCTTTCTCGGCGGCCTTCGCCTTGTCCATGATCTCGCGCGCGGTCGCGACGAGGTCGCGCTCGGCAAGGCTTTTCCCGACGTTCTTGCCTTGCGCAAGCAAAAACGTGTTGGCCATGGCGCCGCCGATGATCAGCACGTCGACCTTCGCCAGGAGATTGCCGAGCAGGTCGAGTTTGGTGGAAATCTTCGCGCCGCCGACGATCGCCGCGACCGGACGCTGCGGATGCTCGAGCGCCTTGCCGAGCGCATCGAGCTCGGCCTGCATCGAACGGCCGGCATAGGCGGGCAGCACGTGGCCGAGGCCCTCGGTCGAGGCGTGCGCGCGGTGCGCGGCGGAAAAGGCGTCGTTGACCCAGATGTCGCCGAGCTTCGCCAGCGCGGCGACGAAATCCTTGTCGTTCTTTTCCTCGCCGGCGTGGAAGCGCGTATTCTCGAGGCACAGGATGTCGCCCTGCTTCATGGCGGCGACGGCGGCTTCGGCGGCCGGCCCGATGCAGTCATCGGCGAACTTGACCGGCCGCTTGATGACGCGCGCGACTTCCGCCGCGACCGGCTTCAGCGAATTCTTGGCGTCGCGGCCCTTCGGCCGGCCGAAATGCGAGAGCAATATGACCTTGGCGCCCTTGTCGGCGAGCTCGGTCAGCGCCGGCGCGACGCGCGCGATGCGGGTTGCGTCGGTGACGACGCCGTTGTCGACGGGGACGTTGAGATCGACGCGCACCAGAACGCGTTTGCCCTTCACGTCGACGTGGTCGAGGGTGCGGAAATTGGCCATGCTGGGACTTCATCTTGTCCCGGGCGCAGCGCAGCACGAAGTGGTGCGCTGCCGAACCGGGACCCCGGTTGCTAAGAAAGCTGGGTCCCGGATCTGCGGTGCATCGCCAGCGCGCTGCACCGCGTCCGGGACGCGAGGCCCTAGATCAGCTTGCCCATCACCACGGCCGTGTCGGCCATGCGGTTGGAGAAGCCCCATTCATTATCGTACCAGCTCATCACGCGCACGAAGGTGCCGTCCATGACCTTGGTCTGATCCATGTGGAAGATCGAGGAGTGCGGGTCGTGGTTGAAGTCGAGCGACACGTTCGAGTCGTTGGTGAAGGCGAGGATGCCCTTCAGCTGCTGCTCGGCCGCGCGCTTGATGGCGCCGTTGATCTCGTCCTTCGAGGTCGCCTTCTTGGCGACGAACTTGAAATCGATCACCGAGACGTTCGGCGTCGGCACGCGGATCGACACGCCGTCGAGCTTGCCGTTCAACTCCGGCAGCACGAGACCGACGGCCTTGGCGGCGCCGGTCGAGGTCGGGATCATGTTCAGCGCCGCGGCGCGCGCCCGGTAGAGATCCTTGTGATAGGTGTCGAGCGTCGGCTGGTCGCCGGTGTAGGAGTGGATCGTCGTCATGAAGCCCTTGTCGATGCCGACGGCATCGTTGAGCACCTTGGCGACCGGCGCGAGGCAGTTGGTCGTGCACGAGGCGTTCGAGACGACCTTGTGGTCCTTGGTCAGCTTCTCGTGGTTGACGCCGTAGACGACGGTGAGATCGGCGCCTTCGGCCGGCGCGGACACCAGCACGCGCTTGGCGCCGGCGGTCAGGTGCATCGACGCCTTCTCCTTGGCGGTGAAGATGCCGGTGCATTCCATCGCGATGTCGATGCCGAGGTCCTTCCACGGCAGCTTGGTCGGGTCCTTCTCGGCCGTCACCTTGATGGCGCCGTTGCCGAGCGAGATGGTGTCGCCCTTGACCGTGACCGTGCCGGGAAAGCGGCCGTGCACGCTGTCGTAGCGCAGGAGATGGGCGTTGGTCTCGACGGGGCCGAGGTCGTTTACCGCGACGACCTCGATGTCCTTGCGGCCGCTCTCGGCGATCGCGCGCAGAATGTTACGGCCGATGCGACCGAAACCGTTAATCGCAACGCGTACTGTCATATGGGTCGCTCCCGGGTCGTTCGATCTAGCTCCCCGTCTCCTTAGCTAAAGACGAGGATGCCCGGGACAAGCCCGGGCATGACGGTTAACTGAGCTTCTTCATTGCCGCGTCGGCGATGGCCTCCGCTGTAATGCCGAAGTGTTTGTAGAGTTCCTTGTACGGCGCGCTGGCGCCGAAGCCATGCATGCCGACGAAGACGCCGTCGGCGCCGATGATCGCATCCCAGCCCATGCGCACGGCGGCCTCGACGCCGATCTTGACGCGCGCCTCGCCGATGATGGCCGCGCGGACGTCGTCCGGCTGCTCGAAGAACAGTTCAAAGCACGGCACCGAGACGACGCGGGCGGCGACGCCCTTCTCGGCGAGCTTCTTCGCCGCATCGACCGCGATCGAGACTTCCGAGCCGGTGGCGAAGATCGATACGTCGGCGCGGCCGTCCGGGCCGGCGATCTCGTAGGCGCCTTGTGCGCAGATGTTCTCTTCGTCGAGCCGGTTGCGCAGTTGCGGCAGGTTCTGGCGCGTGAGCGCCATGGCGCTCGGCCGGTCCTTGGCGCGCAGCGCCAACTCCCAGCACTCCGCGGTCTCGACCGCGTCGCACGGACGGAACACCATGAGGTTCGGGATCGCGCGCAACGCCGCGAGATGCTCGACCGGCTGGTGCGTCGGGCCGTCCTCGCCGAGGCCGATGGAGTCGTGCGTGAGGATGTGGATCGCGCGCTCGCCCATCAGCGCCGCGAGGCGGATTGCCGGGCGCGAGTAATCCGAGAAGACAAGGAACGTGCCGGAGTAGGGGATGACGCCGCCGTGCAACGCCATGCCGTTCATGGCCGCGGCCATGCCGTGCTCGCGGATGCCGTAATGGATGAAGCGGCCGGAGAAATCGGACGGCGTGATCGCGGTCATCGACTTGATGCGGGTGTTGTTCGAGCCGGTGAGGTCGGCCGAGCCGCCGACCATCTCCGGCAGCGCCGGGATCAGGCTCTCGAGCGCGAACTCGCACGCGGTGCGCGTTGCGATGTCCTTCGGCGTCGCGGCGAGCTTCTCCTTGATCTCGCGCACGGCCTTCGTCAGCGCCGCGTTGGAAATCTCGCCGCGCATGCGGCGCTCGAACTCGGCGCGCTTGCCGGCGTCGAGCGTCGCGAGGCGCTTCTTCCAGTCGGCGTGCACCGGCTTGCCGCGGGCTCCCGCCTCGCGCCAGGCCGAAAGGATGTCGGCCGGCACCTCGAACGGAGCGTAGGTCCAGCCGAGCTTCTCGCGCGCGCCCTTGATCTCGTCGCCGCCGAGCGGCGAGCCGTGCGCCGACGACTTGCCGGCCTTGGTCGGCGCGCCGTAGCCGATCGTCGTCTTGCACGCGATCATCACCGGACGGTCGGATTTCTGCGCCTTCGTGAGCGCCGCGGCGATCGCCTGCGGATCGTGGCCGTCGATGCGCCACGACGCCCAGCCCGACGCCTCGAAACGCTTCACCTGATCGGTGGAGTCGGACAGCGACAGCGCGCCGTCGATCGAGATGCCGTTGTCGTCGAACAGCACGATCAGCTTATTCAATTTCAGGTGGCCGGCGAGCGTGATGGCTTCCTGGCTGATGCCTTCCATCAGGTCGCCGTCGGAGGCGAGGACGTAGGTCTTGTGATTGACGGCCTTGTCGCCGAACACGGCTGCCATGTGCTTCTCGGCGATGGCCATGCCGACGGCGGTGGCGAGGCCCTGGCCAAGCGGGCCGGTGGTCGTCTCGATGCCCGGCGTGACGAAGTTCTCCGGATGGCCCGGTGTCTTCGAGCCGAGTTGGCGGAAGCGCTTGATCTCGTCGAGGCTCACCGACGAATAGCCGGTGAGGTAGAGCAGGGCGTAGATCAGCATCGAGCCGTGCCCGGCCGACAGCACGAAGCGGTCGCGGTCGGCCCAGTGCGGGTCGCTCGGATCGAATTTGAGAAACTGAGTGAACAGCACGGTCGCCACGTCGGCGGCGCCCATCGGTAGGCCGGGATGTCCCGATTTCGCCTGTTCCACCGCGTCCATCGCCAGCGCGCGGACGAGATTAGCCATCTGGTCGTGTGAAATAGCGGAGGCTCCTTCGCGGCGGTCTGCGGGCGCCACGGCGGCCGACGGCAAGGCTTGTGCGCTCATGGAAAAAGGCCTGTTTGCGGGGGTGGATACCATGTGACGCCCCCGAGTCAATGTGACGCGGCCCGTGCAGCCGAGCCATGCACAGCGCGACGAATTCAGCGGGGCATATCCTTCCGCCGGCGTTGACGAGCGTATTTCGTGACACGTAAGCTTCCTGCCCTAAGCATCTGCCGCTGCAAAGCTTTTCTGGAACTCGGGCGGGGCGATGACGGAGCAGAGCACGATCGATGCGGCCGTGAAGCGGCTGGCTCTGGCGCTGGACGCGCTCGACGCCGCCGTCGAGCGGCGGCGCGACAGCGACCGCGACGAGGAGACGCTGGCGCAGCAGCTCCATGACCTCGGCACCGACCGCAGCCGGCTGGCCGCGGCGCTCGACGGCGAGACGTCGCGCGCGCGCCGGCTCGAGGCGGCGAACCGCGAGATCGCCGAGCGTCTCGACGGCGCCATCGCCTCGATCCAGGCGGTGCTGACGACGCACGGGGGGGCGTGACGCTCCATGGGGCAGGTCAACGCCACCATCGCCGGGCGCCAATACCGCCTCGCCTGTGAGGACGGGCAGGAGGACCACCTGCTCGCGCTCGCCAAGGACATCGACACGCGCATCATCGACTTGCGCCGCAAGTTCGGCGAGATCGGCGACACGCGGCTGACCGTGATGGCGGCGCTGATGCTGGCCGATGAGATGGCCGAGACCCGCCTGAAGCTGCGCGGGCTGGAGGAGGAGATCGGCGCGCTCAAGCAGTCGCGCGACATCTCTGCCGATCGCGCCAAGGCGGCGTCCGATGCGGTGGTCGGCGCCTTCCATTCGGCGGCGGAGCGCATCGAGGGCATCACCCGTAAGCTCAACGAGACTGTGGGTCCCGGTCCCGCGCCGGTGGGGTGACTATCGCGGTCTGCGTATCGTCGCGCGCGGCGCTCATCGATATGCCCTCTCCCCGCTGTGGGAGAGGGCATTGAGAGTTTCTCCACGCTTTCCGCCGGGTGAGGGGCACCCCCCTCACCCGATTTCATTCGTGGAGGATCCGTGCATGCCCTCTCCCACGGTGGGGAGAGGGCATCGCGACTGGCCTCGTCGCCAGTGGCGCGGTTGCCCGCAAACCCCTACATTGTCCGGGCGGAGCTGCGGGGCGCGTGAAGGAGACACATTCCCCGGGGCCTTACGATCCCTAAGGGAGCTGTCCCTGGCCGGGCCCGTGGGCTCGGACATATGGCGCCCACCTACTTCTGTAGGTTCCCGGGATCAGCCTCCCACGGCTTTTGCGGCTCCGCACTTTACTTTTGTCCCGGGCGCAGCGCAGCACGCAGTGATGCGCTGCAGAACCGGGACCGCAACAATGCGCGACGGTCCCGGATCTGCGGTGCACCGCTCCGCGCTGCACCGCGTCCGGGACACGCCTTTGACAGCCAACGCCTCCATCTCCGACCTCAAGACCGAACTGCGCAACGCCACCCTGGCGAAGCGCGACGCCATGCCGGCGGACGAACGTCAGCGCGGCGGTGAGGCGATCGCCGCGCGGCCATTTCCGCTTCCCATCGCGCCGGGCATGATCGTCTCCGGCTTCATGCCGTTGAAGAGCGAGATCAATCCGCTCCCGCTGTTGCGCAGGCTCGCCGCCGCCGGCGCCAAGCTGGCCCTGCCGGCCATTGCCGGGCGCGGCAAGCCGTTGACCATGCGCGCCTATGCGTTCGGCGACGACTTCGCGCGTGGCCAATGGGGCATCCGCGAGCCGAAGCCCGAGCAGCCCGAAGTCTTCCCCGACGTGCTGATCGTGCCGCTCGCCTGCTTCGACCGCGCCGGCCACCGCATCGGCTACGGCGCCGGCTATTACGACATGACGATCCACCGCCTGCGCGCGATGAAGAAAGCGGTCGCGATCGGCATCGCCTTCGCGGCGCAGGAAATTGCAAAAGTTCCCGCCACCGAGCGCGACGAGCGCCTCGATCTCGTGCTAACGGAGAGCGGAACGATCGATTTCCGCGGGCCTTGATTGCATGCGCATTCTTTTCATCGGTGACATTGTCGGACGCAGCGGCCGCGCGGCGCTCCTGTCGCGCCTGCCCGGGCTGATTGCCGAGTGGAAGCTCGATCTCGTCGTCGTCAACGGCGAGAACGCCGCTGGCGGCTTCGGCATCACCGAGACGATCTACAACGAATTCGTCGAGGCCGGCGCCGATGCCATCACGCTCGGCAACCACGCCTGGGACCAGCGCGAGGCACTGGTGTTTATCGAGCGCGCGCCGCGCCTCATCCGGCCGCTGAATTATCCCGCCGGCACGCCGGGCCGCGGCGCGGCGATGGTCGAAGCCAAGAACGGCGCGCGCGTTCTCGTCATCAACGTCATGGGGCGCATCTTCATGGACCCGCTCGACGATCCCTTTGCCGCGATCGACCGCGAGCTCACCGCCTGTCCGCTGGGGCCGGGCGCGGACGCCATCGTCGTGGATTTCCACGGCGAGGCGACGAGCGAGAAGCAGGCGATGGGCTTTTTCTGCGACGGCCGCGCCAGCCTCGTGGTCGGCACCCATACGCATGTGCCGACCGCCGACCACCGCATCCTGCCGCATGGCACGGCCTTCATCTCGGACGTCGGCATGACCGGCGATTTCGATTCGGTCATCGGCATGAGCAAGGACGAGCCGCTCAACCGCTTCCTGCGCAAGATCCCGTCCTCGAAATTCGAGCCCGCGACGGGGCAGGCGACCTTGTGCGCGCTGGCAGTGGAGACGGATGCCCGCGGGCTCGCCATCAAGGTCGGTCCGGTCCGGCTCGGCGTCGGCCTGGAGGAGGCCCGGCCCGAATTCTGGGGCTAGCGGCGGAGGATTTCTTTTTTGCCCGGAGCGGCCTATATAGCCGCCTCAAACCGACAACCCGATCAACCCGTTACGCTCGATAGACCAGCCATGGCCGGCCACTCACAATTCAAGAACATCATGCACAAGAAGGGGCGCGCGGATAAAGCGCGCTCCAAGCTATTCTCAAAGCTCGCCCGCGAGATCACCGTGTCCGCGAAGCTCGGCATGCCCGACCCGGACTTCAACCCGCGCCTGCGCGCGGCGATCCTGGCGGCCAAGGCCGAGAACATGCCCAAGGACAACATCGAGCGCGCCATCAAGAAGAGCCAGGGCGGCGATACCGAGAGCTACGACGAGATCCGCTACGAGGGCTACGCGCCCGGCGGCGTCGCCGTCATCGTCGAGGCGCTGACCGACAACAACAACCGCACGGCGGGCGAGGTGCGCGCGATCTTCACCAAGGCCGGCGGCAATCTCGCCACCACCGGCGCGGTGGCGTTCATGTTCGATCATCTCGGCGTCGTCGAATACGACGCCAAGGTCGCCAGCGCCGACGCGGTGCTCGACGCGGCGATCGAGGCCGGCGCCGAGGACGTCGTCTCGGACGAGAACGGCCACCAGATCGTCACGGCCGTCGACACGCTGCACGAGGTCGCCAAGGCACTGGAGGCGAAGTTCGGCGAGCCGCGCAAGTCCGGCATGATGTGGAAGCCGCAGAACACGGTCGCCGTCGACGACGAGGCCGGCGAGAAGATTCTGAAATTGATGGACGCGCTCGACGACAACGACGACGTGCAGAACGTCTACGCCAATTTCGAGGTGTCCGACGCGCTCGTGCAGAAGATGAGCGCGTAGGGCAAGAGCGCGCCACCGCATTCTCCGCTCATTCCCGCGAAAGCGGGAATCCAGCTGGGCAGTTCAGCGCTGGGTCCCCGCTTTCGCGGGGACGAGCGGATAATGACTGGCGGCCTTCGCTCCTAAAACCCCTTCACCACCTCGGCCACGTGTTCCACATAGGGCGGCTCGGCGAAGCAGTCGCCGACGAGCTTGCGCCATTCCGGGAAATCGGCCGACTGGCGGAAGTCGACCGTGTGGTTCTCAAGCGTCTCCCACGCGACCATGAGCCGGTAGCGCTGCGGCTTCTCGTGCGAGCGCGTCAGCCTCATTCCCTTGCAGCCTTTGGCGCGCTTGAAGATCGGCGCGGCTTTCGCGACGCCGGCCTCGAATTGCTTCTCCATGCCGGGTTTGACGTCGATCTGCGCGATTTCGGTGATCATGGTGGCTCCGCGTGCAAAGGAACCGGCATTATGGAGCGTGCGCGGCGGCTTGCCTACTCCGCCGCCTGGCGCTCGACCGCATCGATGAAACCGCCGGACTGGTGCCGCCACAGCGCGGCGTAATGGCCGTCGGCGCGCAGCAATTCCGCGTGCGTGCCCTGCTCCACGACGCGGCCGCGCTCGAGCACGACGAGGCGGTCCATCTGCGCGATCGTCGAGAGCCGGTGCGCGATCGCGATCACCGTCTTGCCGCGCATCAGCGTGCCGAGGCTCTGCTGGATTGCGGATTCCACTTCGCTGTCGAGCGCCGAGGTCGCCTCGTCGAGCACCAGGATCGGCGCATCCTTCAGGATCACGCGCGCGATGGCGACGCGCTGGCGCTGGCCGCCCGAGAGCTTGACGCCACGCTCGCCGACATGGGCTTCGTAGCCGCGGCGGCCAAGCTGGTCCTCGAGATCGAGGACGAAGTCGTGTGCGTGCGCCAGCTTCGCCGCCTCGACGATTTGCGTGTCGCCCGCGCCGGGCCGGCCATAGCGAATGTTGTCGCGGATCGAGCGGTGCAGCAGCGAGGTGTCCTGCGTCACCACCGAAATCTGCGCGCGCAGCGAGTCCTGCGTCACGCCGGCGATGTCCTGGCCGTCGACCAGGATGCGGCCGCCTTCGAGATCGAAGAAGCGCAGCAGCAGGCTGACGAGCGTCGACTTGCCGGCGCCGGAGCGGCCGACAATGCCGATCTTCTCGCCCGGCTTCACGGTGAGGCTCAGGTCCTCGATCACGCCGGTGTCGCGGCCGTAGCCGAAGCGGACCTTGTCGAAGCGCACCTCGCCGTGCGTCACCGCGATCGGCCGCGCGTGCGGCCGGTCGGTCAGTGTCAGCGGCCGCGCGATGGTCAGCATGCCCTCCTGCACGACGCCGATGTTCTCGTAGATGCCGGTGATCTGCCAGGCGACCGAGCCGGAGGCGCTGACGATCTGCATCGCCATCGGCAGCGCCATGGCCACGGCGCCGACCCCGACGTGGCCGGTGACCCACAGCGCGATCGCCGCCGCGCCGGTGCCGAGGATCAAGATCGCGTCGAGCATCGACAGCGAGATCGCGAACAGTGTGTTGAGCCGCACTTGGTGCTGGAAGCTCTGCGTGTGCACGTCGACCGCCTCGCGCACATAGGCGTCCTCGTCGCGCGGCCGCGCGAACAGCTTGACGGTGAGGATGTTGGTGTAGGTGTCGACGATGCGGCCGGTCAGCATCGAACGCGCCTGCGACGTCATCATCGAGCGGTCGCGCATGCGCGGCACGAACAAGACGAGCGTCGCGATGTAGCCCGCGAACCAGATCGCCACCGGCAGCGCCAGCCAGCGGTCGGCGGCGGCGAGCAGGATCAGCGCGCTGGTGCCGTAGATTAAAATGAACCAGACCGAGGTGAGCAGCTGCACCATGGTTTCGCGCAGCGCCGGTCCCGTCTGCATCACGCGGTTGGCGATGCGGCCGGCGAAATCGTTCTGGAAGAAGCCGAAGGACTGCCGCACCACGTGCCAGTGGTTCTGCCAGCGCACGCGGTTGGAGACGTTGACCGCGATCGCCTGGTTGATCATCAGCTGCTGCACGACGAATGCGATCGGCTTGACCACCAGGAACAGCACCAGCATCGCGGCGAAGACCGGCCAGCCTTTGGCGACGATCTCCTCGCGGGGCGTATTGGAGACGAGCGCCACCAGCTTGCCGATAAACACCGGCACCGTGACGTTGAGCAGCGCGACGACGAAGCCGGCGGCGAACAGGGCCGCGAACGCGCCCTTAGTCTGGCGCGCGAAGTGCCAATAGAAGGCGATGAGGCCCGGCGGTGGCTCGGCCGCGCCGGGCACGGCGGTGGTCTTCACCCAACCTTCGAACAGCCGGAACATGGTGTCGCGTCTCGAAGCGCTCGCGCGCGGAGCGTCATCGCCCCGCGCGCGGCATTTTACAGGATTCCCAAGGTGGCGTCGTCTAGCCGGCCTTCGTGTCGCAACCGTGGCGCCGCACGGTTAACGCTCTCACACGCGCGCGTACTTGCCGCGCGCGAGGAAGTGGTCTCTCTGATCCTCGGTCGCCGAGTCGCGGATCGACTTGATGGTCGGCAGGATGGCCAGCACCTTTTTGACCGCGTCGCGCGCCTCGATCCGGTCGATCCAGGCCTTCACATGCGGCCGCTTGCCGAGGTCGATCGCCAGCAGGCCGACATTGCGCAGCCACGGGAACGCCGCCATGTCGGCGATGGTGTACTCATCGCCGGCGACGTACGGGTGCGAGGCGAGCTGCCGCTCGTAAAGGTCGAACAGGATGTTGACCTGCGTGCGGTAGCGCGCGTGGCCGTAGTCCTGCCCGGCCGGGGCATATTTGGAGAAGTGCACGAGCTGCCCCGACATCGGCCCGACATTGGCCATCTGCACCATCAGCCACTGGATCGTGTCATAGCGCTTCACCGCGTCCTTCGGCATAAACCTGCCGGTCTTCTCGGCGAGGTAGATGAGGATCGCGCCGGATTCGATCACGGTATAGGGCTTGCCGCCGGGGCCGTCGGAATCGACGATGGCCGGGACCTTTTGCAGCGGATTGATCTTGGCGTATTCGGGCGTGAACTGCTCGCCCTTCCAGACGTCGACGGTCTTCAGGTTATACGGCAGCCCGCACTCCTCGAGCATGATGAAGATCTTCTGCACGTTCGGGCTGGTCAGCGCGTAAAAATCGATCATGGATGTGTCTCTCTCTCCCCTTCGCGCGCGATTGCGGGCCGCAGTTTATAGCATCGCGCTCGCGAAGCGGAATGCGCCGCCGCCGATCACCTTGGCGTGTTTTGAGCCGCTGAAAGGGCCGCAGCCCGGCGCAGGCAGGCGGGGCAGAGGCACTCCGCGCCCGCATCGAGCGGCATCGGCAGGCGATAGGCCTCCTCGGCGCACCAGCAGCCGCCGGCCGGCTTGCAGGAAAAGCCCGCGCCGCAGCGGGCGCAGGTCGGTTGCCGTTCCGCGCCGTTCGTGACCGTGCCGTCCATTGCCGCCTGCCGCCGCTCCACCGGAGGGCGGCGATGGTGCGGCTAGTGGCGCCGGACGTCAACGCAATTGGCCCTGATCTGCTTGCGCTTGCGCTCGGACAGAGCGGTGAAGAAAGTCAGCCCCGTCAGGTTCTCGATGGTCGCCACTTTGACCCGATGCGCCTGGATGTAATCGGCCCCCTTGCCGCTCTTGTATTTGCCGGTGTGATTGATGTTCTGCATCAGCACCGCGAATGCGGTTTGCGCCGCCGGGTCGTATACGATCTTGAACATCGCCGACGGCACTGCGACGCCGGCGGGGCATGCGGCTTTCTTGTGCTCGTGGTTCTCCGGGCAGATCGCGGGCGGCGCCACAGTCGGGAGCTTTATGGATGCGCTACAGGCATCGACATCGACCGGCTGATCGTCCTGCCAAATCGAGCCGGTGATGACGTAGAGCTCCTGGTGGTTGTCACCGACGAGATTGCGCACCTGCGTCTCCAGCGAGCGCCAGATGCTGCGGTTGAAGCCGATGCCGACCTGCGGCACGGCGTTGGACAGGAAGAAGGTGTCGTCGAGGAATTTCTGTTGGCCGGCGAAATCGGCGGCCGGCGCGTTGTGCCCTTGGTCGAAGCCGCTGCCGTCGTAGTCGGCGGGCTTGGCCTGCGCCGCCGGCTTGAGCTTGTCGTCGGCGGAGAATTGCTGGCTCTCGCGCGTCGCGTCGCCTTCGGTCAGGTCCGGCGTGAGATGCTCAATTACCCAGTTCGGGCCTTTGGCCTCGTCGTTGTGGCCGACGACATAGCCGAGATGACAGACGATGGTGGAGCGGGCATCCGCCGATCCTTTCGGAATGCCGACGGCCTTCCAGATCGCGCTGCAATGCTGCGGATCGTTCTCGGGGAAGTTCTGCGCCTGCGCGGGGCCGAGCGCGGCGCCGGCCAGAAGCAGGCCGGCGGCGAGGGCGGCGAGCGCAGCGAGCCGTGCTCGGTGCGACATGGCGGCCTCGTCAACGCTGATCTGAACGGACGTTCGTCTGTGGCATGCCCGCGTCCTTCTTCTTCGGACTCGCGGCTTTCGACACCACATAGGTGCCGCCGCTGATGCCGAGCAGGAACAGCACGTTCTGCGGAATGTCGACGAACGTGCCCGCCTCGATCGACAGCAGCAAATAGAGGCCGGCGATGACGAAGGAGAACATCAGGAACTGGAAGCGCGACAGGCTCGCCTTCGAGACGTCGACCGGGCCGCCGTCGGGCGGCACCTCGGCGAGCAGGCCCCTGAGGCTGATCTCGTTGGTGTAGATCTTCCACAGCACCATCAGCGCTAGCAGCAGCAGGGTCAGGCTGGCGAGGGCGAAGCTCCAGATCGCGATGTTCTGCGGCGTCACGGCGTCCTCCTGTCAAGACGAGCGGGTGAATTTGCCCGCGAGATAAAGCGCGTTGCTGCCGGTGAGCAGTGTCACCAGGTTTTCCGAGATCGGCGGAAGCGAATGGGTGGCTGCCACGTCGGCGGTGAGCGCGGTGTAGGCGTAGCTGATGATGACCACGGGAAAGAGCGACACCGACAGCGCGCGCTCGGGCGCGACCTCGTCGTCACCGGGCGCGTGGCACAGCAGACCCGCCGGATCGATGTCGCCGTGCAGGATCCGCCCGGCGACGATCATCGCCAGCAGTGCGAACCACGCCAGCATCGCGGCTTCGAAAAGAACGACGAGGGTCTGCATGGAGCCCCACCCCCCGGGAAACTCCGACGGGAGAACCCTAGCAGTAGAACCTCAGGTTGTTAATCCCGTACGCTGCATTATCCGCAGGTTTCGCCGCCCGCGTGTGGCTGGTTCTGGCGCCTATTGCGGCTCGCCACCGCCGATATAGCCGATGATCCTCCAGGCGCCGCCGGCCTTGGCGTAGCAAAGCTGGTCGTTGCCCAGCGGCGCGATCGAATCGACCTGGACGTAGCCCGCCTTGCCCGCTGGCGTGATGACGCGCAGGAAGCTCGGCACGTTGTTCGCGGCCTCAGGCGCCACCCGCACCAGCGCGAGCGTCAGCTTGCCGGTCACCGGCGCGTTCGCCTGCGGCGCGCCGCGCACCTCGACGCCGTCCGCGACCGGAAAGCCCCATTCGCCGGGGTCCGTCTTGGTCGCCTCGAGCAGCGCGTCGAAGGCCTTGCCGTCGAACGCCGGGTCGGCCGGCGCGCATATCGCGCCGCCGCGCTGCGGGTTGGCCGCGGCGGTCGGCTCCTCGGCATAGCTTGCCAGCATGTCCCAGCCGGCCGAACCCGCGCGGGCGAGGCCGAGCGCTGTGGTCAGGTTGTCGAGGCCGGATTTCTTCTTGTCGGCGCCGTCGCCGTTCTCGCGATCCCAGAAGAAGCCCTGCGGGGCGACGAGCTTGCCGAGCGCGGCGCGATTCTTCTTCGCGGCGGCGGTGGCGACCTCCTTGCGGAACGCCTCGAACGATGGATCGTCGACCGGTTTCGGCAGCGTGATCGTGACCGCCTTGTAAGGCGCCGGTGGCGAAGGCCTAGGCGGGTTGTTTTGCGCGGATGCCGTGGCGGCCATAAGCACGGCGCCGAGAAGCGCGATGAGGCAATGATGGCGCATGGGTGTCGCTCCCCTTGCGAAGATCGTTCGCGCGGTAAGTCTAGCACATGGCAGCACACGGTGTTTGACCGGAGCGTGACGCTATTTCGCCGGCGCGATGCGCAGGATGCGGCCGTCGGCCTCGTCGGTGAGCAGGTAGATGGCTCCGTCCGGCCCCTGCCGCACGTCGCGGATGCGCCAGCCGAGTTCGTGCAGGAGGCGCTCTTCCTTTACCGGCCTGCCGTCCTTCATCTCCAGCCGCGACAGGAGCTGGAATTTCAGCGCGCCGTTGAACAGGCTGCCCTTCCACGCCGGGATGAGGTCGCCGGTGTAGAAGGCCATGCCGGACGGAGCGATCGACGGCGTCCAGTTCCAGAGCGGGTCAGTGACGTCCTCCATGCGCTGCTTGCCGGTGCCCACCGGCGTGCCGTCGTAGTTCATGCCAAAGCTGACTTTCGGCCAGCCGTAGTTCTTGCCGGGAGCGATGAGGTTGATCTCGTCGCCGCCCATCGGTCCGTGCTCCTGCTCCCACAGCGCGCCGGTCGCCGGATCGATCGCCAGCCCCTGCGGATTGCGATGGCCGTAGGACCAGATTTCCGGACGCGCCCCCGGCCGGCCGACGAAGGGATTGTCACTGGGCGCCGCGCCATCGGGCGTGACGCGCACGATCTTGCCGAGATCGTTGTCGAGCGTCTGCGCCATGTCGCGGTCAGTGAAGTGCTCGCCGTTGGTGATGAAAAGGTTGCCATCGCCGGCCTGTACGATGCGGCCGCCGAAGTGATTGCCGCGCGAGGCCGGGCCGTGCTGGCGGTAGATCACGCGCAGGTCCGTCAGTCGCGGCGTCTGTCCAGCATCGAGCACGGCGCGCGCAACCGCGGTCCGTGCGCCGCCGTCGAACGGCTCGGCATATGAAAAATAGATAGTGCGGTTCTGCGCAAAGCCGCGGTCCAGGACGACATCGAGCAAGCCGCCTTGGCCGCGCGCAAAGACCTTCGGCACGCCGTCAAGCGGTTCGGACGTTTTGCCATCCTTGCCGACGATGCGCATGCGGCCGGGCCGCTCGGTCACCAGCATGCGGCCATCGGGCAGGAAGGCGAGCGACCACGGATGCGACAGATTCGCGGCGACGGTGATTACCGCCATTGGACCAGCGGAGGAATTGAACGTCTCGGCCTGTGCGGCGGCGGCAAGGAAGGCGAGGGCAGCGGCGAGGAGCCGGACGGTCATCGTGGGCCTTCAGCGCCCGCGGGCGCGCGGATGCGGCCGTTCAGTGCCGGTTGCGGCGCGGCTTGCCGGGCAGGCTCAGCACTGTCAGCCCGCCCATGCCGATAAACAAGAGGCCGAGGACGAGCGCCAAAGCGAACAGGCTGCCCTCATGTCCGATCACGTCACTGGCGACGTCGGCGCGGGCGATACCGGCTGTGACCACGGTTGCGGCAACAATGGTGCCCAGCGCCAGACCGATGCCGGCGACCAGTTCGGCCACGGCGGCGATGCGGCGCTGACGGCCGAGCTTGCGGCCGGCGGGCGGGACGAACCCGGTTCTTTCACTGGGCTGGCGCATGGCAAACCCTCGGGGTGATCTCCGAATCTCTTCGATAACGGCGTTAACGATAAATGGTTGCGGAACAGGGCCGCGGTTCGGCCCGATTGCGGCGGAGCCGGCGAAGAACCGGGGCATTTTCGTGAATTTCATTAAGCAAAGGTTAACGCGGCCGCTTACCCCGCGCTGAAAGGCGAGGGTGGCCCGCCCTCACTGCGCCGGGACAAGGTCCTGCGGCTGCCAGTCCATCGGCACGTAGCCGGGCTCGGCCTCGACCCGCCTGAGCCAGCGGCGCAGCGCCGGATAGCCGGAGAGGTCGTAGTCGCATTCGCCGGCGACGTGCGTGTAGGCGTAGAGCGCGATATCGGCGACGGTGAAATGCCCGGCGACGAAGAAGTCGTGCCTGGCCAGATGCGCTTCCATCACGCGCAGCGCCCGATAGCCGTTTTCCATCCAGTCCTCGAGCGCGTGGCTCTGCAATTCGCGTCCGCCCTTGATCAGGCCGAGCCAGAAATAGGCGGCGCCGATGTTCGGCTCGAGGCTGTGCTGCTCGAAGAACATCCATTGCAGCGCCTCGGCGCGCTCGATGCGGTCCTCCGGCGCCAGCCGCGAGCCGATCGCGACGTACCAGAGGATGGCGTTCGACTCGGCGATGTGCCGGCCCGGCGCTACTTCGAGCAGCGGCACCTGGCCGTTCGGGTTCATGGCGAGGAATTCCGGTGTGCGGCTTTCGCCATGGAGGATGTCCACTTCGACGAGACGATAGGGAATGCCGAGGCGCGCCAGCGCGAGGCGGACCTTGTAGCTGTTGCCCGACCGCTGCATCGAATAGAGCGTGTACATGTCTTGGCAAGACCCCCGGAAAGTCGCGCTGACGCGATCAGACGCGCCAAGTCCGGCAATAGCAAGGCTCGACGCATGACAACACCGTGACCGCGCCGCGACGCGCGGGACGCATGTTTCGTCCGCCGTGCCGCGGCGGCAAATTTATTCTGCGGCGACGCGTCGCGTACGCGCGAACTCCTCGAGCGCGTCGTCGGCGACCGGAACGATCGGCGCGAAGTCGCGATGCGCGATCCACTCCGCGCGCGTGAATTTTGTGATATGGTTGGAGACCGCGCACAGCGTCAGATAGACGATCTTGCGCGGATAGGGCGTGATGTTCGGCGGCGAGGCGTGCACGAGGTTGCCGTGGAACATCAGCACCGAGCCCGGCTTGCCGGTCGGTGCGACGATGCCGACGCCGCTGTCGTCCTCGGCGTCGCGCGCGAGCCGCGTCACCGTCTCCTTGTCGAGCGTCCACAGCGGATAGGACGTCGTCAGCGTGTCGTGGCCGGCGTCGAACACGCCCTGCCGGTGGCTCTTCGGGATCAAGAGCAGCGGTCCGTTGATCGGCATGACCTCGTCGAGGAACACGGCGATGTTCATCGCCCGTGGCTGCGGCATGCCGTCGTCGCGCTGCCAGGTACCGTAGTCCTGGTGCCACTGCCAGACGTCGCCCTCAAAGGCCGCCTTGGCGTTGAGCTTGAATTGATGGACGTAGACCTCCTCGCCGAACAATTGCCGCAACGGCTCGACCAGCCGCGGATGCCGCGCCAGAAGCCCGAACACCTCGCTGAAGGTGTGCGCGGCGAAGGCCGTGCGCGGCGCGCCGGTCTTCTCGCGCCAGACCTCGGGGCGGTTGAGCTTGAGGATGTTCTCCGCTTCGTCGCGCAGCACCGCGATCTCGGTCTCGGAGAAGCAATTGGGGAAGAAGGTGTAGCCTTGCTCGTCGAACGCGGCGAGCTGCTGGGCGGAGAGTTGCATGAGGCGCGCTCCCTTCGGCAAAAAAAGGTTCGCGGCCGTTCGACCGGCTCTTGCCGTTATTTTAGGGCGCGCCGCGCAAAACGCCACCGCCCCGGCGCGGCGCCGGTCTCGTTCATGGCGCGGTGCAATATGAGCACGAAGGCGAAAATCATCGCCGGAACCGCGAGCGGTATGAGCGTGGCGAGCGCCACCGACCGCGCGATCAGCGGCACAATCCACAGGAAGGCCAGGGCGGTCTTTTCGTACGGCATGAACCCGCGCGTGAACCCGTCGGCGGCGAGCCAGGCGATCACCGGCGCGACCAGCATCAGGTCGTAATCGAGGCTGTAGGGTGTCGCCAGGATGCAGCCGATAACAAGGGCGGCAGCCTTGAGTGGAAAGGCGGCGCGCGAGCGCCACAGTCCGATGAGAGCGACGGCGACCGCAAGCGTCGCCGCGCCCTGCACCGCGTAGGCCAGTTGCACCGAGCCGCCCCACATGCGCACCACCGCGAACACGCTTTGAATCTTTTGCCAGCCGGTCTCGCCCTGCTCCAGCACCACGACGCGGGTGAAGTGCATCGACGCAAAAAACGCGGTCCACACCTGCAAGCCGAGTGCGACGGTGACGGCGGCGGCCATCGCCAACACGGTGATCGTTGCCGCCGTGAAAGTGCGCCAGCGGCCGCTCGCCGCCAGCACCAACGGGATGAGCACGCCGAACTGCGGCTTATAGGCGAGGCAGGCGAACAGGACGCCCGCGAGGACCGGCCGCCGGTCGAGCTGCACCAGCGCCGCCGCTATCAGCGCCGCGGTGAGGAAGCCGTTGTGGCCATGACCGAGGTTCACGAACACGGCCGGGTAGGCCGCGGCGAGCAGGACCCAGAGGTGCGTTTCACCTCTCCCCGACGGGGAGAGGTCGGCCGCGCTTTGCGCGGCCGGGTGAGGGGGGCCCAATCGACAGGTCCAATCCCCCTCACCCTGTCCCTCTCCCCACAGGGGAGAGGGGACGCTCATCGTGAGCACCGTGCGCACCGCGAGCAGATAAAGCGCAAAGGTCACGCTTTGCCATACTGCCAGCGCCAGCCCGTAAGGCATGAGCGCCAGCAGTGCCGCAACGCCGAGGAAGAAGGGCGGGTAGTGCCAGCCGAAGAACGGGGTTGCCGCGCCGAAGATCGCCTGCTCGCGGGCATATTGCCGCGGCGGATCGAAAGGCGCGGCCGGCGCACCGTCGAGCATGTACGTTCCGGCGGCGTAGACGTTGGAGAAGTCGGTGCCGAGCGGCCGGCCGAAGCGGTCGTTGAGCCCGTCGGAGGTGGCGACGAGGAACACCGCGGCGATCATGCCGAAGGCGAGGACCAGGCCCGCGACCAGCCGCATCCGCTCGCGGGTGACCCAGGCACCGGAACGTAGGGCATCGTGCGGGCCGGCCATGCCGGACGGGGTAGCAGCGCCGGCTTAACGGCCCATCAACAGGGTTGATCGATCGATCAGTTCTTGCGACTTGCCGCCGCCGCATTAATGGGCCAAACCGGCGCCCGAAAACACGCGTTTCGACCGCGACTTCGGAGCTTTCCATGGCCTTCCTCGCCGACCATCTCAAGCGCATCAAGCCGTCGCCGACCATCGCGGTGACGGATAAAGCGCGCCAGTTGAAGGCGGCCGGCCGCAACGTCATCGGGCTCGGCGCCGGCGAGCCCGACTTCGACACGCCCGAGCACATCAAGGACGCCGCCATCCGCGCCATCAAGGAAGGCCGCGCCTCCAAGTACACGGCGGTCGACGGCATTCCGGAGCTGAAGGCCGCGGTGGCGCAGAAGTTCAAGCGCGAGAACAAGCTCGACTACAAGCCGTCGCAGATCACCGTCTCGGTCGGCGGCAAGCAGGTGCTCTACAACGCCTTCATGGCGACCCTGAACCCCGGCGACGAGGTCATCATCCCGGCGCCGTACTGGGTCAGCTACCCGGACATGGTGCTGCTCGCCGGCGGCAAGCCGGTCGAGGTCGTCTCCGGCATGGACAAGGGCTTCAAGATCACGCCCGAGGCGCTGGCCCGCGCCATCACGCCGAAGACCAAGTGGTTCCTCTTGAACTCGCCGTCGAACCCGACGGGCGCGGCCTACACGCGCGCCGAGCTGCGCGCGCTGGCCGACGTGCTCGTGAAGCACCCGCACGTCCACGTCATGACCGACGACATGTACGAGCACCTCGTCTACGACGCCTTCGAGTTCACCACGCCGGCGCAGGTCGAGCCGGAGCTCTATGCCCGCACGCTCACCATCAACGGCGTGTCGAAGGCCTATTGCATGACCGGCTGGCGCATCGGCTATGCCGGCGGGCCGGAGCCGCTGATCAAGGCGATGGCGATGATCCAGTCGCAGTCGACCACCAACCCGGCGGCGGTGTCGCAGTGGGCCGCGGTCGAAGCGCTCAATGGCCCGCAGGACTTCATCGCCAAGCACAACAAGATCTTCCAGGAGCGGCGCGATCTCGTCGTGTCGATGCTCAACCAGGCCAACGGCATCAAGTGCCCGATGCCTGAGGGCGCCTTCTACGTCTATCCGTCCTGCGCCGGCACCATGGGCAGGACGACTCCGGCCGGCAAGACGCTGGCGAGCGACGAGGATTTCGTCAGCGAGCTTCTCGACGCCGAGGGCGTCGCGGTCGTGCACGGTTCCGCCTTCGGCCTCGGCCCGGCATTCCGCATCTCCTATGCGGCAAAGACCGAGGACCTCGAGGAAGCCTGCCGCCGCATCCAGCGCTTCTGCGGCAATCTCAAATAGAATTTGCCGCGCCCGGGACGGTGGGCCGGCTCCCCACGAATCACGCTAATCTCGCGCGCATGTTCCTGCGCGCGCTCGTCCTCCTCACGTTTGCTCTCGGTCTCATGTCGCCGGCGGCGGCGCAGGAGCGCGTCACCGTCGGCACGCAAAGGCTCTCCGACAACGGCGCCTTGTTCATCGCGGTCGCGCGCGGCTACTTCAAGGCCGAAGGCCTCGACGTCGAGATGACCGCCTACAAGTCCGACAAGGAGGTGGCCCAGGCGGTCGCCTCCGGCGCCACCGACTTCGGGCTCGCCGCCTTCACCACCGACGCCTTCAACTATGCTGGGCAGGGCTTTCTCAAATTCGTCGCGTCGCAGGTGCAGGAGCGCAAGGGCTTCGAGGGCAACGAGGTCGTCGCCTCCAACGCCGCCTGGGCCAACGGGCTGCGCAAGATGGAGAACTTGTCGGGCAAGTCGGTCGCGATCACGTTTCTCGGCTCGCCGTTCCACTATCAATTGGCCCAGATCGCCAAGGTCAAGAACTTCAACTTCGGCGACATCGTCATCAAGCCGATGCAGACGGTCGACGCGGCGGCGCTGGCGGTCGTCGAGGGCAAGGCGGAAGCGGCCATCCTGCCGGCGAACTATGCGCGCGAGCTGATGGTGGCGAGCCAGGCGCGGCTGGTCGGATGGTATTCCGAAGTCGGCGATCCGCAGGAACTCGGCGCGCTGTTCGTCTCGAGCAAGGTGCTGGCGGCGCGCCACGCCGTCGCCGACAAGTTCGTGCGCGCCTATCGTCACGGCGCCACCGACTATTCGGCGATGGTGCAACTCGACCGCTACGGCAAGCGCATCTCGAACGTCGCGACGCGAGAGGTTGCGACGGTGATCGCGCGCTACGTCTACCCCGGCCGGCCGATCGGCCGCGCCGCGGCGACCGTGGAGACCGGCGCCTATCCGATGGACCGGGAGGCGAAGCTCGACGTCGCCGACATCGAGCACCAGGTCGCCTGGTTCAAGGCGCAGAAGCTGATCGAGGGCGGCGTCAACGCCAAGGACATCGTCGACACGAGCCTCGGCAACGGCCCGTAATCGCGCCGCAAGGCGTTCCCCGGCCTTGGGAAATGTCGCGCACCGAATACCGCGCGCGCACGCGGCCATCGGTCACAAAAGCGCCCCTTGCCAGTGCCGCACGGTCCTGAGACGATGTTGCCTCAGGGCCGGGAAACTTGGTCCGACCTCCCGGCCGGCAGGGAGGATCGCATGGGACAAAACGGCACGACTCCCAACGTGACGAGTAAATTGGGTCCACGGTGCATCGCGCTGGTGGGCCCGTTCCAGAGCGGCAAGACCACACTCCTCGAAGCCATACTCGCGCGCACCGGCACCATCCAGCGCCAGGGCTCCGTCGATGCCGGCACATCCCTCGGCGATGCCAGCAAGGAAGCGCGCCATCACAAGATGAGCGTCGAGGCGAGCTTCGCCACCTGCAATTTCATGGGCGACAGCTATACCTTCGTCGACTGCCCCGGCTCGATCGAATTCATCCACGACATGCGCACGGTGCTGCCAGCCGTCGACGCCGCGGTCGTGGTCTGCGAGGCCGACGAGAAGAAGGTGCCGCAGCTTCAATTGATCCTGCGCGAGCTCGAAGACCAGAACATTCCCCGCTTCCTGTTCCTGAACAAGATCGACAAAGCCGACAAGCGCGTTCGCGAGACGATCAAGCTCTTGCAGCCGGCGTCGCGCGTGCCGCTCCTGTTGCGCCAGATTCCGATCTGGAAGGGCGACCTCATCGCCGGCTTCGTCGATCTCGCGCTGGAACGCGCCTTCGTCTACAAGGAATACGCGGCCTCGGAAATCATCGACCTCGCCGGCGAGGATCTCTCGCGCGAGAAGGAAGCGCGCTTCACGATGCTGGAGACGCTCGCCGACCACGACGACGCGCTGATGGAGCAGTTGCTCGAGGACATCCAGCCGCCGCGCGACAAGGTGTTCGACGATCTCGCCAAGGAACTGCGCGACCGCATCGTCTGCCCGGTGCTGCTCGGTTGCGCCACGCGCTCGAACGGCGTGCTGCGCCTGTTGAAGGCCTTGCGCCACGAGGCGCCGGGCGTCGCGGAGACCGCGCAGCGGCTCGGGCTGAAGGCGGGCGGCGAGGCGGCCGCGCTCGTGATCAAGACGTTCCACACCACGCACGGCGGCAAGATGTCGGTCGCGCGCGTGCTCGCTGGGCAGATCGGCGACGGCACGACGCTGTCGACGCCGGAGAGCGAAGCCGGGCGCGTGTCCGGCGTGTTCAAGGCCATGGGCCAGCAGTTCGAGAAGCGCGGCGCCGCCTCGGCCGGCGACACCGTCGCGCTCGGCAAGCTCGACGGCGCCAGGACCGGCGCGACTTTGTCATCCGGCAAGCAGGCGCTGCCGGCGCTCGCCGACGTGCAGCCGTCGCCGCCGGTGCTGGCGATCGCGGTGCAGGCGCGCGAGCGAAAGGACGACGTCAAGCTCGGCGTCTCCTTTACCAAGCTCACCGAGGAGGACCCCTCCCTCGTCGTCGTGCACAATGCCGAGAGCCACGACGTGGTGATCTGGGGCCAGGGCGAGATGCATCTGCGGGTCGCCACCGAGCGGCTCGCCGATCGCTACGCCGTGCCGGTCGTGTCGCGGCCGCCGACCGTCGGCTACCGCGAGACCATCCGCAAGCCGATCTCGATCCGCGGCCGTCACAAGAAGCAGTCCGGCGGACACGGCCAGTTCGGTGACGCGGTGGTCGAGATCAAGCCGATGCCGCGCGGCTCGGGCTTCGAGTTCGAGGACCGCATCACCGGCGGCGTCGTGCCGCGCAACTACATCCCGGCGGTGGAGGAGGGCGTGCTCGACGGGCTCAAGCACGGCCCGCTCGGCTTCCCGGTGGTCGACCTGCACGTCGCGCTGGTCGACGGCTCGTACCATACCGTCGACTCCTCCGATCAGGCGTTCCGCACCGCCGGCCGCATCGCCATGACCGAGGGACTGCCGCAGTGCCAGCCGGTGCTGCTCGAGCCGATCCACGAGGTCGAGATCGTCTGCCCGTCCGAGGCGACCGCCAAGATCAACGCCATCCTGTCCGGCCGCCGCGGTCAGATCCTCGGCTTCGACACGCGCGAGGGCTGGTCCGGCTGGGACACGGTGCGGGCGCAGATGCCGGAGTCCGAGATCGGCGATCTCATCATCGAGGTGCGCTCGGCGACCGCCGGCGTCGGCTCGTTCCGGTTCAAGTTCGACCACATGGCCGAACTGACCGGGCGCACGGCCGACCAGATCATCGCGGCGCGGCGGGCGGCGGAATAGGCCGCCGCCGCGCCTTAATTGCAATTCGCGACGACCCGGTAATGATTTGAAAAGGCTATTGCCGCGCCGCCGCGCGGCATTAACCGCGCTTCATACCTCTGCCGCTTTAATCGGCACGCCACGAAAGGGTCCTTGCCCGGTCGCCAACGCCGATGCTCGACGGAATCCGCAATCTCTTCAGCCCGCGCCCGGATCCCTACGCCGATCCGAAGGCGAAGATCCCGCTTTTCGAAGTGCTGAAGCGCAACTGGTTCGAGCTCTGGTATCAGCCGAAGATCGAGCTGCGCACGATGCGCCTGGTCGGCGCCGAGGCCTTGGTGCGCGCCCGCCATCCCTCGCGCGGCGTCGTGCCGCCCTTCTTCTTCCTGCCCGGGGCCGGCGAAGACGACCTACTCAAATTGACCGAGCAGGTGATCCTCACCGCGCTCGGCGACTGGGAGATCTTCAACGAATACGGCGTGCCGATGAAGCTCGCCGTCAATGTGCCGGTGTCGGCCTTCGTCAATCTGCCGATCCCGCAGATGCTGCGCGAGGCGCGGCCGAAGGCGCCGCACTGGCCCGGCATGGTGCTGGAGGTGACCGAGGACCAGATCATCCACGATCTCGACCTTGCCAATGACGTCGCCGCGGCGCTGCGCGAGCTTAATTGCACGCTTGCGCTCGACGATTTCGGCGCAGGCTATTCCTCGCTCGCGAGGCTGCGGCAACTGCCGTTCAGCGAGCTGAAGATCGACCGCAGCTACGTCATGAACTGCGACAGCGATCCGCTCAATGCCGGCTTGTGCGAGACGATCGTCGAGCTGGCCAAGCGCATAGAGCTCACGACCGTGGCCGAGGGCATCGAGACCGTGCACGAGAGCCACAAGCTGCAAGGCATCGGCGTCAATATCGGCCAGGGCTACCTGTTCGCCAAGCCGATGCCGAAGGGCGAGCTGATCGCCAAGATGCGCAAGCGCCTGGGGCTGCGCTCCGCCGCCTAGGACGCGGCCGCCACCTCCCCGCCGAAACCGCGGTCCCTCTCGCGCAAGCGTGATTTGCCAGGGTCGTACCGGGGCCGTAGGTCTCGGCGCGGGGCCATGAGGGAGGAGACTTGGCGATGCCGAACAGCCGACGCCCGTGGGATCTGCCGGAGCGCGTGGCGACGCCGGAGCACCTGGTGTTCAATCGCCGCGCACTTCTGATTGGCGGCGCCAGCGCGCTGGCGGCGGTTCCCGGCGCGGCGATGGCGCAGCGCGTCAGCGATCTCGACAAGATCCCGGACCCGAGCGCCGGCCTCTACCCGGCCAAGCGCAACGAGACCTACGCGCTCGACCGGCCGGTGACCGACGAGAAGATCAACGAGCACTACAACAATTTCTACGAATACGGCACGTCGAAGGACGTCTTTGCCAATTCGCAGCAGCTCCGGATCAGGCCGTGGACGGTAAAGATCGACGGCATGGTCGAGAAGCCGGTCGAGATCGGCATCGACGAGCTGATGAAGAAGATGACGCTCGAGGAGCGCACCTACCGCCATCGCTGCGTCGAGGCGTGGAGCATGGCGATCGCGTGGACCGGCTTCCCGCTGAAGAAGCTCGTCGACTTCGCGCGCCCGCTCGGCTCGGCCAAATACCTGCGGATGGAAACCTTCCTCGATCCGAAGATGGCGCCCGGCCAGCGCATGAACTGGTATCCGTGGCCGTACATCGAAGGCCTGACGATGGCCGAGGCGGGCAACGACTTGGCGTTCATCGCCACCGGCGCCTACGGCCATCCGCTGGCCAAGGTGCAGGGCGCGCCGTTGCGGCTCGCGGTGCCGTGGAAGTACGGCTTCAAGTCGATCAAGTCGATCGTGCGCTTCTCGTTCGTGGAGAAGCGGCCGGTCGGCTTGTGGGAGGCGTTGCAGTCCTCCGAATACGGCTTCTGGGCCAACGTCAATCCGGCGGTGCCGCATCCGCGCTGGAGCCAGGCGAGCGAGGAGGTGATCGGCACCGGCGAGCGGCGGCCGACGCTGATCTTCAACGGATACGGCGAATACGTCGCCGATCTCTACAAGGGGCTCGAAAGCGAGCGCCTCTGGGCCTGATTCCGCGCCGCCCGCGGGTTCCAACGCGCGCAATCGTGAACGGCGGCGCGGGGGCGCCGTGATAGACTTCGGTTTTCGTGGCTCGTGGGCATGATCCGGAGCCGGCGAAGACGACCCACGACTCCGCGCGTCAGAGCGCCACGGCCACCTGGGCATGAACTCAGGGAGAGATCGCCATGGCGTATTCGAACGTCCTCGTCGGCGCGCATGCCGAGCGTCAGCGCATCACCATCCGCCGCATCGGCATTGCCGATCTGAAGGACGCGTTGCGGCGCGGCCTCGACGATTTCCTGGCGATGCCGACGCACGCGATCTTCCTCTGCCTCGTCTATCCTGTCATCGGCCTGGTGATGGCGCGGCTCGCTTTCGGCTATGCGGTGCTGCCGCTGATCTATCCGCTGGCGAGCGGCTTCGCGCTGGTCGGCCCGTTCGCCGCGCTCGGCCTCTACGAGATGAGCCGCCGCCGCGAGGCCGGGCTCGACGTGTCGGCGACACACGCCTTCGACATCGTGCAGTCGTCGTCGATCGGCGCGATCAGCGCGCTCGGCATTCTCTTTCTCGTGATCCTCGGCGTCTGGCTCGCGGTGGCGAACGCCATCTACGTCGCCGATTTCGGCTATGCGCCGCCGGCCTCGTTTGGCGCCTTCGCGCACGACGTGCTGACCACGCGCGCCGGCTGGAACCTGATCGTCGTCGGCAATCTCGTCGGGCTCGTCTTCGCCGCCATCGTGCTGACCATCGGCGTCATGTCGTTCCCGATGCTGGTCGACCGCGACGTCGGCGCGGCGGTGGCGCTGAAGACGTCGATCGAGGCGGTCGTGCAGAACCCTGTCACCATGACGGGGTGGGGCCTGATCGTCGCCGCGCTGCTGGTCGTCGGCTCGATCCCGGCCTTCCTCGGGCTGACGGTGGTGCTGCCAGTGCTCGGCCACGCCACCTGGCACCTCTACCGCCGCACGGTCGATGCCGGCGACAGCCCGCGCCCGGAGGTGACGCCGCGGCCGCATCGCGACCGCTCCGGCGCCGACTTCCCGATCAACCTGCTGCCGTGGCGGCGGTAAGCGGCGCGAGGCCGGCTCAGGTTTCGACCTCGCCGGCCTCCGCTTCGGCCAACGTCGCGCGCCAGTCGCGGCGCTTGGTGGCGAACGAGATCGCGGCGAGCGTCAGCAATCCGGCGCTCACCGCGAACAGGCCGAGCGAGATCGGCCGCGACAGGAAGATCAGGTAGTCGCCGTTCGACATGATCAGCGATTGCCTGAGGCTCTGCTCCAGGATCGGCGCGATGACGAGCCCGAGCACCAGCGGCGCGGGATCGAACTCGAATTTGCGCAAGCCATAGCCGAGCACGCCCATGATCAGCATGATCCAGACGTCGACGACCGAGTTGTTGGTCTCGTAGACGCCGATGATGCAGAACATGATGATCATCGGATAGAGATACGCGTAGGGAATCCGCAGCACGGTCACGAACAGGCTGACCAGCGGCAGGTTCAGCGCCAGCAGCATGAGATTGCCGACATACATCGAGGCGACGAAGCCCCAGAACACGTCGGGGTGATCGTTGACCAAAGTTGGCCCGACCGAAACGCCGTGGATCATCAGCGCGCCGATCAGCACCGCGGTGATCGGCGACGTCGGAATGCCGAGCGCCAGGAGCGGCACGAAGGCGCCGGTCGAGGCGGCGTTGTTCGCCGTTTCCGGCCCGGCGACGCCGGCGACCGCGCCCTTGCCGAACTGCTCGGGATGCTTCGAGAGCCGCCGCTCCAGCGCGTAGGAGAGGAAGCTCGAAATGATGTGCGCCGAGCCGGGGATGATGCCGATGATGAAGCCGAGCACCGTGGCGCGCGAGATCGGCATCACTGCCTCGCGCCATTCCTTGCGGGTCGGCAGCAGCTCGCGCAGTTTCGGCGCGATGACGTTCTTGACCGCGTCCGCGCTCGGCGTCGACAGGATTTCGCCGAGGCCGAACAGGCCGACCGCGACAGGCACGATGCCGATGCCGTCGCCGAGCTCGGCGAGATTGAAGCTGTAGCGGAAGTCGCCGGTCATGTTGTCGATGCCGATCATGCCGAGCATCAGGCCGAGCGAGGCCATCAGCAGCGTGCGGATCAGCGACGTCGAGGACATGTAGGCGAGGAAGATCAGGCCGAGCACGAGCAGAGCGGTGTATTCGGGCGGGCCGAACTTCACCGCCAGGGTCGCGAGCGGCGGCGCGACGACCGTCAGCACCAGCACGCCGAACGTGCCGCCGATCCACGAGCCGACGGCCGCGATGCACAACGCGGCGCCGGCACGGCCCTTCTGCGCCATGGCGTAGCCGTCGATGCAGGTCATCACCGACGAGGCTTCGCCCGGAATGCGCATCAGGATCGAGGTGGTCGAGCCGCCATATTGCGAGCCGTAATAGATGCCGGCCAGCATGATGATCGCCTGCGTGGCGTTCAGCCCGAACGTCACCGGCAGCAGGATCGAGATGCCGGCGAGCGGGCCGATGCCCGGCAGCACGCCCACCAAAGTGCCGACGACGCAGCCGAGGAACGCGTACCAGGCGTTATGCGGCTCGAGCGCGACCGAGAAGCCCAGGTAAAGGCTGTGCAGCGTGGTTTCCACGGGAGCTTCCTAAAAACCGAGGGGGCCGGTCTCGAGCGGCGTCTTCAGGACGTAGACGAACAACACGAAGGTGAAGACGACGACGCCGACGCTGTATATTGCGGCCGGTGCGAGCCGCCGCCGCTCGATGACGACCAGCAGCGCGAACATCATCGCCGCGTTCGCCGTGATGAAGCCGAGCGGCTCGAAGGCGGCGATCGCCAGCATGGTGATGAGGACGACCATCGCCGCATGCTTGGCGTCGGACCAGGTCAGGGTCGCGAACGGCCGGCTCTCGCCGGCGCGCACCATCAGCGTGCCGCCGAACAGGATCAGCAGCACCGACAGGATCACCGGCATGAAGCCGGAGCCGGGCGAGGCGAGATTGCCGAACGGCAGGCTGCCGCTGACCGCTATGACCAGCAGGCCGAACGCGATGAAGAAGGCGCCCGCGACGTGATCGGCGCGCAGTGTCATGTCCTTTGCCTTTCGCTACACGCGGCCGATCGCCTTGACCGCTTCATCGACACGCAGGCCGTCGACGTCCCAGAATTTCTGGAAATCGGCGCCGCCGAGATAAGCGAGATCGAGGCCGAGATTACCGAGCGCCGTCGTATAGGCCGGCATATGCGCGGCCTTTCCGATCGCCGCGATGAGCGCCGATGTCGCGTCGGCCGGCGTCCCCTTCGGCGCGAAGATGCCGACCCAGAGATAGTATTCGACGTCGTAGCCGAGCTCCTTCAGCGTCGGTACGTCCGGCAGCGCCTTCGAGCGCGTGCCGCCGAACGAGGCGAGGGGGCGAAGCTTCCCGGCCTTGATGTGGCTGAGCGACGCCGAGACCGACTGCGCGGAGGCCTGCGCGTTGTTGCCGAGCAGCGCCGTGATCGCCGGCCCGCCGCCATTGGTCGGCAGATGGCGGAGTTTCATGCCGCCCGCGGCCTTCTCCAGCATCGCCATCGGCAAATGCGTCGCGCCATAGAGTCCGCCGGAGGAGAAGATGATCGTACTTCCTCCGCTCTTGGCCGCGGCGATGAACTCCTTCGCCGTCTTGTAGGGCTGCTGGTCGTTGACCAGCAGCAAACACGGATCGGCGATGAGCCGCGCCAGCGGGATGAAGTCGGCGCGCGTTACCTTCACCGGCCGGCCGAACAATTTGTCGACCTCTGCGTAGCCGGAAATGCCGGTGTTGTGCGACAGCAGCGTGTAGCCGTCGGCCTTGGCGCTGGCGACGTATTGCGCGCCGACGGCGCCGGCCGCGCCGCCTTTGGTCTCGACCACGACCGGCTGGTTGAGGATCGGCTCCATCGCCGAGGCGAGCGGGCGCGTGACGATGTCGTTGGCGCCGCCCGGCGGGAAGGCGTTGACGATGGTCACCGCGTGCGACGGGAAGGACTGCGCGAATGCGGGGCGTGTTGCGAGCGCGGCCGCGGATGCGACTGTGCCGGCGACGAAGGAGCGTCGATCCATCTGATCCTCCCTGGCAACGCCGGCGGCGCGCCGCTTGATTGTGCCGCTCACACCTTGCCGATCGCGTGCACCGCCGCCTCGACACGCTTGGCGTCGGCGTCCCAGAATTTCGCGAAGTCGGGCTGGTCGAGATAGGCGACCTCGTCGCCGATATTGGCGATGGCCGTCTTGAACGGAGCGCTGTTGGCGGCCTTGCGCACGGCCTCGCGGATGACGTTGACGTTCGCCGCCGGCGTCTTCACCGGCGCGAACATGCCGACCCAGAGCGAGAACTCGACGTCGTAGCCGAGCTCCTTGAAGGTCGGAACGTCGGGCATCGAGGCGGCGCGCTTGTCGGAGAAGCAGGCGAGCGCGCGCAATTTGCCGGCCTTGATCTGGCCGCTCGCCGCGGCGATCGAGGTCGCGAGCACCTGCGAGTTGTTGCCGAGG